>Ga0316189_10006853_pt1 | contig 10840 bp, 11 predicted proteins | sample LowCovwburrow_MG_FD_204930 | JGI IMG/M metagenome (GOLD analysis project Ga0316189, IMG submission 204930) | Coastal sediment microbial communities from Maine, United States - Lowes Cove worm burrow | ecosystem: Environmental > Aquatic > Marine > Coastal > Sediment | place: USA: Maine... | reverse complement strand
TATGCTTTGCAAAAAATCGGGCAGAATCCTGACTTTAAAGATGCATATGAGAAGATTGTTACGCGTTCGTTGTACGGTAATATTAATGCGAGTAGAAACTCGGCTTGATGAAATAGACCATAAAAGTTCTGTTCGTCGAGAAAATTGGATTTGGTGATTGAAAATTTCCTTTTTTAATTCTAACTAGATAGTTGACGTTGAAACCTTTGGGGTCGTATTTCTACGCGAATAGAGACGCCTTGTTTTTTTGGCTATTTCAAAACCGTTATTGCGGGATACAAAAACTTTATGGAATTCGGATTTAATAGGTTGTCTAGCTTGGTAAGTTAGTATATTCGCCAAATGTATTACTATTTGATAATTGGCCTTCAGGCATATTGTATCTACCATTGTTTCGCAAACAAAAATCAGAATTATTGGATATTTATTATATTCTTCATACCCTTGATTGGCTCCGTTCTGTATCTTTTTAGGCGCGTTTTTCAAAAACAGGATAATGAGAAGGTTCAGGAGAACAATACTTCGGTAATTAAACCCAACAAAAAAATTACCGATTTGGTGAATAAGTTAAAGTTCTCCGAAACTTTTAAAAACCAAACTGCCTTGGCAGATGCTTATTTAGAAGCCGGGCTACATGATTTGGCCATAGAAAATTATGAGGCCTCATTAACCGGTACTTTTCAAAATGATTTCTATATGATTTCAAAGTTGCAAGAGGCCTATTACTTCTCTTCCCGGCTCGAAAAGGCCATTGTCTATGCAGAACGGATTATTGACTATCCGAAATTTAAGCAGTCTAGGGCATGTTTTTTATATGCACTGGCCTTGGAAAAAACAGGGAAGTTGGAATTGGCAGAAACATATTTAGCCCAATTCGATGCACCATACAGTAGGTATATAGAACGATTGGAACTGGCAAAATTTTATATCAGAAATGCAAAGCCTGATGAAGCCAAGGAAATTCTGAAAGAAATTGGGAAAGAATCTAAAGGAATGTCGAAAGTTAGCTATCAACAGTATAAAATCCCAATAAATAAGGCCAAGGAGCTTTTAGATTCGGGTTTATAAGTCATCCGAACATTGGAAAGCCCGAAATCGCTACCATCGATTTCGGGCTTTTCTTTTAATAGTTATAAGTCGAAAATGACTTACCTTTTGTTCTGCTGTTCTTTTATGGTCCTTCCGCCGAAATCGAATTTATTGCTAGTGATATTAGTATTTGCGATAGGATTGGTAGGATTATGTTGTTGCTGTTTTCTTTTAAGTCTTCTATTATTTATAATTCCCATACTATTTTGTTTTTATGATTATCCAGAAATACAACCAGCAGGGATTGGAATCTCTGTTAAAGGATTGGTAAGCCTTTGTTAGCGTTTGTTAATATAGCTTAAGCCCAAACAGGCAAAGGTTTCATAGGAATACAAGATACCTTCAACTAGAAATCGCTTTAAAATAATTATTCGCATGTTTTTGACTAGATCCCTAATTCAAATCATTTTTAGTGCAGTTGATAACTCAATCTTCATACACCTTGAACTCAGCGCCCATACCGTAATTGCGATTTCCGGTCTGGAGCAGTTTTGAATTTGGATTGTAATTATGGTCGAAAACCTGCCATTTTTTATCGTTGTAAAAGATGCGACGTACGAAAGTATTTTGAGTGATTTCTCCTTTTATAAATGGAAGCAAAGGTCTAAAAGAAGTCGATATTTTTTGAATACCCCTCGCTGTCTTTATTTCTCGGTATTGTTTGGTTTGTGCAAGACCTCCCTTAGAATTTTCATACCCCAATACTTGAAGTGAAACAAATAGCCCGGTTACGGGAATATAAATGGATTTGCTGAGGATATCCAATTCAAAAACCTTGTCTTCCTTTTCATCAATAGAAAATACTATATTTTCATAGCCCATGGGTTCACTTGGAAAACCATTTTGATTTTTGTAAAAGTTGACTCGAAAAATAGTTGCAAATTTCCCTTTTCCCTTAGATTTATACTCTGATTCTGCATTTATTGGGAATAATAATTTAGAAATTTGCGAGGGCTTATCGTCATATCGTTTGAATAGTATAGCTACTTCGCTTTCGACAGTTGGGAGCCATGATGCAAACAAATCACCATGCGATAGGGGTTTTTGCTTTCTAAATTTAAACTTGCCTTCTTTTGTTGCAGAGATTACAACTTCATCTAATTGGGAAACTTGAGATTTCAATAAAACATTTTCAGATAGAGCATTTATTAAAATAGCTCGGTCTGTATAGCCCATGGCTGATATAAACAAAGTGTCAACATCTTTATATTTTTCCATGGAAAAGTTGAATTGGCCGTTCTCATCGGCGAAATTTCCCAGACCATTTCCGAAAGAAATAGTCGCAAAGGGAACAGACGCACCACTTAAACTATCTCGAATAGTAATTTGTTGTGCGTTTGCCTGAAGTACAATTAAAAAGAATATGGCCGATAAATATCGCATATACTATGGTAACGCTTAAAAATAGGCAATAGTACAGCTAGTCTATTTTTGAACTCATTAATCCGTAGAATACTTTAATGCCATACGCAATCTGCCCAATTTTCAAATTCTCGTTCGGGCTGTGTTGGTTATTGTCCGGGTTTACCATCGGAACAATAAAAGCAGGAATTTTCAACTCATTGATAAAAGGGGCTATAGGTACTGTACCACCCATAATTCTGATTTGCACCACGTCTTCGCCTAAGGTAGTTTTTAAAGTATTCACCAAATATTCTCCATACGGACTGGTCAAATCGGTACGAAAAGCATCCGTTACCGAACCTTCGGTAATGGTCATAATTTTATCATGCGCTACACGCTCTTCCTTGGTTGGCGCTTCGTCGGTGATAAAAAAGCCTTGTTTTTCAATATGATTTTTGACTAGACCTTTTAATCGCGTTCCATCACTTTCAGGAACTAAGCGTAAATCTAATTCTGCCGTTGCCGTGGCCGGAACTATGGTTCTTGCTTTTTCTCCAACCCAACCAGAACCTAAACCACGAATGTTCAACGACGGGTATTGAAGGGCTTCCTGATAAAATGTACCAACTTTTTCTGGGGTTTTGATGGCCAAGTTGGTATTGATGGTAGCTGCATCATCTGGGACATTTTTTAAAACGGACATTGCATTTTCATTCAAAGTTATTCCGTCATAATAGCCATCAATTACTACTCTACCGTCTGCATCCTTCATAGTGGCCAATACCTCGGCCAATTGAAACCCAGGGTTCGGGGCATAGTTGCCATAGTGACCACTGTGTTGTGGTTTAATAGGGCCGTGTGTGGTTAACGAAAGTGTAGTAATTCCTCTACATCCATAGACCACGGTGGGTTGCCTGAAACATGCACTGGTCCGTCATTAATAACTAGAAAATCGGCCTCCAGCAATTCGCGATATTCTTTTACTGCTTTGGGAAGTGGTTTGCTGCTTTTTTCTTCCTCGCTATCTAAAATGATTTTTACATTAAAGGAAATTTCTTGTCCGTTTTCTTTTAATAAATCAATGGCATTCAAAAACATGACAATAGGCCCTTTGTCATCTGAAGTTGATCGCCCGAACAAACGCCAATTGTAATCGATATCATCATTTAACTCTTCAAAAGAATGGTCTTTCCAGCTATCACCTTCCGGAGATTTTAAAACTACTTCATACGGATTAGGCTGGTTCCATTTTGAGGGGTCGACGGATTGCCCGTCAAGGTGCATATAAAAAAGAATGGTCGGTTTGCTATCCACCGTAGGAAAGGAGGCAAAGAATAAAGATTCTCCTTCGGTAGGTAGTATTGAGGAGTTAAATCCTCTCGCATTAAAATTCTTTTCTAACCACGTTAAATTTCTATGGATATCAGCATGTTCTAAAGCGTCATTCGGAATTTTTACAAAACTACAAATCTCGTTGATCGCCTGTCTTACTTGTCTTTTTAACTGAGCCTCTTCTTGAGCAGTTGCATAGAAAACGAATAGAAAGGAGAGTAAAAAAAGTGAGTTTTTCATTGCGATTTGAATTCTATCTTGAGGGCTAAAACTGAAGATTATTAGGGGATTACTATTTGCTTTTGAATTTTAAAACGATCAACCGCATTAAAAGGAAAAATGGAAAGCCATGCATCGCTACGTCAAACCAATCCATTAATTCCATTCCAATGGCACCTCCCGTTATCCATTTGATTTTACCCCAAAAATGAGGTTCTGGAAAAAATGGCGCCAGGCCTAAGGTCAAACAGAATAAAATGACGATTTTCCAATTGTTGATTAAATCTTTCACCATCTAATTTTTTGAACAAAGTCGGCAACGGAATCCACCCCGTGTTCGGTCAAATGTTTGATAAAAGCGGATCCTATAATGGCTCCTTTTGCTGTGTTCGTTGCCTGCTGAAACGTCTCGGAATTACTGATGCCAAAACCGACAATCTGCGGATTGGCAAGTTGCATTGCCCCAATTCGTTCAAAATAGCTCGTCTGGGTGTTGCCGAACCCTGCTTTTGAGCCGGTAACACTTGCCGAGCTTACCATATAAATAAAACCGTTGGAGATGGAGTCTATAAAACGAATACGTTCATCGGAAGTCTGTGGGGTTATTAAGAAGACATTGATAAGGCCATATTTTTCAAAAGTCTTTTGATATTCCTCATGATAGACATCGACCGGCAAATCAGGAATAATAAGACCGTCGATTCCGATTTCTTGGCACTTTTTACAAAAAGCATCCACACCATATTGTAGCATGGGATTAAAATACCCCATGATAATAAGCGGTATAAAAACCGATTTTCGAATGTCTTGTAATTGTTCGAAAAGTATTTCGGTCGTCATACCATTATGGAGTGCTGCCGTAGAACTTTTTTGAATAGTCGGTCCGTCCGCAAGGGGATCGCTGAACGGAAGGCCTATTTCTATCATATCGACTCCATTTTGTTCTAAATCTTTAATAATTTTTACCGTGTCGTTCAGTACAGGATAGCCTGCTGTGAAATAGATAGAAAGGAGTTTTTTGTTCTCCTGTAGTTTTTTATTTATTCTGTTCATTAATTATAAGTTTAGTTTGTCATTCCCGCCTTCGCCGGAATGACAAAATACAAGCTAAAGCTTGAAATAATCTATGTATGTCTGTAAATCCTTATCTCCACGCCCCGATAGATTTATCACCACGATATCATCCGCATTGAATTTTCGATGTTCGAAAATCGCAAAAGCATGAGAGGTTTCGATGGCCGGAATGATACCTTCGAGTTGTGAGACTTCCAACCCCGCGGTCATAGCTTCGTCATCGGTAATGGAGATAAATTCCCCGCGGCCCGATTTGAACAGATTTGCGTGCATTGGCCCGACCCCGGGGTAATCAAGACCTGCGGAAATGGAATACGGCTCGGTAATCTGTCCGTCGTCTGTCTGCATCAATAAGGTTTTACTGCCGTGTATGATACCCACTTTGCCCAAAGCCGAGGTTGCTGCGCTTTCGCCCGAGTTCACCCCTTTTCCAGCAGCTTCAACCGCAATGATGCCGACCTCTGGATTGTCCAAATAATGATAATACGTTCCCGCTGCATTACTTCCACCACCGACACAGGCGACTACATAATCAGGATTTTCGCGCCCTTCTTTTTCTTTTAACTGCCATTTGATTTCTTCTGATATTACGGACTGAAATCGCGCCACCATATCGGGGTAGGGGTGCGGCCCTACTACGGAACCAATGATATAATGTGTATCGACAGGATTATTGATCCAATCGCGAATGGCCTCGTTCGTAGCATCTTTTAACGTTCGGCTACCGGAAAGTGCGGGTCGTACTTCGGCACCCAACATTTTCATACGGGCCACATTTGGGGCCTGACGGGCAATATCAATTTCCCCCATATAGACGACACATTCAATACCCATCAAGGCACAGACCGTAGCTGTTGCCACCCCATGTTGCCCAGCACCGGTTTCGGCGATGATGCGGTTTTTACCCAGTCTTTTGGCCATCAAAATCTGGCCGATGGTATTATTCACCTTATGTGCTCCGGTGTGGCACAAATCTTCTCGTTTGAGATAGATTTTTGTTTTGTATTTTTCGGATAGTCGTTTCGCGAAATAGAGTGGGGTAGGGCGCCCCACATAATCTTTTAGCAATTGGTCGAACTCCTTTTTAAAGGAAGGTTCTTGCATGATTGGAATATAATTCTGTCGAAGTTCTTCCGTATTCGGATATAACATTTCAGGGATAAATGCTCCCCCAAATTCTCCATAATAACCTTTTTCGTTTGCGTGATAGGACATAGTATGTTCTCTTTATTACCCAAAATTTGGGGATTCAGTTTTTTAACAATTGAATATAGTTATGAACTATATCTTCTTTATAATTCTAATTGATTTTTAAACTCCTTTAGCTTCTCAACATCCTTCAACCCAGGTTCTATCTCAAACCGACTATTCACATCAAGGGCATGGCAGTATTTCGATTCTGGGCGTTGCATAAATTTCTTGATAGATTTGCTTTCTTTCAACCCGATACCACCACTTAAAAAATAGGGCTTGCTAGAAGGGTAGTCGGCCAATACCTTCCAATCAAAAGCGAATCCGTTGCCGCCTGGTAGCTTTCCTTTGGTATCGAACAAGTAAAAATCACAGACCTTTCCAAACGGTTCAAGCAGGTCAAAATCAAAATTGTTCTTTATCGAAAACACTTTGATGATTTGTATGTGTTTTACCTTTTGCCGAAGTTCGGCGCAATATTCCGGACTTTCATTGCCATGTAACTGAACGAGAAGCAAATCATAATCTTGTATTCTCTCAATGACGGTGTTAATTGGGGCATCTACGAATACGCCTACCTTTTTTACCATGTGGGGTACTGAAACCATAGGACCCTTAAAATAGCGTTTGGAATTTTCCCAGAAAATAAATCCTAAATAATCAGGGTTTAGTGCAGCGACTTCTGTCGTGTTTTTATGCATCCCACAAACCTTTAGCTTAAGCGGAGCAGTCTCCAGGGTAGAAGGTGGCTTTTTTTTGTTTGTGTAATGATAGTCCATTTCAGTCATGCCCCGATTACGAAAGTTGATTTATAAATGTTTTTGCGCATTCTCCGGGATTATCCGTCCGCATAAAATTTTCTCCTATAAGAAATCCTTGATAGCCGTATTGCTTTAAATCTTGAATGGCAGCGGTACTGCTGATGCCGCTTTCAGACACTTTCACGAACTCGTCGGGAATCAATTTTGATAATGATTTGCTAGTTTCCAAACTGACCTCGAAGGTTTTTAGGTTCCGGTTGTTGACGCCCAACATATCTAAACTCGGCATTATGGCTTTGTGAAGTTCTTCTTCATTATGGACTTCCAGCAGCACATCTAAACTCAAACTTTTAGCCAATTCAGAAAAGGTCTTGATTTCTTCTCTGGTCAGAATAGCCGCAATCAAAAGAATGACATCGGCCCCGTGCGCCTTGGCTTCAAGAATTTGGTATTCGTCAATAATAAATTCTTTGCGGAGTAAAGGCAGGGCGACACAGGCACGCGCCAGTAGCAAATCTTCCAATGAACCGCCAAAGTATTTAATATCCGTCAACACGCTCACACCGCAAACCCCTGCTTTTTCATAACCTCTCGCCACCTGGCCCACATTGGTATTTTGGTTAATGGTAGCTTTTGAAGGGGAACGTCTTTTGTGCTCCGCAATAATGCCACTAGAACTATTTCGCAACGCATGCGCTAGAGAGGTAGTCTCTCTTTTAAACAATGCGGATGCTTCCCATTGCGAAATGGGAAGCAGCGATTTTTTCAAATCGACTTCTTTGCGTTTGTCCGCTACTATTTTCGAAAGTATATCCATTTTTTCTGCTATCGTCTTCGCGAGGTACGAAGCGATCTGTTGCCTTTGGGATAAAACTAACAGTTAACTTCGTCGCGAAAAGCTCCTCGTTAAGACGTTTTAAATTCTACTCAGTTGCTGCAATTTCTTTAAAGCTTTTAATCCTCTTCCGCTCAAAAGTGATTCTTTCGCCTGTTCAAACCCTTCTTTTGGGCTAAGGTTCTTTACGGTCGCAATCGCCACACCCGCATTGGCACAGACTACGTTATTTTGTGCTTCGGTACCTCTGCCTTGTAAAACATTTAAAAATATCTGTGCAGATTCTTCAATGGAATCACCACCAACTATTTCAGATTGTTTGATAGCCTTTACCCCAAAATCTTCTGGTTTTAGCATACCCTCGGTGTTATTCGAAATCGTTTTTGTATTTCCGGTCAATGATATTTCATCGTAACCGTCAAGTGCATGGAGTACCGTAAATTTTTTGTCTGTATTCTGATAGAGGTAACCGTACATGCGGGCCAGCTCCAAATTAAAGACCCCTACCATTTGGTTCTTCGGAAATGCAGGATTTACCATCGGCCCCAACATATTGAAGAAGGTCTTTACACCCAATTCCCTGCGAATAGGTGCCACATTTTTCATTGCGGGATGAAACAAGGGAGCATGAAGCACACAGATGCCCGCTTCATCGATCGATTTCCTTAGGAAGTCGGCTTCATTACTGAATTTGATGCCCAAAAACTCCATCACATTACTGCTACCGCATTTTGAGGATACCCCGTAATTACCATGTTTGGTCACTTTTACATCGGCCCCGGCTGTAACAAAAGAGGCTAAGGTTGAAATATTGAAGGTGTCCTTTCCATCGCCGCCAGTTCCACATAGATCAATAGGATTATATTCCGATAAATCTATTGCTAAACATAGTTCTAAAAGGGCGTCCCGAAAACCCTCCAGCTCTTCAATAGTGATGCTCCGCATCATATATACCGTTAAAAAGGCCGCAATTTGACTGGTGTTGTAATCGCCTTTGGCAATGTTGACCAAAATCTGTTTAGCATCGTCTTTTGAGAGGATGTCGTGATTGATCAGTCTGTTTAGTGTTTCTTTCATGGATATCCCATTAATTTTGCATTCCCGCGAAGGCGAGAATCTTTTGATATAATTCGGTATGGGCCCCAACCTAGCCCTGCTCGAAGGGAGGGAGCTCGTTTTTAGTTCGTATTGTATTTGTTGGTAAAATTCATTAATTTACTTCTTTTGTCCCCCACCTTCGAAAGTGGCTAGGGGAAAACTTTTCACTCTCCCTTTGGGGGTCGGGCTATCCAATTCTCCAATATCTTCTTCCCATGCGGTGTTAAAACCGATTCTGGGTGAAACTGTACCGCACACACATCATAGGTTTTATGCCTGAGGGACATAATCTGTCCGTTTTCATCTACTGATGTTGCTTCCAAGGCTTCCGGTAAATCTGGGTTTACCACCCACGAATGGTATCTACCTACTTCGATTTCTTTCGGAATTCCGGCAAAGATAACATCCTCCTTAATAATTTGAATTTGGGTAGCGATACCATGGTAGACTTCATCCAAATTAATAAGGGATCCCCCAAAAACCTCTCCGATGGCTTGTTGCCCTAAGCATACGCCAAAGATACTTTTGGTGGGAGCGTATTTGGCAATGATTTCTTTTAAAAGTCCCGCTTCGTCAGGAATACCGGGACCTGGAGAAAGTACAATTTTTTCGAAGGCGTCTACCTCTTCCAAAGATAATTGATCGTTGCGTTTTACGGTTACCTCACAATCGAGGTCTTCTAGGTAATGTACCAAATTATAGGTAAAACTGTCGTAGTTATCTATTACTAAAATCTTCTTCATCTTCATATTGTTTTAGCAATTTCCAATGCTCTTGTCAATGCGCCCAGCTTGTGATAGGTTTCCTGTAATTCATGTTCAGGGTCTGATGCTGCGACCAAACCTGCACCTGCTTGATAGTGCAATTGGTGGTTCTTGCTAAGAAACGTACGTATCATAATGGCGTGGTTAAAGTTGCCTTTAAAATCCATAAAACCGATGGCACCGCCATAATAGCCACGACTTGTTTTTTCATATCTCTCAATCAATTGCATGGCCATAAATTTTGGAGCTCCACTCAAGGTACCAGCGGGAAAAGTATCGGCTACCACTTTCATCGTGGGAATATCTTTTTTCTTTTGCCCGGTTACTTTCGAGACCAAATGGATTACATGAGAGAAGAACTGCACCTCCCGGTAATTGGTAACTTCTACCATATTTCCGTTGCGGCTGAGGTCGTTTCGCGCAAGGTCAACGAGCATTACATGTTCGCTATTTTCTTTATCATCTTCGGTGAGCTCTTTCGCTAAAATCGCATCTTGCTCATCATTTCCCGTGCGTTTAAATGTTCCGGCTATGGGGTGAATTTCTGCAGTGCCATCTTTGACAATCAGTTGGGCCTCGGGTGAACTACCAAAAATTTTGAAATCGCCATAGTCAAAATAAAATAGGTACGGAGAAGGATTTACGGAGCGCAAAGCCCTGTATACATTGAATTCATCTCCCTTGAAACCCTGTGAAAACCTGCGTGATAAAACCAATTGAAACACATCGCCCCGATGACAATGCTTTTTGGCCAAACGAACATGTTCTTTATATTCCTCATCGTTCAGATTTGAAGTCGCATTTCCTTCCATGGAAAAATTATAGGAAGCAAAATTCCGCACATTAAGAATCTGCTCGATTTCTGCCGTGTTTTCATCGCTCTCGAAACAATGTGCAAAAATATAGGCCTCATTCTTAAAGTGGTTAATAGCAATGATGTTCTGATAGACGGCATAGTAAATATCAGGAATGGAAATAGTGCCTTCTTTCTTTTGCAAATGTACATCTTCGTAATAGCGAACCGCGTCATAGGCCATATAGCCAAAAAGACCATTGTTGATGAACTTAAAATCGTTGTTCTCAGCCTTGAACTTTCTGCTAAAATTGTGAATTATGCCTACAACATCAGTATT
>Ga0316189_10006852_pt1 | contig 10840 bp, 9 predicted proteins | sample LowCovwburrow_MG_FD_204930 | JGI IMG/M metagenome (GOLD analysis project Ga0316189, IMG submission 204930) | Coastal sediment microbial communities from Maine, United States - Lowes Cove worm burrow | ecosystem: Environmental > Aquatic > Marine > Coastal > Sediment | place: USA: Maine... | reverse complement strand
GAAGACCACTTTTAGATAAACCGGCGTCTTCCGAGCCTCGGAGAAGACCACTTTGAGATAAACCGGCGTCTTCCGAGCCTCGGAGAAGACCACTTTGAGATAAACCGGCGCTTTCCGAGCCTCGGAGAAGACCACTTTGAGATAAACCGGCGCCTTCCGAGCCTCGGAGAAGACCACTTTGAGATAAACCGGCGCTTTCCGAGCCTCGGAGAAGACCACTTTGAGATAAACTGGCGTCTTCCGAGCCTCGGAGAAGACCACTTTGAGAAAAGTGGGCGTTAATTGTGTTGCGAGTCGCGGTTTTTGGCTGATACCGGAGATCCAAGCAGACACGGCAATACTGCTACCTGGCCGCCGTGCAAAAGGATTCCCAGCCCACTGCCAGTGGGCCACCCACGTCAACCCGGCGGGTAGTACCGCCATAAAGCAAAAGGAGTATGAATGATGACTAAGGCGCGTTTTACAAAAGAAGGTGAAGGTTTTGCCTCTACCATCCAAGAACTCAGCGAGGAAACCGTGAAAACCGAACTCACTGACCTGGTACAACGGCTTACCCAAAAGGGTGTAACCCAAAACGAGATTGTCGGTGCCTTGAAGAAAGAGTTCACCGACCAGAAAAAAACGAGCCTGTACGCCGACATGAAGCGCTTCGGGCTGGGCAAGCACGGCAGCAATCAGTCCGATCCGCCGTGAATAGCGCCAGCATTTTTTTTCATTTGGCGTTAAACCAAACGGATATTGGCTTGTCTCTACCAGATAGTGTAGATAATATTTGAGGAGACACCATGATACGCTGGACACCCATCGGTCTTTGTATAGTCGTTTCACTCTCCCTCTGGGGACACGAGGGCACCGTTCGCGGCAAAGCCTCCGGCCGCGACGACAGAATCAAAATGCTCGTAGAAGATGTAAGAATTGTGGACAGCACACGCGGCGCGCCCAGAGCCGAATGGCAAGCTGCAGTGGCCATCAACACCATCGACACGCTTACCTTCGCCAAGATGAAAGAAGATGGCGTACCCATTAATGCGCTTTGTGATGATAGTACTTTCATCCGCAGGCTGCATCTGCTGCTCACGGGTCGTCTGCCAGATCCCGAGCGGACCCGATCTTTCCTGGCAGACAGCCAGCCGGACAAAAGGTCGACGCTGATCGATGAGGTGTTGGCCTCCGAGGCTTTTACAACCCACTGGAGCTTTTATTTCCAAGAGACATTCGGCTCGACCGCCCAGGTTCTGCGCAAGGGGCACCACCCCTACAACGACTATCTGACTGAAGCCGTGAGCAATGGCAAAGCCTTAAATACCATGGCCTACGAGCTCATGACAGCCAGCGGTATCAGCAGCGAGGTTGCCGAGACCAATTACATCGTTCGATCTGCCGCCATGAGCCGTAACCTCCTGGATGTGTGGGACAATGCGGCGGTGGACGCCTCAGCCAGGTTCCTGGGGGTGCCGCTGAACTGTATCTCTTGCCACGATGGTCAATATCATTTGGAAGAGATCAACCTCTACCTCAGCGATAAGAAACGCTCGGACCTGTGGGCCATGTCGGCCTTTTTCAGCGACTACCGAGTGCGTCCTGCGGAACGGGGCGAGAACGGAAATGTAATATCGGTAGAAGTGCGCAGCATCCGGCCAGGCTACGAAGCAGCGAGCCAGGACGGCGAAGGCGACCGGCCAGCCAGGAACGGTGGCCTGATCGAACCAAAATACCTCTTCACGGGACAAGGCCTCAACGGCGAAGCGAACTACCGCAAAGCTTTTGCAGAGCAGATAATCGCCGATCGCCAATTCGCCCGCAACTTCGCCAATCGTTTCTGGGGCGAACTCTTCGGTCTGGCCATGGTGGAACCCATGGATAGCTTCGATCTTTTGCGCATCGATCCCAATGTCCAACTCCCCGAAGGCTGGGAGATGCAGGTTTTGGATGTGGCCCTCTTGGAACACACCACAGACAAAATGATTGAATTCAACTACGACATGCGGGCCTATTTGCGCTATCTGTGTAACTCCGCCACTTTCCAAATGGATTCGGTGTTCCACCCGGGACAATGGCAGGAGCGTTGGGCTCCTTATTACAGCCGCTACCTGGCCCATCATATGGACGCCGAGACTATTTATGATTCGGTGGTCGTGGCCACGGGGGTCCCCATCAATTTACGCCAGTCCTACTTCCAAGAAGATGTCATCACTCAAGTGCAGTACGCCCACGAGTTGAACGACGTTAATCAGCCCCGAGGGGGGCGGTTTAGCGATGTTACCCGCTTCCTGGCAGCTTTCGGCCGCGGCAACCGCGACGACATTGAGCGCACCAACGACAACTCTCTGGCGCAAGCCCTGTTGATGATGAATTCACCCATGATCAATGCCCAGGTAAGCAACCGCACGAGTCGTCCCTTGCGTTATGCCGAACAGGGTCTGAACGGGGAAGAAATTGTCGAGGCGCTGTTCCTGGATATTCTCTGTCGAAAACCCAGCGATGAAGAGGCCCAGGCAATGCTCACGGAACTTGCCAAATACAGTACTGGTCGCGAGCAGGCAGAAACGGCCCTCTGGCTCTTGATCAACCGTGTCGATTTCAGTTTTGTTTACTAAGGGTCCGCATTACCCGTTTAGCAAAAATTCAAGGAGTTTGCCATGATGAGAAGATCTTTCCTGCAGGTGTGCGGAATGGGGGCCTTGGGTCTCACCTCAATCGGGTCCCGGGCATATGTCGTGGGTAGCAAAGCCGGGGCTGTTCCCCGTGGAAGCGCCCGCAACCTGATTATGATTCAGCTGGAAGGTGCCCCCAGCCACGTGGACACTTTCGATCTCAAGCTTGGGAGTTGGACCCCGAACGACTTCGAGGCGGCCAATTTCGGGAACCTGAACATGTCGGCGAAACTGTTCCCCAATCTGGTCAACCACACGGACAAGTTTTCGCTCTTGCGCTGCATCAATGGCACCGAATCTGTTCATACCCGCGCACGCTACATTTTGGATACCTGCCAGTCGTTTAACCCGTCTTTCGCCAAAGAGCAGCCGCACATCGGCAGTCTGATCGCCTACGAGTTGGAAGAGCAACGACAGGAGAGCCACTTGCTGCCCACGTTCCTTGCTTTTAACACCCGGGTCAAGAGCCCAGGCCTGTTGTCTTCGGCCTATGCGGGTTTCCCTATCAGTGCTGCCGATGGGGTTGCCGGCCTGACCCATCCGGATGGCGAAGCCCTGTTCCACCAGCGCTACGCCAGTTTACTGGCCTTGGACACCAACCGCACGAAGCTGGCGCCCACGGGCGCGGTCATCACCGATCACCATGCCTTCTATGCCGGTGCGGAACGTTTACTCTACCAACCCGAATTGGAAGGTGTTTTTGACGTGAGCGAAGAGGATCAGGCCCGCTACGGCCAGACCGAGGTCGGTTTGGGCTGTGCTCTGGCCGTGCAGGCACTCGCCGTGGACAGCGGTGCCCGCTTCATTCAAATCGCCCATGGCAGCTGGGACGCCCACCAGAACATTTATAACCCTGCCGACAATGGCAGTATTTATGCAAAATGTGCGGAATTAGACCCGGCAGTGTCTTCATTACTGGAAGACCTGGCCTCCAAACCGGGCACCCTGGGTGGCACGCTGCTGGATGAGACCATGGTCATTGTGGCCGGTGAGTTCGGACGCACGCCCGGCGGTCTGAACAATGCGGATGGTCGAGACCACCACCCCGAGGCCTGGTCTGCCCTGGTAGCCGGAGGCGGCATTGTGCCCAATCAGGTCTTCGGGGCTACCAACGAGACCGGTGCCACCATCACTGATCGCTTCTGGTCCCAGGGTCACCTGATCACCGCCAACGACCTGATTGCAACCGCCTACTCCTCCTTGGGCATCGATTGGACCAAGGAAATTGCCAATACACCCTCGGGCCGCGTCTACGAATATACGCCCAAGTACTCGGGTGTCGCGGGTTATTACACAGACATCGTCGAAATGTTCGGCTGAGCGTCAAGGCAGTAGCCGCTCCCTGCAAACTCTTCAGGGCGGATGGTTTCCTCCTCTCTGCTCATTCCAACAATCTGTAATGTGACACTCCACATTACAGATTGTTGGTCACCCCGTGGGCATAATCAACTCCTGAACAAGCCCGAACAAATACAAAGACTCGTTTTTGCTCAAACCATCTAAACCATCGCAGGAAAGGCGGGAGTTTCAGGAGCACGATGGGAACATCGTGTTGGACTTATTGCCGAGGGACAAAACAAGCCTCCTTCACAAAAAAGAGACACTTTTTGAGGAAATATGCCCCTGAACTGCAATAAAAGTAACTCAACATTGTTTTCCAAACATGTGGAGCTTCGCCCCTAAGGGGCCGCACAGCTGAACAAGGCAGTCTTTAGTGTCCCGGTTCCTCCTGTATTGTTTCGTTATTTCTGTGCGGACCCTAAGCACCGCAGCCCTTGCGTGTTTTCATAGAAGCTGCGCGAATACCTGGCATCAACGGCGGTCATCCAAGACATGGCCTCCGGAAAAAAGGAAAATCGGACAAGTCAATTGCATGCATCCTTGAGTTCTGAACAGAATCGAATTATAGTCATAGCATCACTGCAAGGGTTGGGGTCATGGTGAATCAAACGGGCGGCGGAATGATCCTCGTTGTTGAGAAGGATCCACGTTTTGCCGTCAAGTTTAAAAAGCATCTCCGGGTTGCGGACCACAGAGTCTTTTACGTGGAGTCCGGCCAGGACGCGCTCTTCCTGCTCGATTCCATCTCTGCTGACTTTTTGCTGATCAACCTCAACGGCATTGAAAGCTGGGAGAACCTGAAAAAGCTGATCCTCTACTCCCGCGAGAACCAGGTCCCCCTGCTGTTCATCGAAGGTCTGCGACGCACCCAGAGTGTGGTTGACCGACTCAAGGGCAAGGGGTTTAAGTCGTTTATCAGCCTGCCTTTTTCGGTTCAGAAGCTGTCCAAGAGAATCACGGGAATGCTGCGTGGACCGGACCCGCTGATCGGCTTGAAGCTGGGGCCTGCGGGTCAAGAAGTAGAAATTGTCAAAAAGCTGGGATCCGGGGCCATGGGCAGCGTCTACAAGGCATACCAGGCCTCATTGGAACGTTCCGTAGCGGTTAAATTTCTGGCTGAATCGTTGGTGGAGAACGACCCCGAGGCCGGTACCCGATTTCAACACGAAGCCCGCGCCATAGCCAAGATGCGCAGCACCTACATTGTTCAAATCTTCTTCGTGGGTCGCTACCAAGGCCGGCCCTACCTGGTCATGGAGTACATAGAAGGCCCCAATCTAGAGAAGTATTTAGCGGGCAAAGGCGCCTTGAAGCCCTGTCGGGCATTGGAAATCACCCGTGAGATCTTGCTCGGATTGGGCGAGGCCCATGGCCGCGAGATGGTACATCGCGACATGAAGCCAGCCAATATCATGTTGAACCAGGGTGGCCACGCCATCATCCTTGATTTTGGTCTGGTCCGCCAGGTCGACAGCTCGAACATGACCAAAGCCGGCTCCGTATTGGGCACACCGCGCTACATGTCGCCGGAACAGGTCAACGGTCAACAGGTCGATGCGCGCTGCGACCTCTATTCACTGGGCATCATCCTCTATGAAATGCTGGTTGGATCAGCCCCGTTCCAAGGCAAAGACTTTGTCTCCATTCTGATGAAGCACATCAACCAACCCTTGCCCCGGCCCGAAACATTTGGGAAGGTGGTTGAAGATGACCTTTACGCCATCGTGGAGAAATTAACGCAAAAGAAGCCCGAAGATCGTTATGCATCGGCCCAAGAGGCGCTCAGTGATGTGGATGACTGCCTGAGACAAAAACGTACGGTCAGTGAACCGGAATCGGATACCTTGATTCTGGTCAATCAGGTGAAACCCATCGGTGGACTTGCCGTCAATGAACAGGGCGCGACCATCATGCGTTTTGGCGAGGTGGAAGAGCACCGTGATCAACACCTGCACCTGCTCGACAGCCTTTTTCGCCAATTGGGCGACCTGGGCGAGTTGGGCGACTTCCGTCGCGGCATGGTTACAGCTGGTGATCTGCGTCTGGTGGTTTTTAATGGCTTCGACGGACTGGCTGCCATTGAGACGCGGGCCCCTGATCTGACCACCCGCTTCAACATGATGAGTATCGAAGATCTGCGACAATTCTTCGAAAAGGAGGCGGTCACGTGATAGCTCTGGCCGATTTCGAAGGCATTGCCGGTTTCCGTTGGGGGGCGCTGATTGATCTGGGCGGCACAATCAGCCTAACCGAAAACTCCCCGGCCAGTTCGCACAAGAAGGTCTCTCTGGTGGCTCGAGTCATCAATCAGGGCTCGTTCCAATTCAACGCTTCCGAGCTGGTCTTCGACCTGGGCAAAGTTCTTATTCGACGCGGTCGCTTTGGCTTGTTGCTCCTGTTTTGCGAAGACAAGGCCAATACCTCCATGATCGACGTGATTCTGGCCGATTTACAACCCCTCGCCCAAGAGGACGAAGATCCCAACGGCAGCAGCAGTAAACAGGTTGCCGCCTCAGACAGCAGCATGAATGCGATCCATTCACTTAGCCTGGATTCGAAACCGGTGCCCAAAGAGCTGGTCCAAGAACTGCTCGATATCTACACGACGTTCCTGGGGCCTCTTGCTCGAGTTCTTGCCGCCAAGGAATGCAAGAAGGCGGGTCTGAACCTCGAGACCGTGACCACGAAGCAGTGGTCCAAGTTGCTCAATATCCTGGCCGCTCGAATCACTGACGAGGAAAAGAACGAAGATTTCCTCGATCGCGCCGTCATGCTGAAAACCAGGTTCTGAAACCTCACTGGGAACCCTCTCGACCTTTAGGAGACATCTATGAGCCTCACCATAAAATTTGCCCTCTTCACTTCGGTCCTATGCCTGTTTATTATCGCCGGCTTGTCGTACCTGTCTTATCAGGACTCTTACCGAGAGTTGGAGCGATCGATTGGCGAGCGCCTGGAAGCCATCGTGCGCTCGGGCGCCTATGGAATCGATGGTACCGCCCACGACACCATCAAGAGCAACGACGATACCTCGGGCGAAGCCTTTTTGACCATTCGCGATCACCTGTTGGCCTTGAAGAAGGCCAACGACCTGGAAAGCGAAGTCTATACCTTCAGGAAGGTGGGGGAGATCCTCGAATTTGTGGTGATGACCAATCAGAAACCCTTCGTGGGCGATACCTACCCGGTAAAGAAAGAAATGATTCCCACCCTAAGCAAGGGCATACCCGCAAGCACAAAACGGTATTCCGATACCAATGGTGAATGGATCTCGGCCTATGCACCCATCTTTGATGAGAACGGTCATTTCTCAGGCCTGTTGGAAGCAGATGTTCAGGTTGGTGAGTTTTTTGCCCTGCTCAAGCAGCGTACCCGCACACTGATTGTATGGGGCTGTGTTTTTGCGGCCATTGCCGTGTCGCTTAGCTTCTTGCTGGCTTGGACGGTGACACGCAAACTGAACCATCTCACCGAGGTCACCGAGAAAATCTCCTTGGGGAAAATGAGCACACCGATCAAGGTCAAGGGCAAGGATGAGGTGGCCAAGTTGGGCATCTCCTTGGAACGGATGCGCGAGAGTCTCAAGATTGCCGCCGAGATGATTGAATAGGGCCGTGTTCCTTGGAAAATGATTTTTTATATCAAGCTTTCTACTGCGAAGAAAATGCCTGGCAGCTTTGCGCCCATCCCCGTTTCAAATCTGTCGAGAAACGGGTGGTGTTTATCACGAACCCGCAGCGCCTTTGCCCCGTGTGGCACATGAAAACGGCCCCGGCCGACCTGGAGCCCGTGCTTTGGGACTACCATTGTATTTTTCTGGTCCGCGCCCTGGCTTGGCAGGTTTGGGATCACGATTCCAACCTGGGTTGGCCGGTAGCCGCCAGCGACTATTTCTTGCGCAGTTTCAGGTCTGACATCCACCCCGAGTACCAGGCGTTTTTCCGCATAGTAGAGGCTGATCGATACCAGGCGGAATTCAGTTCGGATCGGGCGCATATGCGCCAAGAAGACGGTCGCTGGAAGCATCCGCCACCGCCTTGGGCCACCATTGGTGAAAACCGGAAAACAAACCTTTCTGACTATCTGGATCTCAGCCAGACCAACCTGGGTCCGGTGAAAAACCTGGCCGAGATCCAGGCTCTTTTTATTTAAGAACCAAAGGGTCGCTCAAAGCAGCGGCGCTATTTTTGTTGCGGCTTGTTCGGAGGAGCAAACGGGATAGACCTGAAAGGCGACGATATCGGACCAGTTCTTGATCCAAATCTCGATCAGCTCCCGATCTTTGGTTTCCACAAGTTGGAAGCAGCGCCGCATTTTCTCATCGACCCAACTGGAGACATAAACAAGACCTTCGGGCATCAGCCGACCAGAGTCGCGAAAACGGCGATAAATGGGGACGGGATCCCCGTCTTTGAAATCCTCGATGATCATGTACAGCAAAACGATTCCTTGCGGACCTGTTAAACAGCTTATTTTAGCACGTGGCTATGGTCGCGGCTCGTTATTCGTTGCCCCATCGCCCATCCGATCGCAATGTCTGCAACATGTAGCTTTGATCAATTGTGGCGATGACAGCCACGCCTCATCGCGAGGCAGTCGTCTAAAACCGCAGTAGTTATCGCTCAAAACTTCATCCAACTCGCCGTAAAACGAATTGAATGAAGTCATGAGTGTTATCGATAGAATCGAGAAGACTATTGTAAACCGAATCATTCCACTTCCGCAAAGTCTTTTTTGGGGTCCGGTGAAATTAGATACACCGCAACCAGGGACCTCACACAAACCTATGCGAAATCGGGCAAGTCAGGTTGTGCACCCAAGCCAAACGCGACCTTCTAGAAGCCCCAAAAACCGAAAAGTTAAAGTTATTCTGCTGGTAACAAAATAGCCGGTACGTCAACCTCAACAGCAACAGTCGAAAACACATGGGGCCTGTCCCATATGCTGGCAAACCGCCAGGTGTTCAGTGTACTTGTCGCTGTTGGCCTTCCCAGTAAGGTTCGCGTAATACCCTCTTCAAGAGTTTTCCGGAGGGATTACGTGGCAAGGTTTCGGTGAAGTCGACAGAGGTGGGACATTTGAAATGGGCCAAACGTTCACGGCAGAATTCGATCAGGGCAGCTTCGCTCAATCGGCTTCCCGGTGCCCGTACGACAACTGCCTTCACTGTCTCGCCCCATTTTTTGTCGGGAATGCCAATGACGGCCACATCCACCACTTCCGCATGGGCGAAGAGCGCGCTTTCTACCTCGGCTGGGTAGATATTCTCACCACCCGAGATGATCATGTCTTTCACCCTGTCGTGGATGTAGACGTAACCATCTTCGTCCATATAACCCGCATCGCCCGTATAAAACCAGCCGTTGCGAATGTTTTGGGCATTGGCCTCGGGCTGGTTCCAATAGCCTTTCATGACCATGCCGCCATTGATCGTGATCTCGCCAACATCTCCCGGGGCGCAAGGTTTGCCCATTGGATCAACAATACGGACCGTATGCCCAAAGATGGGTAGGCCGCACGATTTCAGGCGTGGGTTCCCTGGGTAATGGTCCTGATTGGGTAACAAGACAACCCCGCCGGTCGTTTCCGTCAGGCCATAGGCCTGGACGAACCCACAGCCAAAGACCCGCATGGAGGCCACCAGCAATTCTTCGGGTATTGGCGAGGCTCCGTAAGCAATGTATTTCAGTGAAGAAAAGTCGGTTTCCCCGCATTTCGGATGCTGGAGAATGAAGTTGATCAGGGCCGGGACCAGAAACGTAAGGTTAATACGTTCCTTCTCAATCAGGTCAAGGATGGCACCTGGATCGGCCTGTCCCAACAGCACCAGCCGAGTTCCACAAAAGATCATGCCAATCGCATAACCCGCCCCGGCAATGTGGTAGAGCGGCATGCAAATCAGTGTGGCATCGGATTCTGTGATCGGGCTAAACGCGGACAAGCACATGGTGCCCCCCATACAGAGGCCGCGATTGGTTAGTTCAGCGCCTTTGGGATAACCCGTCGTACCGCTGGTGTAGAGTTGAAAAACCGTTTCATCTTCTTGCGCATCACGGTGGGGATCCTGAGTATCGCCCTCATCGCGAAAGGATGTGTAGTCGATCCACCCCGCTTCTTTCTGCGAGCCGGAAAAGGTGACAACCCTGGCTTCTTGGCAATCAACCATCGCGGCTGCCAGGGCGGGCGCAATGGTTCCGCCTACAAACACAATCGACGCCGCAGCGTCCTTGATCACATAGGCAATCTCGGCGGGGGCCAAACGCCAGTTGATGGGGGTAAAGACGCCGCCGGCTTTGGCGATCCCAAAGATAACTTCGAAGACGCCCAGGTGACACACGTCGAGAACACATACCCGTTCACCCCTATTCAGTCCGGCACTGATCAGGGCATTGGCCACCCTGTTTGATGCCTGATCCAATTCTCGGTACGACGTATGCAAGCCACCGTCGGTAATTGCAGGATTGTCCGGAACCAGAGATCTCCGCCAGCGCAGAATATTTGCTACGGTGTACATGTAATCCCCCACCTATTGTTTTAAGTCACAATAACCGCTAAGCAGGCGCTGTGTCAATTGGGGGAGCAACGCATTGTAAATATCCTGTACCAGGATCAGGCCATAAAACTGTCATTTTTCTCCACGAAATTTCACAGGTGGCCACAGATCAAAAGCTGAAGCAGCACAAGCTTGACCGTGAACGGACCAGTAAGGAAATGACTGGTCACCCGCTTAATCGAATTCCTCTTTACAATTTCCGGCCTTGGGAGCCCTGCCTCCCTCCAGCTTATCCAGATGGCTGCGCACCACGGCCTGTGGTAAGCGAGATATAGGCCACCGCGTCATTCTT
>Ga0316189_10006851_pt1 | contig 10840 bp, 4 predicted proteins | sample LowCovwburrow_MG_FD_204930 | JGI IMG/M metagenome (GOLD analysis project Ga0316189, IMG submission 204930) | Coastal sediment microbial communities from Maine, United States - Lowes Cove worm burrow | ecosystem: Environmental > Aquatic > Marine > Coastal > Sediment | place: USA: Maine... | reverse complement strand
TCAGGAAACCTGCGAAAAGCTGTTCCACTGCAACGGCTTAGTGAAAGATGGCGTCCAGGAAAATCCATCAGTCGCTTTCCGCCTCGAAGCAGAAGCCGACCGTCATGTTAAGGCAACAATAAATCAGTCACTGGAAACCAATAACCGCCACTATCAGGAAGCCCGTGACATGCTCGAACGCTGGGCCGAAGATGCCGTGTTGGGGTCGGAAAAAGAACTAAAAGACACCAAGGAGCAAATCAAGGCCCTTACCCGGCAGGCTCGACAGGCGCCAACCCTGGAAGAGCAACGCCAGATACAGGATCGAATCCGCACACTTGAAAAGAAAAAGCGCCGACAAAGACAGACTATTTTTGATGTCGAAGACGAAATCATGGAAAAACGAGATAAGCTCATCACCCAGCTAGAAGAACGAATGTCTCAAAAAAGCGAGATAGAGCCTTTATTTACTATCCGTTGGCGAGTGATTTAACTGAAGTTCCGCCAGGAAATATAAATAAGTGGAAAGGGTTATATTGTTAATTGCAGTAATATAAAATATTTCATTCCTGTATATTATTAGAAATAAACATATAGAATAGGCGTTCAACTTCTATTTTGCGCTATTGGGGAGAGGAAAATGGCCAGAAGCGGTAGCTTTCGTAAGACACAAATGGGCTATACAGCCTTTATCCCCAATGACTTACCACCCGAGCCGCCGATAAATCTGGAAGGCGAAATGGGTTTGCTGCTGTCGAAAGCAGACCGCGCACTTGGCGCAATTAATACCATAGCAACTATTTTACCGAATCCTGAGTTACTGATTGCGATGTTTATTCAAAAAGAAGCATTGCTCAGCTCACAAATAGAAGGCACGCAATCATCGTTAGTCGATGTACTCGGCGCAGAAGACGATCACGAACCCACCTCAGATGTCGGCGAGGTCGTCAATTACATCAATGCGATTCGTTATGGTCTGAATCGAATTCGGGTGGATGATTTTCCCATGTCGCTCAGGTTACTCAGGGAGATTCATGAAATTTTGATGCAACAGGTGCGAGGCGGAAAAGCACCTCTCACACCGGGAGAATTTCGTACCACGCAAAACTGGATAGGCGGCACAAATCTCAATAATGCGCGCTACATACCGCCACCACCTTATGAAATGCTGGCAAGCCTCGATAACCTCGAAAAATACCTGCACGGCGATGAAGAAACGCCAATCTTAATTCGCTGTGCACTAATCCATTGTCAGTTTGAAACCATCCACCCGTTTAATGATGGTAATGGTCGACTCGGTCGTTTGCTCATTACTTTTTATCTGGTTTGGCAAGGCGTGCTCGATGAACCCATGCTCTATCTCAGCGCTTATCTTAAAACCCATCAACAGGAATACTATGATCGGCTTCAGCAGGTTCGCACTAGTGGTCATTACGAGGCCTGGGTACAATTTTTTCTGGAAGGTGTGGTCACCGTTTCTGATCAGGTCGTAAAAACCACAAAGGCAATTCAAGGTTTAGAAAGAACCGATACTGACCGCATATTAGTGAGTAATAGCGGTCATTCAGGCGTATTATTGCTGCGCTATTTGATGGAGCAACCCGTGGTGCGTGTTAAGGATGTCGAAAATAAACTAAACATCAGCTATTCAAAAGCCAATAGCCTGCTAAGTGAAATGGAAGCCCTCGGCATCATGAAGCAAATCACCGAAGGCAAGCGCAATCGAAAATTCATCTACCGTGAATATATCGATATATTGTCCGAAGGTACCGAACCGAATTTGAATGAGTAATGAGTATTATTATGGACAACAGCCGAGTGGCCAGATGAGTTAATACGACGACCTGGTAAAAAACTAAAGGAAATTTTCCAGATAGATCGGCCAGAACTGGATTTTGGAATCTATCGTATCCTCAATGCTCGCGTAGGTGAAATCAACGACTACCTGGGAAATCAGCTCAAAGATAAAGTGAGCGAAAGTCTCGCGGCTTCCGGTGCGGCTAATATGGATGGTTTGCGAAAGGAACTGGAAGAGAAAGAAGTCCAATACCGCGCCGATGGCATCGATCCCAAAACCGTACCCAAGGTACAAGAGATAAAACAAAAGCTAGCTGAATTTAGCGCCGGAAGCTCAGAGCACGAAAACGCCGTATTCACGCATTTGCTCACCTTCTTCTCGCGCTACTACGACAGTGGCGACTTCATCAGTCAGCGGCGCTACAAAGGCGATACCTACGCCATCCCCTATGCGGGTGAAGAAGTCATGCTGCACTGGGCGAATAAAGATCAGTATTACACCAAGAGCGGCGAAAACTTTTCCAACTATGGTTTCAAGCTAGACGATGGACGCACCGTGCGTTTTCGTTTGGTTACCGCTGATACCGCCAAAGACAATCGCAAAGACAATGATAAAGAACGCCGTTTTGTGCTGATAGAATCACAGACGCGCATTCTTACCGACGATGCCGGTGATGAATACGAAGAAGAGTTGCTACCGATAACCGAGGAAAACGGTGAATTGGTACTGCGATTCGAATACAAGGTCATGCCAAAAGGTAGCAAACAAGACGGGTTAGTACGTGACGCAGTCAGCAAAGTATTCGACGATGAACAAGTCAAAGCACGTTGGTTAGATCTGGGTAAGCGAGAACCCACCGAGAAAAATCCAAATCGAACCCTGCTGGAAAAATGCCTCACCAGCTACACCTGCAAAAACACGGCAGATTATTTCATTCACAAAGACCTGGGACGCTTCCTGCGTGGCGAATTGGACTTCTATATCAAGAATGAAGTCATGCATCTCGATGATGTGCAAAATGCCGAGAAATTCGCCGACATCGAAAAGAATCTGCGTTTGATTCAAACCCTGCGAGCGATCGCGCTGGATTTAATTGGCTTCCTCGCGCAACTCGAAGACTTCCAGAAAAAGCTCTGGCTGAAAAAGAAATTTGTTGTCGCGACGCACTACTGCATCACACTCGATCGAGTGCCGGAAAGCTTATATGCAGTGATTGCCGACAATCCGCTGCAATGGGAGCAGTGGCAAACCCTGGGGATGTTGGATGGCGATAAGGGTGATCTGTTCAAGCAGGCTAAATCGGGTAGCGTTGAATATTTGAAAGAGCATTTGTTCTTGATGGTGGATACCGAGCTATATGATGTTGGATTTAAATATGCATTGCTGGGAGCGATTGATAATCTGGATGAAAGTCTCGATGGATTGTTGATTCACGGGGATAATTTTCAGGCTTTGAGTTTGTTGCAGGAGCGGTATCGGGGGGAGGTGAAATGTGTTTATATTGATCCGCCTTATAATACGGATGCCAGCTCAATCTCATATAAAAATGGATATAAATCATCTAGCTGGACTTCATTGATTCAAGGTCGCCTTGATGTTACTCGTCAAATAATGGTTGATGATGGAGTGTTCGTGGCTGCCATTGATGACGCTCAACAACGCGAATTAAGTTTCCTTCTTTCAGAAACTTTTGATGGCAATCTACTAGGTATAATTTGTGTTCGTTCAAATCCGTCTGGACGTCCAACACAAACAGGTTATGCCGTCTCACATGAATATCTGATAATGGCGGGGCAATCTGAAAGTTCGATGATTGGTAGACTGCCGCCGACTCCAGATCAGATGGCGCGATTCAATCAATTAGATGACGAGGGTGTTTTTGAATGGAGAAACATGAGGCGAGAAGGTTCTAATTCTGATCGGAATGCGCGAAGGGCTCTATATTATCCAATGTACATTAATGGTGAAGAAATTCGTGTTCCTAAAATGAACTGGAATGAAAGTACAGAAACATGGGTAATTGAGGAACAACCCGGCGAAGGGGACAAAGTTGTCTATCCAGACAACGATGATGGGGACGAAAAAACTTGGCGATGGGAAGGAAAGGCTATTATGAAGTCTAGATCTTCTTTGGCAGTCAGGAAGGATCGGTCTGGGAAAGATTATATCTACTACAAAAGGCGCCCAAATGAGAGTGGTGTCGTATCAGTTTCATCATGGTTTGATGCTAAATATTCCGCCACAGAGCATGGAACAGCTTTACTTAAAAAAATGTTTGGTTTAAGTCTATTCTCTTATCCGAAATCGATCCACGCTGTTATTGATTCAATTTATATCGGTGGTGCTTCTGATCCTCATTCGCTTATGCTGGATTTCTTCGCTGGTTCAGGCACCACCGCCCACGCAGTAATAAACCTCAATCGCCAAGACGGCGGAAGTCGTAAATACATCCTCGTAGAACAGGGCGAATACTTCAACACAGTACTAAAACCCCGCATCCAAAAAGTAGTCTACTCCGCCGACTGGAAAAACGGAAAACCAACCTCACCCGAAACCGGCATCTCCCACGCCTTCAAAGTCTTAAAACTCGAAAGCTACGAAGACACGCTTAACAATCTGGAGCTACGCCGTACCGAATCGCAACAAGGCCTGCTCGATTCACTATCTAAATCCGCTAAAGAAGATTACCTACTGCACTATATGCTCGACATCGAAAGCCGTGGTTCATTGCTTTCGGTGGAACAATTTAGCAAGCCATTTGATTGCAAGTTAAAAGTGACGCTGGACTCGGCCGGTGCTTACGATGAGCGCGCCATCGATTTGGTTGAGACCTTTAACTATTTGATCGGCTTGCGTGTGAAGCATATCGATATGCAGCAGGATAAAGGTTTTGTTTCGATTACTGGCAATTTACCTGGCGGTGAAAAAACCCTGGTGCTGTGGCGTGATACCGAGTTAGCCGATTATGAAGCGTTAAACCTCTTGTGCGAAAAAATGGCGATCAATCCGGCGGACAGTGAGTATGAAATCGTTTATATCAATGGCGATCATAATATCCCAGCGGTGTTTACTAATCTTGCGACTGAAGGCGGCGTGACTAAGACGATGAAACTTCGCCAGATTGAACCGGAATTTCTGAGTCGCATGTTTGCCGTTGAGGCGCTGTAATGGCGAAGGCCAAGCGTAGCTTTCACAAGGAGCTAGTGCTCAACCAGTGGATGATGGGTTTTTTTAAAGGCGGCAGTTTGCAGGCATTGAAAATCCGTTTGGGTGAGGATAGGCATGAAGGTATAGATGAGGACGGTCAAACCGGATTCTTCCACGAATTGCAGCAAAATTTGTTTGAGGTGGATCGTATAAGTGAACAGGAACTGCGCCGTTATGACTTAAATATTGTTGAGCACTGGAATGCTATTACCGAGCAGCGCAACAAGGTCGAAGGCACAGTGCTGAATATGAAGTACTTTCAGTATCTCTCGCTGTTGTTTACCGAGATTTATCTGGACTGGTATTTCAACGAAAGGCAGCAATTGCTCGATGGTTTGAACGATGGAATGCGGGTTTATAACGAACAGCAAGAAGCGGAACATCACTTTCAATCTTTCAATGCCGACGAATTAAATAAGCTGGCATTCTGGAATGCGACGGGCAGTGGTAAGACGCTGCTATTGCATATCAATATCCGCCAGTATCTACATTACTTTCAAAACGGTCGGAAAGACGCCTACCCAGACAAGATTATTTTGCTGACACCGAATGAGGGTTTGTCTCGCCAGCATCTCAGCGAATTGCAGCTCTCCGGTTTTGGCTTTTGCCGTCTGTTCGATAAAAACCGCAGTGGCGTGTTCAAAGGCACGATTGAGATCATCGACATCAATAAGCTGGGCGATGTGATGGGCGACAAAACCGTCGCGGTTGAAGCTTTCGAGGGCAATAACCTGGTTTTGGTAGACGAAGGCCATCGGGGTACAGGTACAGCAGCCGGGGCCTGGATGAGCCGCCGTGAAGCGCTAGTGCATGGCGGATTTGCTTTTGAATATTCCGCCACATTTGGGCAAGCAGTGGCTAAGGGTTTGACGGTGCTTAAAGCTGAACAAGAACTCAGTAAGAAAAAAGCGAAGATACTGTTCGGTACGGCGCGTCTAAATGCTCTGACAGAAGATCAGCTTGTCGAATTGAGTCTGACTAGCGAAGACAAACGTAAAGCACGAACGATGGCCACACGTGAGATTTATGCCAAAAGCATTTTGTTTGATTATTCCTACAAGTTTTTCTACGAGGATGGTTACGGCAAGGAATCGCTCATTCTGAACCTAAAGGACGAGGATTACGCCCAGGAAGATATGGCTCGGCAGTATTTCACCGCCTGCTTGTTGAGCTTTTATCAACAGCAATACTTGTGGAACACAAACCGCGACAATGTCACCGACTTTAACATTGAGAAGCCGCTATGGGTGTTTGTTGGTAATACCGTGGCTGGTGAGAATTCGGACATCTTGAATGTACTGAAATTCCTGGCGGGATTTTTGAATGACGAGGCAAAAACCAGGCAGTGGTTAAAAGATTTGCTGGCCAATACTCCTCGCCTGTTGGATGCTAAAGGGCGCAGTATTTTTCATGACCGTTTTACGCCATTGATACAATTCAGTGCCGACGAAGTTTATGCCGATATCCTCAAGAAACTATTCAATGCCGAGGCGCGACAACGTTTAAAGGTACTCAACTTGAGGAGTAGCAAAGGCGAGTTGGCGTTGCGTGTGGGCGACGCCGAACCTTTTGGCCTGATCAATATTGGCGATGATGTCGGGTTTTTCAAGGAAGTGGAGAAGATTGAAAATTTGGCGTTATTTGACACCGGGGCGGATGATTTTGGTGGCTCGATGTTTGGCACACTAAACAGCAAAGATAGCCAATTGCATGTATTGATTGGCTCGCGCAAATTTACCGAAGGTTGGAGCAGTTGGCGTGTGTCCACGATGGGCTTGCTCAACATGGGCAAAGGGGAAGGCTCGCAAATTATTCAATTATTCGGGCGCGGTGTGCGCTTGAAGGGCAAGGAGTATTCGCTCAAACGTAGTACGCCAGGACAGCGACCAAAAGGGGTGCACCTGGAACGGCTGGAAACACTGAATATATTTGGTGTAAATGCAGGTTACATGGCTACCTTTAAGGAATACCTGAAGGAAGAGGGTGTGACGACTTCGGATGAAATGATTCAACTTGATTTTGAAACGCGTACCAATCTGCCAAAGAGCAAACTCAAAACGCTAGCGTTAAAGGATGGTTACAAAGATAACCAGATAAAAGGTTTCAAACGAGTGCATTTCCCCTGGCTGTACGAAATACCTACCGAGTTTGAAGGAAAAATCAAAAAGGCGCATATCGAACTGGATTTATACCCAAAGATAGAAGCCATGAGTACGCAGGAGAAGGCAAGCAAGGTAGCAGACGTCAACATTCGCAATAAAGGCAAGATTCCCAGCGACTCCATGGCGTTATTTGATTTTGATCGGATTTACATAGCGGTGCAGGAATTTAAGCAACTGCGCAGTTGGAGTAATTTACGACTGGAACTTTCACGATTAAGAGACTTCTGTCTGACACAAAACAACTGGTACACGCTTTATATTCCCCAGGCCGAACTAAAAATTAGCAGCATTGCCGATATCGTCAAACAGGAAGATATTCTCATCCGTTTACTGCAAGACTATACCGACCGTTTTTACAGGTCGTTAAAAACAGCTTACGAAGGTCAATTCTACGATATTGTCCATTTGAAAGAAGATGACGACAACTTGCTGAAACTGTATCACTTCGAGATCGACAACGATGATGACGGCGAAGAATATGAGAAAAAGCTTAAAGTACTTCAGGCACTAGTTAAGGATGGCAAACTGGGCGAGGCCAACCAATGGAATGCAGGCCAGATGGTGGCTATATGCTTCGACAGCCACCTTTATTATCCCCTGTTTGCTATCGAAGGTGCCGTACCGTTAAAAATGCGGCCGCTGGCATTTGATGCGCTAAGTGAAATTCAGTTCGTGCGAGACCTCGCAGCCTTCTACAAATCTCCACTCGGTCAGCAAACGATTGGCAAGCGCAGCATCTACCTACTGCGCAACGCCGACACGAAATCTAAAGGCCTGGGCTTCGCCTTAGCCGGTAATTTCTACCCAGATTATCTGCTGTGGTTAGTTGATGATGAAACCGGTGAACAGTGGCTGAATTTTGTCGACCCAAAAGGCTTACGGCAAATGAGCTTGAACGATCCCAAACTAGGACTTTATAAAGAAGTAAAAGTACTTCAAGAGAAGCTGGCTGACCCCAGGTTAAATTTGAATGCATTTATCGTTTCCCCGACACAATTTGCAAGTTTGTTGAATGTTTCTTGCCAGCAAAAAGACCTCGAAGACCGAAATGTCTTATTTATGTCTGATGGTGGGTCGGTTTATTTGAGAAAAATGTTTGAACGAATGCTATGAACTAAAATTCAGGATGGGGTTGCCGTTAATCTCAATATATTGATTTCCGCAACAATAGGTTACGAATCAAACCTGCATTGACAAATAATATCTAACTCGCCAAATCCGCAGCTCTATTAATTGATTCGGATTGCATCATCTGCAACTTACGGCGCTCATCACGCGGCGGTATGCCAAACATATCTCGATAACATTTACTGAAATGCGGCGCGGATATAAACCCGCAGGCGAGTGCGATGTCGACGATCGATTTGCTGGTTTGCAGCAATAATAATCTGGCCCGGTTTAGTCGCAGGTTTAGATAATAGCGAGTCGGTACGCAGTTTAAATGCTTCTGGAATAATCGTTCGAGCTGTCGGCGCGAGATGCCGACATAGGCCGATAATTCATCGAGGCTGATGGGTTCTTCGAGGTTGGCTTCCATCAGCGTTACTGCTTCGGTGAGTTTGGGCTGGTTGGCGCCGAGGTGCAGGTGTAGCGGTACGCGTTGGCGATCATCGGTGCTGCGTATCCGTTCACACATGAATTGCTCGGAGATATGCGCGGCGAGTTTGGGGCCGTGGGCATCACCAATGATTTTCAGCATCATGTCCAGCGAAGCCTGACCACCGGCACAGGTGATGCGGTCGCGGTCGATCTGGAAGAGGTCATCGGAGAACTGTGCGTTGGGGAATTCTTCGCGCATGCTGGCGATGTTTTCCCAGTGTATCGTGCATTTGTAGCCGTCGAGCAACCCGGCGCGGGCGAGTAAATAACTGCCCGTGCACAGCGCGCCGAGAATAATGTGTTTGCGCGAGGCTATTTTTCGCAATGCAAATTGTAGTGCCTTACTCCAGCCGTTAGTGACGTCGATACCGCTGCAGACAAAACAGATCTTCATCTCTTTGGCATTTTCGATGCTATCGTCGGGCATGACTTCGAGGCCGTTACTGGCCTTGAGGGTCTGGCCGTCGAGGGTGTAGACGCTCCAGGTGTAGAGCTTCTTTTCTGCCGCGCGATTGGCCATGCGTAACGCTTCGACGGCCAACGAAAAGGCAATCATCGAGTAATTGGGTACCAGCAGGAAGCCGAAATGATCCGGCTTCATTTCGGTATTTTCATTACTCATAGGCAAATTTCGATTTAACTAGTAGTGGAATACTTTGCGGTTGGTTAATAATAACCATAGAACTTAAAATACTAGTCGCTAATGCCGGTCAATGCACGACCTTTTTTCAGTCGACAGGCTTAAAGGTTAAGCCTGTCAGAATCACCTATACCATCGAATCGGGCATCGCATCCTTGCGTTGTTTGATATAAGCCAGCAGGGCCTCGTCAACGGCCGGATCAATGGCCGGTTGCTGGTATTCGGCGAGCATTTTTTTCCAGTACTTATTGGCACGCTGCGCATGATCGAGGCTGCCCTCGGATTCCCACTGCTCGAAGCTGTTATTGTCGGTAATTGGCGATCGGTAAAATGCGGTTTTGAAGTTATTCTGCGTATGCGTACAACCGAGGAAATGCACGCCTGGGCCTACTTCACGAATGGCATCCATGGCCTGGCCATTTTCTGATAAATCGACACCACCGAGCAATATTTCCATCATCGCGGCCTGGTCGCAATCCATTACAAATTTTTCATAACCCATCGACAAACCGCCTTCCATCCAGCCTGCGGTATGTAATACGAAGTTAACACCCGCGAGCACCGCTGGCATGAGCGTATTAATCGCTTCGGACGCTGCCTGAGCATCGGGTAGCTTCGAACCGCAAAGCCCGCCACCGGAGCGAAATGGCACGCCTAGACGTCGCGCTAACGCAGCCATGGTGTAAAGCACCAGGGCGGGTTCAGGCGTACCAAATGTTGGCGCACCGGATTGCATCGACATGGAGCTGGCAAAACTACCCATAATCACTGGCGCACCCGGATTAACCAGTTGCACGAAGGTTAAACCGGCCAGCGCTTCGGCCAGCGATTGTGCCGCGGTTCCAGCAACTGTGACCGGCGACATGGCACCGGCGAGTATGAAAGGTGTGACGATGCAGGCCTGATTATTTTCGGCGTAAACTTTGGCGGCACCGAGCATGGTATCGTCGAAAGTCATCGGTGAGTTGGCATTGATCAAACTGGTCGCGTAGGTGCGCGGGCGACCGGTAGCCGGGTCGATGTAGTTGTCGCCAGCCAAGATTTTTATCATATCGATGGTATCTTGCGCGCGTTCGGGCGCAGTCACCGAACCCATGAATGCCTTATCCGAATATTTCATATGCGAATAAACCATATCCAGATGGCGCTTGTTTACCGGCACGTCAACCGGTTCACAGATAGTGCCACCGGAGTGGTGCATGCTGGGTGATGAATAAGCCAGTTTGACGAAATTCTGGAAGTCTTCGAGTGTGGCGTAACGTCGGCCTTTATCGAGATCAAACACAAAAGGGCTGCCATAGGCGGGAGCGAATACCGTGTTTTTGCCGCCGATCTGTACATTCTTTGCCGGGTTGCGAGCGTGTTGCGTGTATTCGCGAGGTGCCGAAGCCTGAATGATCGAGCGGCACAGTCCGCGTGGAAAACGAACGCGAACGCCGTCTACTTCGGCGCCGC
>Ga0316189_10006850_pt1 | contig 10842 bp, 7 predicted proteins | sample LowCovwburrow_MG_FD_204930 | JGI IMG/M metagenome (GOLD analysis project Ga0316189, IMG submission 204930) | Coastal sediment microbial communities from Maine, United States - Lowes Cove worm burrow | ecosystem: Environmental > Aquatic > Marine > Coastal > Sediment | place: USA: Maine... | reverse complement strand
TATCGGAACTGCGGCTTGGCTTTTTTTAATTATCAACGTTTTGAAGTTACCGCTTCATATTTTCGTTTGGGACACGATAACTCAAGAAACATTATTGTTCGATCTTAAATTGATTCCTGGAATCATAATTGGCATTTTTATAGGTTTTCGCCTAGTTAAACTCATCAAAGAAGATTTCTACCGTAAGATGATTTTAGTATTGACCGCGTTGGGGGCAGTGATGATTTTAATAAAATAGTCCCTTAAGAAAAGTATCGGAATTATTAAGTAGCTTTATATGAATACAATTAAACTGCCTAAAATGAAGCACCCTATTAACATTCCCTCTTTCCTAGGGTTTGCCGGACTTTTTTATATATTATTCTTTTTTTCATGTAAGGAAAAAAATTCAATCCGAAATACTGATCAAGATAAACTAACGATACAAATAGAAACTTCATTGGATAAACTTGTAAACGTTTGGTATCCAAAAACCATTGATTCCGTCAACGGGGGGTTTTGGTCTGATTTCAATTACAAGTGGAATAAGGAAGGGAAACAGAATAAGATGCTGGTCAGCCAGGCACGCCATGTTTGGACAACTTCGATTTTGGCAGATTATTACAAGGATATTAAATATCAAGAAATGGCCGCCCATGGCTACCGGTTTTTAAGGGATAAGATGTGGGATACTGAAAATGGTGGATTTCATACCCTCCTCGGTCTCGAAGACGATTCATTAAAAATACTTTCTACCGGCAAAAGTGCCTATGGTAATTCATTCGCTATTTATGGTCTGGCCGGCTATTATAAAGTTTCAAACGATTTGGAGGCCCTTGATTTGGCTAAAAAGACGTTCTATTGGCTGGAGGAACATTCCCATGATTCGATTTATGGCGGGTATTTTGATGTCCTAAAACAAGATGGTTCTTGGATGCTCGATGTAAATGAAAATGATAAAGATTATGACAATTTCATTCGAAAGGACTGGAAAGACCAAAACTCTTCCATCCACCTATTAGAGAGTTTTACGGCACTTTACGAAGTATGGCCAGATTCCCTTGTAAAACAACGGCTTGAAGAACTTTTGCTACTCATTCGTGATACCATTACTACCGAAAAAGGATATCTGACGCTTCATCTGGAAAGAGATTGGAAGCCAGTTTCCCTTCGAGATTCATCGGAAACTTATCGCGCTGCACATTTTAATTTGGACCATGTTTCATTTGGTCATGATGTGGAGACTGCCTTTCTAATGTTGGAAGCCTCACATGTAATGGGGCTGCAAAACGATACGGTTACAGCTTCCAAAGCGAAAAAGATGGTCGACCATGCCCTTGCATGGGGTTGGGACGATGAAAAAGGCGGGTTTTATGATGGTGGCTATTATTGGGACGCCTCTGGAAAACGAACAATAGAAAACCGTGCAAAAGTCTGGTGGACAGAGGCGGAAGGCCTCAATTCCCTATTGCTCATGGCAGAATTGCATCCCGAAGAAAAACGCTATTATGAACTATTCGAAAAACAATGGGGCTATCTCGATAACTATCTCATCGACCATACATACGGAGGCTGGTACCATGAAGGTCTCGATACCGATCCGGAAGCTAAAAACGATACCAAAGCTCAGATCTGGAAGGTCAATTACCACAATATTCGCTCCTTGATCAATGTAATACAAATGCTTAAGGAAGAATTTGCGTTAACCGAAAGGCAACATTGAACCAGCAGATCAAGTAGGCATTTTAGATTTTTCCCTGTAAAATTGACTTCCATAGCCCAGAATTGTATATTGCCCTATTAGTCTTTCTTGCGAAGACTTGCGTATATATTCACGGTCATGAACTTTAACCATTAGCGACCTTAGCAATATTCTGTTAAAAGTAGTGAGGACCCGACCAAAAGCATACTAAAGCATAAATTGACACGTTCGCTACATATATATAGTCGATGACCTGATCAACTTTGGTCAAGTGGGCATTTATTGAATTGGGGCGTGCTGACCGATCCAAATGGGGTAATCTAAAAACGGACGGTAAATTTTTAGAGCAATGAAGCGTTTTTTCGCATATTTAGGATTTTTGGCATTGGCAACTTCATGTGGAAGCATGGGGCTTGTCAGCAAATCTGATAAAAGTGTTAAAACCGGGGGTGTCGCGATTAGTAGTTCAAAGACCTATGACCGTCTTATCACCGATGAAGCTATCTCTACCAAAGGACTATTTGACGTACACAAGGTCGGCGACAAGTATTACTTCGAAATTTCTGATAGTCTATTAAACCGTGAGATGTTAGTCGTTACCCGATTTATAAAAACGCCTTCAGGAGCACGTAATTATGGTGGTGAGAAAATCTCGGAAAACACGATTGTTTTTGAAAAGGGACCTTCTGAAAATCTTTTTCTGCGTATCTCAACTTTGGTAAGTTCCGCCAGCGAGGACGATGCGATATCGAAAGCGGTCAACAACTCGAATATTACGCCAATTTTAGAGGCCTTTGACATCAAGGCGCACAACGATGATGAAAATTCATACGTCATTGACGTAACTGCCTTTATCAATGGTGAAAATCCGTTATTGGCATTAAGCGGCGTTCAGAAAGATACCTACAAACTAACATCACTCGAAAAGAACAAATCGTATATAAAGGAAATCAATTCCTTCCCCATCAATACCGAAATCAAGACCGTAAAGACCTATAATGCAAAAACGGGGAAAGATAAACGTAAACAACTGCCTGCTGCTATTTTGGCAGGGGTCGTGACTTTAGAAATCAATAACTCGTTTATCCTTTTGCCTAAAGAGCCCATGCGGAAAAGACTTTATGATGAACGCGTAGGTTATTTTGCCAGTTCGTATTTAGAATATGGTGACGACCAGCAAAGGGTAGACCGTAATACATATATTCATCGATGGCGGTTGGAGCCCAAGCCCGAAGATTCGCTGAAATGGAAACGGGGCGAATTGGTCCAGCCCAAAGAACCGATTATTTATTACATCGATCCGGCGACGCCCAAAAAATGGCGCCCCTACTTGATTCAAGGTATTAACGATTGGCAGGTAGCTTTCGAGCAAGCCGGTTTCAAGAATGCCATTATAGGTAGGCAGTGGCCCCAAAACAATACTAACATGAGTCTTGAAGATTCAAGGTTCTCCGTACTACGCTATTTTGCCTCCCCTTCCAAAAATGCCTATGGGCCCAATATTGTAGATCCCAGAAGCGGTGAAATTTTGGAAAGCCATATTGGCTGGTATCATAATTTAATGAGCCTCTTACATAATTGGTACATGGTGCAAGCAGGTGCCGTTGACGAACGCGCACAGAAAATGGAATTTGAGACTGAATTGATGGGTGAACTTATCCGCTTTGTTGCATCACACGAAGTCGGCCATACTTTGGGTTTACGGCATAATATGGGTGCTAGTTCGGCAACTCCCGTAGAAAAACTGCGTGATGCCGAGTGGTTGAAAAAGAACGGTCATACCAGCTCGATTATGGACTATGCCCGTTTTAACTACGTTGCACAACCTGAAGATAACATACCTACGGAAGATTTAATGCCGCGTATTGGTGATTATGATAAATGGGCAATTCAATGGGGGTACTCGCGTTATCCGGAAGACCTTTCCTTGAACGATGAAAAAGACCTGTTAAGCCAGATGGTCGTAGACAGTGTCAAGGCCAACCCGAGACTTTGGTTCGGTGGTGAAGGTCGTGATTTTGACCCCCGCTCCCAAACGGAAGATTTGGGCGACGACGCCATGCAGGCCAGTATGTATGGCATTCTAAACCTACAACGAATCGCACCCTATCTCAAAAAATGGACGATAGAACGCAGTAGTGATGATTATGCGAACTTAGATCAGGTTTATAAAGATTTGGTCGGCCAATACAGTGATTATATTTTTCACGTATCGAAGAATATCGGTGGTATCTATGTTACGCCGAAGACTATGGGCGAAGAGGGCGAAGTTTATCGTCCAGTGGATAAAGAACGCCAAAAACAGGCTTTGCTATTCTTGAACAATTATATTTTTAAGGAACCCAAATGGTTGCTGCGAAACGATATTTTGAACGCAATACAATCGCCGCAATCAAAAGAATCGGTAACCAAAACTATGGAAAGTGTAATGATGAATTTGCTTGGTGGAAGTCGCTTGAGCCGCATGACCTTTATCGCCGAACGTTACGAAAACGAAGACCCCTATACCCCCGAAGAATATATGGACGATCTCGATCAATTGGTTTGGGGCGACATGAACGTTTTCTATCAAACCAACGCCTACCGCAGAAAACTTCAAAAATCATATGTTTCGAACTTGATTACGCTATACAAACCTGACGAAGCAGATGGGCTTGTAGAAGGTATTTTGGCCAAACTTTCTGAAGGTTATACTTCGAATACCGATGTACGCTCATTGGCATTGGATAATTTATTAATACTACAGGGGAAAATAAAGAGGACCATACCCGTGATGACTGACAGGCTGACCATCGCCCATTTGAACTACCTCAAAAGAGAAATCGAATCGGTCATCGGCGAGACCAAAGACGTCGAACCCCTATTCATTCCATTCCGAAGAGATCTTTCGATTAAGGAAGAGGGAGAGAAATAATTGACTCAAAAATCTATTTTACCTAAGCCGGAAGCATCGGTTGGGTAAAGTATTCCATTCTTAAGATTGAATAACCCTTTAAAGGGGTCATCGACTACGTCTAAATGTCCGTCTAAATCCGCAAAATGAATATTGGGTCGCGAAAGAGCAAAATGTAGTCCGGCAGAAATCCCCAAGGCACATTCATCATTACAGCCGATCATAGTTTCTAATCCTGCTGATTTAGCGACCGAATTGATATGCATACCTTCTAAAATTCCACCAACTTTCATCAATTTAATGTTAACCATATCGACCCTCTCATTTTGGGCCAATCGAAAAACATCTTTCAATGTCTTTAAACTTTCGTCGGCCATGACCGGAATATCGACCTGATCTGTAACTTGCCCAAGACGCTCTTCTTTCTCCAAATTAGTAGGTTGCTCAAAAATCTCTATGCCGATTTGACTTGTCGCGGCTACGAAGGCTACCGATTCATCAACAGAATACCCTTGGTTTCCGTCGAAACGGAGTGTTATTTTCGGATGTTTTTCATGCAATAGCATCATTTTTTCAATATCCTCTTCCAGATGATTCCCTCCCTTAATCTTCAGAATAGAGAATCCCTGTTGCACAAACTCATCTGCCTGAAGTAAAGTTTCTTCCATAGAAAGTATCCCTATGGTAATACTTGTTGGAATACTATTTCGGAACCCTCCCAAAAAACGATATAAAGGCACTCCTGCTTTTTTAGAAATCAGATCATGCAAAACCATATCGACCATCATAAGGGAAGACGACTTTTTACCTAACAGCACTTTCAGCTCCGTTAGAATGAGGCCATACGTAAAAGGGTCTTTACCTTTTAAATACGGAATAATAATATTCCGCAAGGCTTCCTCAACTTCTTTAGGATGTTCCCCCGTAACGATTTTATCAGGGGCTGCACAACCATAGCCAACTAAGGAGCTATCGGTCTCTACCTTGAGAATGAAATTTACCGTATTATCGATGGTTTCATAGGCAATGGTATAGGGCGTGGATAGTTTTAAATCCAGACGATCGTAGGTTATGTTGGTAATTTTCATATGCTGATTTATGTCCTTTAGGCTCTAAAAATACTTGGTTGTTTGCCATAGCCAAGTAAGGAGTCAATAGGCCTCATATTTTTTCTCTCAATAATTCAATCAACCCTTCTGCCCCAAACTTTAAAACATCGAAAGCAGGAAGTTCTGTTTCCAAGGTAATTTGCTTACAGGCCTCTTGAATTTCATCTTGCTCCATGTTTTCATGATTGACCGTAACAGCAATAACTTTTTTGCCCGAAATAACTTCGATAGCATTTATCTGTTCTGTGAGGGAATGCATTTTGTACCCCGGGAAACCATCGTATTCCAAGCGTTTAGGGGCATGCTGCAATACCACATAGTCGGGTCGACCGGCCGCCAGAATCTCAAAGCCCCCCGGATAGGCTGGATTCATAAGACTACCCTGCCCTTCGATAATAATAACATCTGGGCTTTCATTTTTATAGGCACTCACCACAGCGTGTTCGATTTCGCCAGAAACGAAATCGTTGATGCAACTGTCCATCACCATACTATACTTGGCTCCTTGCATCCAAGCGGTTTGACCTGTACCCACCATTTCGGCCTTGAAACCCGCATTTCGAAAACCGTGGACTAGTATCCAAGCAGTAGTACGTTTCCCCAATGCGGAATCGGTACCCAAAACCGCCAATTTCAGACAATCTACCTTTTCAATTTCCCCGGTAAAAAAATGGAGCTTATCTCGGTCTGGCGTCTTGCGCACATCACGGATCCGGCAATTTTTTTCCTTGGCAATTTGGGTCAGCTCCGTATCATTCGTCAAAAAATCGTGTAGACCACTATCAACGTTCCAGCCCATTTCTAAAGCTTTTTTTATTGTTTTCTTGGCCACCTCCGGTAATCGACCTCCATCGGGTGCCAGACCAATAATTAATGATTCTGGTATTTGACCAGCTGTTCCCAGTGCCGCAATAGCCGAATCAATATCTTTAAAGACAGGAATGCCATTAGGTTTTCCGTCAAGTACTTCTCCCGCATCTCTTCCTGCATATTTGGCATCCAGAACCCCAACAACTTCATAACGTTCCGTAAAACGTACGAGGCCGTGAGCAGTTTTTCCGTTGGGTGTATTGAAGGCACCCTCGCAGTAAACCAGTGCTTTTCCGTCGATTGATTTTTTCATAGATAATCTATTTTTTTCTCATTCCCGTGAAGACGGGAATCTGTTTAATTCTTTGCTGTCAGCACCGCCACAAAACGATCTGGTTCAAAATTCAGTTTTTCATCTAGCTCCAAAAGCGCAATGAGACCTGCGGTCGAGGCCGGTAGAATACGAAAACCCTCTTTTTTGGACAAAAGGGCCGTCATATCCTTTAATTTTTTATCGCTGATGTTGAATGCCTCTCCTTGAGATTCCCGTAGCGCGTATAATGCCTCTTCTCCGTCAAAACTATGCCAATTTATCAAGGGTTCGTTGTATTTAGTCTCCTTTATCGCATAAGGATCTAAATCTTTACAATGGTCCAAACCCAGTAAAAATGACTGTATGATAGGATTTTTTTTTGTGGAAGAGGCAGCAATCATTTTAGGGATGCGCGAGGTCTTTCCCCTTTTGTACAAACTAACAAAACCACGATAAATACCAGCAAACAGTGTACCATTGGAAACGGGTACGGCACAGTATTTTGGAGCATCACCCAAATCTTCAAAAATCTCGGTTGCAATCAGCGAATAGGCCATAATCTGTAAGGGGGTATTCGACCCGCCAGGGTTGGCATCGTACCAGCCATTTTCGTTAGCGAGTTCACTGCTTGCTTTCACCACATCTTCATAGCTGCCCGGTAATCGTATAATCTCTGCTCCGAGTATTTCCATTTCGGCTATGCGTTCGGTCTGATATGAATCCGGGATGTAGATTTTACAATCGATCCCAGCCAAATGTGTTGCAAGTGCGACGGCTACCCCATAGTTGCCGCAGGTAGCGAGTGAAACAACTTTGAACTCCCTTCTAAGTGCATCATAAACTTGGGCAAAGGCAATACGGTCTTTTTGAGTTCCGGTTGGGTTATCGCCTTCGTATTTGATGTACAACTGGCGTATATCGAATTGACGCTCTAAAGTTTTGGCACGGCTAAGGCCTGTATCCCCGACCTCTAGGTTGATGATGTCTTCATAAGATTCTAGGCGGTCTAATAACGATATTGACTTGTCCCTTACAAATTCACTAAGCTTTTTGGTCTCGGAAGAAACTTTGTTCTCGGCGGTCTTTACGCCATCCCTTAAATCCATTTACTACGGTTTGAATAGCGCGAACGCCGGATTAAATGTAGTTTGTTTTTACTGATGTTCGTAAAATATAAATCACTCTAAAATCAATTTGTTTCGCTATACTTTTCCATCGTGGAAAGTTCTGGTGAACCCCCACGGTTCCCACAACCTGAAGCGATATAGATTTCATCTTCGAAAAGCACCAGCCCTGTACCGTGCCTACCTTCTATTAAGTTAGGCAGCGATCGCCATTTATATGTTCTCAAATCAAGTGCCTCTACCTCGGCATGTGCTTTTTCCAAACTTAGTGATTCACCACCGACCACCCATATCTCGTCATTGAAAAGTAAAGCCATATTACCCGCCCGACTTGTCAGGATATTATTAGGCAAGGTTTCCCAGGTATTCTTTAGGATGTCATAGACATCGACCTCAGCTATAGTTCCACCAAAAGGAGAATCTTGGTTTATACCCGTATTTCTTCCGGCAAGCGTATAGAGTTTACCGTTGGCCACAACTGCTTGAAAATGGTCGCGAGGTCGAGGAGCATCGGCCAAAATTTCCCATTTTCCCGTACTTGGATCATAACGGTCTAGCCAATTTTTATGGTCGCCGATATGCCCGTTTTTGATTCCGCAAGAAATATATATCTTTCCTTCATATAAAATGTTTCCAGTCGATCCACGTCTTCTATCCTCAGGCATTTCATCACCTTTCGACCATTGGTCAGTTATAGGGTCATAAATATAGATATGCTCCGTTGGGGTTTCACCAGGATATGTACCTGTTAATGCCGCGATAATGTAAATCTTATTTTGATAGACTACAGGCTGAAAGTGGTGCATTTCAATAGGAGGTTCGGCACCCGCCGACCAGCTACCTGTCTTGGGATCGTAGATACTTACGGGGCGTATACCTCTCCCTCCCAATAAATAAAATTTATCTTCAACGCTGACAAAAGCAGCTTCGTGCCTTGCGACAGGCTTGCTACCATCTTTTGATTCGACCGCTTGCCAGCTACCTTGGATAATTTTAGTTTTCGGTGTTGAATCAATTTCCTTTTTTTCCTTTTTACAAGCGCCAAAATTTATAAGGCAACCTATAAGTAGTAAATGCTTAATCATATCTCCGATATAAATTTTAGTAATTGGTGGTCCGCATCAAAAATATAACTATAATTCAAGCAATACTATTTAGAGTTACTACTGTAGAATAGGAATAGTTCTAAAGTAATCGGTCACGCATACTTATTTTAGGTACTTTACTTACTATTCATTCTATTAAAATTTAATATCTTCATTCATCAGCAGTAGCATTGAATATTATACGCTAGGTAATATTGTTCCATTTATATTCAGAACAGTATCGGAAAAAAGAGAGTAATCAAAGAACTAATATGAACATGACCGTTCCGCACTATTTCATTAGCTGCGATTGGGGCACCACTAATTTCAGATTACGATTGGTTGCAACCGAAACCCTAGAAGTACTCTGGGAAAATCAATCTGACCAAGGCGTAAAAAAACGCTTTGAAGCCTTCAATGCCCAAACGGAATTTGACCAAAAAAATTTCTATCTAAACTATCTTTTCAAAGAAGTTCAGAAAATTCCCGAAGAACACCGCAACCATACTATAGTTTCGTCGGGCATGAGTTCTTCCAATATCGGTCTTTATGAACTGCCTTATACCAATCTTCCTTTTGATAAAAATGGAAATACCTTTTTTAGAAAAAGTTTTACTTTCGGTGAAAAGCAAACGATATTACTTATTTCGGGAATACGCAGTGAAACAGGTATGATGCGCGGGGAGGAAGTTCAGGCCATAGGCTTGGAAGAATATTTGGAACCCTACGCCGAGGGTGTACTTTTACTTCCCGGTACCCATAGTAAACATATTTCATATCGACAAGGAAGTTTTTATGCCTTAAAGAATTTTATGACGGGAGAGCTGTTCGAAGTTTTGGGCACGAATAGTATTTTGGCCAATTCCATTGAGGCCGGAAAGTGGAATTACGAATGTAGAAAAGCTTTTCTTAAAGGATTTAATCTGGGTATTAAGGGAGCAATGACCTCAAGCTTACTTCAGGTAAGAGCAAGGCAGGTGATTGAAAAAAAGAGTAAAAAAGGTAACTATTATATGCTAAGCGGGCTTTTGATAGGCGACGAACTGTCGTATCTAAGAGATACCGATGAAAACGTTTTTTTGGCTGCTCCGGGCACTATTTTCGAACTGTACAGAACCGGCCTCGAAAAACTAAAAGCACCCGAAAAATTAATGCTCTTAAACGGTTCCATTCTGGAACGGGCCTTGCTTAATGGCCAAAAAAAAATACTGTTATCGCATGCAAAACACTAATTCTTTTTCGTGGGCAAGCTTTTATCTGGCACCCCTAGTTGGGATTATAAGAGGGTTGAACATGGATAGCATTCCGCATATTGCTAAGGCCTATTTAGAGGCAGAGCTTTACACGTTGGAGGTTACCATGAATACCCCGAATGCTGCAACCATTATTTCGACTTTAAGGAAAGATTTCCCCGGCCTAAATATAGGGGCAGGAACTGTTTGTACTCTGGTAGATCTTCAAGTCGCCCTAAATGCAGGATCTCAATTCATCGTCACCCCCATTGTTAATGAAGATGTAATCAAAACGTGTGTGGCGAAACATATTCCTATTTTTCCCGGTGCTTTTACTCCAACAGAGATATACAAAGCTTGGCAGATGGGGGCTTCCGCCGTCAAGGTTTTTCCGGCCACAAAATTGGGTCCGCAATATATTAAGGACGTTTTGGCCCCTCTGAACGACATAAAACTAATACCTACTGGCGGTGTTTCAAAAGACAATATTACATCTTTCTTTAAAGCCGGAGCCGTAGGGGCGGGTCTTGGTAGCTCTCTGTTCGATAAAGAACTAGTAGCCACTAAAGATTACAAGGGCTTAAAGAATCATTTA
>Ga0316189_10006849_pt1 | contig 10843 bp, 12 predicted proteins | sample LowCovwburrow_MG_FD_204930 | JGI IMG/M metagenome (GOLD analysis project Ga0316189, IMG submission 204930) | Coastal sediment microbial communities from Maine, United States - Lowes Cove worm burrow | ecosystem: Environmental > Aquatic > Marine > Coastal > Sediment | place: USA: Maine... | reverse complement strand
TGGCTTTCCAGCACGGCAATGTTCAATGAGGGATTGGATTTCTTCAGGTAATAGGCTGTCCACAAGCCGGTGTAGCCCGCTCCGACGATGGCCACATCGGCTTCAATTCCGGCTGTCAGTGTCGCCCGGGGCTGTTGTGCGCCCGGAGTGCTATCGAGCCAGAAGCTCGGCGCAGGGGACAGCTCAGTCGCCGTCACTATCGAGTTTCAATGCGGGCAGTTCTTCACCCTGGAGTCTGGATACGATGACGGCGCAGCAGGCATCACCGAATACATTGGTCGCTGTGCGGGACATATCCAGCACCCGGTCGAAGACCAGCAGTACACCGATGGCTTCGACCGGAAGGCCGATCGCGGTGAGGATGATGGCGATGGCGACCAGTGAAGCCGAAGGCACACCGGCCACGCCAATTGATGTGATCAACGCAATGGCTACCACCAGGAACTGGGTAGTGAAGCTCAACTCAATGCCATACGCCTGGGCAATGAAAATTGCCGCCATGCATTCGTACAGGGCCGTACCGTTCATGTTGACCGTCGCGCCCAGGGGCAGTACGAAAGCGGTGTACCTGTTTGGCACGCCACCGCGAGATTCCAGGTTATCCATCGTGACCGGCAGGGTCGCGGAGGAAGACGACGTCGAGAAGGCGGTCAGCATGGCGGGCGCCACGGCCTTGAATAACTTGATCGGGCTGCTTTTGGCAAATACGCGCACAAACAGCGGCAGGCTGAGGAAAACGTGGATCATCAGCGCAGCCAGCACCACCAGGCTGAAAGTGATCAGCGGCCCTGCAGCGTCGAAGCCGGTTTTGGCGACCACGGCTGCAACCAGTGCAAATACTCCGTAGGGTGCAAAACCCATGACCCAGTGGGTGATCAGTAACATGGTCTGGAATACGCCATCGGTAAATTTATACAGCGTCTCGGCCAGCGCATGTTCGATCTGTGACATGAAGAAACCGAACAGTGCGCTGAAGAAAATGATCGCCAGCATCTCGTTGCCCGCTGCGGCGGCCAGGATGTTGGGTGGCACGGCCCGCAGGGCGATCTGCGGTAACTCACCCAGCCCGCGTCCGGCCAGCTTGGACTGGATTTCATCCGCGTTGCCGGTCAGGGCAAGCAATTCACCGACCGGTTGGCCGTCAGAAATGCCGGGCTGCACCAGGTTGACGATAATCAGGCCGGTAATGATGGCGGTGGTAGTAGTGAGGACATAAAACAGCATGGTTTTGAATCCCATGCTGCCCAGCGAATCGGTATTGCCAAGGCCGGCTACACCGATGGCTATCGATGACGCAATCAGGGGCACAATCAACATCTTTAACGCATTGAGGAATAACTGCCCGCCAAAATCATAGACGTTGACGAGTGGCATGTTGCCGATACTGACACCCCCGCTGAAATAACCGGCAATCACGCCTAAAACCAGGGCGATCAGGATTTTCCAGTGAAGAGCCATTCCGGTTTTTTCCGCCACTTTGTTGTCCTTATGTTTTTTTTGAGTCTAGCATGACTGATAGCAAATGCCCGGGTTACGGCCCAGTCGTCACAACCATCTCTTCAGTCTGAAAAGTCCGAGAATCACTGCCGCGGTCAGCACCATCAATCCGACAATAATACCGAAAGCCAGTGAGTCCTCAGTTCCCGGCAACCCCGCCACGTTCATTCCCATCAGACCGGTCAGGAAAGACAAGGGCAGGAAAATGGCCGCGACGATGGATAGCAACAGCATGCGCGTATTCTGCTCATGGGCGAGGATGCCCAGAAATTCTTCCTGTGCAACCAGCGCTCGTTCCCGGACCAGCTCCAGGTCTTCAAGAACCAGCGTGACATGGTTGATTTGTTCTCTCAGCTGGGCGACGTGTGCTGCATCGAATACCGGCTCAGGCTGCCTCGCAAGCCGTTCAAGAGCATCACGCTGGGGAGCCAGGTAACGCCGGATACGGGCTGTCTTGCGGCGTACCTGGCTGAACGGGCTGTTTTTCAGGATGGCCCCGGCGTCATTGACCTCTTCTTCAGCCGCCAGGAGGTGGTTTTCAATGTCTTCAATGACTTCGCTGACATACTCCGAGAGCCTGTCGATCAGCTCAAGGGCAAAGCCGGCCGGTGTGCCGGGGCCCTTCCCCATGTCAGCGGCCGTTTTGATGGCATCAAGTGACTTCAATGGTCGCCGGCTGGATGTCACCACGCGGTTTCTTTCCAGCCAGAGCCGCACAGAGATCATGTCCTCCACCTCGGATCCCGGGTTCAGGTTCACGCCTCGCAGAATGAGGAGGACACCCTTTGCGGTTTGCAAAATTCGCGGGCGGCTCTCTTCGTCCAGCAGGGCTGAGGCAATGATCGGGTCGATACCGCTGTCGTCATTGATCCACTTACGGCCGGCGTCTTCCGAGAAATTAACGTGAATCCAGTCCAGTGAGTCGCTCATGATGCCTTGCCTGTGATTTCAATCGGTGTTTTCGCATACAGGTGAACATCTCTTTGCGGGAAGGCAATGCCAATACCTTCCGCTGCAAACAGTTCTTCAATCCTGAAGCGGATATCGCTGCGGATCAGGCGCATTTCTTTTTCCCCGGTAGACTGGCACCAGAAAAATGTATCAAAAATCAGCGCATTGTCACCATAGTCCTCGAACACCACCATTACGGGCGGGTGCTCTAGAGTGAGTTCATGTTCATCGGCCGCCTTCCTAAGGAGCTCTTCGACCCGCCTGACCGGTGAGCCATAGTTCACACCGACGCGAACAGAAGTTCTGAAGTTGTGGTCGATCAACGTCCAGTTGACCACTACCCGCTCCAGCATCAGGCTGTTGGGAACGAGCAGGTGCACCCCGTCGATACGCTTGATCCGGGTGGAGCGGTTGCCGATGGCTTCCACCACGCCGCGATGGGTATCGATCTCGACAAAATCACCAATCCGTACCGGCCGCTCTGACATCAGGATCCAACCGCTGATCAGGTTGTTTATGATGTTTTGCGCTCCGAAACCCACCCCGATCGCGACCGCGCCACTGATAAACGCCAGTGCTGTAATCGGAATACGCAACATGCCCAGGACTGTGATGAACAACACCACCAGGATGCTATAGAAGAAGATACGCTGAACCGTTTGCGAAACGTTCGGATTGACCCTGGCTTTGAGAAGTTGACGGCCCAGCAGGCGTTGAAGGTACCAGGCGAGCAACAGGCCCAGGAGGATAACGAGAATGGTCAGTATGATCTGCCCTACGGTAATCTGCGGGCCGGCTGCAAGGGTAAATAAAGGATGGTTCCAGTATTTCTCGAAATCGCTCATGTCCGGTATCACCGCTGTTGAGTTTACTGCAACAATGCAAGGATACTACCAGATAAGCACACTGCCGAAGTCCAACAGAATATGAAAATCAGGGCATTGCAACTTTTAGCCGTCAGTTGGCTCGCCGGTTCCGCGCTGGCTTGTGCAGAATCGGTTGAGGCCGCGAGAATTCAATACCTGTTCAAGTCGTGGGACGGCCCGACGCTGCGGGTGTTTGCGACCCGCCCGGCAGGATTGGCTGCAGACCGACCGGTGGTGTTCGTTATGCATGGAAAAGGCAGAAATGCTGATGAATACCGTGACCAGTGGCATGAGCTGGCCGAACAGCATGGTTTCCTGCTGCTCGTGCCGGAGTTCAGCGAGGCTGACTTCCCGGGCCCGGAGAGTTATAACCTGGGCAACGTATTTGACGAGGATGGAAATACGAACCCCCGCAGTGAGTGGTCGTATTCCGCCATTGAGAAGATATTTGATGATGCCCGGTCGCGCTTTGGATTGTCTGTGGGCAACTATTCAATCTATGGGCACTCCGCCGGCGCCCAGTTTGTTCACCGTTATATTTTCCATGTACCCGAGGCAAGGGTGGATCAAATCGTTGCCGCGAATGCCGGCTGGTACACCATGCCGGATTTCAGCGTGGCGTTTCCGTACGGGCTGCAGGGAGCAGTCGTCGGCCGCTCTGATATAGAGAAAAGCCTGGCTCTTCCGGTAACCATTCTCCTGGGAGACCAGGACACGGACCCGAACCACTCCAGCCTGCGCAGGAGCCCGGAGGCGATGGAGCAGGGCGAGCATCGCTATGCACGGGGTTTTGCTTTTTTCAAGATGGCCAGCGTGCTGGCGGTGGGGTTGAAAACCCCGTTCAACTGGCAGATGGGTATTGTCGAAGGCGCTGATCACGATAACCGCCTGATGGCGCCCGCAGCCATTCCATTTTTGCTTGCAGGTCCCCAATAGCCGGTTAATACTGAGTCGATGAGTGTGCTGATAAATTCTTTCCACGAACCTCGCGGGTTGCTTTTTCACGGAGCGGCATTGCTGTACGGGGTGGGCGGTTACCTGCTGGGCCTGGTCGGTTTGTTCAGTGACAACCTCTGGGTCAACGCCGCCGCAACATTGCTGCTGGGTCATGCCATGACCATCTGTGCCTACATGATTCACGAATGCGGCCACAACACGGTGTTTCGCAGCAACGACGCGAATGCCCGTCTCGGGCGTGTCCTCAACTGGGTTTGCGGTACGTCCTACGGAACCTTCGAGGACATCCGCTATAAGCACTTCCGACACCACATGGATAATGATGATGCGGTCTGGTTCATGTGCGACGAGTTTTTCGAACGGCACCCGCGACTGGTGCAGTGGATCCGGTTCCTGGAGTGGTTTTACATCCCGGCGCACGACCTGGTGATGCATTTCATAACGGTGTTCGGAGCATTCATTATTCCGCAACGCCGTGACCAGAGAGTGCGCAACCTGCTGGTTATCCTTATCCGCGGCGGGGTTTTCCTGGCTGTGTTGTGGTTTTATCCTAAAGTGGCAATTCTGTACGTCGTGGCCTACCTGGTCATGATGCATATCCTGCGTTTCAAAGATGGATTACAGCATGACTACGATGGCAACCCCACGTTATTTGAGGAAGATCCCCCATCCCGATATGGCGGTCGCGCTACCGAGCAGGCACATACCTACAGCAACCCCGAGTGCCTGAAATACGACTGGCCCAACTATTTCACGCTGTGTTTCGGCTTTCATAATGCCCACCACAAGCGCCCAACGGTGCCGTGGTACCGCCTTCCGGCTTATCACCGCGAGCAGTTCGGGACTGATCCCGAAAAAGTCATTCCGTTCAGTGCACAGCTCAGGATGTACCATAAGTACCGTGTGCAGCGGGTAACCCACTCGGGCGGCGATCTTGATGACCTGCCCACGCCATGGGAAGAAGATTACCTGGAGCGGGCCCGCGCCGGAAAACTTTACGGTGGCAACGCCGTATCCTTTTTGAATTCGTTCTAGTACGGAATAAATATTGAGCGCATTTCGTAAAGCGGTGCAGGGTGAGTCATTCGCGATCAGTGCGGAACTCACCGTGCGGCGTGACTCCACTGCCAGTGACATCCTTCGCCAGGCTGATTTGCTGGGCGGTCATGTCGATGCACTCCAGGTGACGGACAACCCCTATGCCTGGGTACAAATGTCAGCCCTGTCAGCCGCGGCTATTCTTTCGAACCATGGTGTGGACACAGTGCCGATACTGAGCTGCCGGGACCGGAATCGTCGCGCCCTGCATTCTGATTTGCTGGGCCTGCAAGCGGTTGGCGTCAGTAGCCTTATGCTGATGCGCGGCCACCGGGTGCCGAAAAACCACTCGGTACCCGCCAGTACCGTATTCGATATTACGGGCAGGGAACTGATAAGCCTTGCAGCCTCGCTGGAGAATGATTTTTTTATTGGCACCGGCGCCCGTGTTTTCAGGCCTGGCCCCCGCTGGCAAGCGGAGTCACTGACAGAGCGCGCCTCGGCAGGTGCGCAATTTGCACAAACACAACTGTGCTTCAACCTGGATATCCTGCGCCGCTACATGAAACGATTCGTGGCTGCGAAATTACATGAGAAGTACTCCATGGTAGTTTGCCTGTCACCTTTGCCTTCGACCAAAACGGCCAGGTGGGTCAAGGAAAACATGGGGGACTCACGAATCCCGGCCGCGGTGTTTGAACGTTTGGAGAATGCGTCGGACCCGCAAAGGGAAGGCATTAACCTCTGTGCCGACCTGATGCAGGAGATGTCAGGCATTCCCGGTATAGCCGGGGTAAACCTGATGACTATGGGCGACCCGGAAGCGATTCTCGCTGCGATTAAGGCATCGGGCCTGAGGAAATAGCGCATGCAAAAACTCGAGATTTTCCAATCCCTGTGGGCCATGGAGCAACGTCAGCCGGGCGTTCCGGAAAGGCCGATGGAGGATAATTTCAGGATGGCGGCCGAGGCGGGCTATCACGGGCTTTGCATCGACCCGGCGGTATACGAAATAGACGATTGCGTGAAACTCAAGCCGCTGTATCGCGACTATGGCCTCAATTGCATGGTCAACGCGTTTCCGGCAACGGTCGAAGAGCTACCGCCATTGCTGGCACTTGCCAACGAGTTGGACGCCTGCCAGGTAAACGTGATCGGCCAGGTCATGCCGATGACCGTGGAAAGCGGCATACCGGTGATCCGTCAGTGGATGTCGGATGCGCAGCAAGCCGGTCTGCCGTTACTGTTTGAGACCCACCGTGACTGTACGCTCAACGATATGTATTACGCCCTGCAGTTGATGGAAGCGGTACCGGAAATGCGCCTCTGTGCCGATCTTTCGCACTACGTGATAGACCGCGAGATGCGTCTGCCCCTGTGCGACAGGGATAATAAATACGTCAACAGGATCCTGCAGCGCTCGGATTGTTTCCAGGGCCGGGTCGCCAACCGCGAGCAGGTCCAGGTGCAGATCGATTTCCCCCAGCACCAGGAATGGGTTGAGCAATTCAGGAAATGGTGGACCTACGGGATCAGCCATTGGCGGTCGCGCAATGGCGACGATGCAACCCTGGTGTTTCTGTGTGAACTGGGTCCACCGCCCTACGCTATAACCGATGCCAACCAGGCGGAATTATCCGATCGCTGGCAGGAGGCGTTGCAAATCAGGGCGTGGGGTGAGGAGATATGGGCCGGGCTTGATTGATTTGCCTTCCCAGCCAGGCGAACCCAATGGCGCCCATCAGCAGGTTGGACAGGGTAGTTGCAGCAAATAGCCCCGGCAAATCAAACATGGCTCTGCCCAGCAAGGCCAGTGGCAGGAATACGATGATTACCCGGCAGCCGGAAATCACCACGCCCGGTAAAGGTTTTCCCATCCCGTTAAACGATGCGTTGACCGACATGACCAGGCCGTAAGCGCCGTAGGAAAGCGCCACGATCCACAAGTACTGGATGGCGACCCCCTGGATGGGTTCTGACTCACTGAACAGGCCGGTCAGCGGTTTGGCAATCAACATGAGCACCAAACCCAGAAGCAGGCCGAATCCCAGGCAAAAAACGGTGATGACCCTGCGTGCCTGCAGCAGGCGATCGATATGCCCGGATCCAGAATTCTGTCCGAAAAACGGGCTTGATACGGCGGACAATGCATAGAACGGGATCAGGAAAATCGGTTCAATGCGCATGGCGATTCCGAAGCCGGCAACCGCGTCAACGCCATACGCGGCGACCATCGCGACCACGATACCGCTGGACAGGGGAATGATCGCGTTGGTGATCATTGCAGGGATCCCGATGTGCAGCATATGGCGCCAGGACTTCACGATGACGGACAGAGGCGCAAATGGCGTAGCGTAAACCCTGAGTCTGAAATGAAGGTGAAACAGCGTGAATAGCAGCATGACCAGGGTCGCAACCAGCGTGGCCAGCGCGGCGCCCTGGACTTCCAGTCGCGGAAAGCCAAACAGTCCGAAAATGAAGACCGGGTCCAGTGCCAGGTTCAACAGCGCGGCCGACGTGATGACCTTGCTTTCGAGCAGGGTATTACCACGCGCCCTGATGGCTGCCAGTGAAGTCCAGAGCGCGATGTCCACCGGCGCCACCCAGTACCAGGTTTCCATGTAACTTCTGATCAGTGGCATCAGATCCTGCGTGGCGCCGAGCAGGCTGAACACCCCTTCAATGGTCGACAGGCCGAGCAGGCACAGGATTAGCGCAACCAGGGTGCCAAGCACCATGGTATCGGTTGTCAGACGCCGGGCCTGTCGCTCATCACCGCGTCCGACAGCGCGGCTAACACAGGATGCCGCACCCGCCTCGAAACCGATGCCAATACCGTAGATCAGCCAGATCACCGGCATCGTGAAGCTGATCGCGGCCAGTGGCGCGTTACCCAGCTTTGATATGAAGAAGAGGTCAGCGGCCTCGAACGAGAAAATGGCGACCAGGCCCAGTGCAAAGGGTGTGCCCTGCCTGCGCAGCTGCGCGGCGACAGGGCCCGTCGTCAAATCATGTTTCAAGCCTACGTCTTGGCTTTTCCGTGGGCTTCATCCAGTCGCTTGAGGAGAATTTTTGCCCAGGATTCAAGTGTTTGGTCGAACTCGAATTTGTTGGAAACCCGGTTAGCCTCCTGGGCGAATCCATTTTGGCCAACTTCCTCGGCATCGATAACTTCGGCGAACTTGGCACTGGTCTGGGAATCATACATCTCCATGTAGAGGGTCATTGAGCCATTAGAGGCGACAATTTCTCTTTTTATGCCGGCGCTTGGCAGGTCCGGCGCCGTCACGGTCAGGTTGATGATGGCAGGCCGCAACAACAAAACATCTTCACCCACTTCGTCGACAACCTGGTAACCACCCTTTTCCAGGACCTTGGTGAAAACGATTGGAAATTCTGCAGCCAGCTTGTCCTTGATCTTTTGCATTTCCTGGGTCGTGACGTGCTCAGCAAGGTCGATCGAGTCCCTGTTGAAGTTGCGCTGCCAGTTTTTTTCAAACGCAACATAGCAGTCGACAATTTTTACCTTGTCATATTCGGCCAGGCTGGCGCCGGGCTTGAGGTACACCGCACCCAGCTTGGTGTGGTGTTGAAGCACTAATCCATCCTTGGTCGTTTCAGGTAATTTGGATTTTTCTTTTGCGTTAATTGGCGAGATCAGCAGACAGATCCCGATTACCAGCAAGGTGGCGCGTAGAAACTTGAGGCTCATGAGATTTCTCCGTGGGGTGTCCTCAAAGTATAGCCCCGTGAGGGCAAAAACTAAAAAGATTCCAATCGTTGTCTCTTTTGGGTTTAGAATGAGGGGACATTATGCAAGTGATCAAAAAATGAGCCGGGCAATTCGATTCAGTAGCGCAGCGTTGGGCATGGTCCTGCTGGGTGGCCTGGCGTATTACCAGACTCACCCCGACCCCACCATGGGGCAGGAAGATATCCTGATCGGTACAGCCATTGATAGTGCTCTGGACCAGGCATCACAGGAAGAGGGCGATAAGCAAAGCTCTGACTGTGAGCACACTGGCGAGGCAAATGAGCCCGGTAACGAGGCCGCTAAGGTCTGCTCAGAATTCGAAGGCGCCGGGCTGTAGACCAGGCCATTCAAGCGCCTGTGTCAACGCGGTATCGCACTAACGAAACTATTCAAAGTTAAGCGACCCTCTGACGGATTTTCTGACAGTAATTCCGGCTGGCTTATGTAGGCCGAATGCGGCAAATCGCCGGAATAGAACACGAACCGGTTGAACTTTGCCGGCACCACGTCAATCAATTCCGCGGCCTCGTTGGATTCGGTCATGTAGCGAGCCGGTTCGCGGAACATCTGGAACTTCTCTCGTAGTACGTCCATTCCTGCATTGGGGTCGTCGCGCTGGGCGATCGACATTTCCTGCCAGAACTCCGGATTCTTCCAACGGTAAAAACCCGTTCCACCCATTTCGTCATTTTCAAACAGGTAGAGCAGCGCCGCGTAGTTGACCCGTCCTGGCTGCAAGCGTGGATCGGTGTGACACAGTCGCTGGATCCAGGTGAAATCGGCCGGCTGCAACGTGGCCAGTGAAAACTGTGTGTGAAATTCGATCCCGCCTCTACAGAAAGGGAACAGGCGGCTCATCTCCCTTTGGATGAAACGATTGGTAACTTCCAGGAGGCGATTGTCGACCGGAAGAACCACGCCCGGGTAAGACCGCTCAAGCTTGATGAAATCCTCTGCATGTGTGCAGGCGTAATGCACAGCCTCCCCGGGGTTGAGGAGAAAATCATCGATGACCACGCAGACCTGGTCGTCGTCAATTTGCGAGGCCTGGATTTCCAGGTTCGGGTTGATTTGCAGTTGCATCAGACTATTCAAATTCAATCCAGGTGGTTTTCAGCTCGGTGTAGTCGTGGAAAGCATGAATTGATTTATCCCGACCATTGCCACTTTGCTTGAATCCTCCGAACGGAACGGTGATATCACCGCCAAAGTAGTTATTGATGCCCATCGTACCCACGCGGACGGCTTCTGCTACCTTGTGCGCCGTGTTGATGTTGTTACTCCAGACTGCCCCGGCCAGGCCAAAGATGGAATCGTTGGCGATCTGCACCGCTTCTTCGGCTGTCTTGAACGGGATAACCGAAAGGACCGGCCCGAAAATCTCTTCCTGGGCGATGCGCATGGCGTTATTGACGCCGGCAAAGATGCTGGGTTCGTGGTAATAACCGCCGGTTTCCTCCAGCACGCGCTTGCCGCCAAAAAGCAGTTCAGCACCTTCGCTATGCCCAATTTCGACGTACTCAGCCACGGTGTTGCACTGTCCGGCGTCGATCATCGGGCCCATTGCAGTGGCGGGGTCGATTGGATTTCCAGGCATCCAGCCCCGGGCATGCTCTGTTACTTTCTCCAGGAATTGATCCTGTATGGATTCCTCGACGATCAGGCGGGTACCGGCCGTGCAGGTCTGGCCGCCGTTGTAGAACACCGCTGCTGCAGCCATCGCGGCCGCCTTGTCCAGGTTGGCATCGGCGAACACGATGTTCGGGCTCTACCGCCCAGT
>Ga0316189_10006848_pt1 | contig 10844 bp, 9 predicted proteins | sample LowCovwburrow_MG_FD_204930 | JGI IMG/M metagenome (GOLD analysis project Ga0316189, IMG submission 204930) | Coastal sediment microbial communities from Maine, United States - Lowes Cove worm burrow | ecosystem: Environmental > Aquatic > Marine > Coastal > Sediment | place: USA: Maine... | reverse complement strand
GTATAAAAAATAACTTATAAATTTAGGGTATAGAAAATTTGATTCGTATTAGATACGATAACCTCAATATGGGAAACCTGAATTTCGAGAACATTACGGTTAAATTTTTTACCGAATCCATTTCTTCTGAAGAGTTAGACAGTTTGATTTTAGGGTTAGAAAATGATGAAAATATATCCCTGTTCCAATCTTATCTAAAAATAGACTACACTACACGATATAACATGAGTCAATATAATTCGGAAAAACTCAAAGACTTACTCTCAAAGAAAATAAGAGCAGAAAAACGTTCTCATAGTAAACTACGTGTAAAAGGGCTATTGAAGTATGCGGCAGTCGGACTTTTCTTCGTTCTGATTGGTTTTCTATATGAACAAATGACGGAAGTTGATGAGAGCGTCCATAAATCGATTATTGATACAAATGCAATTACCCTCACGCTTTCTGACGGAAGTGTCAAAGAAATAGCCGAAGAAGAAAGCATTTCGATAATCGATTATAAGGGATCCCGAATTGGTCTTCAGAAAGGAAACCAATTGATTTATCATAAGGCGGCGCTAGCTGATAAAATTGCTTATAACACACTTTATGTACCTTACGGAAAACAGTTTACGGTTATTTTATCAGATGGAACAAAGGCCTATTTGAATTCAGGCACATCGCTTAAGTATCCCATTGAATTTAATAAACGGGAGCAAAGGCAGGTTTTTTTAAAGGGAGAAGGTTTTTTTAAGGTCTCGAAAGATACAGAACGGCCGTTCGTTGTAAATACCAATGAACTTAATGTTCAGGTATTAGGCACGGAATTCAACCTATCCGCCTATGCCGAAGATGAAAATATTGAAACAGTTTTGGTCGAAGGCTCTGTTGGGTTTTTTGAAAGGGATTCTAAATTCAATGAAAAAAATCAAAAGTTAGAACCGGGACACATGGCTAGATGGCAAAAGCAGAAAGGAAAGATTTCGTTCAAAGAAACGAATGTGAATTTGTATACAGGCTGGATGGATGGTAAGATAATTTTCAATGATATACCATTTCGAGATATTGTAAAAAAGCTGGAACGAAATTTTAACGTATCCATCACTAATACGTATGAAGAGTTAGAAAATAAGCGTTTTACGGCAACTTTTGATACGGAGACTATCATGCAGATTCTGACCGTTTTCAATACATATCATCCCATCCATTATAGTATCGAAGGGGACCAAATAAAAATTGAAAAACCATAGTTTATTTTCAGTTTTGGCCTGATTAGACTCTTGTAATATTTTTCGCGAAATGGCTCTAATCATTTAAACAACAGCGTTTTGTGAAACCATTATTATTTGGGGAATAAATACTTAAAGCGTATTATATGAAAAACATATTGAAAGAACTTATTACAAGTAACTTGGCACAAGAGATAGCCTATGTCGCATCACGTCAAGCGGAAATCGATAACCCAAAAACAGGTAAAGATCGACGCGATTTTTTAAAAAAAACGGCTTTGGGGGGAATTGGCCTCACAAGCTTGATGGGCTATTCGTTTGAAGATAAGATTGCCGAAACGACTTCTAAAGTTAACAGGTATTCCGCCCCATCTGAATTAAAAATAACGGATATGCGCTACGCCTTAGTACGTAACACGGCCATGTTGCGTATCGATACTAACCAAGGTATCTATGGTCTTGGTGAGGTCAGGGATGGGGGAGACCCTAAATATGCCCTGATGCTCAAAAGCCGTATTCTGGGTGAAAACCCTTGTAACGTTGAAAAGATTTTTAAGAAAATCAAGCAATTTGGTGGGCCGGCAAGACAGGCAGGTGGCGTATGCGGTGTAGAAATGGCGCTATGGGATATCTGCGGAAAAGGCTATAATGTACCTGCATGGCAATTATTGGGTGGAAGGTATCGTGACAAAGTGAGGCTTTATGCCGATACGCCCGAAGGCGATTCCCGTGAGCAACAAAAAGAACTTATAAAATACCGTGTAGGGGATCAGGGCTATACTTGGTTAAAGATGGATCTTTCCATAGATGAAATTGCCCACATACCGGGTACCTTGGTGAATGCCGATTTCTGGAAAAACAACCAAGGAAAACTGAATCAGTGGGGTGATCAACGAAATTATATGTCTTATGCTAATACGAAACATCCTTTCACCCAAATACAGATTACCGAAAAGGGGTTGGACGAGTTGGAGCGAATCGTTGAAGACGTTCGGAGCCTAGTTGGTTATGAGATACCTTTGTCTACCGATCACTACGGCCATTTCGATTTAAACAACGGAATTCGAATGGCGAAAAGGCTTGATAAATATCGGTTGGCATGGTTGGAAGATATGGTGCCTTGGCAGTATACCGAACAATGGAAAGCTCTTTCTGATGCTTTTGAGACTCCTACAACAACGGGTGAAGACATTCATTTTCTTGAGAATTTTAAACCCTTGATTCATAATAGGGCAGTTGATATTGTACACCCTGACCTTGCTTCTTCCGGCGGACTTTTAGAAACGAAACGCATCGGTGATTATGCCGAGGAGTTTGGTATGGCCATGGCAATGCACCAAGCAGGCTCTCCGATTACATTTATGGCGAACGTACATTGTGCTGCGGCAACACAAAACTTTTTGGCTTTGGAACACCACTCCGTAGATCGCGATTGGTGGGAAGATTTGGTTACAATGACAGGAGGGGGAAAGATGATAGACCAAGGCTATGCCCCAGTTCCATTAACTGCCCCAGGACTCGGCATCGAACTTAACGAAGATGTGGTCAAGGCACATTTGAACCCCAAAGACAAGACATTTTTTGCACCTACAGATGAATGGAACGAACTACGTTCACATGATAGAACCTACAGTTAATAAATGTATTTGATGGCAAGAATAATCCAAACCAAGAATTAATTATTTAAAATGAAAAATAAGCTACAACAACTGATTGCGAAGAACAAAACAGATGAACAAAATTATGCCGCTAAGCGACAAGAGGAAATAGATAATCCTAACACCACAAATGATCGCAGAAATTTTCTAAAGAAAACAGCGCTTGGTGGCATAGCCCTATCTAGTTTTATGGGATATTCCTTTGAAGATAGTGTGGCCGAGACTACAAGTAGGGTCAATCGTGCTTCAGCCCCTTCTGAATTGAAAATAACTGATATGCGGTATGCGCTTACCGATGTAATGAATGGTACAGCTATCATCAAAATTTACACCAATCAAGGTATACATGGTCTGGGTGAAGTAAGGGACGCAGCCGACGTCCGTTATGCACTCATGTTGAAAAGCCGTATTCTGGGGGAAAACCCCTGTAATGTTGAAAAAATATTTAAGAAAATAAAGCAGTTCGGGGGACCTTCGCGTCAAGCCGGAGGGGTATGTGCCGTTGAAATGGCATTATGGGATTTATGTGGTAAGGCCTATAATGTTCCAGCATGGCAATTGTTGGGTGGTCGCTATCGTGATAAGGTCAGGTTATATGCAGATACGCCCGAAGCAAAGTCTCCCGAAGAACAACAGCGCCTAATAAATTTCCGAGTTAATGATCAGGGATATACATGGTTGAAAATGGATGTTTCTATTGGAGAATTAAAAGGAAAGCCGGGTACAGTAGTCAACGGCAAGTTCTGGGAAGACAAAAATGGAAACCTCGCACAATGGGGTGATCAAACGAACCTGATGTCTTATGGTAATACCATGCATCCGTTTACCCAAATACAGATGACCGATAAAGGTTTAGAGCACTTGCAAGAAGTTGTAGAAAATGTCCGGAACATGGTGGGTTATGAGATTCCGATTTCCACAGATCACTACGGACATTTTGACTTGAACAACAACATTCGTATGGCGAAAGCATTAGAAAAATATCGTTTGGCCTGGTTTGAAGATATGGTGCCCTGGCAATATACCGAACAATGGAAAACGATAACGGATGCCATCGAAACACCAACAACAACGGGTGAGGATATTTATTTATTAAAGGATTTCAAGCCCCTCATTCATGAAAGGGCGGTTGATATTATCCATCCGGATTTAGCGTCCTCAGGCGGACTTTTGGAAACGAAGCGTATTGCCGATTATGCTGAAGAATTTGGAGTAGCTATGGCCATGCATCAGGCTGGCACACCGGTTTCTTTTATGGCAAACGTGCATTGTGCCGCAGCCACACAAAACTTTTTGGCCTTGGAGCATCATTCTGTTGATATTCCGTGGTGGGAAGATTTAGTGAAAACAGTGGGTAATTTCAAAATGATAGATAAAGGATTTGCCACGGTTCCGTTAACTGCACCAGGGCTGGGTATCGAGCTAAACGAAGCTGTGCTGAAAAAACACATCGATCCAAGGGATAAGAGTTATTTTGCGCCGACCGAAGAATGGAATGAGCTTCGTTCGCATGATAGAACGTATAGTTAGAATTCAATTTATCAAGTATAACACGGATTCAATATTTAAAATCTTTATAAATTATGAAATTTAAGTTATTATTTCTGATACTGATTTTTTCTGCGACCGGCTTACTTAGTGGCCAAAGTGTGACTTGGCCAGCCGATAATATTATTGCCTTGACGGCTGATTGGGAGGGCGAGCGTTTTCCTGATGGAAGGCCGAAAATATCGGACAATCTGTTAGAAAGGTTGAAAGGTGTTTCGATGGAAGAGGCTTGGGCAACGTTGCGTAAAAACGGTTACATGAACCAATTCGAAAACTTTTCTGGAGTATCTGAAAATTCTTGGGAGATTCTTCATCCCGATCAGCCTATGACCGGTCGAGCAGTAACCGCACAGTATACTCCCGCAAGGCCTGATCTCGAAAACTATGTTCAGGCACAGGGCAAGAAAGAAAAGAATCCTTCGAAAATATCGAATTATTCGCCCATTAGTGTCCTAGTAGAAGGTGATATTTATGTTGCCGACGGATATGGAAAAATGGAAGAGGGAACCTTAATCGGTGATAATTTGGGTAATGCTATCTGGAATGCCTCAAAGCGTGGCTTTGTGTTTAACGGGTCGATTCGCGACGTGGAAGGAAATCTCGAAATCGAAGGCATGAACGGATGGTTTAGGGGATCAGATCCTTCAGCTATAAAGAATATGATGCTATCGGCGATTAACGGGCCGATACGGATTGGCAGAGCGACTATTTTACCTGGTGATGCGGTATTAGCAAAAAAAACCGGTGTAGTTTTTATTCCGTCACACCTTGTAGCCCAATTGGTGATTTCAGGGGAAGTCACCGCCCTACAGGATGAATTTACCCACATGCGCATCAATGACGGTACCTATGAATACAAAGATGAAAGATTTGTCGGGGGCTGGTCTGAAATAATCGATAAGGATTTTGTGAATTGGGCAATCAACAAGTCTGATCTGCCGATGCCTAAATCAGAATTAAAAGAATATCTTGATGCGCATCCCAGAGTTAATAAGGGAAACTGATAGATTTTGAAAACAGTCTTCTCGACTTTTTGAATATTTAAAACTGTACAAAAAATATAGCAACGATATGAATCAAAAAATTTATCTTCTAGTACTGACGGCCCTGAGTTTTTTTCAAATGGAAGCGCAACAAGTGGGGGCAACTCCCGAACAAGTAAAAGCATGGACCTCTCAATGGGAGGGCGAGCGCTTCGACGATGGTAGACCAATGGTGCCCGATCTGGTTATTGAACGTCTAAAGAATGCAACGCTAGAGCAGGTTTGGGGCTATATGAACCGAAAGGGTTATAGAAATCAGGTAGAAATGGGTTGGCTGATTTTAAAGCCGGGTGAAACTATGACCGGCAGAGCAGTAACGACTCAATTTATGCCAACTCGCCCTGACCTTGACAGTCTAGTAAGAGCCAGCGGCAAGGCCGAGGGGCGATCGCAAAAGGGAGGCATTAATATTTGGCCTATCGATATATTAAGATCTGGCGATATTTACGTCGCCGATGGCTATGGAAAAATCAAAGATGGTACGTTGATCGGTTCAAGTCTCGGTAATGCTATTTATGGTAAAACAGGTAACGGCGTTGTATTCAATGGATCCGTTCGTGATATGGAGGAACTCAAAGATACTGAAGGTTTCAATGCATGGATGAAAGGTCAAGACCCTTCATATATAAAAGATATGACCCCGACCTCTATCAATGCGCCTATTCGTATAGGTTCGGTTACTGTTTTTCCGGGTGACATTGTCTTTGCGAACGAATACGGTGTGGCCTTCATTCCGGCACATATGGTAAAAGATTTGGTGTCGGCCTCAGAATTGACCGGTCTTAGAGACGAGTTCGAACGGGTATTACTTCAAGAAGGTAAGTATCTTAGTGGCGAAATACACGGTGACTGGTCCGATAAAATTAAGGATGAATATCGTGCTTGGTTTGCAAAGTATCCAAAGGAACTGACGGTAACAAAAGAGGATATCGAGAAATACTTGGCGAAGGAAGATCATTAATTTTTTTAGTATATTTCCGAATTCATAAGCTTCAATACCCAACTGCAATGAGATTCAATATTTTTTCAGTTTTATTCGCTTTACTACTTTTTTGTGGAAACACACTTTCTTCCCAGACCATTCCAAAAGAAGAATTGATATTTTTGACCTCCGAGTGGAAAGGAGAACGGTTTGATGATGGACGACCAAAAATTTCAGACAATCTTATCGAAAGGGCAAAGAGAATTGCTATCGACGATGCGTGGACGGTTTTAAAAAACCAAGGATATACCAATCAGTTTGAGGGTAATTGGAGAAGGGTTCATGATGAAGTACCCATAGTCGGCCGAGCACTAACGGTAATGTACATGCCCAGTCGCCCAGATGTGGTCAAAAATATTAAGGAGCGGGGAATCAACGAACAGGGCAGAAAAGGGGATACCAATACTTGGCCAATCGAAATGTTAGGTAAAGGTGATGTATATGTGGCCGATGGTTTCGGAAAAATTGATGCGGGCACCTTAATGGGAGCTACCTTGGCGACGGCAATCTATTCGAGAACTGGTACGGGAGTTATATTTAATGGTAGCGCAAGAGATTTGGAAGCGGTAAAACAGATGAAGGGTTTTAACGCTTTTGTCCGCGATTTTCATCCCTCCTTTCTTGAAGATATGGTGGCCATGGGTATTAATACACCTATTCGTATAGGAGGAGTTATGGTTTTACCCGGTGACTTGGTCTTAGCAAAGGAGGAGGGGGTACTTTTTGTTCCAGCGCATCTTGCAGATCAAGTAGTTAGCATAGCCGAATTTGTTAGTCTAAAAGATCAATTTGGTTTCGAAGCGGTCAAGACGAGGATGTATACTACGGGTGAAATCGATGGTCAATGGACAGAAAAAGTGAAGTCTGATTTCTTGAAATGGCTAGGGAATCATCCTGAATTGGGATCGATGACAAAAGAACACCTTGATAAAGTTTTGAGCGATAGAACTTGGTAGCTTTTGAGAGTAAAAACTAAATTGATAATCATCCAACATAAATAAAATGAGAGTGACAAGAAGTGTTTTCTGCCTTTTGCTGTTTTTTTTCTTGACGGCGTATATGCATGCTCAAAATAACGAAAATATAGGAGTGCTTGTTGACAAGTTGTATACTGCAATGGTCGACAAAGATAAAGCTGTTCTAGAAAACCTTACCGCAGAAAACCTTACCTATGGTCATTCAAGCGGTACCCTTGAGAACAAAAACCAGTATGTCGAGGCCGTCATGACTGGCCCTTTTGATTTTATTTCGATTATACCCGTAGATCAAACCATCGAAATTTCTGGTTCTACTGCTATTGTACGTCATATTTTTGTAGCAAAGGGAGTAAACGACGGAGTTGATACCGACGTGCGAATCGGTGTATTGATGGCATGGCAAAAACAAAAGGGCAACTGGCGTCTACTTGCCCGACAGGCTTACAAACTATAGCACAAACCACTGATATCTTGAAAAAAATCACTGTTTATTCTGTTTCGTTGGGTATTGCTGCCCTCTTGTTTATTGCAATAATTGTTTTGATAGCCACGGGAAACATTGCTAAAGCCGGAATTATTTTTTTAGCATTCTTTGCCCTTTTGGCTGTAGGTTTTAGCGGTTATAAAAACCTGAATGGCCTAGTTTTCACAACTATGATTTTCGCCGGAGTATCGGCGGCACTTTATTACCCTGATCTTTTTACGGTAATTGGTGGTTTCAAGCTTACGATATTGATCATACCGTTGATACAGATTATAATGTTCGGTATGGGCACTACGATGAGCATAAAAGATTTTGCTTTGGTATTCAAAACCCCAAAAGGGGTTCTTATCGGCGTCTCTGCCCAGTTGTTAATTATGCCAATAGTAGGTTTCGCATTGGCCAAACTAAGTAACTTCCCTCCTGAAATAGCAGCTGGTATTGTACTTATTGGGTGTTCGCCAAGTGGTGTGGCCTCTAATGTCATGGCTTATTTAGCAAAAGCGAATGTAGCGCTGTCCATCACTATTACTTCGATTGCGACACTTCTCGCTCCCTTTTTGACACCTCTACTTATGAAGTTGTTAGCGGGCGAATTTATTGAAATCGATATTTTGACGATGATGTGGAGTATCACTAAAATGATAATCTTACCTATCGGTGCAGGTTTGCTTTTTAATAAGTTACGGGGCGATGGGGCCAAATGGTTAGATCGGGCCATGCCTTTTGTTTCAATGCTGGCCATAGGTATTATCATTACGATAATAACGGCTGCTGGAAGAGACAGTCTTTTAGATATTGGCGGTATACTGATGCTTCTTGTTTTAGTTCATAACCTGTTCGGCTATAGTCTTGGATATGGGTTTGCTAAATTGTTCAAAATGCCCGAACAAGATGCCCGCACTATAGCTATCGAAGTTGGTATGCAAAACGGGGGACTAGCTTCTGGCATTGCCAATTCAATAGGTAAAATTGCCACTATGGGTCTTGCACCAGCAGTATTTGGGCCGCTTATGAATATTACAGGTTCTATATTGGCTTCCTATTGGCACAAAAAACCACCCAAAACGAAAGTGGCAATTCCACAACCGGAAATATAAACACTTATCATTTTGTAATCGGGAACCTCTTTGTTAATTTCCCGGATGGTTACAACGGTAGTATCTTGAGAAATATCCCATATTGAGCAGATATTGTTATACACACCATTTGTTTTATTTTTTTGGATCGTTTATTATGCAATAATTTAATGGAAACCCTAATTTTGGTGGTATGATAAAATAACCATTATCTTAGTATTTTGAGAATATAAACAACTTACCATTAAGATGAAAAAAGTAGTCACTTTCGGGGAAATCATGTTGCGTCTTTCCCCTCCTGGATTTTTAAGATTTTCACAAACCACAAGTTTTGATGTAGTTTATGGTGGAGGAGAAAGCAATGTAGCCGTTTCATTGGCCAACTATGGGGTACCTGTAGATTTTGTTACGCGACTTCCGAAAAATGATATTGGCGATTGTGCCTTGATGGAAATGCGTAAAAGAGGTGTAGGTACCGATAAAATAGTTTACGGTGGAGATCGGTTAGGAATCTATTTTCTTGAAACCGGGGCCGTAAGTCGTGGCAGTAAAGTAGTTTATGACCGCGCACATTCCGCAATCGCGGAAATAGAAAAGGGGATGATAGACTGGGATGTCGTTTTCGATGGTGTAGAATGGTTTCATTGGACAGGTATTACCCCGGCTATTTCACAAGGGGCGGCCGATGTATGTTTGGAAGCCGTAAAAGCAGCTAGCAAAAAGGGGGTAACCATTTCGACCGATTTGAACTATCGTGCAAAATTATGGAAGTATGGAGTTGAACCCGAGGGTATTATGACCGAACTAACTTCTTATTGCGATGTTATTCTTGGAAATGAGGAAGATGCCGAAAAACATTTTGGAATCAAGCCCGAAGGCTTGGATATTACCACGCAAGGGGAGCATGTAAAAGCGGAGGCTTTTCTTTCCGTTTGCCAACAGATGATGAAAAAATTCCCAAACGCTAAAAAGGTGATTACCACTTTAAGAGGCTCAATTTCTGCATCGCACAATACATGGGCCGGTGTGCTTTACGACGGTGAAACCATGTACAAATCTCCAGAATATCAAATTACAGATATTGTCGATAGAGTAGGAGGCGGTGATTCTTTTATGGGTGGATTAATATATGGTTTGCTTAAATATCCGGAGGATGACCAAAATGCATTAAATTTTGCCGTGGCGGCTTCTTGTTTAAAACACACAATTTTGGGAGACGCCAATTTAGTGACCGTTGATGAAGTAGAAAAACTGATGGGAGGCGATGCTTCCGGACGTGTTGCAAGATAAATCTATTTTTAAGGTACGTTCGGAAACCTTTAGTGCATAAACTTGAACAAAAACCTCTAAACAATAAAATATGGCCAAATACTCAAGAATTGAAGTAGCAGCGGTAATGAAGGAAACCGGTATGGTGCCTTTATTTTATCATGCGGATATCAATCTAGGCAAGAAAGTTCTAAAAGCATGCTATGATGGCGGTGCTAGGTTGGTCGAATTTACCGCCCGCGGTGATTTCGCTTTCGAAGTGTTTTTAGAACTGAACAAATATTCCTTAAAAGAATTACCAGGAATGATAATGGGGGTAGGTTCTATAACCGATGCCGGAGCGGCCAGTATGTTTATGCAAATGGGTGCTAATTTTATCGTGACCCCCACGCTGCGGGAAGACATTGCTATTGCCTGTAACAGAAGAAAAGTGCTTTGGTCTCCTGGGTGTGGTACGTTGACCGAAATCAATAGGGCAGAGGAGCTCGGCTGCGAGATTATCAAACTCTTTCCTGGTGATACCTACGGACCTGGATTCGTAAAGGCAATCAAAGGCCCACAGCCGTGGACCAGTATTATGCCTACGGGAGGAGTTAGTA
>Ga0316189_10006847_pt1 | contig 10844 bp, 8 predicted proteins | sample LowCovwburrow_MG_FD_204930 | JGI IMG/M metagenome (GOLD analysis project Ga0316189, IMG submission 204930) | Coastal sediment microbial communities from Maine, United States - Lowes Cove worm burrow | ecosystem: Environmental > Aquatic > Marine > Coastal > Sediment | place: USA: Maine... | reverse complement strand
CCCTACAGCCGCTGGTCAACATGGTTTCGCCCAACATCTTCACATCCATGTCGAACAACCGCGCCATGCTCCAAGTGGTGTTCTTTGCCATTTTTGTCGGTATCGCGCTGGTTCAGGTCAATGATAAACAGGCCGAACCCTTTCTCAACTTTTTCCAGGGGCTCAACGCGGTGGTCATTAGGATGGTCGACAATATCATGTTGTTTGCACCCTATGGGGTTTTTGCTTTGATCGCCAACACCATGAATGTGATCGGGGGAGATGGCCTTAGACCGCTCATGGAACTCTTGGGCGCCCTGAGTTTCTACATGATCGTGGTGATTGTCGGCATGCTTCTTCAGGTGAGCCTGGTTTACATGGGCATTCTCAAAATCTTTACCAAGATAAAGGTCGTGGATTTCTTGAAAGCCATTGCTCCGGCGCAGTTACTGGCATTCTCTACAAGTTCCAGTGCAGCAACCCTTCCGGTAACCATGGAACGCTGCGAGCAGAACCTGGGGGTTTCCAGAGAGGTCAGCTCGTTTGTGCTGCCCCTTGGCGCCACCATCAACATGGACGGAACAGGGCTCTATCAGGCCGTGGCCGCAGTCTTTATCGCCCAGGCCCTGGGCCTTCCCTTGGATCTGGGCGCTCAGTTAACCATCATCTTTACCGCAGTTCTGGCTTCGGTGGGAACCGCTGCTGTTCCTGGTGCCGGTGTAATCATGTTGGTGGTTATCCTGGAATCGATCAACGTGCCCAGCGCCGGCATTGCCCTGATCTTGGGCGTCGACCGTATCCTGGACATGTGCCGCACGGTGTGTAACGTGACCGGAGATACCGTGGTTGCCACCTCGATTGCCGGCATGGAAAACGAATTTGTTGAGCCGACAGCCATGGCCTGAGTCGTGAGGCTTAATCTTCCGCCGGGCCGGCTTTGCTGGTCCGGCTCACGCCGCTGTTGAGGCGAATGCGCTGGAAGTAAACCACGTCTTTGTCTGCGTAAACCGGCGTCAGTACCTCACCCGTTGCAAGGGCAACGGCAGTCTGGCTCTGGGCGGGCTGGTCCAGGCCCAGGCTGACAAGGCTCGCCGAGCCTTGGGCCAACCACGGACGATAGGCGGGCACACGCTCCTTGACGGGGAAGGCCGTCAAAGTAGCGAACAGCAGGCCGACGATAGCCAGAGCCCAAACCAGCCGAGTACCCTTACGTGCGCGTTGCCTGCCTTGAATGCGTGAACGCAAGGTGGCGAGCCCACCTTGCGGCGGCTGTTTCTCCTCCAGAATTTGGTTCAGATCCACGACTTGTCTCCTTCCTTCCCGGCAAGACGACCTTTTAGTAAAGATAGCGCCTTGTGGTGGCGAGAGGCAACCGTTCCTTCCGGAATTCCCAGCAGCTGACCCACTTCAGCATAGCTCATCTGGCTGAAACGACACATCAGCAGCACCTGGCGTACCTTCTCCGGCAAGGCTTCAATGGCGCGACGCAGGGCTTGCTCTCGTTCATCGCGAATCAGCGTCTCCTCGGAGCTCACCGTGCGCGAGACAAGTCCAGACACCGCATCCACCCCCACCCACTTGCGTAATTTGTTGTAGCGCAAACGGTTGGCCGCCAAATTCAGGGCCGTGCGATAGACGTAGGCCCGCGCCTGGTCGACGCCGGCCCTCTGTTCCTTTTCCCACAAGCGGGTAAAGGCCTCTTGTACCAGATCCATGGCTTCCTGTTCCTGCCATACCCATCTATAAACCACGTTGTACAACGGCCTCTCCAGCTCCCGGTAAAGTGATTCGAAAGTGTCTTGGTCCAAGGTCAAGTCTCGCGCTTCAGTTGTTGGTCACCTTAAGAATATAGAACAATGTGGCCAACTCGGGGTCATTACTCTTAGGCTCTGCATGGGCACTTAGCAATATTTCATGGTAATTCACCTCTTTTTCACCGAGGACCATCAACTGCCCAGGGGTCATGTAGAGACGGGTTTTTAAATTTTGGCCTTCCAGGCCCACATAGATATCAACCAAAAAGCGCTCTCCTACCCTGGCGATCTCCGGATGGACTTCTAGGAAGACGCCCTCCACCTGGCTGCGATCACTGGTAACAGTCTGGAGTCCAACTTTCTCTAGTTTTACGAAACCATAATCCTTATGGGGTCGAATCTTATCGAGCGCGGGTTGCAGCATGGAAAGCGTGGGGTCATCGCTTTTTTTGCCATTCATGCCAAAGACGGCCCAACATTCAATCAAAACGTTTTCCTTTTTTGGGGCCTCCACATCATCAATGTCCTTGATCAGTTGTTCAAAGCCCTCGTGAATATTCTTGGGGCCGAGAACGGCCAGGGTGCCATTGGGAAGAGTAGAAACACGAGCAATTCTTTTGGTCTCACCCTCTTTGCTGTCGAGAATAAAGTTGTTGTTCATGATGTTGGCAACGGACTCCTCGAAGCCCACGGGAACACGGTAGGTTTTCAGGAAGAGAGGTTCGGTTTCGGCATCGGCGGGTTTGGGTCCACTTTGGCAAGCCAGGGTGCTGAGCATAACAATGAAGAGGAAAAGAAACTTTTTCATGAATGACCTCCAAGTCAATAACGTCACATGTCAAGACACGCGAGCCGAAAGATCCTTCATTTTTTTTGAAAAAAAGTACAGCAACCGACCAATCCGTGCACTGCCCATACAATGTGATCAACAACTCTCATCGAAAAAACACTTTCCTTCGCGCTGGCTTCAACAACTCAGGTCGGCTTTCTTGAAATGGGTGTCACTTTTCGTGAAGTTTATCGTTTTCCTCGCGGTGTTCTTGCTTTAACCTAGGAGAACAGGAGGAAGGTCATGCGCTTTCTAGTTCCTCTTTTTCTGGCCCTATCCGCGACAGGCGGCACCCTTCATGTGGCGCCGGTCGGTGGTGACTTCACCTCTGTCCAGGCCGCCCTTGATGTGGCCATGCCTGGCGATATCATTCGCGTAGACAGCGCGGTTTACAACGAAAGGATCAGCTTCCCTCGGGACGGCACCGAGGCGGAACCTATCGTGCTTCGCGCCAGTGCCAACCACCAGCCCGTGCTGGATGGGTCGAGTTTCTCCACGGGCAACATGGTCTTGATGAACAACCGCAGTTGGGTAACCATCCAAGGGTTTGAGATTCGCAATCTGACGGGTATCATCGACGGTTCGGGGATTCGCGTACTGGGTGCAGGAACCGGTATTCGCATCCGCGATTGCGAGATCCACAATATTCTTGGCACCCATGCCATGGGGATCACCGTGTACGGGACCGAGGCCGCGTCCATCAACGACCTGATCATCGAAAGGGTCGTGATCCACGACTGTGAGCCCGCTCAAAGCGAGGCTTTGACCCTCAACGGCAATGTGGAGAATTTCCAGGTAATTGACTGCGTGGTACGTGATGTCAACAGCATCGGCATAGATTTTATCGGCGGTGAAACCGAGATCAATCCCGACCAGACCAAGGTTGCCCGGAACGGCATCTGTCGTGGCAACCTGGTGGAACGCTCACGCTCCAATTACGGTGGGGGTTATGGTGCCGCCATCTACGTGGACGGAGGTCACGACATCGTGATTGAACATAACCGGGTAACCCAATCAGATCTGGGGATCGAAATCGGCGCGGAGAATACGGGCGTGGATGCATACAACATCATTGTACGTGGCAACAGAGTTTATGCGAACGACAAGACCGGGATCGTGTTTGGCGGCTACGAACCCGGGGTTGGCCGTGTCCGCGACAGCTACTTCATCAACAATACCCTGTATGGCAACGATACACTGGGTGAAGGTGTGGGTGATTTTTGGATCCAATACGCCCATGACAATTTCGTCTACAGCAATATAGTCTTTGCCAATAGCCAGAACATTCTGCTCTACTCTGAAGCCGGCAATGTGAACAATATCTTTGACCACAATCTGTGGTACATCAACGGTTCGCCCAATGACGCCAGTTGGGTTTGGTCCGGCACCGAGTACAAGGGGCTGACCGCCTTCCGCAACGGCTCCGGCCAGGAGGCAGGAGGGCAGTGGGGAGACCCCGCTTTTCGCGAAGCGGCCAGTGCAGATTTTCATCTGGAGAGCCCCTCCCAGGCCATTGACGCGGGTTCGACCCTTCCCTTGATCAACCAGTTGAGCACGCTCGATATGGACGGAGAACCGCGCATTGCGGACGGTCGCATTGATATGGGAGCCGATGAATATCACAACCTGCCGATGGCTTGTATTTACGCAACCATCCAGAACTGGCGGGGAAGCGTGGGAACCGATTGCAACGGTGATGTCATCATTGATGTGCTCGACTTTGTTGACCTGTTCAATCTAACCTGTGCTTGCCAGCCCATCGAATGAGAAATCGTTTTCTTTATTAACCGATCGTCGATCCCCTGTCACAGTGCCCTTCTATTATGTTATTCTGCTTAGGGCCCCGCGCAGAAATAACTGAACATTTCAGGGGGAACTGGGACATATGGACTGCGTTGCTCATCGCTTACTTAGCGCACTCTTCACGCCTTGCCAAAAACCCTATTTCCCGCCTGAGAATGTCGAGTTATTTCTGCGCGGGCCCTTAGAACGGAATCCTCAAGAGGTCGCCTTTGCCTAAGTCTGGTCTGGATTCAAACGAAGAAGTGAGCCACCTTCTCCATCTTTTCGATGGCTCCGTGGGTGATTGCATCCGCTTTCTCCACGGTCAGTTCCAGGTGATTCAAAACCGTTCTCAAGCCCTGTTGACCCTGGGTGCCCTGACCCTGACCATTACCGGTTTTTCCGGTCCCAAAATTGCCGATACCAATGTCTTTGCCCGTTACAGTATCGCCATCGGCATCTTCCTGGTCTTGTGCTCTCTGGTCATTCTGCTGCTCGGAACCCATCGCATCAATTGGGTCACCCAGGCCAAACGAGAAACCGATCAAGCCACACTGCGTGCAATCATCGATTACCGCAACGAGAAAACCCGTTTCTATAGGATTGAGTTGCTCTTACTGGTGCTCGGTCTAACCTTCTACGTACTCTCTGTCATCACCTATCTGGTCTTAGGCCAGTTTTGAGGTAAGCAATCATGGCTGAACTGTTTGGGCTCTCGCTCACCCAACATCTGGACAATATTTTCAACGAAGCCGCATCGGGCAGCATCTACGGCTTCCCGCTTGACAAGCTGTATGTTCCCAACGCAGATACAGATGTCTCCGTGTCTTTTCAAGGCAAGCGGGCGGCAACCCCATTGGGCCCTGCCTCCGGCCCCCATACCCAAATGGTTCAGAATATTTTGCTTTCCTTCCTTGGCGGCAGCCGCATCATGGAACTTAAAACGGTCCAAATCCTGGATGAACTGGAAATCCCTCGGCCTTGCATTGATGCCCGCACGGTGGGCTATAACGTGGAATGGTCTCAAGAACTCAAGCTGGAGGACTCCTACCACGAATATGTCACCGCTTGGATGGTCCTCAAGATTATCGAGGAAAGCGAAGTACTTGGCCCAAAGAAGGGGGATCCCTTCTACGATGTAGTCTTCGATATGTCGGTTGGCTACGATCTCAAGGGCATCTCTTCCCCCCAAGTCAGCGGCTGGATTCGCAAGGTCATCAATGCCGCCGACGCCATCAGTCAACGACTGAGCCAGCTACCTGAACGCTACAGCCGTTTTCGAAATCTGGAGATTGACCCCGTTATCTCTAACACCCTGACCCTTTCCACCTTTCACGGTTGCCCCCGAGACGAGATCCAGGGCATTGTTGAGTATCTGGTAGATGAACTGGGTCTGGATGTGCTCGTTAAGATGAACCCGACCCAACTGGGCTACGAATTTGTGCGTAAGACCCTTAACGAGGACTTGGGTTATGCGCACATAGAACTCGACGGCCATGCTTTCCAGGCTGATCTGCAGTTCGAGGAAGGCGTAGCCATGATGAAGCGCCTGGTTCGCTTCGCCCGGGATCGCAACAGGCGCGTCGGCGCCAAGTTCACCAATACCCTGGTGGTTAAAAACGCGGATTCCTTTTTTGCCGAAAAAGAGATGTACCTCTCCGGCACCCCCTTGCATGTGCTGAGCATGAACGCCATGCGCAACTTCCGGCGCGCCTTGGGCAGCCAGCTACCGGTCTCCTTCTCCGCTGGCATCGACGCAACGAACTTTGTCGATGCCGTCTGTTGCGGCATGAAACCGGTAACCACCTGCACGGACTTGCTTCACAAGGGAGGGTACACGCGCCAGCTCAACTATTTGCGTAATTTGGAGAAGGCGCTGCTGAAGCAAGGCTGTCAAACCATCGATGAGCTGATCTTGGCCCAAGCCGGGGCCACCGGGAATGTGGCCGAAGCAGCACTTACCAATGTCGAACGGGTGGTGCCTGCACTGGTTAAAAATCCTAAATACCACCATGCACGCAATCATAAGCCCCCCAAGAAAGTGGGCTCTATGCTTGAGTTCTTCGATTGTCTTAACTGCAATATCTGCCTTCCCGTTTGTCCCAATGGTGCCAATATCTCCTTGCCCGTGGGCAAACAGTCCCTGGAAATGAATCACTACCAATGGCAGAACGATCAATTGGTTGCCAGCCGAAATGAGCGGCTTCAGTTGGAGAAGTCCGCCCAAATTGCCAACCTGGCTGATTTCTGTAACGAGTGCGCCAACTGCGAAGTCTTCTGCCCCGAGGACGGCGGCCCCCAGTTGCTAAAGCCCCGCTTTTTTTCCTCCCAGCAGACGTACGCCGAGTTTGACGACTATGACGGTTTCTACCTGGGTGAAAACGGAACCCTGACGGGCCGCATGGACGGGGTAGAATATGTTCTTGCCCGTGAGTCGCAAACTGGGAATTATCGTTTCCAAACCCCAACGGCGAAGATGGTGCTCAATCAGCAAGACGTAATGGTTTCGGCCCAGGCCGACACAATGACCGAGGGCGCCGAATTGAACATGACCCCCTACTACCGCATGAAATTGCTCTACCAGGGCCTGCAAGCTAGCAAGGACTACGCTCACACCCTATTACAGGGCCACCAAGAAGAATGAGATAGGTGATAATATGGACTTTACACTGAATGGCGAGAGAAAGACCTACGACGGTGACATGGAGCGCAGCCTGCTCTCCTACCTGCGCGACGACCAGGATTTAACCAATACCAAGGACGGCTGTAACGGGCAAGGCAGTTGCGGCTGTTGCATGATTCAGCAGAACGACCGTGCGGTTCTGTCTTGTCTGCTGCCCATGAAGAAGGTCGCCGGAACCCGAGTCACCACTATCGAAGGTTTGGACGAGGCGGAACAGGAGAATATCAGCAACGCCTATGCCGAGAAAGGCGGTATTCAGTGTGGTTTCTGCATTCCGGGTTTCGTAATGGCGGGCAAAGTCTTGCTGGACAAAAATCCAAATCCTTCGCGGCCCGAAATCGTTAAAGCCATTAATCGCAACCTGTGTCGCTGTACAGGCTACAGCAAAATTATCGACTCCATCGAACACCTGGCGGCGGCCCAGCGAGAAGGGCGTCAGATCGCCAAGCCAAGCACCTCGGGCAAGGTAGGCACCCGCTTACCCAAGTACGACGCCGCCGACACGGTGCTTGGCCAGCGCCCCTACGTAGCAGACATGAAGGTAGAGGGAATGCTGTACGCAGCCCTGCGTTTCAGTGATCATCCCCGTGCCAGAGTCAAGGCGATAAATGTGAGCAAGGCCAATGCAATCCGCGTATTTACAGCCCGGGATGTTCCGGGCCAACGCAATATTGGTCTAATCGTCAACGATTGGCCACTGATGGTGGCCGTGGGTGAAGAGACCCGCTACGTGGGTGATGTACTGGCGGGCGTTGTCGCCGAGAGCGAAGAAGCGGCGCGAGCGGCTGCTGCACGGATCGAGGTGGAATACGAGGTACTGGAACCCGTCACAGATCCGGTAGTGGCCTTGCAAGAGCAGAGCCCTTCTGTTCACGAGAAAGGGAACCTGCTCTCCGTATGTGAAGTGAACCGCGGCGGTGATGTGGAAGCCGTTCTGGCCGCTTCGGAACACGTGGTACGACGCAGTTTCCATACTCAACGAATCGAGCACGCATTTATGGAACCCGAGTGTTGCCTCGCCTTGCCCGGTACACAAGACAAGGGACCGCTGATCTATTCACAAGGCCAGGGCGCCTACGAGGATCGCAGACAGATCGCCTTGCTGCTGGGTCTGCCCGAGGAAAAGGTCCGCGTCATCCAGGTCCAGAATGGCGGTGCTTTTGGCGGCAAGGAGGATCTTTCGGTGCAAGGCCACGCAGCCCTGTTCAGCCACCTGCTGAGGCAACCCGTGCGCCTGAGACTCACCCGCGAGGAATCGCTGATCATGCACCCCAAACGCCACCCTATCGGCATGGACTATGTTCTGGGTTGCGACAAGAACGGCAAATTAACCGCCATCCAGGCCGAGATCATCGGCGACACGGGTGCCTACGCCTCGGTTGGTATGAAGGTTCTGGAGCGCGCCGTTGGCCACGCCACGGGCGCCTACACCGTACCGGCCGCTCAGATCCGAGGACGCACGGTCTACACCAACAACATCCCCTGTGGGGCCATGCGTGGCTTTGGGGCCAATCAGGCGACCTTTGCCATGGAATGCTGTGTCGACGAACTCTGTGAAATGGGGGGTTTCGACCGTTGGCAATTCCGCTACGATAACGCCATTGACGATGGCGAACGCACATCCACGGGTCAGATGATCCATTCCGGGGCCGGTGTCAAAGCCACACTCGAGGCGGTCAAAGACCAGTTCTACGGGGCCCGTTACGCAGGCCTGGCCTGTGGCATCAAGAATACAGGGATCGGCAATGGTATGCCAGACAGCGGCAAATGTCGCGTCGACATTGAATCTGGTGACAAAGTAGTTATTCACCACGGCTGGACCGAGATGGGCCAGGGCGTGCACACCATGGCCATCCAGATGCTCTGCGAAGCGACCGGTATCGACCCCCACATCATTGAGGTCCGAATCGACACGGACGAGGAAACCCATTGCGGCATGACCACCGCATCGCGAGGAACCTCACTCGTCGGGAACGCGATCCTCGATGCCAGCAAACGTCTCCGCGAAGATCTGGCTGCTTCATCCCTGGCGGATCTGGCCGGTCGCTCCTATGGCGGCGAATGGGTCTGTGATTGGACCATCAAGCCTGGCAAGGAAGAGGGTCGCGACCCGGTCACCCATTACTCCTACAGCTACGCCACCCAACTGGTTTTACTCGACGACAAGGGCAAGATCGAGAAGGTGGTTGCGGCTCACGACGCGGGCCGCATTATCAATCCCATGCTCTTCGAGGGGCAGATCGAGGGTTCGGTACATATGGGCCTGGGTTATGCCATCACCGAAGACTTTCCCATGGAAGGCGGTCGTCCCGTATCAACCCTGCTCTCCAAATGCGGTGTCTTGCGGGCGCGCAATACACCGCCGATCCAGGTAATCGGGGTTGAAGTCAAAGACCCCAACGGCCCCTATGGGGCTAAAGGAGTCGGGGAGATAGGACTGGTGCCCACGGCCGGTGCGGTTGCCAATGCACTCTACCAATTCGACCGGGTTCGCAGAACCAGCCTACCACTCAAAGTGAAATCTCTGGTTTGAGCATGGGCTGTGTACCAGCTCGTGCGTCAGGCGTTTCCCGGGCCCGTTTCAATGGCGCGGGTTCCATCCGCAATCCACTCGCTCCAGGAGCCGGAATAACACTTGGCGTCGCCTAGCCCCGCATGGACCATGGCCAGCAGGTTGTGGGCCGCAGTGACACCACTGCCACAATACACAATGGTTCGGTCGATGGGTACCTCTCCGAGTGCACTTTTAAACCGTTCTCCGAGGGCTTTCGCATCGAGGAAAGAACCATCCTTGTCCAGGTTCTCGGCAAAAGGCAGGTTGATTGCCCCCGGTATGTGACCCGCAACCCGGTCAATTGGCTCTATTTCGCCGCGATAGCGAGCCGCGCCTCGTGCATCGATCAAGCACCACTGCGCGTCCTTACCTTTTGCGGCAACCAGATCAACATCGGCAAGCAGTTCGGGCCTGACCTGCGCCTTGAAGCAACGTGCGGGATTACTTTCCTGACCGGAACGGGTAGGGTAGTTTTTGGCGCACCAGGCTGGCCAACCGCCTTCGAGCACGGCCACATGGGGGTGGCCCAGCCAGCGAAGCATCCACCACAAGCGCGCGGCAATGGCACCACCCGCGTCGTCGTAGGCGACTACCTGACAGCTATTGTCAATACCCCAGTGCGAGAGTGTATCCGTGAAGGTGACGATATGGGGCAAGGGATGACGCCCCGTTCTTCCCTCGACCAGATCACCGGAAAGATCTGTTTCCATGTCTGCGAAAACCGCTCCGGGAATATGGGCGGCGTTATAATCGCGATGCCCCCTTTCAAAATCCGCCAGGGAGTGGCGACAATCAACCACAATCAGACGCTGGTCACCCAAATCACGATGTAAATCGTCACAACCAATCAACGTCTCGAAAAACAATTCATCCCTCCATAAAAAAAGGGCCTCCCGGGGGAGACCCTTTTAAAGAAACCTTTGGGATTACCCAATTAAGCGAGGCGACGCTTTCTCAAGAAAACGAGCGCGGTGCCCATCAGCAAGGTAATCATGGCAATCAGGCCCCACTCACCAAGAGTAGGAACGGTGAAGGTGCTGTCGGTAGCTGTGAACGGGGCGACGTTTTGGCCAACCTCGATCCAGATATCAGGTGCAACAACAATCGCCAGGGTTCCGGTGCCATCGGCGCCAATTGTAACCAGGTAGTCATCCACATCACCAGTATTATGGTTGGTGATACGAACGATGTAGGTGCAGTCAGGCGTACCACCGATGGTGATACCAACGCTGCCAACAGACACAACGTTAACGATCACAGGAT
>Ga0316189_10006846_pt1 | contig 10844 bp, 11 predicted proteins | sample LowCovwburrow_MG_FD_204930 | JGI IMG/M metagenome (GOLD analysis project Ga0316189, IMG submission 204930) | Coastal sediment microbial communities from Maine, United States - Lowes Cove worm burrow | ecosystem: Environmental > Aquatic > Marine > Coastal > Sediment | place: USA: Maine... | reverse complement strand
TTAGCTGTCGCCGGCTGATCGAGGTTCGGTGCCGTCGACTTCTGGGCGGGAAGACTCACCACCTTCATCGTCGCTGGCACCGCCGCCGGTACCAGCTTCCAGCATGGGCACCTCGGCCAAGTCGGCTTCCACCAAGACCGGGTCCTCCAGGTGGATAGCCCCCATCACCTGCAGATAGGCGTTATGGGCTTCGATCACGGCTTCCAGATGCTCGTGGGGAAGTTCAAGATCGAGCACTTCAGCCCGTTCAATCATGTAAGGCAACGGATCGAAGGCCTCGAACACGACTGGGGCGGTGCCGTCACCCTCGGGCGCCCAGTGGTAGGCCTGGATCCATTCGAGATGCAGCCGAAGCACCCGCCGGAGTTCGTCGTAGGACAGTTCGGCGGTCACATGATCGGGAAGAGCCTCGGCGCAGAACTCGATCGCTTCAACCCCATCCACCACGATCTGGGGCGGCATGGCCCGAGTCTTACCCACCGCAAAACCCACGCTCCACAAGGCAATAGCCAGCACTACCACCACCGTGAGAACAGTTACAACGATAAGCACGAACGCCAAACTACCCCCGTTGAGGCTAAAGGCGTCGCCCTTGTTCACGTTCTCGGCCCGAAGCGGCGAGAGCCTCGGCCCCTACTGGAGCCATCGCATCAGGTTATTGCGGCCAGGAACGCCTCGAGTTCTTGGGGATCGGCTTTCAGACTGTGACCGGCTTCGGGATAAGCGCCGGTGGCCACATCACGAGCAAACTCGCTGAATGCCGCCACCGAGTCTTGATAGAGCCGCTCATACTCGAGGCGATGGTTGCGATACACCTTAGCGTGACGAGGAATATGACCTTCGTTGTCGCCCAGCACGTCGGTGGAAAACAAGTATTGGGCATCACAGCCTGAACCGGCTCCCATCCCCACCGTCAGGATAGAAAGGCGCTCGGAGATGGCGCTGGCGATCTCAGTAGGCACCACCTCAACTTCCACCGCGATGGCGCCGGCGTCTTCATGCGCTTTGGCCGAATCGTAAACCTTTCGCGCCTCGACGGCTGTCTTTCCCACCGCCTTCATCCCTCCAAACCAGGTGGCTTTGTAGGGGATCAGGCCCACATGGCCGATGGTGGGGATCGCTTCGTTGGCCAACGCCGCCACATAATCCACCGATTGGGGGCAGTAGATGGCGTCGACTCCCATCGACAGCAGTCGGTATGCCTCGCGAAGCGCCTCTTCGATGCTGGCATGAGCCCCATACAACAAACCGACGGTGAAGAACGTATTGGGGGCGGCCTTACGGATACCGGCAAGGTCACCACTGTTTTCGGTGACGATCATATCGATGCCGCCAGTTTCACACGCCGAGGCTTCTTTGGGGTTGCGAACATAAATCTGAGCGAGGGTTCGCTGGCCTTTGGCGGCTAGGAGGTCCTTGACGGTCATCTTCTTGGGTTCAGCCATACCCAAATCCTAACGGGCCCGGTATTGCTCGCCAGGCCACCAAGCTGTCCCAACGGTCCGGGCGATGCTGCCACCAACAAACGCGCCGGAGCCAGCCCCTGAGGGCTGGCTCCAAGCACCGAGAGAATTTTCGAAGAAGAACTACAGGCCGATGCGCTGGGCCAGCAGTTCGCGATGGTAAGCGGGATCGCCGAACATCAGCTCGGAGCTCTTGGCTCGCTTGAAGTAGAGGTGAGCGGGGTGCTCCCAAGTAAAGCCGATACCACCGTGAATCTGGATATTCTCGGCGGTGGCGTGGAAGTAGGCATCCGAGCAGTAGGCCTTCGCCAGCGATGCCACCGAGGGCAGTTCGTCATTGAGTTCGGACGCTACCCACATGCCGTAGTATGCGGCTGACTTGGCCGACTCGACCTCAAGCAGCATGTCGGCACACTTGTGCTTGATGGCCTGGAACGAGCCGATGGGGCGACCGAACTGCACCCGGTCTTTGGCGTACTGTACGGCCATCTCCAACACGAACTGGGCGCCGCCCACCTGCTCAGCGGCAAGGGCAATGGCGGCCAGATCGAGCACACGCTCCATGGTGGCCCATCCCTCACCATCGCTACCGATCAGGGTGGCGGGGGTGTTGTCGAAGGTGAGCTTGGCTTGTTTGCGGGTCTGATCCATGGTCGAAAGCGACTCACGGGTAAGGCCACTGGCTTCGCCGTCAACGGCGAACAGGCTCACACCGGCATCGGTGCGTGCAGCCACGATGATCAGGTTGGCGATGTGGCCGTCGATCACAAACGACTTCACACCACTGAGGGTGTGGCCATCGCCGGAGGCTGAGGCCGCCATCGTGATGCCGGATTCATCCCATTTGCCGCTCTCTTCGGTGAATGCCAGGGTGGCGATGGTCTCGCCGGAGGCGATTCCCGGGAGATGAGCGCCAGCAGCGTCGGTGTCGCCACTGTGCAAGATGGCCTGAGAGGCGAGCACGCCGGAGAAGAACGGAGCGCACAAAAGGGCCCGACCCATTTCTTCGAGCACGATGCCCAGTTCGACGAAACCGAATCCCTGGCCCCCGTACTCCTCAGGAATAGCCAATGACTGGAGACCGAGCTGTTCAGCCATCTGGCTCCACACAGCGTCGTCGTAGCCTTTTTCGGACTCCATGAGTTCACGGACGGCCGACTCGGGCGACTTCTCTTCCAGGAAGGAGCGAACAAACTGACGAAGTTGTTCTTGTTCCTCGGTGAAAGTGAAATTCATGAAAGATACCTTCTTTTTCCGGTTACTTTTCGGCTAACACCAGGCTTCGAGACCCGGCGATCACAGCAACCACCAATTTGGCGACTTCGCTTGACTGCCTCTGACCATAACCGACCAGCACAGGCCTCACAATTCGAATTGTGTACACTTGTGCTACATGTCAGAGACTCCCGAGAACCAAACCCCACAAACCCCACAAACCCCACCCTCACCCCGTCAACCCACCCCAGAGTTGGGGGTGCGCGAGCTGCGAAACAATATCGCCCAGTCGTTGCGGAGGGCCGAAGCAGGCGAACGTTTGGTGGTGACGGTAGACGGCCGTCCTGTGGCCCAGCTTGGGCCATTAATTCCCGATCACTCGGGTATCTCACTGTGGGATCTGGCGTCCGCAGGCCTGGTGCGCCCGCCCCGCACTCCCCTCCCCCCACTGGGCGAACGACCGCTGGTGTCTCCGCCCGCACCTGGGCCCTTTGAATTGGGTGCGGATCGGCTATTGCACGAGGTCCGGGGCCGATGACGCCGACACACGAATACGAATACAAATTCCTGGTCGTTGACTCGTCGGCATGGCTTCGGCGCTACCTGGCCGACCGCCATCACGGATTCGTCACCGAAGCCATGGACCTCGCCGGCCATTGGGTGGCATCACAATGGGCCCTCACCGAACTGACGGTGGCCATGCACCACCGTCGAACCGTGCCCGGCCCCGTAGAGGTGGATCAACTGGTGCGACGCGACTGGGACCATGTGTGGGAGGTCCCCGTCGACACCATCGCCCTCCACCAGGCCGCCGATATCGCCGCCCACTACCGACTAGATCTGGGCCGCTCTATCCATTTGGCCAGCGCCCAGCGGCTCCCCGTACCAGTGTCGTTCCTCACCCTCGACTCGGCCCAGATCCAACCCGCCTTCGACCTCGGCTACGAGGTGGTGAGCCCACATAACTAGGGCCCGCTCCTTGGCTCGTCATTACCTGCTGCAACACAGTTGATCTTCCCCCGCGGCTGCTCTAGCGTGGCCGAGATGAGCACCAAACAACAGATCGTGGTGATCGGTGGCGGTATTGCCGGAGTGTCGGCGGCCGCAGCTTTACAGCGACACGCAGGGCAACCCCAGGTTCGTTTGATCGAAGCTGAATCCACCATGGCCTATCACACCACCGGACGTTCCGCGGCCCAGCTCATCGAGAACTACGGCACCGACCCTATTCGATCGCTCACCAAGGCCAGCCTGGGCTACTTTCACACACCCCCGGCCGATCTGGTGGATGGGCCTCTGGTGGAGACTCGGGGCCTACTTACTGTGGCCTCCACCAGCCAGGCCGCGCATTTCGAAGCCGAATTGGCCGCCGGTCAACGCGCCAACCCCAACATCAGCGAAATCACTCCTGCCCAAGCCGCCGACCATTTCCCCGCCCTGAGGGCCGAAGTTTTTGATCGAGCCCTCTGGGAACCCGATTCTCAGTCGATCGACGTTGCCGGACTCCACCAAAGCTTCGTACGAGCATTTCGCGCCGCGGGAGGCATCATCGACCTTGAAAGGCGGGCCGTCGCTCTCAAACGAGCCAACCAGCTGTGGCACATCACCACCACCGACGGTTCCGGCCCGTCCCCCCTTACCGCTGATGTGGTGGTGAACGCCGCTGGGGCTTGGGGGGATCAGGTGGCAGCGATGGCGGGCCTCGGCCCTGTTGGGCTACAACCCCTTCGGCGAACGGCGTTCATGGTGAAATCAGCCATGCCCGGATCCGACCGGTGGCCGCTCACCGCCGATGTCGAGCATCGCTGGTATATCAAACCCGATGGTTCCCAGTTTCTTTGTTCACCCGCCGACGAAACGCCGTCAGAGCCCGTCGATGCCCGCCCAGAAGAGATCGACGTCGCCCAAGCCATCGACGCCATCAACAACGCCACCACCCTCAATATTCGTTCGGTGCAGTCGAGCTGGGCCGGGCTCCGCACCTTCGCCCCGGATCGGGTGATGGTGATCGGCCCGGAACCGACTGAATCGTCGTTTATCTGGTGTGTCGGCCAGGGAGGCACCGGCATCCAGACTGCCCCTGGAGCCGGGGCGTTGGTGGCTGAGGTTACCCTTGGGGCTGAGCTGCCCCCGTCACTAACCGAAGCGGGTGTAACCGCAGAGGCGTTCAGCCCCCAACGTTTCCGATAACGGGTGGCCCCAGATGGCTAGTCGGCCAACGCTTCGGCCGACTGCGTTTCGGTGGCGCCTTCGGAGACCGGCACGGCACCTGTCTGATCGACCTCAAGGTGGAGGGTTTTCCCATCGGCGGGCAGGGCCGCCGCTATGGCGTCCCGGCGCTCCGCCGTAGCAACGATGGCAATGGTAGGCCCGGAGCCGCTCAACCATGCGGCGTCGGCCCCTGCCGCTAACGCTCGCTCTATCACTTGGGACAGCTGGGGGGCTTGGGCTAGGCGCGGGGGTTGATGTAAACGGTCCTGGGTGGCTTGGCCGAGCCAATCAAGGCGTTGTTCGTAACATGCCGCTATCAGCAGACCTACTCGCCCCAGGTTGAAGATGGCGTCGGCACGGTCGATAGTGGAGGCCAACTGGATGCGTGACTTGTCGGTGGCCGTCGACCATTCCGGCACCCAGCACAGCACCTCGCCGGGGATGTTGGCGGCCAGCCGCTGATTCTGGTTGTCGACCACCACATGGAGGCCGCCAAACACGGCGGGGGCGGCATTATCGCCGTGCCCTTCCAGTTCGGTGACCACTTCGTAGGCTCGGCGCTGGGATTCTTCGAGGGCCAAACCGGCCTGCAGGTACGCCAAGGTTGCGCCAGCCGCTCGAGCGGCAGCGGAGAATCCCATCCCTCGCCCCGGTTCGAGGTCGAAGCCGAACCATATCGGTTCGCTTCCGCCCGCCCGCTCGTAGGCGATACGGGCGATGTGGTCGGAGTGGCACTGATCACCACCGGGTTGATCGCTCACCCACACATAACGCGAGAGAGCAAACCCGAGCACATCAAACCCAGGGCCAATATTGGCTGAGGAACCAGGGGCACGAACCGTTGTCACACCTAAATGTTAGGGCAATTCTCAGCCATCGCACCGCTTCGGCTAGGGTCAGAAACCGAGATCTTGTGTTCGAGTTGAAACCAAACAAGGAGCCAGGTGCTGTGGAACTAGACATTATGACGGGCGCCGCCCGTTGGGCGAATCTGGCCGAACGAGCCAAACAGGTACAAGACGCTGGGTTCTCCGGCATGCTCTTCACCGAAACCAGTTCTACCCCCTGGATGGGAATTGCGGCCGCCGCTATGGCCGCCCCGGAACTCACGTTTTCCACTGGTATTGCGGTGGCGTTTCCTCGATCACCCATGGTCACCGCTGCCTTAGCCTGGGAGTTGGCGGAGAACACTGGTGGTCGTTTCCGGCTTGGTCTCGGCAGCCAGGTTCGGGCCCACATCGAACGCCGGTACGGGTCCGAATTTTCACCTCCTGGCCCCCGCTTGAAAGATTATGTGCAAGCGGTGAAGGCCTGTTTCCGAGCCTTTAGCGGCGAGGAACGCCTCAGCCATGATGGCCCCTACTACCAGCTCAGCCTGCTGCCAGCAGCGTGGAGCCCCCGTAAACACGAGTACACCGATATCAAGGTCGACATTTCCGCGGTCGGTCCTTACATGACTCGAGCCGCCGGTGAAGTAGCCGACGGTATTCATGTGCACCCCTTCCATTCGGTGCCGTATTTAGAACAGGTGCTTCTGCCCCGCACGGCAGAAGGCGCAGCCAAAACCAATCGCAATGTCGACGACGTGGACTTGATCGTTCCCGTGTTCACTGTGGTGGGCGACACCGACGAAGAAGTAGCAATCACCAAACAGGCGGCCAAAGCCCAGATTGCGTTCTACGGCTCCACCAAAAACTATGGCTTCCAGTTCGACATGCTCGGCTTCGAAGGCACCTCAGCCAAACTCAACGAGAAGCTGAAGGCCGGTGATATTGCTGGCATGGCCGACCTCATCACCGACGAGATGCTTGAGCATTACGCCGTCACCTCCTCGTGGGCCGACCTGGGTCCCAAGCTGGTAGAGCGGTACCAGGGCCGGGCGGCCCGACTGGTGATGTACCAGGCCGAAGAAACCATCCAACGCGACCCCAACAACCTCAACAAATGGGCGGGTGTGGCCGAAGCTGTTCGGGCTGCCTAATCCAACGGATTCCACCGGGCCGGGGGCGAGACGCCTCCCCCGGCCTCCCCCCCCTCGTAGGCCCGACCTTCAGCGGGCGGCCAGCGCCACCGCCTCGTTTTGCGCGTCTTGGAGGCGGGCTTGTAATTCCTGGGTAAACGAAGCCATGTCAGCCCGATTCACCTTTTTCCCGTTCGATGCCACCGGGGCCGGCAGCGGCTCTCCGCAGGCAATGGCCACATACGACCGGTAAATCCGTTTAGCGCCGGGTGGCAATGCCCGTTCGGTACCTGCCACCCCGATCGGCACCACCGGGGCCCCGGTGCGAGCGGCGAGCCATGCCGCCCCGTCGTATAGGTCGACGACATCGTTGCCGGTGCGGCGGGTGCCTTCGGGGAAAACGATCATGGCCTCGCCTCGTTCCAACAGGGCCTTGGCGGCGCTGAGAGCATCACGGTCGGCCGCTCCCCGGCGCACGGGGATGGCTCCGAGCGCCGCACACAGGTACGACACACCAGGAGTGGTAAACAACGACTCTTTACCGAGCGCCCGGATCCGCCGCTCGGTTTGGGTGGCGATCAGAGCACTATCGAGGTGGGACCGATGGACCGGGGCCAAGATCAGGGGGCCGGGCTGATCAATAACCTCAGCGTTTACCGACCTGGTCCGTACCCACGGATTCACCAGCACCCGCAGCAGAGCGCGAACGGTTTTGTACACCCACATGGATGATCGACGATCGCCACGGTCGAGGGCGATCTCTCGGAGTTCTCGGGTCATGAGCTACTAGGCTAACCCCATGCACTCACTCCCCCCATCGGTTCTGAAGCTTTGGCGGGTGGCGGCACCCCTCCAGGGTTTGGCGGTCGCGGTGGCCCTGGCGGTTCCTGACACCGTGCTCCGCCTCGACGACGTGACCATCGATTTCGCCCTTCCCCCTCGTTTCCTTGTGCCGGTGGCGGGGTTGATGGTGGTGACCTTGATCGGGTTGTGGTGGGCCGGGCTCCGGTACCGGGCGTGGCGTTTTGACCTCACCGACGATTGGATCTACGCCCAATGGGGAGTGGTCACCCACCGCACCACCACCATCCCCCGCAACCGGGTGCAAACGGTTACTACCAACGATGGCCCCATCGACCGCGTGCTGGGCTTAACCTCGGTGGTGATTCACACCGCCGGGGCATGGTCGCCCGATCTCCATATCCCCCACCTCGGCGACGACACGGTGGAGTGGCTTCGCCGTGAGTTGGTAACAACCGATGACTGATACACAACCGACCCACCCCAACGGCGACATCAGCCCGCCACCGGAGGTGTGGCAGCGCACCCACCCATTGGGCATGATCCTCGAATCGGTTTCATCGGTGCCCCAGTTCCTCGTGGCCCTCCTCGTTTTCGGCGATGTGAGCGATGGGCTGTTCAACTCGCTAGCCGAGGTTTTGGTGCTGGTGGTGGCCTTTGGCGCCGGGGTTGCCCGCTGGTTCTCCACCCGTTATGCCGTGTCGCCCGACGCCCTCCACTTTCGCAGCGGCATCATCTTCCGGGGCCGCCAGGTACTGCCTCGCAACCGGATCCAGAATGTGACCACCAAAGCCAAGATTCTCGATCGAGTATTCTCACTCACTCAGCTGGTGGTGAGCGACGCGTCAGAATCGGGAGAAATCGCTATTCCCCGTATCTCCTACCGGGAAGCCGATCGACTGACGACGCTTCTGCGACCTATCGCCCGTAAGCTCAACACCGATAATCCTGACCCCGCCGGCGACGACCTACCGATGGAGGCCCCAACCGGCACACCCGTGTTGGATGCCCAGGTGCTTTTGGCGCCGAGACTGAAGTCCATCATCGCTACGATGTCTACCGCCAACAGCGCCTTGTATCCAGCCCTGTTCTTGACCGCACTCATCGTGCTGATTGCGGCCGTGTGGCGGTTCCCCAACCCGTGGCTGGAGTCGGTCATGGACACGGCTAACATCGCGGTACCTTCCATTTCGCCCAGCCAATGGTCGATCACCACCGTCGCCTTCGCTGTTGTCTGGTTGGCTCCCGTTGGCGGGGCTCTGGTGCGCCCGATCGAGCAGGTGCTGAGACTGGGCAGCTTCCGTCTCTCGGCCACCCCTGACCGACTCCACATCCAAGCTGGCTTGGCCACTGAAGCCAAACTCACGGCCCGACGAGAACGGATTCAACAGATCCGGGTGGGTCGAGACGCCCTCCACCGGCGACTGGGTCTGGAAACCGTTTCCTTCCAAACCGCCGATACCACAAACGAGGTACTCAACGACCGGCAGGGTTTTATTCACCTCGCTCCCACATTGCCGAGCGGTGGATGGCAGTCGTTGATCGCGTCCGCCCGAGCTCTCGACGAGATCCAGATCGACGTGGGTTCCCTCCAATCGGTGTCACCCCGCACTGTCCGCCGGGCCCGGATTCGGATGGCGTTCAGTTGGTTTCCATGGGTTGCGGTGATAGCTGCGTTCAGCCTCGTGGCAGCGGCCGTGATGTTGACGGTTCTGGGAGCCGCCATCGTATGGGCCCCGGTTCGCCGATACCGGCGACTGGGGTGGGCGAAATCCGACGACCAGTTCGTGGCTCGCTCTGGGATCTTGAGCGAGGAACTTCGTCTGGTACTGCTCGACAAGGTGCAGGTGGTGAAAACCAGGGCCAATATCTTTCAGCGGCGGTTACACCTAGCCGACCTGGTGCTGGTTACCGCGGGACAGGGCCGAGGGGGGATGGTGGTCGTACCCGATCTCCCAGCCGAAGAGGCGAAACAGCTGGCCTCGGTACTTTCTCATCGAGCAGCCGAAACGCCGCGGGCGGCCACCCTCTAGGCCGACGCCAGCACACTCCAGACCCAGCCGAAAACGAATAGTAGTCACTGAGGCGAAAACGAAGAGGTGGGGTCAGCCCCAAAAGGCTGACCCCACCATGGGTGAAACGAGACCGGCAAAGAGCCGATCAGGCTCTAGCCCTTCCCCTCAACGAAGGCATCAGAGTAGCTGACCTCGAAATCTCCCGTGTCTTGGATCGATTCCATCACCCCGACCGGAGCAGTTTGCGGGTTGGAAATGAACTCCAACAACTCAGCGTCCAAACCATCCAGGGCCGCCGTGTTGGGAGAACCATAGTAATTCCAGTTGGACAACGCCGCCCCTTGCTCACCGTCGAGCAACCAGTTGATAAACGTGTGAGCGGTACAAGGCGCTGGCGCATCAAACGGGATGGCCATGTTGTCGATCCAGCGGGTGCCGCCTTCCTCTGGCACGAAGTACACGTACCGGGAAGGATCATCGGTTTCGAGGAACTGGGTGAACATGTCGCCCGAGAAGCCATGGGCGATCGCGGTCTCTCCGGTTGTCAACAGTTCATCAGCTGAATCGGTGTTGAAGGCGGCCAGGTTAGGTCCGGCTGCCGCTACCAGGTCGCGTGCCTCGTCGAGTTCCTCTTGGCTGGTGCTGTTGAGCGAATAACCAAGGTACTTCAAAGCAGCGCCAAGGGTTTCTCGGGGGTCGTTGAGCAGGGAAATCTTACCCTCGTATTGGGATGCGACCTCAGGATCAAAGACCAGCGCCCAACTGCGCGGAAAGTCGGTACCCACAACTTCAGTATCCACCGACAAACCCGTGGTTCCCCACTGGTAGGGAACGGAGTAATCACCGTCGGGGTCATACACGAGATCCTGGAAATCCGAAGAGATATTGCTCAGGTTCGGGATGGCGTCCTTGTTGAGCGCTTGGACATGCCCTCCAGCGATAAGAATAGCGACCATATAGTCCGAGGGAACAATGAGTGAGTACCCCGAGTTGCCGGCCGCGATCCGGGGCTGCATGGCTTCGTTCGAGTCAAAAACGTCCATCGTGACTCCGACCCCGAACTCATCGCCAAACGCCGCGAGTTGCTCCTCGTCGATGTACTCAGCCCAGTTGTAGATAGCGAGGTCGCCGTCGGTGGCACCCACCTCACAGCTAGCGGCTTCGTCACCACCGGCCTCG
>Ga0316189_10006845_pt1 | contig 10845 bp, 7 predicted proteins | sample LowCovwburrow_MG_FD_204930 | JGI IMG/M metagenome (GOLD analysis project Ga0316189, IMG submission 204930) | Coastal sediment microbial communities from Maine, United States - Lowes Cove worm burrow | ecosystem: Environmental > Aquatic > Marine > Coastal > Sediment | place: USA: Maine... | reverse complement strand
GCTTTTTTTAGCTTATTCTCAGTTTCGTTATCAAGGTAAATGGTTACTTGGCCCATAAGCTCGCCTCCAGATAAATATTTATAATATAATTGGAATTATAATTGCCAGCTGGAGGCTTGTCAAGGTGCATTCATTACCCTGAAATACTGTAATTTTCACGTATTAATAAGCGAAAAGTTTCCATGCTCTTGAAAGCATTTTTTTTGATCATTCCTGCTACACATGCCGCATAGCCTCCACCGGCCGATACCGATTAATCTTCAGAATCGGATAAAGCGTCGACAGCACCGAGAGGATAAACATCACCAGCATGTCGCGCACAATGGTCACGGGCTGAAAAGCTGTCGGAATCGCCGAGACAGCCAGGCCGTACTGTTTGAATTGCTCTTCAAAGCCAGCCATCGTTATGGGGTTGATGTGAAAATAATAGGCGATCATCCCGCCGAGCAGCCCTCCGATGACCACGCTCACTGCCGCCAGCAGGGCACCCTCCAGCACCAGCATCCCGAAGACCTGCTTCGGTGTGGTGCCGATGGCCCGCAGTACCCCGATTTCTCGAATCCGGGAATACACGGTCAATAAGGTATAGATCATAATGACAAAGAGGATAACGATAAAAATAACGCCCAGGGTGATATAGCCGAACAGCGAGTCGAGCTGCATGGCCTTGACCAGTTCCGCCATGATCTGGAGCCAGCTTTCCGAGGCGTAATCCGGCCCGATCGCCCTGCCGATTTTTCCGGCAAGTTCTTCAACCTGTTCCGGTTTTTCCGGCATGACAATGATATGGGTGGCATAATTTTCAGCAGCCATGATCTGTTCAAAGTATTCACGGGCAAGAAAGGCGGTTGAGGCGTCAAATTCGTAAAGACCGGTCTGGAAAATCCCCTTCACCCGCAGATTATCTGCGGCAAAGGAGTAATCAGCCCCGCTCCCGACAAAGGCGATCTCATCCCCCACGCCGACCTTGAGTCGCTTGGCCAGTTCATTGCCGATGTAGACCTGATTGGTATCTCCGGCTTCGAGATACTCGCCGCTTTGTAACGATGCGGCAAGCCGGGACAGACGGGTCTCTTGTTCCGGTTCGATACCGGTCAGCATCCCGCCCAGGGCTTTTTCCCCGGCGGAATAGAGGACAAAGGACTCGAATCTGGCGGCGGACACGGCAATGCCTTCAATCCGGGCCAGTTTTTCCCTGATTGCCGCTGTATCGAAGATCAGGTGGTCGTAGCTTGGTTTATCCCGAAATTCCCTGCCGGTAATCTGGAGGTAGCCCGGATAGATTTCCACGGCGTTTTTGATCATGGTCTGATGCGAGCCGTCCATCCAGGCTGAGGTAAAAACCAGCAGAGCGGTTGTCAGGCTGGTCAACAGCACCGTGACAATGGTGCGTTTTTTATATGCCGCTATATTTCTCAAGGCCATTTTCATGGGAAGATCCCCTCGGTTTTCTGTCTTTTTGGTGCGGTAGGGGCACGGCGCGCCGTGCCCCTACAGAAAAATTCCTAATCAGAATATCGCTTCAGAGCCCGTTTCGTGAAATAGGACTCGCTGACCTGGTCGTCAAAAACAGCGTCTGAAATCTGAATAAGGGTTCGGTGACCTTCTTTTTCCGGCTCTTTGGGCTCCATGATCCATTCGGTCGGATAGAAACGCTCACCAAAGGGCTTGACCTCGGTGTAGGCCATTTCACGGATCAGGGTTCCCTCTTCATCAAAATAGCGAATCTTGGTCGGCAGATAGTACTGTTTGGAGATCTCCATAATGATCTTCCCCCAGACCACGGCGGCCTCCTCCCCGGGCAGCAGCTCCGCCGTGAAGGCGTCATCCGTCTCGTCCAACAATTTTACCGTGTAATCCTCACTGATGGAGCTTTCCCGCACCAGATCATCATTGCTGAAATCACTGCCCATCCAACTTTGCAGCATCATGGAGGCCGGGATTTTTATTGTTTTTTCAATACGGGGCACATACTGCCACATGGAGTTATCCAGCTTCAGAAAGGTGATACCCTTATCCTTGCCCGGATAGAGGATTTTGATAAAGGATTTATCATTGCCAATTGCCCAGCTCTGCATCTTCATGGTTCGCTCGGCCCGCTTGGTTTTGACCACCATGGTGAGCGTCATCGTTGCTGTTTTGCCATTTAGATTATCCTCAACCTTTCTGATGAGTTCTGCTGCCTCATCTGCAAAAGAGGTTATGGGCAGCAAGGTAAGGAGTAATATCATCATTCCTGTTCTATGCGGTCTCATTATGTGTTCTCCTTGAAATGGTCCGTTGCTTCTTTTATGAACAAAGAGGTTTCCTTCCAGATACTGTGATTGACCAATCCGTAGTCTTTTAATATTGCGGCTAAACGAAGCCCAATGTCGCTTCCGCAGGGGTCAATAGTTTCTGCTTCATGGAAAAGGTGGATGCTGTAGTCTGTTTCAACCTGTATACGGCTATATGATGTAACATTTTTCTCTTTGAAGTCTTGTTTTAACTCACAGAGTATTTGTTCTATTTGCGATGTCAGTGCATTTTTATTTTTTGTCACCGAGCGGAGCTCAATAATTTCTAGCCATTTCATGTGGAGGCAAACTCCTCAAGTATTATTGATGGGTGAGTCTGGTAAACCATTTTGCAAAATGTTTTCGCCTTTATTTCACATAAGCATGATGTATGCCTATTTTTTAAGTCTTTTGATATCAGCTTGTTGTTTGTTTGGGGGCTGTTTTGTTGTCAAATGTGGCAATTAAAGTTGTCGTATACGACAGCTTGTAACGTTTGTTGTCGTATATGGTAGCTTTGGTTTAATTTTTCTGGCCTAGGGATCGAATCTGGTTGCTGTTGGGTCATTTTTTTTTGCAAGGAGAGCTGGATGGATGAAAATACTTTTTTTCGGGAAGCTGTCGTACGAATCTGCGGCAACCTGGAGATTGAGGAAGGACTTCGGGACTGTGTGGAATTTCTTTCCCGGCACATACCCGCAGACACTCTTTATCTTGAACGACATGCCTACGACCTTGATGCAATGCATGTCATTGCCCGGGCCACTCCTGAAAAAGGCGAAAAGATGGATTTGCTGATTTCTTTTTCTCAGGAGGCCAAGGCAAAGATGGCCGAACTGGCCAAGAGCTGGCAGGGAGGCACGTTCCCCTCTGTTTTTGTCGTTAATAACCCAGAGGAAGAGCCTGTTACTCGGCATCTTCTTCAGGCTCTTGAAGAGCCTCCTTCTTCGATCATGAGCCTGCCCCTTGCCATTGAAGATCAGCTGGTAGGGGCCTTGGTTGTGCTTGCCAAGGGGAACAACCGTTTTACAGAGGAACACGCCCGGCTGTACGCCAATCTCAAGATGCCGTTTTTCGTGGCCATGTCCAACACCATGAAGCATCGGGAGATCTTGAAATTAAAAGACCTGTTGGCTGATGAAAATCGTTATTTACAGGGGGAGTTGCATCGGCTCTCCGGTGATGCAGTGGTCGGGGCGAACTTCGGCCTGAAAGATGTCATGAACAAGGTGCGGCAGGTTGCCTCCCTGAACAGTCCGGTATTGTTGCTTGGGGAGACCGGAGTGGGCAAGGACGTGATTGCCCAAACCATCCATTACTCCTCCTCGCGCAGTGAAGGTCCTTTTGTCAACGTAAACTGCGGGGCAATTCCAGACAGCCTCATAGACAGTGAACTGTTTGGGCACGAGCAAGGAGCGTTCACAGGGGCCTTATCACAAAAGCGTGGCCGCTTTGAACGGGCGGATAAGGGAACAATTTTTCTTGATGAAATAGGTGAGCTTCCTCTTCAGGCTCAGGTTCGCCTGCTGCGGGTGTTGCAGAGCAAGGAGATTGAACGGGTTGGCGGAGTAGAAACCATTTCTCTGGATATACGAATTATTGCGGCAACAAATCGTAATTTAGAAGAAATGATTATTCAGAATACATTTCGTGAAGATCTCTGGTTTCGGCTCAATGTTTTTCCCATCCAGATACCGCCACTTCGCGATAGAAAAGAAGATATCCCCGCTTTATTGCAACATCTTATTAGCAAAAAGGCTAAAGAGCTGAATTTGCCAGCGGTGCCGAATGTTTTTCCCGGAGCAGTTGATTTCCTGATGAACTATTCCTGGCCGGGAAATGTCAGAGAGTTGGGAAATGTTGTTGAGCGGGCTATGATACTCAACCCGGCAGGTCCGTTGACCTTTGCGCATATCACTCCGGAACCCTCGATAACAGAGACTGTCCCCCCGGCTTCAGCGGAGGAGCAGGCACTTGACCTGGATACGGTCATTTTCCGACATATCCGGCAGGTGTTATCCCTGACAAACGGGAAAGTGAACGGGGCTGACGGAGCAGCTGCCATTCTTGGTGTCAATCCCAGCACCTTGAGGAACCGCATGAAAAAAATGGGTATTGCTTATGGGAAACAGCGGCATGTGTAGAAAGTCCCTCAACGGTTTTGCCTCAGCATTGTCAAAGTGAAGACAATAGGGACCAGATCCCCAAGCAATACTCCGCTTGTGCCGGGAGAGAGATCAGAGGTTGTTACGGCTTTGTTCATCTTATACCGGACAGGGAAGGTAAACTTCTGTGCCCCCCACCAGGGCCGAGCCCGCTTCTCACTCCAAGGTACCCTGCACCGCCTGATAAAGCTGATTAACCGTATAAAAATCACTCTTATACACCTGTTCCCCCTTTGCATCCACCACAACCAGTAACGGTATGGTCAGGCTGCCGACTTCTTTGAGCTTCGCCTTTCCTTCCGGATTATTACCTGTGATATCAATCTTCATGGGCAGAACCCGCTCATTATTCAGGAGCTTGACAATCTTGGCGCTGTCCAATATTCCCCGCTCCAAAACCTTGCAGTTCAGGCACCATTCCGCTGTAAAAACCATAACAACGGTTTGCCCCTCTTCCCGGGCTGCTTCAAGACGCTCCGGTGTATAATAGGTCCAATCAATGGGACCGGTGTGGGTCAGACGAAAAACCCCGAGCACAGAAACCAGCATCATAGCCAGCCCAAAACCGGTAAAAAAATATTTTATCTTCTTCTCCGGGGCAATCTGCACCGTGCGCCAAGCTGTCCAGCCGCCTGCGCAAAAAGCAAAAAACATGACCGGCCACCAATAAAGTTTCCCGGACGGATCTGAAGGAGAAGACAACAGCACTTCCACCCCGACCCCGACAAAATAGGCGGCTGCGGCCAACATCAATAACCCCATAACCTGCTTAACCAGAACACTGGCCGGACCGGTTTTCGGCATTTTGCTGACCAGATGCGGTGAAACAGAAAGGAGGAAATAGGGTAAAGCCATACCTGTACCTATGGAGACAAAGACGGCCAAGGTGGAGGCAGGAGGCTGGGTGGAGGCCCAAGCTGCTGCAGCCCCCATAAAGGGTGCAGTACAGGGGGTGGAAAGCACAGCGGCAAGGATCCCCAAACCGAACGAGCCTTTCAAGGTGTCCTGCTCCGGATGAATCATATACACGAATGCCGGCAATTGCAGGGAGAAGAAGTCGAACATCCCCCCGGCCATGACGGCGATAACAAGCCCGACAGTGATAGTGAAAACAGGGTACTGAAACAGCTGATTCGTGGCACTGAACCCACTGACCAGCGCGATCAGAACACCCAAGCCGAGCCAGAACACCAGGACACCCAGTGACATAAAGACACCGAGCATAATGCACTGCCGTCTATTCTTCGCCGCATAGGATAGGCTGATGATTTTAATGGGAATCAGCGGGAGTACACAGGGGGTAAAATTAAGCAGCATGCCGCCGAAAGCCGCAATAATCAATAATAGAACCACCCCGCCACGGGAGGAGCTGTCAACGGAAAAGGTCCAGCCGAACATACCAAAGGCTATGTCCTTGGATACCTCCGGGACAATTCCGGGTTCATAGCCGACAAAAAGCTCCTGATGATTTTTTTCAACCACCGTGTCCGGCGCGACAATTAACAGACTCGACTCAATCTCTATCTTTTCCGGGAGCAGACAATACTCTTCGGAACAGGGCTGATATTGAACTTGCAGGCTTAATCCTGGTTGTCCCCCGGCAACCAAAGAATCTTCGAGGAGGACAGGCAGGTACACGATGGTCCTTCCCTTAAAGGACATCACTCTGTCAGCAAGATAAGGTACCTTGAGAGGAACCGCCGAAGGATAAATGGGTGATTCAATCTTTAAGCCCTTATCAGCCGCAGTCACAACGACCTTGGTGGGAAAGAGCTTAAGATCTTCTACCGGGATGATTTGCTGTTCATCCGCATTAACATGAAAACCCTTATTAATCTGAAAAACAACAGCGAGAACAGCCTGATCACCGGGATGTGCCGCAGTAACAGACCAGGCGGTTCGTACATTGACGGCTTCCCCGGTCGAAGAAGCCTCGGCCTCGGCTGCCGCTCCGCAATCCCGACCGGGCATCAACAGGAGCAGTACAGCAAGCAGCAACGAAGAGAATATTTTTTTGCTATCCAACATGGTTACAGAATATATGTTCTTGAACTCCGACAGGAGGAAGGCAGCCCCTCTATGGATTCATCTTGTGGTTCATCTTATTCAAATCTTGTCCAAACTAATATAACTGATGTTACGCAGCCGAAACGTAAAATCGGCAGATTCCACGCTTTGGTTGTCTCGTAACTTCCTGATTTTTTATTGGCGTGCGTAACATCAGTAATATAAGATCGGAATGAGCGGTTGCATGGATACTTCCGGCTGTGAAAAAAAATCCTTGGGCCAGTCTTACTGTATGTATACGGGAAAAACAAGGGCAAAACGCCGAGCAGAGACACCTTACCTTCTTGGTAAAAACTGCTAAAGGCTGCATTACTATTCTCCGTCCCGCCTGATCCGCAGGAAAAACTCTCTTTTTTCCATGAGCATGGAAAAATAAGTATTGTACAACCTCTGCAAAAGCCACTATTGTTACAGAAAAGAGATCTTACCGAACCAGCCCCCAGAAGCCAAGGAACGATAATGGCTATCACGCTCAGGCAATTTCAAATATTTATAGCTGTAGCAGAGACCAAACAGGTCACCAGAGCCAGCAAAAAACTCTTCCTCACGCAATCCGCAGTCAGTATGGCCCTGGCTGAATTGGAAAATCAGCTGGACGGCCCGCTTTTCGACCGCCACGGTCGCAGCCTGCTGCTCAATGACCGGGGCCGCTATCTGTTGCCCATGGCCAAAAACATCACCAATCAGGTCCGCAATGTCGAAGCCCTGCTGAGCGAAAAAAAAGAGGTCATTGCCGGATCACTGGAGGTTATCGCCAGTTCGACCATCGGAAATTACGTGCTGCCCTACCCCATTGCTCTTTTTATGCGGCTGCATCCCGAGGCGCATATCAATATGATGGTGGCCAACACCAAGCAGGCGGAACGACTTGTTGCGCAGGGGATAATGGACCTCGGTTTTGTCGAGGGAGGCATTACAGACGAGGCCGTTCGGATGACCCCCTGGTTTGAGGATGAACTGCGGATTATTGTCAGTTCCTCTCACCCCCTTGCCGAGCAGGAACGGTTCGTCCTGCCGGACGATCTCGTCAAAACAGCCTGGGTTCTCCGTGAAGACGGCTCCGGCACAGCGGAAATCTTCAAAAATAAGCTGGGAGAGCATGCTGCCTTACTCAATGTCGTGACCCGAATCGGCCACACCGAAGCCATTAAAAAAGCAGTGGAAGCCGGTGTGGGAGCGGCCTGTCTTTCCGAACTGACCATTTGTCGGGAAGAGGAGCACGGCTGGCTCAAAGGTCTGTCCATCAAGGATATTAATATGCGGCGGCAACTCTCAATAATTCAGCATAAGGACAAAACCACGACCCGACTCATGGATGAGTTTCTGCGGTTCTGCACAATTATGGCCGAATGCGGTCTGGGGCGTGAATGCCTGTCATCACCGAAAAAACTGGATGAACTGCTCAAGGAAGCATACAGCGGGAAACAGGAAAACTGAGTACTTGACGACTTGAATATCTGCTCCTCCTCTCTTCTTCTGCCGGTAATGAACCGCTAATGGGCTGCGGCGATGGCCTTACCCAGTTCTTTCAAGGTGAACGGCTTGGCCACCGCCGCCCGAAATCCGTACTCACTGTATTCCGCCATGACCGGATCATTGGAGTAACCGCTGGCAACAATCAGTTTCACTTCCGGATTCAGCTGAAGAAGTTTTTGTGCGGTCTCCTTCCCGCCCATACCGCCCGGAATAGTCAGGTCCAGAATGACAAGATCAATCGGGCTGTCGCTCTCCTGCATTTCCTGATATGTACTGATGGCCTCGGCTCCGTCCTTGACAAGAACCGCATCATGCCCCAGCGCACTCAGCTGGGACCGTGCCAGATCACGCAGCATCAAATCATCGTCCATAACCATGATCTTTGTTGAAGAGACCGCCTTTTCCCGGGCCTGAGGTTCAGCGGCCGTACTCTCAGGTGCGGAAACAGCAGGGAGGTATAGAGTAAAAGTTGTTCCCTGTTGCGGCTCCGAATGGACAGTAATATGACCGCCGTGTTTTTTGATAATAGAATGACAGATAGCCAGCCCGAGCCCGTTCCCCTCTTTCTTGGTGGTAAAATACGGATCAAAGATACTGTCTATGATATCACGGGGAATACCCGCACCGGTGTCCTGAAGAGTAATCCGGACAAAATTCCCTTTATGTCGACGCAATAACAGCCCCGAAGCAAGATCTTCAATATTACTGCATTCCACTCTTATCCTGCCGCCGTCGGGCATGGCGTCTTTGGCATTCAAAATAATGTTCTGAATCACCTGACTGATCTGCCCGCTGTCCGCGAGGATCATCCACAGATCGTCGGCAAAGGAAAATTCACAGGACACCAGGGAGCCGTGCAGAACAAAATTTGCCGACTCACTGATCAGGTCCGGCAGAGAGGTTTTTTCTTTAATCGGCTCACCGCCTTTGGAAAAGGTCAGCAGCTGATAGGTCAGTTTTGTTGCTCTTTCCGTCGCTTTCTGCGCATCATCGAGCAGGGATGATATCCTGCTGTCCTCGGCGATCCCGGAAGAGGCCAGTTCAATATTACCAAGGATAGCGGAAAGCAGATTATTAAAATCATGGGCAATGCCGCCCGCAAGAACCCCGACTGATTCCAGCTTGCGGATTTTGACCCGTTCCTGTTCCATCTTTTTTTCCTGCGTGATATCCCGAAAAATAATAACAACACCGATGACGTTGTTTTTTCGATCCCGGATAGGGGCCCCGCTGTCGGCGACACTCATTTTTGTTCCGTCCTTACGCCGCAGAACAGCATCTCGGGACAGGGCCAATCGCTTCCCGGCCCGTAAAACTCTCGCAACCGGGTTCGGAGCTTTCTCTCCTGTTTTTTCATCAAAAATCCTGAAGATCTCATCAGAAAATTTCCCGACGGCATCGGCATTTTCCCAGCCTGTCAGCTGTTCCGCAGCCCTGTTGACAAACACCGTCTTCCCTTGCACATCAGTTGTGATAACGCCGTCACCGATGGACTGCAAGGTCACACTGAGCCGCTCCCGCTCCTCTTCCGCCTCCTGTTGCGCCTGCTTCAGCTCATTAATATTTCTACAAATCCCTATTAATCCGAGCAAGTTTCCGTCAGGCCCTATATAGGGTGTTTTCCGAATATCAAAAAAGAGATTTTCCCCGTCAGGGGTAATAATCAGCTCCTCGGTCCGTTTCGCTTCACCGAAGGAAAGCATCTCCTGATCCTTTGTTCTGAAGGAAGCTGCAACTTCCGGAGAAAAAACAGCATGGTCTTCTTGCCCGACAATCTCCTGTTCCGATTTTCCCGCTACCTCCCCAAAGGCCCGATTACAGCCTATGTATGTATTCTCCACATCTTTGATATAGATGGGGTCGGGAATTGAGTTGATCAGCGCCTCAAGTTTATTTTTCTGGTGGAGAAGCTCTTCCTGCGTCTCCTTGAGTTTTAAGGCCTTTTTACGCAGATTGATATGGGTATTGATACGAATCAACACCTCTGTCTGTTGAAAGGGCTTCGTGATATAATCAACACCGCCGGCTTTAAAACCGGTCACCTTATCTTCCACGGTATCAAGGGCTGTCATAAAAATAACCGGAATATCAACAAGCCGCTCATCCGCTTTAATCCTGCGACAGGTCTCGAAGCCGTCCTGTTCCGGCATCATCACATCAAGGAGGATAATATCGGGGACGATCTCCTGCAACAGAGCAAGGGCCTGAACACCGCTCTGCAGAATGCGAAGCTCAAAATCCTGTTCCTGTAAAAAAGAAAGCAGAATCTTGAGATTAATGGGCTGATCGTCTACGATCAGAATGATATCTTTTTTCTGACGGTTCATTGAGAAATTCCGTATCGCTTCACCAAATCGGCGATCATATTCAGTTGAAAATCTTCCGCAAGCCGCTCAACCCGAGCGGCAAACGCCTTATACTTCCCTGAATCCATCGACAACAAGAAGGAAATCTGCCGGTTGATTCCGGCCACATCACCCTGCCGGACCTTGCGGAGCAATGCCGCCAGTTCTTCATCCGGAGGAGGTACAACCTCCTGCTCTTCCTCGGTTGTCTCCCCGTCATCATCACCATTCTTATCATCATTATTATCAAATACCAACGCTATGGGAAGAAGTTCCGCAAGGGCGGAGAGCAGGTCAAAGCCGGAAAAGGGTTTGACAACATGGGCTGTGCAGAGATCTCCCTGTTGCCTTTCTTCCAAAGCGGAAAAAACCGCTTCATCGGCAAGGGCGATCACCGGCAAAAGCTTCATGTCTTCCTGTTCTTTTATCTGCTGCAGGACAGCCAGCTCTTCACATTCCGCTGCGGGCAGTACCGCCAGAACCGCGTCGGGCCTGAACTGCTCCCGCACATCAGCC
>Ga0316189_10006844_pt1 | contig 10845 bp, 9 predicted proteins | sample LowCovwburrow_MG_FD_204930 | JGI IMG/M metagenome (GOLD analysis project Ga0316189, IMG submission 204930) | Coastal sediment microbial communities from Maine, United States - Lowes Cove worm burrow | ecosystem: Environmental > Aquatic > Marine > Coastal > Sediment | place: USA: Maine... | reverse complement strand
TACGTTGTTCCCGCTCTCACTAAGGACTATCGGTCCCCACGAAGTGGCCATTAGTATCGAGCGGCGCCTAGTAGCTGCACGCTTCAAGACTTACAGAGACCGTTTATACTTAATCAGAGGCTCCTTAAGACACTGACGATTTCGACAGCCTTAGTGTTGGCATTGAGATTGGCGATAATCTCTACTGGCACATCCCCGATTGGATTTTTAGGGCATAATGAGAGGATATAGCGAGCAATACTGGACTGAGGTTCGATCAAAATCAGAGTAACTTTAGATGAACTTAGTAATGCGTGCTTTATACCTGGTCGAACATAGAGCTGCTTACCTTTGTGAACCTGGCCAGAACTGTCTTTAGTAAGTAGCGGTTTAGTATGAGATATAGCTAGCTGCAGTGTTGCATGTGAATGAAGGCTGTTGTCACCTGCATGGCCTATGAATGCCATGATACCTTCGGAAATACAAACATCACCACTCCATAAGTTGGGTTTACGTTTTGTCATTATTTCAGGCGAATTGGTTTGGTATAGAAAATTAGCAAGATTGTTTTTCTCTATGTTTAACAGCGGTCTTGATGATTTCATCCATAACGCTTCGACTCGTTTGCTACTCTAGTACTGTAATAAGGCTAATTAAGCGGGTGTTTCTTTCCATCAAGCACAACGCCCCAAATTTTGATGGCGGGCCAGTCTATTGCGTCACTGTTTAATGGGTTTTTATCGAGCACTGTAAAGTTTGCGCGCTTACCGATTGAAATCGAGCCGATCGAGTGTTCTAAGCCCATCGCCCAAGCTGCATCAAGGGTGACCGATTTTAGCGCTTGATAGGCGTTTAGCGCTTCGTTTGGTGTTGAGGTATTGCCATTGCGGGTGGCGCGCGTCATGTGCACTGATGCGGCTTGCATCGGATAGGGCGGTGCAAGCGGTGCATCCGAATGAAGCGTTACCGGTATGAAGAGTTTGCTAGCCGATGCTAGCGGCGTCATATATTGAACTCGATCACCAATCGACTTGCGGTAATCATCACCCATTAAGTAGACATAGTGGCTGGCGGCCGAGATACCGCCACCTAGCTCGGCAATACGTTGTAGGTGGTTCGGTTTGAGAAGGCCAGCATGCTCAATAACAAAGCGCTGCTTGAGTCTTGACTGTGATGCGCGTATTCGAGACATTGCATCTAATGTTGCGTTTTGCGCAGCGTCACCATTAGAGTGAATTCGAGCATCTAGCCCGAGTTTCCAATACGGTTCAATTGCGGCTACGAGATCTTCGGATTCAGTAACCCATAGCCCGAGGGTTCCCTTCGATTGGCCGGCGATATAACCTGGTTGCTCGAGCCGCATAGTTTGAGAATAGAATGCGGCATCGGTGAAAAACTTAACTTGTGGCAAGACTTGAGGGTCGCCGCTACCAGCTTGATCGCTGGATAAAGATTTTACTTCTTGAGCGGCATCATCACCATACTTCTTTCTAAATGCACGGTGTTCGGCTACAAGGTAAAGATGGTATGGGTCTGATTTAGTGTATTCGAGAAAGTAATATGAGTCTTCAAGCGTCTGGTTAAATAAACCATAACCGAGCTCGGCTACCGAGGTGACCCCGGCTTTAGCCAGCATCGTTTCAAAGCCGCTGAATCCTTTGCTGATGTTCGAGGGAGTAAGAAGATGAAAACTTAGCTTAGTAAATAGAAATTCCGTTGCATCTTCATATATTCGCCCCGTCAGCTGACCATCTTCGTCTAATGCGATTCCTTCATATTGCTGATGCAACGACGGTGTAATCTCAGACCATTCAAGCGCGCTGGTGTTCAAATAAAAATCATGCCCGGAATAATGCCAAACTAATATTGGCCGTGTGCTCGATACGGTATCTAAATCTTGGCGACGTAAATCTCCTTGCACCAAATTGTGGTAGCCGTAGGCGATTAACGGTTGGTCAGCGGGCATTTCTTGATCAAGTTCTTTAAGCCGCTCGAGTAATGCTTGTTTACTTGGTAAACCCTTGACGATGCCATTGGGTGTTTCCATATCCCAAGGAGGCACAAACGGGCGCGAGTAAATCATTGCACCCAAGATCATGTGCACATGCGGGTCTATTAAACCGGGGATTAGTGTTTGCTGGGCAAATGTTTTGTCTACCGTTGCGTTTGGGTATGCGGCTTTTAGCGCGGCAACTGAGCCAAGCTTGGCTATCTTGCCATTGAGTAAGTACACCGCTTGAGCTTGCGGTATTTCGGGGTCCATGGTGACAATGTGCTTGGCGCTAAATATCACCTCATCAGTTTTGCTTTCGCAAGCCGCTAACAAAAGGCTTAGCGATAAACAGACCATGGTTAATTGACGACGCATAGATATTCCTCGGGTGATAGCTTGCTAGCCATGTTTGCGTATTGTTTCTGAGTGTCTATTTATCGTTATTCGATTTGTCGCTATTTATAGTCAAACAGCATGCTTAAATCTAACGCGCGAACGTGTTTGGTGATGGCTCCTGATGAAATAAAGTCGACACCGGTTTCGGCAATAGCCACTATAGTTTTTATACTGACATTACCCGATGCTTCTAAATCGGCCTGATCGCCGGTTAGCTCTACCGCGAGGCGCATATCGTCCATGCTGAAATCGTCGAGCATGATACGTTTGGCTCCGGCGTGTAAGCCTCGTTCTAATTCTTCAATTGTTTCTACTTCAAGTTCAACTAATGCACCATCTGGCATAGAGGCGATTGCGTCAGTTACGATACGTTCAAGGCTTTTTCCAGCGCGCAAGTGATTTTCTTTAATGATAATACCATCGTATAAGCCCATCCGGTGATTGACTCCACCGCCGCACAGCACCGCATATTTTTGTGCTTCGCGCATCATTGGCAAGGTTTTGCGGGTGTCGAGCAAACGGGTTTTGGTGTGCGCGATAGCATCAGCGTACTGGCGAGTGACGGTGGCGGTGCCGGATAAGGTTTGCATAATATTAAGTGCGCTACGCTCGCCCGATAAAATCGGGTGGGCGAGGCCTTCAAAGCGGCATAATGTTTGATTCGGCTCAACCGTATCGCCATCGTCTACATGCCAAGTAATATCGATCTTAGTTTTGTGCCGCTTACCAACTTGCTTAAACACTTCATTGACCCAAGCTTTTCCACAAATAACCCCGTGCTCGCGGGAAATTATTTTACCGTCGACTTGCGCGTCTCTAGGCGTGAGGCGAGCAGTCACATCGCCGCTACCTATATCTTCTCGCAGACAGTTTTTAACTAGCCGTTTAATAACTTTCTTTTTCGGTAAGGGGTGTTGCGTATTTGTTGTTTGCGACATTGGTGGCTCTCTACTGGATAGGTCAACAGGATAGACTTAAAGGCCCAGAATAGCAGAAACAATTGATCTCTCAAAAATTGATCTATGTCAGTTAGACCTCAAGTCTGCACTTGTATTCTCACCGCGTCACCTTAAATAAAGGGTAGAGAATTAATCCTTTAAGAGGAAACAACCATGAGAATGGACAAACTTACATCAAAATTTCAACTTGCTTTAGCTGATGCGCAAAGCATGGCCTTGGGTAAAGATCATCAATTTATAGAGCCTGTACACGTTTTAGCAGCCATGTTTCAGCAAGACGGCGGCAGTGTTCGACCATTGCTGGCACGCGTTGGTGTGCATGATAAGGCCTTGAGCGAGCGATTGAATGAGGCGCTAGCGGATATGCCGCAGGTGCAAGGTCAAGCGGGCGAAGTTCATTTGTCGCAGCAGACATCGCGTATTGTCAATGTGGCGGATAAGCTCTCACAAGAGCGAGGTGATTCGTTTATATCCAGTGATCTATTTTTACTTGCTTTAGTTAAAGATAAAGATCGAGCTGGCGTATTATTACGTGAGGCTGGCGCTACCTTATCGTCACTCAGTAAAGCCATTGAAGATGTACGTGGTGGCTCTAATATAGATGATGCAAATTCTGAAGATAATCTCCAGGCCCTAGAAAAATACACCATTGATGTTACCGCCCGAGCGGAGCAAGGCAAGCTCGACCCAGTGATTGGTCGTGACGATGAGATTCGTCGAACTATTCAGGTATTGCAGCGTCGAACCAAAAATAATCCGGTGATCATTGGTGAACCTGGTGTAGGTAAGACAGCGATAGTTGAAGGCCTAGCGCAACGCATCGTCAACGGTGAAGTGCCAGAGGGCATTAAGAATAAGCGCTTATTGTCGCTCGATCTTGGTGCCTTGATTGCTGGTGCTAAATTCCGTGGTGAGTTCGAGGAGCGCCTCAAAGCAGTGTTAAAAGATCTGTCTAAACAAGAAGGCCAGATCATTTTGTTTATCGATGAAATTCACACCATGGTTGGTGCCGGAAAGGCTGATGGTGCGATGGACGCAGGTAACATGCTTAAGCCAGCACTTGCGCGTGGTGAGTTGCATTGTGTTGGTGCCACTACACTCAATGAGTATCGTCAGTACATTGAAAAAGACGCCGCTCTTGAGCGCCGATTTCAGAAGATATTGGTCGATGAGCCTAGCGTTGAAGACACCATTGCGATATTGCGAGGCTTAAAAGAAAAGTATGAGGTTCATCACGGAGTTGATATTACTGACCCTGCGATTATCGCGGCGGCAACCTTATCGCATCGCTATATTACCGACCGTAATTTACCGGATAAGGCGATTGACCTAATTGACGAAGCGGCCAGCCGTATTCGTATGGAGATCGACTCTAAACCTGAAGTGATGGACAAGCTCGAACGGCAAATAATTCGTCGTAAAATAGAATGCGAAGCACTGGGTAAAGAGAGTGATGACGCGTCTAAAACACGGCTTGAAAATTTGCAGACGGAAATTGACGAATTCGAGAAAGAGTTTGCTGAATATAACGAAATTTGGATGGCCGAAAAATCGGCTGTGCATGGCGCTCAACATATCAAAGAAGAGATCGAGGCTGCGCGTACCGAAATGGACATGGCTCAGCGTGCCGGTAATTTAGCAAGAATGTCAGAGCTACAGTACGCGGTTATTCCAGAGCTGGAATCACAGCTTCAGCAAGCAAATAGCAATGAACGAGAGGGCAAACCTAATCAGTTGTTGCGCAGCAACGTGACCGAAGAGGAAATTGCTGATGTGGTAGCGGCTTGGACTGGGATACCGGTATCTAAGATGCTACAAGGTGAACGCGAGAAGCTGCTTAATATGGAAAATAACTTGCATAAACGGGTTATTGGCCAAGATGAAGCGATTAAGGCGGTCGCCAGTGCCATTAGACGATCGCGTGCGGGGCTTTCTGATCCTAATCGTCCGTCTGGTTCGTTTATGTTTTTAGGCCCAACCGGAGTCGGTAAAACTGAGCTAACCAAGGCCTTGGCTGAGTTCATGTTTGACACCGAAGACGCCATGGTGCGTATTGATATGTCTGAATTTATGGAGAAGCATTCGGTGGCGCGCTTGATTGGTGCACCCCCAGGTTACGTCGGCTATGAAGAAGGTGGTTACTTAACAGAAGCCGTGCGGCGCAAACCTTATTCAGTGATTCTATTAGATGAGGTCGAAAAGGCTCACCCTGATGTGTTTAACATTTTGCTGCAAGTGCTTGATGATGGCCGTTTAACTGACGGACAAGGTCGTACCGTGGATTTTAAAAATTGCGTGATCATCATGACCTCGAACCTGGGCTCACAGCGCGTACATGATTATGACGGTGATTATCCAAGTATGAAAGCGCTGGTGATGGAAAGCGTCACCGAGCACTTTCGACCGGAGTTTATTAATCGAGTTGATGACATTGTGGTATTTCATGCCTTGGGTGAAGGGCAGGTTCGGGCGATCGCTAATATCCAAATGGATATTCTTCGCAAACGATTGCATGAGCAAGACATCACCTTGGATGTCAGCGATGAAGCCTTAGATATGGTCGGCCATGCCGGCTTCGACCCAGTCTACGGCGCTCGGCCATTGAAACGAAGTATTCAGGATCTAATCGAGAACCCACTGGCCGACGCAATATTGTCAGGTGACTTCAAAGGCGGTGACGTAGTGGTAGTAACCGTTACCGATGGATCATTAAGTTTTCAAAAAGCCATCGAGCATTAGATACTGCTCGTCTCGAACATGAGAGCGTTGCTACCTCGCAACGCTCTTTTGTATCGATGCAAGGGCTAAATCAGGAATAAAGAGAGTGGCTTCGCTTTTTCGCTGAGCGGCTAATCGGTGTTACGCCTGATGTTCCTCGAGTAGACATGGCAATGCTAGAGGGTAGTCGCGCAGTCCTAGCGTCTAATTTTCTGTTCTTAGTCAATCAATAACACCAATTTCATTAACCGGTGACGCATTTAAAGCTAGAAGTGTCGCCTATTAGAAGATGCTCACAGCTTGAGCTGAGTATTCTCGAAAGATCGTCATGTTAGCTTGGTGGTCTATTATGGTTACGCTAAACACTTCTTCACTGAGTCTAAATTTAGCTTGTCTAAACGCGGGCCGATATGGCTTGGAAAGTAACTCAATCGCCGAATTTCACTACTCATGGCTTAGAGATAATTGTCATTGTCATGAGTGCTATCACCCAGACACTCACGAGCGTATTTTAGTTAGTGCTGAAATCCCGCTTAGCCTACGCGCTGAAACAGCTGAAATAGAGGGTGATTGGCTTAAAGTTGAGTGGAATGACCGAAGCCATAAAAGCGCCTATCAACTTACTTGGCTGGCTGATCATTGTTATAGCCTGAACACTCCCCTAAGCAAAAGAACCCTATTGGCTGACCCTGCGGCTGGCGAAACAATAACGTGGGGTCGTGAATTACAGCAACAGATCCCCACTTTTGACTACCAGCAAGTTTACGCTGATACGAATCAGCTACTAAAGTTTTGTCAAGCAATTCGTGACTACGGTTTATGCATCGCGCGTGACGCACCTAGCGTAGAAGGCGAAATCGAGCGATTTGCTGAGTTCATAGCCTGCGTGCGTGAGACTATTTATGACCGTTTGCATAATGTGCGTGCTAGTCCAGGCGAATACAATGCGTACAACGTCGCATCGACTACCTTGGAGCTCAAGCCGCACACCGACATGCCGAATTACAATAATCCGCCAGGCGTGCAAATGTTCCACTTTTTAGTTAATGACAGTATCGGCGGCGAAAGCACCGCGGTCGATGGCGCTAGAGTAGCCGAGCAATTAAAAGCGCAAGACCCCGATGCGTTTGATCTGCTAGCTAACACACCCATGTGCTTCAGGATGTTCAGCGATAGAGGTGATGTTATCAACAGTAATCCGCTGTTAACTTTGGGTGTCGATGGTGAGCTAAGGGTGTTTCGGTTTTCAAATCAATTAGCGCAACCGGTCAATTTACCAGCCGATAAAATGGAGGCATTTTATCTGGCCTACAGAAAGCTCGGTAAGCTGATCGAAGCGCCGGAAAACAAAGTTGAATTTCGCCTAAATACGGGAGATATAATGGTGACTAATAATTTACGCGTATTGCATGGCCGTAACGCTTACGACTCAAGCAGCGGCGATCGCCACCTGCAGCTATCCTATATGGATTTTGATGATGTGCTGAGCCGCATCAGAATGTTACTTAAAACATGAAGAGCTCCCTATGAACAACACTAGCCTAAATAAGACCGTCGACTTTATTTGTATGCAAGATGGTCGCGCCGACGAGTATGCTTATTTAGATAAACTCGAAGATCACTATAAGTCTGAGTTACCGCAACGATTAATTCAGGCATTAGCGCAACTTGAACACTCGTTATCGGGCTACCGTGTATCGCGGCTAGAACATGTGCTGCAAGCCGCGACACGAGCACACCGGGCGGGCGAGTCTGAAGAGTGGGTGATGGCGGCACTATTACACGATATTGGCGATGATTTAGCACCTTATTCGCACAGCGAGATGGCGGCAGCAGTATTGCGCCCGTTTGTTAGTGACGAAATTTATTGGGTGGTGAAGCATCATGGTATTTTTCAGATGTATTACTACGCGCACCATAGTGGTGGCGACCAGCATGCTCGCGACCGGTTTGCCGAACATCAGTATTTTTCCAGTGCGGTTAAATTCTGTCACCAATATGATCAAAACTGTTTCGATCCAGACTATGACTCAGAGACACTCGAATTTTTTCAACCGATGATTCAGCAGGTGTTCTCTAAACCGAAGGCTTTTGATCAAGAATATATCGATAGATATGGTCATAATTGATTTTATACGGTAAGTAAATGTCGCAATCTGGACACTGGAACGAGAGGGTTTGAAACACAATTGAAAAATAAGGTAGAGATCTACTAGAACCAATTTTAAGAATTCGCAAAGAGGATCTTCATGAGTGAGCAAGACGACGATTTTGAATTAAGTGATTTAGACGACAAAGAACTGGTCGAACAAATTCAAGATGATCTATATGACGGCTTAAATGACGAAGTATATGAAGGTGTGGAAATACTTCTTGCACGAAATTGGGATGCTAACGACATTTTAGGTGATGCATTAGTCGGCGGCATGAAAGTGGTTGGTGAAGATTTCCGCGACGGAATTTTGTTTGTGCCTGAAGTGCTTAAATGTGCCGGCGCAATGAAACAAGGCATGGGTTTACTACGGCCGATTCTGGCCAATAGCGCGATTGATCTATCGCTTGGTAAATTTGTTATTGGTACGGTTAAGGGTGATATCCATGATATTGGCAAAAACCTTGTTGGCATGATGCTAGAAGGTGCCGGCTTTGAAGTTATCGACCTCGGTATTAACAATCCGGTTGAAAATTATCTAAACGCAATTGATGAACACAAACCTGTCGTCATGGGCATGTCAGCCTTGCTTACTACCACCATGCCATACATGGGGGTGGTGCTCGAGGAACTCGATAAACGCGGTATGCGTAAAGACTTTCATGTGATGGTCGGTGGCGCACCGCTGAATCAAGAGTTTGCTGATGCGATTGGCGCAGACGCTTACGGTCGCGATGCGGCTCGTAGCGCCGAAATGGCGTCAGGCTATGCTTCTAGCGTAAACGCCTGCTAGCTTCTCCGTATAACCCTTCTGACAAAACGAGAGTTGCTCGCTATGCAAACCAAGTTGGTAAAGCTCACATCAACATCGTCTTTGTCAGTCGGTAGCCAATTATCTACCGCGAGTAGGGCGGAGCGTGCCAGCGGCATCGCAGATGGCAAATACCCACACGACAAGTTCCAGCATGACAGGTCGCAAAAAAAGTTAGTGCTCGGCTGTGGTGCCTTAGTCTATGAGTTAGTCGAGCTAATAAAGCGGAACCCGCTGGTCAACCAAGTAATTGACCTTCACTGCTTGCCTGCGAAGCTGCATAACACTCCGCAGTTAATTGCCAGCGAAGTTGACAAATATCTTCGCGATAATGGCGGAGACTACGCACAAGTGTTGGTAGCCTATGGTGATTGTGGTACTGCTGGAGCTTTGGATGCAGTATTAGAGAAGCATAATGCAACGCGACTGCCCGGAGCGCATTGTTATGAGTTTTTTGCCGGTAGCCAGCAATACGAAGCCATCATGGAGTCTGAACTGGGTAGCTTTTTCTTAACCGATTTTTTGGTCAAATTCTTCGATCGTTTAGTAATAGAAGGCTTGGGCTTAGACCGTTACCCGGAGCTAAAAGACGTTTATTTTAAACACTATAAGCAGCTGATTTATATTGCTCAGACTGACAATTCAGAACTACAAGAAAAAGCAAAACAGTGTGCACAAAAACTGGGTCTTGAATACCAATATCGTTTTGTCGGTATTGATGGGCTAAGGCCGGTGATAAGCACAAATATTCAGCAAAGCGCCTATAATAATATTGAGAGTGTCTTTCGAAATATTGAGGTGAACCATGTATAAATTGAGACGTTTTGCTAGCCGGAATGCGCGTGCATATGAACTGGTGTATAACGCCAGTAGGCCGCTTATTCTGTCCTCGCTTAGAGCGGTCTATAAGCTTCTTGGCACACGCTTAGATAAACCGGTCACGTGGATCGAGGCACGCGTAAAGGGTTTTCTATTCGACTGTAAAATGTGTGGTAATTGCGTGCTCTCGAGCACCGGCATGACCTGCCCGATGAATTGCCCCAAGACGATTCGTAATGGGCCCTGTGGTGGGGTGCGTGAAAACGGTAATTGTGAAGTAAAGCCTGATATGAGATGTGTTTGGGTTGACGCTTGGGAAGGTTCTCAAAAAATGAAGCACTCGCACGAGATAGAGCTAATTCAATTTGCCCCAAATCAACAGCATCAAGGCAGTAGCGCCTGGATTCGTTTGTCTAAAGAGGCGGCTAATAAAAAACTGCAGGATACTGAGTTGGAGATTAAGCCGTGAACGCAGAGCTCGAATTTCACCCGCCGGTTGACAACCCCGGCAGCCCTCTACCAGAGGCAGAGGGTCATGTATCTCAAGGTCGTTTCGAGCAAGTATTGAGGACGGGTCACTTTGCCGTGACCAGTGAGATTGCGCCGCCAGACTCAGCTGATGCCGATCAAGTATATCAGCGTGCTCAATTGTTTGATGGTGCCTGTGACGCAATCAACGCTACTGATGGCTCCGGTGCAAACTGCCATATGTCGAGTGTCGCCGTTTGTGCCTTGTTGTCACACATTGGCTATTCACCGATTTTGCAAATTTCTTGTCGAGATAAAAATCGTATTGCGATTCAGGGCGACGTGCTCGGGGCCGCGGCTATGGGAGTCTGTAATGTGTTGGCATTAACTGGCGATGACGTCTCCGCCGGTGATCACCCCGAGGCCAAACCCGTATTTGATTTAGACAGCATATCGTTATTGACGACGATTAGAACCATGCGAGATGAATCTCGCTTTTTAAGCGGTCGTAAGCTCGACAAAGCACCCAAAGTGTTCGCAGGATCTACCA
>Ga0316189_10006843_pt1 | contig 10846 bp, 10 predicted proteins | sample LowCovwburrow_MG_FD_204930 | JGI IMG/M metagenome (GOLD analysis project Ga0316189, IMG submission 204930) | Coastal sediment microbial communities from Maine, United States - Lowes Cove worm burrow | ecosystem: Environmental > Aquatic > Marine > Coastal > Sediment | place: USA: Maine... | reverse complement strand
TCTGGCTAAGCCCAACAAGGCTATTCGGAACTATAGCATGCTCCGCAAATGTGAAGCTCCGAATAGCCTTGTTGGGCTTAGCCAGAATGAAGCTCAATCTGATCGCCGTTACCTGGATTCGCCTGGAGAACCACCTTGACGCCCGACCCAAGTAAGATGAAAGCCGCCTTGGTGGGCCTGGCTGTTGGAGATGCACTCGGCACTACGTTGGAATTCGGGCCAGGGACGAGCGACGAAAGCCACAGAGACTTGATCGGCGGCGGTCCTTTCAAGATGCCGCCCGGTGGCTGGACGGACGACACCTCAATGGCGCTCTGTCTTGCTGAGAGTTTGCTCGAATGCGGAGGGTTTGACGCCGCCGACCTGATGGAACGTTTTTGCCGCTGGTGGAAGGAAGGCTACCTCTCGCACGACGGGCGTTGCTTCGACATCGGAACAACCACCACCCGCGCACTCCATCGATTCATCACTGACGGTGAAGCTTTTGCGGGCGACCCTTCGCCGGAGGCCGCCGGCAACGGTTCACTGATGCGGTTGGCCCCGGTCGCGATCTACTTCGCTTACAACCGTAGCCAAGCAGCCGATGTGGCGCGGGAACAATCCAGAACCACCCACGCGGCTCCCCAATGCCTTGCCGCCTGTGGGGAATTCTCAGATCTCTTGATCGACGCATTCCATGGAACAGCCAGCGTCTCTTCACACCATGATCCAAACACAGTCAGCGCTTCGGGATATGTTGTGGACACTATGGAGGCCGCGCTCTGGGCCGTCGCCAGAACAGACAGCTTCGAAGATGCTCTGATCAAGGCCGTCAACCTGGGTGACGACGCCGACACTGTCGGCGCCGTCACCGGCCAGCTTGCCGGCGCAATCTACGGCTATGAAGCGATTCCCGATCGCTGGCTGAATCAGCTGCTTTGGCGCGACCGCATAGAAACGCTGGCCGAATCACTGATTGAACAAGCGCCGCCGGCAAAGGAGGCGGATTAACCGCCCTCCCCAGAGGCTTCGCGGCGGCGGGCCAGGGCGGCGGTGATGCGCGGGCCGACCATCGGCACGAAGAGCACCAGGGCGGCGACGACCAGGATCGAAAGGGTCAGTTCACGCTCCCAGAGGAAGGACCAGCTCTGGTCGTAGATCGCCAGGGCGCGGCGCAGGTTCTCCTCCATCATCTTGCCGAGAATGAAGCCCAGCAGCATCGGCGCCATGGGGAAGTCGAGCAGCCTGAGCGCCACCGCCGCCACGGCGAAGACCACCATGAGATGGATGTCGAAGGTGTTGAAGGAGACGAAGTAGACCCCGATCAGCGAGAAGAACACGATCAGCGGCAGCAGGATCTGCGAGGGCACCGCCAGGATGCGGGCGATGTAGGGGATCAGCGGCAGGTTCAGGATCAGCAGGATCACGTTGCCGATGTACATCGAGATGATCACCGACCAGAAGACCTCGGGGTTGCGCTCAAAGAGCTGCGGACCGGGCTGGATGCCGTAGGACAGCAGCGCCCCCAGCATGATCGCCGTGGTGCCGGAACCGGGGATGCCGAGCGTCAGCAGCGGCACGAAGGAGCCGGAGCAGGCGGCGTTGTTCGCCGTCTCCGGCGCCGCCAGGCCGCGGATCGAGCCCTTGCCGAACTCGGCGCCCTTCTTCGGCCCGGCCAGGCGCTGTTCCATGCCGTAGGCCAGGAAGGAGGCGATGGTCGCCCCGGCGCCCGGCAGCACCCCGACGAAGAAGCCGAGCACCGAGGAACGGCCGATCACCGGCACCATCTCCTTGACCTCTTCCTTGTTCAGCTTCATCGAGCCGAGGTTCTTCTGCGCCTCCATCTCGCGCTTTCGGTCGGCATCGGTCTTGGGCTTCAGGATCGCCATCAAGGCCTCGGAGAGCGCGAAGGTCGCCATGGCCAGCAGCAGGAAGGAGATGCCGTCGTAGAGCGACGGCAGACCGAAGGTGAAGCGCTGCACGCCCTGGCCCTGGTCGGTGCCGACCGTCGACAGCATGAGGCCGAGCACCGTCATCAGCAGCGCCTTGACGATGTTGCCCTTGCCGGCGAAGGCGGCGACGGCGGTCAGGCCGAGCACCATGAGGGCGAAGTAGTCCGAGGACTGGAAAGCTTTCGAGACGATGGCCAGCGACGGCGCGGCGATCAGCAGGAAGATGGCGGCGATGGTGCCGCCGGAGAAGGACGAGTAGGCGGCGATGGCCAGCGCCTTGCCGGCCTTGCCCTGGCGCGCCATGGGATAGCCGTCGAAGGCGGTCGCCACGGTGCCGGCGACGCCCGGCGCGTTGATCAGGATCGAAGAGGTCGAGCCGCCGAAGATGGCGCCGTAATAGACTCCGGCCATGAGGATCATGCCGGTCGCCGGATCGAAGCCGTAGGTGATGGGGATCATCAGCGCGATGGCGGAGATCGGCCCGAGGCCCGGCAGCATGCCGATGAAGGTGCCGACGAAGCAGCCGACCGCCACCATCAGGATGTTGATCGGCGAGGCCGCCGTCGAGAGGCCCTGGAGAATGCCTTCCATCATCGGCCGAAATCCATGAATTCGGGGAGGGCGGCGACATAGACGCCGAGAACCTGCGACATCAGCAGCCAGAACAGGACGACCAGGGGGACCGCGGCGCCGAGCAGCACCAGCCAGCGGCGCTCGCCGAGGATCCAATAGCCGCCGATCAGAAACAGGCTGGTGGACAGCAGGAAGCCGGCCGGGCGCACCGTCAGGCCATAGGCGACCATGAGCAGGCAGATCAGCGCCGCCTTGCCCCAGAGAAAGCCGGCGGCTTCGACCTTGGCGGCGCTGCCGGGCCGCAGCAGCAGGACCAGCGACAGCACGACGCCCATCATCGACAGGATCTCGGGAATGGTGCGCGCGGTGAAGGCGGCATCGGCCTGGAACGCCAACAGCCGGATCTCATCGATGCGCAGCCAGTAGAAAACACTGAAGGCCAGCAGCAACAGCGCGCCGATACGGTCGCGGGTCAGCATGGCGTTCCCCCCAAAGAAGACCGGGCTTTCTTGTTGTTGTTGCCCGCTGGAAGCTTCCGATGGAAGTCGGGGCCGGAAGCCTGCGCTCCGGCCCCTCCTTCCTCGGTCAGGATGCGCTCAGCTTATCAGAGGAAGCCGAGTTCCTTCATCAGGTCGCCGATCTGCTTTTCCTGGGTCTCCAGGAAGCTGACGAACTCGGCATCGGGGTTGTAGATGTTGACCCAGCCGTTGCGGGCGCGAATGGTTTCCCATTCCGGGGTGTCGTACATCTTCTTCAGGGCGGCCACGTATTCGGCCTTCTTTTCGGCCGAGATCCCCGGCGCCGCGAAGAAACCGCGCCAGTTGACGAACTCGGTGCCCGTGGAACCGGCTTCGTCGCAGGTCGGCACGTCCGCCGCCGCGTCGAGACGCTTCATCGAAGTCACGCAGAGGATCCGTACTTCGCCCTGCTTGGCCAGTTCGATGGCTTCGCCGAAACCGGTCGACAGCGCCTTGATCTCACCCGAAAGCAGGCCGGCCATGGCCTTGCCGCCGGCATCGTAGGGAATGTACTTCACGGCCGTCGGCTGAGCACCGGCGCCCTTCATGACCAGGGCGACAACCAGATGGTCCATGCCGCCGGCAACCGAACCGCCGCCGATGGCGACCTTCTTCGGGTCTGCCTTGTAGGCCGACACCAGGCTGCCGAAGTCCGCGACGTCGGAGTCCTTGTTCACGACGATGGCCGCGTAGTCGCCGATGGTCGAGGCGATCGGCGTCAGGTCGCGGAACGACTGCGGGAAAACACCCTGCAACGACCGGATGACGATCGGCGTGGAGTTCACCATCAGGATGTCGTCTTCCTTGCCGGCGGTTTCGATCAGGTGCGCGATGGCCTTGCCGCCGCCGCCGCCGGACATGTTCTCGAAGGAGGCCGCGCCGACCAGGCCGGCCTTGGTGAGGGCTTCACCGGTGCCACGCGCCGTGCCGTCCCAACCGCCACCGGCGCCGCCGGGGATCAAGAAGTGGATTTCGCTGACGACGGGCTCGGCCTGCGCGGCGCCGGCGCCGAGGGCGGCCGCCATGGCTGCACCCGTAGCCGCCGCGATCACCGCGCGGCGGTTCAAGGGAAACTTTCGCATTTTTTCCTCCCAATGCATTATTGACGGGTAGTCACCCGTATTCGTGAGTCATGACCATAGCGCGGGAACCTGTCGTCAACCTGTCGCGCCGCCCTCTCACGCTTTGGGCGCCGGGAAACAGGACGAAACGTCAACGTGAAGTAGAATGAACGCCGATGCGGCTGTTGCTGGTTGAGGATAACGAAGACCTGGGTGACGCGCTGGGACGCCATTTCCGCGCCGACGGCCACGCGGTGGACTGGGCCCGAACGGCGCCGGAAGCCGCCGACTATCTGCGCGCCGAGGCCTCGGGCTACGATCTGGTGGTGCTGGACATTATGCTGCCGGGCGGCGACGGGCGGCAGATCCTGCAGCAGATCCGCAACCGCGAGAACGACCTGCCGGTGCTGGTGCTGACGGCACGCTCCCAGGTTGCCGACCGGGTGCATCTGCTCGACCTCGGCGCCGACGACTACATGACCAAGCCCTTCGATGTGGCCGAGCTCGATGCGCGCTGCCGCGCCGTGGTCCGGCGGCGCCACGGCAAGACCCAGAACCTGATACAGCTGGGCGCGCTCGAACTCGATGCCGCCGCTTCCACCGTCACCGCCGCCGGCCAGCCGCTCGACCTGCGCAGCCGCGAACTGCGCCTTCTTGAGGTCCTGATCGCCTCGCCCGGACAGGTGTTCAGCAAGACACAGCTGATGGACAAGCTCTTCGGCCTGGCCGAGGACGCCAGCGAGAATGCCATCGAGGTCTACGTCGGACGGCTGCGCCGCAAGATCCAGGACAGCGGCGTGGTCATCGACACGGTCCGCGGCCTCGGCTATCGCCTGCGCGAAGCCGGCAAGGATGACGACCGCGACGAGGGCGGCGCATGAGCGCCACCTGGTCCCTGCGTCGGCGGCTGCTCGGTCAGCTGCTGCTGGTGTTCTCCGGCCTGGCGGTTCTGCTCTATCTCTCGGTTCAGGCGGTGGCCGGGCGCGCCGCGGACTCGACCCAGGACACCATCCTCGGCGCCTCGGCGATCGCGATTGCCGAGCAGGTGCGTCTGGCCGAGGGCAGCATCACCGTGGACCTGCCCTACGCCGCCCTGGAGATGCTGGGACTGGCCGGAGAGGATAGAGTGTTCTACCGCATCGCCACCAGCGCCGGCCTGCTCATCACCGGCTATGAAGACCTGCCGAGCGGCGCCCTGCCCCAGCAGGAAGACACCCCGCTGTTCTTCACCACCAGCTATCGCGGCGACACCGTGCGCGTGGCGACGGCGCGGCGCTCGATCCTCACCGGCGGCCAGCGGGAAACCGTGCTGATCAGCGTCGCCCAGACCCGCGAGGCCTTCGGGACGCTGACCACCAACATCGCGCTTTCGGCCGCCGGCGTCGGCCTGGGCTTCCTGGCCCTGGCCGGCCTGCTGGCCTGGATCGCCATCTCCCGCGCGCTCAAACCGGTGCAGGAAATCGAGCGCGCCATCGCCGCGCGGGAGAGCGACGACTTCTCGCCGCTGGAAACCGCCGCCCCGCGGGAGATCGCGCCGCTGGTCGACGCCATCAACGACTTCGTCGAGCGGCTGCGGCAGACCCTCGACACCAGCCAGCAGTTCATCACCGAGGCGGCGCACCGCATCCGCACGCCGCTGGCCGCCCTGAAAGCCCAGGCGGAGGTGGCGCTGAAGGCCGAGGACGGCCAGGCCAGCGAGGAAAGCCTGCGCCGCATGCTGCGCGCCGCCGACGAAACCTCGCAGCTCACCACCCAGATGCTTTCCCAGGCCATGATCGCCTACCGCGCCGAACGGGCCGAGCGCCAGCCGCTGTCGCTGGCCGCCCTGGCGCGCACCGCGGCCCGCGACCTGGAAGTGGCGGCGGAGATGCGCGGCATCGACTTCCGTCTCGACCTGGAGGAAGGCGCCGAGATCCTCGGCGACGAGATCGCCCTGCTGGAAGCGATCCGCAACGTCCTCGACAACGCCATCAAGTACGGTCCGCCCGACGACTTTGTCGAGATCACGGTGCGCGCCGGCAAGACGCCGGAAATCGCCATCGCCGACCACGGCCCCGGCATTCCGCGCAAGGAACGCGACCTGGTCTTCGAGCGCTTCCGCCGGGGCGGCGCGCAGGAAGGAGCCACGGGTTCCGGCCTGGGCCTCTCCATCGTCCGCCAGGTCATGCTGGCGCACCGCGGCCGGGTGCGCCTGGAAGACAACACGCCGCAGGGCCTGCGCCTGCGGCTCACCTTTCAGTCGCCGAGGAAACGGCCATGAACCGACTTTGTGCATTCTTCCTGACGCTGCTCTGGGTTCTGTCCGCCGGACCTCAGGCCAAGGCCGTCGAGATCGAGGACCGCCGCAGCTATCCGGCCCTCAACGAGGACGCGGCCGCCAGCACCTTGCACATCATCGGCACCACCGAGGCCGAAGCCATGGAAGGCCTGATCCGCGCCTACCGCGCCCTGCACCGGGACATCGCCGTGGTCTACCACCAGGCGACCAGCCGCAGCGTCTACCAGGCGGTCGAGCAGGTCGAGGCCGCCAACGGCGCAAGCTACGACCTGGCCATTTCCTCGGCCATGGACCTGCAGATCAAGCTGGTGAACGACGGCCGCGCGCGCCAGCACCGCTCGGTCGCCACGGCGCGCCTGCCGCGCTGGGCCACCTGGCGCGACCGCATCTTCGGCTTCACCCGCGAGCCGGCGGTGATCGCCTACAACCTTGCCGCTTTCGCCGAGGAAGCAGTGCCGCAGTCGCGCTTCGAACTGGTCAACCTGCTGCGCCGCGAGCCGGAGCGCTTCAAAGCGCGTATCGCCACCTACGACCCCAACATCAGCGGCCTGGGCTATCTCTTCGCCACCCAGGACAGCCTGCAGTCGGATACCTATTGGCGGCTGATGGAGATCTTCGGCAATCTCTCGGCGGAACTGTCCTGCTGCTCCGGCGAGATGCTCGACCGCCTGGAAAAAGGCGAGATCGCGCTGGCCTACAACGTGCTCGGCTCCTACGCCCAGGCAAGACGCGACGCCGGGGCGCAAATCGGCATCGTGCTGCCGCGCGACTATACCCTGCTGATGGTGCGCAGCGCCCTGATCCCGGCAACCAGCGACAACGCCGGCACCGCCGGCAGCTTCATCGACTTCCTGGTATCGGAAGAGGGCCAGCGCATCATCGAGCACGAGGCCTTCCTGAGCCCCTCGCTGCCGGAAGGCGACGACGGCACCCTGCTTCCCATACGCCTCGGCCCCGGCCTGCTGGTCTATCTCGACGCGCTGAAACGCCGCGCCTTCCTGTCGGAGTGGGCCAGCGCGGTGACCGAGCGGCGCTAAGCAGAGCTTGGCATCGGGCGCGGGACACCTAAATATGCAGGGAACAACCCGGAGCCGCCGATGCATCGTCCTTTTGCCCTGCTGAACCGCCGCCGCTTCCTCCAGGGCGGCCTCGCCCTCGGCGCTTACGGCCTTATCCTTCCAGCCGCGGGAAGCTTCGCCGCCACGCCCGAGCCGCGGATCATCACCGCCGGGCCCGGCGAAGCCCAGCTGCTGGAAGCCGGCCAACCCAAAACGCAGACCTGGCTTTTCGATGGTGTCTCACCCGGCCCGGTCATCCGGGCGCGCCAGGGCGAGGAAGTCGCCGTGCGGCTGCAGAACAATCTGGACCAGCCGACCACGATGCACTGGCACGGCATCCGCATCGACAACGCCATGGACGGCGTCGCCGGCCTGACCCAGGATCCTGTGCCGCCGGGCGAGAGCTTCGACTACCGCTTCACCGTCCCCGACGCCGGCACCTTCTGGTACCACCCGCACAACCGCTCCTGGGAGCAGGTCGCGCGCGGCCTCTACGGCCTGCTGATCGTCGAGGAACCCAACAACATCGGCGCAGATCAGGACGTCGCCATCGTCGCCGACGACTGGCGCCTGGGCGAGGACGGCCAGATCGACGAGGCCTCCTTCGCCCACATGATGGACTGGAGCCACGGCGGCCGCTTGGGCAACACCCTGACATTGAACGGCCAAGACCAGCTGAGTGTTCCCGTAGAAAGCGGCCAACGCATCCGTCTGCGGCTCTGCAACACCTGCAACGCCCGGGTGCTGGAACTGCGCATCGAACACCCGGCAATCTGGCTGATGGCCCTCGACGGCCAGCCAGTCCCGCCGCGCAAAGTCGAGGACGGCTATATCGTTCTGTCCCCGGGCGAGCGCGCCGATCTCTTCATCGACATGACCTTGACGCCGGGCAGCACGGCGGCGATCACCGAAGTGAGCCGCGATCAGCGCCTGGAAGCCGGCCGGTTGGTCTATCATCCCACCGCAACCATGGTGCGCACGACCCCCTTGGAGGGGCCGCCGGCGCCGCTGCCCGCCAACCCCTTGACGACAAGAATGGATCTCGCCTCGGCCCAGGCCGTCGAGCTTCTGATGGAGGGCGGCGCCATGGGCAACATGGCTCAGGCCATGCATAACGGCGAGATGAAGGACATCCGCAGCCTGGTCGGCGAGGGCCTGGTTTGGTCCTTCAACGGTGTCGCGGGGATGACCGATACCCCGCTGTTCACCGCGCCGCGCGGCCGCACGGTGACGGTCGATCTGCGCAACGACACCGCCTGGCCGCACGCCATGCACTTCCACGGCCATCACTTCAAGGTGCTGGAGCGCAACGGCAAGCCGACGAACAGCGAGGCCTGGAAGGACACCGTCCTGATCGACCGCCAGGAAAACGCCAAGATCGCCTTCGTCGCCGACAATCCCGGCAAGTGGATGATCCACTGCCACATGCTGGAACATCAGGCCGCCGGCATGGCCACCTGGTTCGCCGTCGAGGCCTAAGACCATGACAGAGACGAGGGCCATCAACCTCGCGCTGCAAGGCGGCGGCGCGCACGGCGCCTTCACCTGGGGCGTGCTGGACCGCATCCTGGCCGACGAACGGCTGGTCATCGAGGCGATCAGCGGCACCTCGGCCGGCGCCATGAACGCCGTGGCCGTCGCCGATGGCTTGATGCGCGGCGGCCGGGAAGGCGCCCGCGCCTGCCTGCGCCGTTTCTGGAAAGCGGTCAGCGAAGGCGGACAGCACAGCCCGATCCGCCGCACGCCCCTCGACATCTTCATGGGCAACTGGAACCTCGACGCCTCGCCCGCTTATCTGTTCTTCGACCTGCTGGGCCGGGTGGCCTCGCCCTACGAGCTCAACCCCCTGAACATCAATCCGCTGCGTGACCTGGTGGAGGAACTGGTCGACTTCGAGCGGGTGCGTGCCTGCGATAAGATGAAGGTCTTCGTCTCGGCCACCAATGTGGAGACCGGACGGGTCGAGGTTTTCGACCGCCACGAGCTGACCGCCGACATGGTCATGGCCTCGGCCTGCCTGCCGCTGGTCTTTCAGGCGGTGGAGATCGGCGGGGTGCCCTACTGGGACGGCGGCTACATGGGAAATCCGGTGCTGTTTCCCTTCTTCAACGCCGCGCGCTCAAATGACGTGGTGGTGGTTCAGATCAATCCCATCGAGCGCAAGGGCGCGCCGACGTCGGCCCGCGAGATCTTGAACCGGGTCAACGAGATCACCTTCAACGCCAGCCTGCTGCGCGAGTTCCGCGCCATCGACTTCGTCTCGCGCCTGCTCGACGAAGGCAAACTGGACCCGGCGGACTACAAACATGTTCTGGTGCACCGCATCGCGGCCGAAGAAGAGATTAAGCCGCTGGGGGCCTCCAGTAAGATGAACGCGGAATGGGCCTTCCTGGAGCATCTCTTCGACATCGGCAGTCGTGCCGCCGAGGGCTGGCTGGCGGAGAACTTCCAGCACCTCGGCAAGCGATCGACCGTCAATATCCGCGCCATGTACCAGGGCGTGACCGGTTAGCCGTTGTCGCCCTGCATATGCCGACCACGGTGGCGGCGCGGGGCGTCTTCACTGTCGATGACGCCGTCCTCGTTGTGGTCCATACGCCGCACCATCTTGGCATAGGGCGCCTTGAACTCCTCGGCGGTGACCTGTCCGTCGCCGTCCGCATCGAGGTGCTGGAAACGGTCGACCATTTTCTCGCGCTTGGCGTCGAGCCAGAGCTTCTCGTACTCGGCCAGGGTCAGGGCCTGATCGCCGTCGGCGTCGAAGCCGCCGAAACGCTCGCTGCGCGTCTGGTCGATTTCCTCCTGGCTCAGCTTGCCGTCTCCGTTGGTGTCGAAGGTCTCCATCATGCCCATCATATGACCGGAGCCGTGGCCGCCGCCGTGCCGCATTCCCTGCTGCATGCCGTGGTGGCCGCCTTGGCCGCCGCCGTGAGAGCCCATACCTTGGCCGTCACCTTGGGCCTCCTGCCTTTTATGGAAACCGTTGTCGGCCTGGGCCGAGAGCGCGGCCGCCCCGATCCCGGCAAGGGTAACGAAAGCGACGGCGAGCTTGGTGGATCTCTTCATGGGGGGATACCTTTCAACCTGCAAAGAGTCAGTCTGGATTGTGCTTCTGTTTGCACTACGCAGCCTTGCCGCGGTGCATCCCCACCCCCGGCGAGATTTCCTGCTGGCCTTCCCAACTGCCGCAGACCATTGCGTGCCGCTTCAAGGTCGCGCAGACTTGGTTCCCATGAACACGCCGCCCTCCAAAGACCCGCTGCTGCAGCCCTATCAGCTGAAACACCTGACGCTGCGCAACCGCATTCTCTCCACCGCCCACGAGCCGGCCTATTCCGAAGACGGCCTGCCGAAGGAACGCTACCGCCTCTACCACGCGGAAAAGGCCAAGGGCGGCATCGCGCTGACCATGACCGCCGGCTCCGCA
>Ga0316189_10006842_pt1 | contig 10846 bp, 7 predicted proteins | sample LowCovwburrow_MG_FD_204930 | JGI IMG/M metagenome (GOLD analysis project Ga0316189, IMG submission 204930) | Coastal sediment microbial communities from Maine, United States - Lowes Cove worm burrow | ecosystem: Environmental > Aquatic > Marine > Coastal > Sediment | place: USA: Maine... | reverse complement strand
GGATGGCAGAATCAGGTATATTAATCCGGCATTCTGTGAAACCACAGGATATGCTGCACAGGAAGTGATCGGTCAGACCCCCCGGGTACTCAAAAGCGGCAAGCAGGATAAAGATTTTTATAAGAAAATGTGGGATACCATTGCAAGTGGGCAGTCGTGGCAGGGAAGAATTGTCGACAGGAGAAAAGATGGCACTTTTTATCCAGCCATGTTGACGATTTCACCTATCAAAAATGAGGCTGGTGAAATAACCCACTATGTAGGTAACCAACAGGACCTAAGCGAGTATGAGAGTCTTGAGGAGCAGTTTCGTCAGGCCCAGAAGATGGAGGCACTCGGTACCCTGGTCGGCGGCATCGCTCATGATTTTAATAATATGCTGGCTGGCATAACCGGCAACCTGTATCTGGCCAAAAAGCGCACCCGGGAGCTGCCCGATGTGGTGCAAAAGCTTGATAGTGTTGAAGCGCTTGCCTTTCGTGCTGCTGAAATGATCCAGCAAATGCTCACTTTTGCCCGTAAAGGGCAGGTTAGAATGCAGCGCTTGCTATTAATGCCCTTTATAATAGAGGCACTCAAATTTCTGCATACATCGGTGCCTGAAAATATTGCGATGCATCAGGAAATCTGCAGCGATTCATTGCCAGTTACTGGCGACGAGACTCAACTTCATCAGGTGCTAATGAACCTGATAAATAATGCTCGCGATGCTCTCGATGGGCTGGATAACCAATGTATTGCTATTAAGCTGGAAGCATTCCATACAGATGATGCCTTTATTGAAAAACATTCATATTTTCAAGCCGGGTCTTATGCCCATCTGAGTATTGAGGACAATGGCTGTGGCATTCCTGATGATCAGCTTGAGCATCTGTTCGACCCCTTCTTCACTACCAAGGAGCACGGTAAGGGAACAGGGCTTGGTCTGGCAATGGTGTTTGGCGCGGTTAAAATGCATCACGGCTTTATTGAGGTGGAGAGTGTCGAGGGTGAAGGCTCGACTTTCCATATTTACCTGCCGTTGCTCCAATCGGAAGAGATCGCTACCAGTTCTCTGCAAGAGGAGGAAACTGAGATGGGCCATGGCGAAACCATTCTGCTCGTTGATGATCAGCAGGATGTCCGTGAGACAGGTGAACAAGTGATGAAGGACCTGGGCTATCGGGTATTAACGGCTAGCAATGGGCAGGAGGCTACTGAAATGTTTAAGAACCATTGTGAAGAGATTGACCTGATTATCCTGGATATTGTCATGCCGACAATGAACGGTGATGAGGCTGCCCGGTATATTCGCCAGATTAAGCCGCAGGTAAAAATAATATTTTCTACTGGTTACGACAGGAACGCCCAGAGTAAAATGGAAAATGAAACGATAATTACCAAGCCTTTTTCTATTGTAAAAATGAGTCGCCTGATCCGCCAGCAACTTAATGCCTGAGTGTGTTTATGATTGATATGTCGCATAAAAAAAAGGCGAGCCAATGGCTCGCCTTTTTTGTAGTCATGACATAATTAGCTATAGAAGCTGATCATGGTTTCCAGAGATTTAGCATTTATCTTGGAAGCGTTTCCAGCAGCGCCGAATGCTTCGTAACGAGCCACGCAGATTCCTTTCATGGCAGCTGTAGAAGCCTTGAGGAATTTTCGTGGATCGAAGTTTGTCGGATTTTCGTGCAGGAATTTACGAACTGCACCGGTAGAAGCCATGCGCAGATCGGTATCAATATTGACCTTGGCTACGCCGTATTTGATGCCTTCGACAATCTCTTCAACAGGCACACCATAGGTTTCGCCCATGGCTCCGCCGTAATCGTTAATAACTGCCAGCCAGTCCTGAGGGACGGATGAAGAGCCATGCATGACCAGATGCGTGTTTGGCAGTCTTTCATGAATCTCTTTGATACGGTCAATACGCAATACAGCACCCGTTGGTGGCTTGGTGAACTTATAAGCACCATGGGAAGTGCCGATGGCGATAGCCAGTGCATCAACGCCGGTCTGTTCTACGAAATCAGCAGCTTCATCCGGGTCGGTCAGTAGCATATCCATATCCAGCTTACCTTCCGCACCATGGCCGTCTTCTTCGCCCATTTCACCTGTTTCCAAAGACCCCAGACAACCCAGTTCGCCTTCTACGGAAACGCCGCCGGCGTGCGCCATGTCAACAACGGTTTTGGTTACTTCAACATTGTACTCAAAAGAAGATGGGGTTTTACAGTCTGCCATCAGTGAGCCGTCCATCATTACAGATGAAAATCCGGACTGAATGGAGCGCAGACATACTGCAGGTTCTGAGCCATGGTCCTGATGCATACATACAGGGATATGCGGATATTGTTCAATCGCAGCGGCGATCAGGTGGCGCAGGAATGATTCTCCCGCATAACCGCGCGCGCCTGCAGAGCCTTGCAGGATGACTGGTGAGTCAGTTTCATCAGCAGCCTGCATGATTGCATGCACCTGCTCCATATTATTTACATTAAATGCTGGCATGCCATAGCTGTTCTCAGCCGCATGATCCAGTAGTTGTCGCATTGAAATGAGTGCCATACTTTTCTCCTTATTGAGGGCTTTGTGCCCGATCATTCGGCCTTGTCAGGCCATTAAATTTAAACTCAGATTATTTCAGCGTGTCTCCAACATGAACAATTTTCATGGTGTTAGTCCCTCCGGATTTACCCATTGGTGTCCCCAGCGTCATCAATACAATGTCTTCATGTTCCACCAGTCCATCGTAGAGCATAACGGACAGTGCTTCTCTCGTAGCTTTGGGAGCATCTGTTTCACTATAATCGCCCGAAATCGGCTTGGAAACAACATTCCTGAATAGTGTGACGCGCCCGGCTGTTTCCGGAATAGATGTCATGGCAAAAATCGGTACATGTGACAGATGACGCGACATATACAAGGCGGTATTACCGCTCTGGGTAAATGCTACAATCGCTTTAATGGGCATTACATTCGCTGTTCCCATTGCCTGCCTTGCAACACACTCATCTACAGAGTTCGGTGGAAAATGAGGTTCGCGTGTAGCTGTAGAAGGCATCACTTTCTGTTTCTCTGTTTCAATGCAGGTGCGGTGCATGGCTTCAACCGCCTCAAGCGGATATTTACCTGCTGCAGTTTCCCCGGACAGCATGATGGCATCAGTTCCGTCAATCACTGCATTGGCCACATCATTGACCTCTGCACGAGTTGGAATCGGATTGTTGCACATTGATTCCATCATTTGGGTAGCAACGATCACCGGGCAGTTATACAAAGGTGCTTTGCGCAGAATGCGTTTTTGTACCGGTGGTACGGAAGCATCACCTATTTCCACACCCAGGTCGCCACGTGCAACCATGACGACATCTGAGGCTTCAAGGATAGAATCAAGGTTGTCTACAGCTTCAGCGCGCTCTATTTTGGCAACCAGATAAGCCTTACTGCCCTCTGCCTGAACCAATCTTCGGGCATGGTGCATATCATCGCCATCGCGCGGAAATGAAATCGCAATATAATCTACACCAATGGAACAGGCTGTTTTGATGTCTTCTTTGTCCTTGTCAGTAAGAGCGTCGGCAGAAAGACCTCCACCGGCACGATTAATGCCCTTGTTGTTGGACAACTCACCACCAACAATGACAGAACAGTGGATTTCCTGATCTTCCACACAATCAACATCCATCACAATCAGGCCGTCGTTCAATAGCAAGCGTGCGCCAGCCTCGACATCGCCGACCAGTTCTTTGTAGGTGATGCCAACGCGCTCGTCATCACCATCATCGAGACCAAGGGCGCCATCTATAATGAATTTCTGTCCAGGCTCCAGTATAGTCTTTCCTGCTTTGAACTTGCCAACGCGGATTTTTGGTCCCTGCATATCAGCCAGGATGCCTACGCATACACCTTGCTTCTTTGCCGCTTTCCGGACTTTCTCTGCGCGCATGCGGTGCTCTTCAGCTGTGCCATGGGAAAAGTTCAGCCGTACAACATTGACGCCGGCTGCAATTAGCTTTTTAAGAACTTTCGATGATTCAGAGGACGGACCTAGTGTTGCAACAATTTTAGTTCTACGAAAAGTATTCACTTAGGCTGCGCGCTCCTCAAGCATAGTTACCGCAGGCAGTTCTTTGCCTTCCAGAAATTCGAGGAAAGCACCGCCACCTGTAGAGATGTAAGAGACCTTGTCAGCAATATTATACTTATCAACGGCGGCCAGTGTGTCACCACCTCCAGCAATGGAAAATGCAGATGATTCAGCAATAGCCAGGGAAATGGCTTTAGTACCTTCACCAAACTGATCAAATTCGAATACACCTACAGGGCCATTCCATACAATAGTGCCTGCACTTTTGATGATTTCTGCCAGAGTTGCTGCGGAATCAGGACCGATATCAAAAATCATGTCGTCATCAAGGGCTTCATCAGCACTCTTCAGAGTTGCTTCAGCTGCAGGGGAGAACTCTTTAGCGCAAACGATATCAGTAGGAACCGGGATACTACCGCCACGTGCTTCTGCATCGTTGGTTAGTTTTTTACAGGTGTCAATCAGATCAGGTTCATACAGCGACTTGCCAACCGGAAGGCCTGCAGCAGCGATGAAGGTGTTGGCGATACCACCACCTACGACCAGTTGATCCACTTTAGTAGATAGAGATTCCAATACGGTCAGCTTGGTAGAAACCTTGGAGCCACCGACAATGGCAACCATTGGCCGTGCAGGTTCATGTAATGCTTTACCCAGCGCTTCCAGTTCGCCTGCCAGCAGAGGGCCGGCACATGCTACAGGTGCGTATGTTCCTGCACCGTGGGTGGAGGCTTGTGCACGGTGTGCGGTGCCGAATGCATCCATTACATAGATATCGCACAGTGCGGCATATTGTCTTGAGAGAGCTTCCTCATTCTTCTTTTCACCAGTATTGAAGCGGACATTTTCCAGTAGCACGACTTCGCCGTCGGCAACATTGAAGCCGCCGCTCAGATAGTCGCGGATCAGGCGAACAGGTTTACCCAGCAGGGAGGAGATATGGTCGGCAACCGGTTTAAGGGAGTTTTCTTCGCTGAACTCGCCTTCGGTCGGTCGACCGACATGAGACATCAGCATGACCTTGGCTCCGGCATTCATCGCATGTTTAATGGTTGGCATGCTGGCCCGGATACGGGCATCGGAAGTTACTTTGCCATCTTTAATCGGCACATTGAGGTCTTCACGGATCAGTACGCGCTTGCCAGCCAGATCAAGGTCAGTCATTTTGATTATGGACATTCTCTTACTCCTTCTATGATAAATAGATCACACACTTGTCGAAAAACATGACAAGGCTTATAACATTGGATAGATCAACAACGTTTGTCGCTGCCAGCTTACTGTTTGCAAACGGGCAATGACAAACGTGGGAGCCGAAGCTCCCACGAATGATTTTAGTGGGCAGCTACGTAACGAACGAAGCGCATCATATTGGCTGTGTAGCCATACTCGTTGTCATACCATGTAACCAGCTTAACAAAAGTACCATCCAGAGCGATACCGGCACCGGCATCAAAGATTGATGAGAAGCTACAACCACGGAAGTCGGTAGCCACTACCTTTTCGTCGGTATAACCCAGCGTATCGCCTATGCCAGGTGTTTCAGAAGCTGTTTTTACTGCCGCACAGATTTCGTCGTAAGAAGCTTCTTTGTTCAGTTCAACAGTCAAATCAACCACGGACACATCAGATGTCGGTACACGGAATGCCATGCCGGTCAGCTTGCCATTGAGTTCTGGCAGAACTATGCCTACCGCTTTGGCAGCACCTGTGGAGGATGGGATGATGTTTTCCAGAATGCCACGGCCACCGCGCCAGTCTTTGTTGGAGGGGCCATCAACTGTTTTCTGGGTTGCTGTTGCAGCATGAACAGTGGTCATCAGGCCACGTTTAATGCCGAAGTTATCATTGATGACTTTGGCCAGTGGAGCCAGGCAGTTGGTGGTGCAGGAAGCAGCAGAACTGATGGCTTCACCAGCATATTCTTCGTGGTTTACACCATAAACAAACATCGGTGTGCTATCCTTGGATGGAGCAGATTGAACAACCTTCTTGGCTCCGGCATCAATGTGTGCCTGACAGCTTTCTTCTGTCAGGAAGAAACCAGTACACTCCAGAACAATGTCTACATCAATATCGCCCCATTTCAGGTCAGCAGGATTGCGTTCAGCAGACAGGCGGACGCTTTTGCCATCTGCAATCAGGCTGTTGCCCTCAACAGACACATCACCATCAAAACGACCATGAACAGAGTCATATTTCAGCATATATGCCAGATAATCAGCATCCAGCAAATCGTTGATTCCAACGACTTCCATATCAGGGCATTCCTTGGCTATAGCGCGGAATACCATGCGGCCAATACGTCCAAATCCATTAATACCAATCTTAATTGTCATCTTATTATTCTCCTCTCCTCGTATGTATTATGCTACTTCGTTCACTGCCGCGATAACCGCTTCAGTGGTAATACCAAACATTTTAAATAGCTCACCAGCAGGGGCTGACTCGCCGAAAGTGTCGATGCCTATGGTTTTACCACCCAGACCAACATACTTGCCCCAGAAGCCAGTTACGCCAGCTTCAACTGCAACACGCGCAGTGACGGATGATGGCAGTACAGATTCTTTATATGCTGCATCCTGTGCATCGAAGGCGTTGGTTGATGGCATGGATACAACACGAATGTTTTTACCAGCCAGGGCATCAGCAGCTTCCATGGCCAGCGATACTTCAGAGCCGGTTGCAATAATGATCGCATCCGGTGTGCCGTTACAGTCTTTCAGAATATAACCACCACGCTCAATAAGCTTAATTTGATCAGCACTGCGAGTCTGGTGTGGCAAACCCTGGCGTGAGAAAATCAATGAGCTTGGACCCGTTGAATTCTTGATGGCAACTTTCCAGGCTACAGTAGATTCAACCGCATCACAGGGGCGCCATACATCCATGTTCGGAATCATGCGTAGCGTTGCAGTTTGCTCAACGGGTTGATGGGTAGGGCCATCCTCGCCCAGGCCGATAGAGTCGTGGGTGAACACTTCGATATGGCCTACTTTCATTAGTGCCGCCATACGTAGTGCGTTACGAGCGTATTCTGAAAACATCAAAAAAGTTGCGCCATAGGGTACGAAACCACCATGTAGAGATATGCCGTTGATCATGGCGGCCATGCCGAATTCACGCACGCCGTAGTTTACATAATTACCAGCGGGATCTTTGATCACTGGTACTGCACCAGACCACAGGGTCAGGTTTGAACCAGCCAGATCGGCAGAGCCACCCAGGAATTCAGGCGTTATTTTGGCCAGCCCTTCTATGGCATTCTGCGATGCTTTACGTGATGCGATGTTTTCAGCTTTGGCATCAACTTCAGCAATGAAAGCATCAGCGCCAGCATCCCAGTCAGCAGCCAGATCGCCGTTGATACGGCGTTTGAACTCTGCTGCTTCAGATGGGAAAGCAGCTGCATATGCATTAAAACGCGTATCCCAGTCACTTTCTGCAGCTCTGCCAGCATCTTTATTATCCCAGCCAGCATAAACATCTGCAGGAATCTCAAACGGGGCTGATTCCCAGTTCAGTTCCTTGCGAACCAAAGCGATTTCTTCGTCACCCAGTGCAGCACCATGGCAGTCATGTGTGCCTGCTTTGTTTGGGGAACCGAAGCCGATAATGGTCTTACAGCAGATCATGGTTGGTTTGCCGGTTTCCACTCTGGCAGTTTCAATTGCAGCCTTGATCTCCTCGGCATCGTGGCCATCAACATTGCGGATGACCTGCCAGCCGTAAGCTTCAAAGCGCGCCGGTGTATCATCAGTAAACCAGCCTTCCACTTCACCATCAATGGAAATGCCATTGTCATCCCAGAATGCAATCAGTTTACCCAGACCCAGTGTGCCAGCCAGTGAACATGCTTCGTGAGATATGCCTTCCATCAGGCAGCCATCACCGAGGAATACATAAGTGTTGTGGTCAACGATTTCGTGACCCGGTTTGTTGAACTGAGCTGCCAGCGTCTGTTCAGCCAGTGCCATGCCTACACCATTGGTAATGCCCTGGCCCAGTGGCCCGGTTGTGGTTTCAACACCTGGTGCATAGCCGTATTCCGGGTGGCCTGGTGTGCGGGAGTGCAGCTGACGGAATTGTTTCAGGTCTTCAATGCTCAGGTCATAACCAGCCAGATGGAGCAGGGAATAGATCAGCATGGAACCATGGCCATTTGAAAGGATAAAGCGATCACGATCAGCCCATCCGGGGTTGGTCGGATTGTGCTTCATGTAATCATTCCACAGGACTTCGGCAATATCTGCCATGCCCATAGGTGCGCCCGGATGTCCGGAATTTGCTTTCTGAACACCATCCATCGCGAGTGCGCGAACGGCATTGGCTAAATGTCTGCGGCTGCTGTTAGTCATATACTTGTTTCCCCTTTTTCCCTGTAGTTTATTAATTATGAGGCGGCAACTGTACTTATGCCATGTATAAAGCCAAATCAATAGTTGTTATTATTTTCATAAGAAAAACTTATGGATTTGGCAGATGTTCAAACAAGCTTAATGTTAAACATGCAGCGTAGTTTGTACACGACGAATATTACCCACAGAGCCAGACAAAACGACAGTATCGGTGGTCATATGGTGACCATCAGCATCAGATCCGAATTTAACATGATGCACGTATTCGCCGGAGGTTAATCCTGTTGCAATAAACATACAGTCATCAGACGTTACCAGCTCATCACGTGTAATAATCCGTTTGGTGTCAATATTCTCTTTCTTACACAATTCAATTTCAAAGTCTTTTTGCGGCGCCATGCGACCAAACATTTCAGCGCCCATAGCACGCGCAGCGCAGGCAGTGACGATGCCTTCAGGCGTGCCGCCAATACCAAACAGTGCATCAGAGCCCTTATTTAGTACGGCCTGGATCGCACCATTCACATCGCCATCAGTAGCGAGACGAACTTTTGCGCCGCAAGCATAAATTTCTTTCAGCAAACCTTGATGCCGAGGTTTATCCAAAACAAACACTGTTACTTCACCAACGGTTTTACCCAATGCTTTGGCAAGCTGATTCAGGCGATCTGCAACAGGAGCTTGTGGATCAATCTTTCCACGTGCTGCTTTTGGATAAACCTGTTTTTCCATATAAAAACATGAACCAGGACGGTACATACTGTTTGCAGGAGCAGCAGCCAATGTGACAATAGAACCTGCAGCATCTTTGGCGAACAGGTTTGTGCCCTCAATCGGATCAACTGCGATATCAACTCCGAGACCTTCACCCGTACCGACTTCCTCATCATCGTATAGTGCCGGAGCTTCATCTTTGGCTCCTTCACCAATAACAATCACACCTTTCATCTTCACTTCGTTGATGCGTTTTCGCATGGCATCAACAGCCAGACCGTCACCTTCGTCCTTCTGGCCGGAGCCAACATATGGCGCACAGGCACGGGCTGCCGCCTCACATACTTCCACCAAATCAATTTTCAGATCGCAAACGCTACCCATGCTTCCTCCTGTTTAGATGTCCATTATATGTATAATATTAAAGATGCTGTTTTTTCGGGAGCGCATGCTAGCGGAATTCCACTATAAATGCGACTTTGAAATACATATTTAAAATATCTGTGCTTTACAGTGCTTCAGGGGGTCAATTGATATTGCAGCTCTTTTTGTAGTGATGGCATACAGGTGGCAAGAATGGGTGAGGACAGTCTATGACTTGGGAATAATGGCTCAGCCAAAAAATTACCAACCTGACAGCCTGCTTCTTCCGCAATTAGGCTACCGGCTGCAAAGTCCCAGATTTTTTCACCACCATGGATAATAAACTGGGCCCGGCCAGCAGCCAGCCAAGCCCATTCCAGCGCACAGGTGCCAATATTACGCTGGCTGCGGTAGCTTCTTTTTGCGGCGATTCTCTTGGCTATTCTTTTTTCAAGCCGTTTAAAGTCGATAAAACCGACGGCATTGGCCAGTTCGTCTTCATTCGAGCAGCAGATTGCCTGACCATTCAGATGGGCGCCATCGCCACGCCGGGCAGTGAAGCTCTCCCGCCTCACCGGGTCGTGGATGCAGGCGAGCTGTACCTTGCCGTTTTCAATCAGGGCCAGAGAAATGGCAAAGGCGGGCAGGGCAGTGGAGAAGTTGGTCGTACCATCCAGCGGATCAAGGCACCAGTAGCTACCCTGGCTGCTGTGCAGGCTGTGCAGTTGCTGCTCTTCAGTCATTTCTTCGCCCAGTAATGCAATGGATGCATCCAGCTTGGTCAGTTCTGATTCAATAAAATGCTGGCAGTTGAGGTCGGTTTCTGTAACCACGGAACCATCGGCCTTGGTGGACGTTTGAACAGATGAGTGAAATGCAGGTAGCAGAATATCAGAGCCCGCTTTTTCGAGAATCGCTGTAATTGATGAAAGTGTGACATCATTATTCATGCCCGAAATATATCCGATTTAGCCTAATGATGCGATAAACAGATAGTTGCTTTTTATTTATTAATGTACTGAGTGGGTTCTAATCCGCTATCATGTCCCTCACTTTATTGGAGGTTTTGGTGATGTCATTAAAAGGAAATATGGTCATTGGTCAGTCCGGCGGCCCAACAGTCGTAATCAACCAGTCGCTGGTTGGCGCGATACTGGCGGCGCGTAAACATGCTGATATCACCGGCATTTTGGGAGCGAAACACGGCATTGCCGGTATTATGAAGGAAGATTTCATAGACCTGACTGTGCAGAGTGAAGAAAAACTGGAGACGCTGGCCAACACTCCGGCGGCAGGTTTGGGTTCGGTGCGTTTGAAACCGGGCAAAGTTGAGTGTGAA
>Ga0316189_10006841_pt1 | contig 10847 bp, 7 predicted proteins | sample LowCovwburrow_MG_FD_204930 | JGI IMG/M metagenome (GOLD analysis project Ga0316189, IMG submission 204930) | Coastal sediment microbial communities from Maine, United States - Lowes Cove worm burrow | ecosystem: Environmental > Aquatic > Marine > Coastal > Sediment | place: USA: Maine... | reverse complement strand
CGAACCTGCCGTCCGGGTCGATGACGAAGCTCGCGGAGGTCGCTCGCCGGCGGGTGCCGTTGAGCCACCACGATCGGAGCGTTGCCCAGTCGTGATCGTATGCCATGGGAAAGGTCACGCCCAGCTTGGCGGCATGCGCGACGGCGCCCTTCCAGGGACGCTCGCTGCCGAGAGGCTTTGACTGGTAGAGACCCACGAAGGTCACCGGCGCGTCCTTCATCTCTTTGGCTAGCTTCTGCATTGCGGGAAGGCTTGCGTCGCAGTAGGGGCAGGTGTCGGTCCAGAAGCGCACGACCAGCACGCGACCCCGAAGGTCTTCGAGCCGCAGCGGCCTCGAGTTCGCCCACTCTGGGCCCGCGAGCCACTCCATTGCCTGGGTGCCGAGAAGATCTCCTCCCGCAGCCTCATTCTCCTGGGCTTCGCGCTGCCGCATCGGCATCCGGTCGACGAGCTGAAACACGACCGCGGGCAGATCCGCCGTCTCCGAGGTCCACTGGCCCTTCACCCTGCCATCCTTCCCGATCAGCGTGACTCGACCTCGAGCCCGCCTTTCGATCTCGGGCGCGAGCCGGAGGCTGACCCTCTTCGCGGGCTTTGGGAACTGCTGAAGATAGCCGTCGTCTCCTTTCCGGAAGAGCACGAGATTTCGCTCTGACAAGGCGGTCGAGTGCGCGGCCCAATCCGCCCGATCCGAGGGCGACTCCTTCGTGTCGAGTAGAATCACGCGATGCTTCCACCGCAGCGATTCGAGCGTCACCAGGTCATCCGCCTTCGCCGAGGCGACGAGCCAGCAAGTCAATATCAGCGAGGCCGCAGCGAGGATGATTCGCACCGGACCATCGTCGAGCCGGACGGTCCCGAACGCAAGCCGGGCTGCGGCGTCGACCGTTTCTCTGGATCTCTGCTATCGGCAGCGCAAGGCTGTTTCCGTCCTGTCGAGGACAGCGTCGTGAACCCCACCGAGTGTACGCAAAGCACGGAAGCCGCAAACGCGAGTTTCACGCCATCGCCCCCATCGGCCGACTCAGAGAGCGTCTCCGCGACCACCTGAGTCGCTTTTGCGTCGATACTTCGTCGAAAAGCGAATGCGCGACGGCGAATGCGCCACGCCACCCGCTCACCGCCGGTCGGAGCGGTGATCTACGGCTGTCCAGTCCGCGCGATTCGGATCTGTCGCTCAAAACGCACTCCGCAAACGCCACAGGTTTGAGGTCATCGTTTCACAAGCCGGGCTCTTCGATCGGGTGTGACAAGATTTCTTTGACAAGCGGATTCGGGAACCGACGACTCTGGGTGATCGCATAGAATCGCTCGGTGATCTCGGGGATCTTGAAATGCTCGACGAGCACGCCATCCATGAGCTCGTCCAAGACGACGACCGGCGGCACCAGTGCGAGGCACTGACTCTCCCGTGCAAAGAGCCGAAGCATCGTCATGTCGTCGATCTCTGCAAGGATGATCGGCCGCACGCCGGAAAGCTCCATCTGTCGATCGAACGCAACTCGAAGATCGCTGTCGAAGCTCGGCACCAATACGGGAACACGGGTGAGGATGTCCGGGTACTCGTCCTCGGGCGACACCAGCTTCGGCGGCCCGACCAGGCTCACCGGCTGTTCCTGAAGGAGCTGACTGTGCCAGGTGGTTTTGGCATCCCGCGAGGCTGGTTGGTTCGCGAGCATGAGGTCGATGGCATGCGCCTCCAGCTGGGAGAGCAGCTCCCTTGTCGTTCCCGAGCGCACGATCACCTCGACGTCGGTGCGACCAATGACGGGGCGCAAGAGGGCGATCTGGAAGTTGCGCGAGAGCGTGGTGATCGCGCCGACACGCAGTACCCGACGCTCCGTCCCGCCTTGATTCTGTAGCGTGCTCAGGAGCTCGTCGCCCGCGTGGAACACCGTATCGGCGTAGTCGAGCGCGATGCGTCCGGCTTCGGTGAGCCGCAGCCCCCGGCCCTGACGCTCGAACAGCGGATGGCCCAACTGGTCTTCGAGCTTCTTGACCTGGGTCGAGAGCGCAGACTGAGAGACGTTGAGCCGCTCGGCCGCTTTCGTGAGTTTTCCTTCGTGGGCGACCGCCCAGAAGTAGCGAAGATGGTGGTAATTCAGACTGCTCACGAATTGATTCTGTCAAACAGAACGAATATTTTCAATCTTTGTATTTTACAGAAGTATCTCCTCGCCCCATCTAGGAGGGCAAGGGAGAGAAGCACTTGGAAAACTGGACCATACCGCTCGTTAGCCTCGCCCCACTGTCATTGATCGCCGTGGGGTTGATCCCGTCCCGATTTGCGGACAGCCACCCGAAGCGGATGATGAGCCTGGCCCGCCTGAGCTCGGTCATCGCGCTCGGAGCGACGCTCGTCACGGCGGCGGCCTTCTTCGCATGGGGCGGCACGACGCCGTTGCAGGGCTCGCTCGTGGAGCTCGGCGGCTTCGCGGTGACGATCTACTTCGACGCGCTGTCCGCGGTCATCGCCGTGCTGGTCGCCTTCGTCGGCACGATCGTCATCGACTACAGCCGGAACTACCTCGACGGGGACCCGAGCCAGGGCCGCTTCTTCAAGTGGCTCTGCCTGACGCTCGCCGCCGTTCTCACCCTGACCATCTCGGGCAACATCCTGCAGTTCACGCTGGCCTGGGTTGCCAGCAGTCTTTGCCTTCATCAGTTGCTGGTCTTCTACCGCGACCGTCGCGCCGCGAGGCTGGCCGCTCGAAAGAAGTTCATCGCGAGCCGATTGGGAGACCTCTGCCTGATCGCGACGATGACCTTGGTCTACCAGCTCTTTGGAAGCCTGGACTTCGACACCATTTTCAGCGAGGCCAACGCGCTTCGAGGCGCACCCGCCCTCCCCATGGAGATTCACGTCATCTCCGTGCTTGTCGTCATCGGGGCCATGCTCAAGTCCGCGCAGTTTCCGTTCCACGGATGGCTCACCGAGGTCATGGAGACGCCGACGCCGGTCTCGGCACTGCTCCACGCTGGCATCATCAACGCCGGCGGCTTCCTCATCTTGCGCCTGAGCGGGCTGGTCTCGCTCTCGGTGCCCGCTCTGGAGATGCTGGCGGTCGTCGGCGGCTTCACTGCGCTCTTCGGCTCGGTGGTCATGCTCACCCAAACGAGCCTCAAGGTCTCACTCGCCTGGTCAACGATCGCGCAGATGGGCTTCATGATGCTCCAGTGCGGTCTTGGAGCCTTCTCCGCGGCGGCGCTGCACATCGTCGCCCACTCGCTCTACAAGGCGCATGCCTTCCTCTCGGCGGGCAGCGTAATCGACATCTCTCGCTCCTCTTGGGTCGCCAAGCCGCACGGCAAACCGCACCCGGCTCGTCTGGTGGTTGCGCTCATCGGCGCCGTGGGTCTCACCTGGGGGGTGAGCTTCGCGTTCGGAGCGTCCCTCACACGCGCGCCCGGAGTGTTCGCACTCGGCGCGATCGTGGTGATGGGTGTCACCCACCTGGTCGCCAACGCCATCGACGAGCGGCCCAGCCCGTTTGTCATCCTCCGCGGAGTCGGACTCGCGCTCGGCGTCGCCATCGCCTACTTCGCACTTCAGCTCGGCGCGGAGCACCTCATGGTGGGCGCTCTTCCCGAGAAGCAAGCCCTCCGTGGGCCGCTCGACCTCACGATCGTCGGCCTCGTCATCGCGCTCTTCGGACTCGTCACGGTCCTTCAGAACACGATGCCCTACCGAATGGGCGATGCCCGATGGCAGGCCCTCTACGTCCACCTCTTCAACGGACTCTACGTAAACGCGCTCACCAATCGACTGATTCAGCGCTGGTGGCCCGTCGATTCGAACAGCAACGCCAACGCCAACGGAGTACACGCATGAACCAAGGCCTCGCAAGAACACTCGTAGAAGCCCACGAGCCTGCGCTCGACCACGGCAAGGAGCTCGAGGTCCATCACGACCGCGACCTTCAGACGGTCTTGTCGAACGCACGTAAGCGCGTCGCACCCCTGTGGCCGCTCGAGAGCTTCGTCGCAGTCAACCCGTTCCTCGGGCTCTCGGGCGAACGCTTCGAGATCGCTTGCCAGACCCTGAGTCGCGTCGCTGGAGCCAGCATGCTGATGCCCCGCGAACAGTACCGCGCCTGGATCGCAGAGGGCAGGATCAGCTCCGAGGACCTCGAGCAGGCGCTGTCACTCTCGCGGGCCGTCGAAGGCGCGCCGCAGACCCTCGAAGCGCTACACGCAGCGCTTGCAGACACACCGAGCTACCAGAGCGCGGTGTTCCAAACCGTGGCCGACCTGTGCGACGGCGGGACCGAAGGCGAGAGCAACCGTCGCGTGCTCGAGGACATCTCCAAGTGGTGCGCCGCGTACTGGGACGACGGACAGTCGGCCTGGCAAATGCCTTGGCGACACCTCCCCCTCTACCAGGCCTGGCGCGCAACGGCTGCGATTGACCGCACTGCGGATCTGACCGGACTCCGAGGGTTCCGGGGAGTGATCGCAACCCTGCCGGAAGACCCGGTCGCCGCCATCGACTGCGTCATCGATGCGCTTGGGCTCAGCGAGGCAGCGCTCGGCGGATACCTCCACCGGGCGCTCGGAAGCGTCGGAGGCTGGGCCGCCTACGCACGGTACCTCGGCTGGAGGTCCGAGCTCGACGGTCAGGAAGACGGGACGGTCACGGAGCTTCTCGCGATTCGCCTCGCTTGGGACTACGCCCTCTTCACGCTTCAGAGCGAGCACAGCCGGGCGGCGTGGAAAGCCGCGCTCGGCGCGATGGACCAAGCCAGTACCGCACCGGCTGTGGACCAGGATCGGGTCATCGACGCCCTCCTGCAGGGTGCATTCGACGCGGCCTACCGCCGAGGACTGCTCGCCAAGCTCAACGCGAACAGCGACGCACGCGAAGCGGCAGGACGCATGGCCGTCCAGGCCGCGTTCTGCATCGATGTTCGCTCCGAAGTGTATCGTCGAGCGCTCGAGTCGGTCACGCCTCGCGCCCAGACAATCGGCTTCGCAGGCTTCTTTGGATTCCCGATCGAATACGTCTCGATGGGACAGTCGAGCGGGCCCGCACAGTGTCCGGTCCTTCTCAATCCGAAGTTCGTGGTCAAAGAGGGAATCGCCGACGAGGACGAATCCACCGAGATCCTCGGTCTTCGACTGCTGCGGAGGCGTGCCTCGAAGGCTTGGAAGTCGTTCAAGAGCTCGGCGGTTTCTTCCTTCGTGTACGTCGAAACAGCGGGCCTCGCCTTCGCAGGAAAGCTCATCGGCGACGCGACGGGACTCACCCGACCGGTCACCCACCCGAGCGCAGACGGCCTCGATGAGGAGGTTCTGAAGAGAATCGTCCCCGTCGTCGAAGAGGGAACACTCGGCGTACGAAAGACCGGCATCCCGCAGGCCGACCGCGTCGCCCTGGCCGAGGGCGCACTGCGCGGCATGTCGCTCACCAAGGACTTCGCCCGCCTCGTCTTGCTGACCGGCCACGGGAGCACGATGGTCAACAACGCCCACGCAGCCGGCTACGATTGCGGCGCGTGCGGCGGACACCCAGGGGACGCGAACGCACGGATCGCGGCAGAGGTCTTGAACGACCCCGAGGTGCGGAGCGCCCTCCGCTTCCGGGGAATAACGATTCCGAACGACACCTGGTTCGTCGGCTGTCTCCACGATACGACCACCGACGAGATCACCATCTTCGATCGCGATTCGATCCCGGAGTCGCACGCCGGCGATGTCGAGCAAGCCGAAAGCTGGCTTGCGGAGGCATCGAGACTCGCGCGTCGCGAGCGCGCGGCGACACTCAACGTCGGCGCGGGCGATGTCGACAAGTCGATCGCGAGAAGGACCCGGGACTGGTCGCAGGTTCGGCCCGAGTGGGGACTTGCACGAAACGCCGCCTTCATCGCGGCCCGCCGGGAACGCACTCGCGGCATCGATCTCGAAGGCCGAGCCTTCCTCCACGATTACGACTGCACGGCCGACGAGGGCTGGAAGGTGCTCGAGCTGATCATGACGGCTCCGATGGTCGTCGCGAGCTGGATCAACCTCCAATACTACGGCTCTGCCGTGAACCGCGAGGCGTTCGGCTCTGGCAACAAGACGCTCCACAACGTCGTCGGAACGCTCGGCGTGCTCGAGGGCAACGGCGGCGACCTCCGGGTCGGTCTCCCGTCGCAGGCCGTGCACGACGGAAGTCGGCTCTTCCATGAGCCGGTGCGATTGAACGTCCTGATCGAGGCCCCAACGGCGCAGATCGACTCAATCCTAGAGAAGCACGACAACGTTCGGGAGCTCGTCAGCAACGGCTGGATCCACCTTCTCGCGATTGGCGAGGAGGGCCAAGTGGAGCTTCGCGACCCGTCCGAAGGCCATTGGATCGCCGTCGGCTGAGCGAACACGCAGCCAGCTCAGCTGCGTTGCGCTGGTTTCATGCGCGCTTCGCTCTCTTAGGCCGTCGGGCTCATGCTGAGAGCCGAATTGCGCGGTACTAGATATCATGTCGCGTGGGTCGCCACGCGGACAGGGCGTTTGTTTTTCCTACGCCCTGGTCGGAAGGTCGAACCCGGCGTCCTTCGCATCGTCTCCGATGAAGTCCGCGAACGGCTCTCCCTTTAGATCGGGTGAACGGTCAGCGTAAACGTGCCCGAGATCTCGCCACCAATGGTACCGTTGGCGAAGTCCTCGCCCTCCATCGTGTTGGACCCTTTCACGTAGAGGGCGACGAACGTATAGTCGAACCCGATCGCGACCGAGAGCCACTTGATGACGGGGACGCGGACGCCCGCACCGATCGATGCGCCGCCTCCGTTGGTCTTGGGGTTATCGAGAAGCTGGTCGAGCACCGGGATGACGGTGCCGCCCCGAGTCGTGTTGTAATAGAGACCCAATCTGGCGTAGGGATGCGCGAAGGGGACGCGCTTGACGAGAAACCCCATGTCGACACCCGCGCTCAGGAGGTCGAATGGATCAAACTTCGCGTACTTGAAACGGGCCCCAATGCTAAAAATCTTGAACTGCGCGCCGATCGCGGCCCCGAACTCGGGGCCGGAGACGACGACCTTCGGCGAAAGGTTGCCCCCGACGTCCTCGAGCAGGTTGAACGTCCGGAATTTCGTCGCGTTGAACTTCGCGGGCCCGAACGTAGCCTCGATCCACAGCTTTCCCTTGACGACCTTGCAGTAGACCTTGGTCAGGCAGTCGGGGTCGCCCTCCTTCGGCGGCGTTTGCTCTTCGTAGGCCAGGCTCACCTCGCCGACGGACTCTTCTTCGACGGCTTCCGGTTCAGCGACCGCGTCGACGCCACCCGAGTCGGCGGCTTCACCGGTGATTTCCATTGCCTCGGTCGGCTCCTGTGCCTCGACCGTCGAGGCCAGCAGGAGCGCCGTGCTCAGAATCATGATCAGACGCGCCATTTCATCCCTCCCTTTCGTCGAGTGATTATTGCCCGGAGCCTCCGGCCGATGCCGAGCCCTGGTCGACCGAGCAGAAGCCGCTGGCGTCCACCTCGATGTAGCCCGTGCGGGGCGGCGGAGGCGTCGGGCCGCAGTGGATCCAGCCGGCGAATCCGAGGCCGTCTGCACCGATCGGCTCGCCGGACAGGCAATTGCCTGTGGCTGCGACTAAGAGCGATTCCGTGAAATCCACGCCCGTCGGAATGAAGAAGACTTCGATGTCGCCTCCCGCCACTTCGTTTGCCACCGTCACCGTGTAGACTTTTTCGCCCCCCGGCAGACCCGTAGGCGGCAGAATGGCCCCGCTGGGGTTGCCGCAGCGATCCCAGACCGCAGCGAATCCGATGATGCCGATGTTCTGGTCGGTCTGAGCACGCCCCTCGAGCTTTAAATTATTACATGCAAGCTGCGCAAAGAAATCCTCGCCCTCTCTGATGTCGTCGAGGGCCCTCGCTGTGCCGTCGATCTCACACTGTCGGTTGCTCTTCAGTTCCCACCTGCCATCGACCATGTAGTCCTCGCCCGCCTGCTTCTGTGCGAACTCGGACTTGGCCGCGGCACCGGCACCGGCAGACGAGGTGACCTCCATGTCGAAGTCGACCGGGGCGCCGTTCTCCGCGATCCAATCACTCAGGCAGGTGTTGATCCCATCGGCATATTCTTGTCCGGTTGAGCTGTCGTCGAGCGTGAACGTACAGCTGGGGGGGGTGACCGGTTGATAGTCGGCGCTCCGTCCGACGATGAGGTCGACTTTCGAGAAAATCCGGACCGCGATGGTGACGGGCCCGCCTTGAACCGAGAAGTCATCCATCGTCATGTCGAACTCAAGCTCCTCCGGCAGGTCCCCATCGGCGAACTGCTGGCCCAGGAAGAGGGTGGTCCAGCCGGCGGTGTCTTCGAAAGCGAGCGTGTAGCTCGGGTTGCTCGGCGACATCGAAACGGCAACCGTGATCGGTTTCAGCTCCTCCATGGTCTTGGTGCAGGGGCCGCCGTAGTACCCGTCTTCGTCCGTGCAGTCGGTGAGCTCCGTCTCGACGCTGCATAGGTCGCCCGACTGTTCGCAGCTCGTTTGGTCGAACTCGGTTGGCCCAAGCAGCGGAATCGTCACCTCGTAGCCGGTTTGCTCGGACTCGCAGCTCCAGAGCAAAGACGTAAGAGCAACCGCGACGACCATGCTGGGTGCCCGACGCAACAAGCTCCAGGGGGTGAGGCATTGTGATGACATGAGAGTCAAGGTACTCCCAGGTCAAACTCGAATCAACTCGAGATTACACTTGTCGCAAGACAAAAAAACTTTTGATTTCGAATATATAGGATGGTCCGATTCGGGGCCCGGGCGTAGCACCCCACGAACACCAACTCGACCGGCTCGTCATTTGTAGTCCAAGGGCTCTGCTACGGCAGATACCCCGCCTGGCAGCTCGGTGGGCCGCCGGCTCTCCGTTGACCTGACACAAGCCGTACTCGCCACAGGTCGCCAGGTTCGAGGCGGCGGCCACCTCGCAGACTGGCGTGCTGCCGGAGCAGCTCGAGTTGAGGCAGGCCGGTGCAGGCCGCACATCGTTCGGGAACGGAGACCCTGCGCATTCTTTCGCGCCATCGCCGTCGATATGCCCAGGCAAAGCCCCTTGGCGTGCTCGAGTCCTGCCGACATGGCGTAGAGGATGAGCGCCTTCATCCAAATTCACAACCGCCCGGCCCAACCTCTTGCCCAGCGTTTTCACTTTCATTCATACGCACCGGGCGCGGCGTGAGTTAGGAGACGTGACGATTGGTACCGCGCAATTCGCACTGCCCAGTGGTCTCAATGGGCTAGGTGAGCACCGCTACAAGCGCTTGCGTACGACGATGTGCGGGATACCCGCCTCGACGAAATACTCTCCCTCTGTGGCGAATCCGGCCTTCACGTAGAATGGGACCGCGACCTCTCTCGCATGAGCGGTCAGCGCGGAGGCCCCAATCGACCTGGCGTGAGCTTCGCAGAACCGAAGCATGCGGGTACCGATCCCCTCGCGCTGCAAGCTCGAGGCTACGGCGACGCGCTTCATTCGAACCACCTCAGCTTCGGGGACGAGAAGGCAGGTAGCGACGACTTTTCTGTCGAGGAACCCCGCGACGTGGATCAACTCGCGCTCGGCGGCCACGTCTCCGTCAGTCGTCACGATGCCTGCGGGGTTAACAAGTACCTCGTCGCGAAGCCGCACGGAGGCGAGGTAGCTTTCGCTACCGTGTTCGATGATCTCGATTTTCGCGGGTGGGCACATCGTTCTCAGCGTCGGCGCCTGCGGCTCCTGAGTTCTGCGAACCCCTCAGAAGTTGGCTCTTTGAACCAATGAGATGGCGTCTATGTTTATCATCAGCCGGAGGCCTCAGTAAGGCGTTCCGTCCTTGTGTCGGTAGCCCGCGGTCTTTCTGCGCGTGTAGCGACCGGGGCCGAAGGTCATGTCGATGTCCGAATACTCGCCGTGATCTTCATCGTTGCGGGTACCGACGACCAGGAAGGTTGCAACGGTCTCGGTGCGATTCTGGAGGTGATGCCCGTCGGGCACGCCGGCGGGCCATCCCGCGCTGTCCCCGGGTCGCAATATAGTTTCTCCGGCGTCGTCGACGAGCACCAGCTCGCCTTCGAGGACGTACACAAACTCGTCCTCGTGCTGGTGCTAGTGTCGCTGACTCGCCCACGCCCCAGGGGCGAGCGTCATCAGGTTCACGCCAAACTGCGTGAGTCCTGCCGCGGCACCAAGTCGGATGCCGCTCCGGCCTCGACAAGGCTCCTCGAATGGAGGCGGATAGGATGAACCTTGGAATGTCTGGGCGCGGGAGGAGTCGATTTTGGGCATGCAGGACGCGTACTCACTTGATTTCGGGGAGCAAGCAAACGGCCCCTTTGCGGACCAAACGAGGCACGAACCGCGCTTATCGGTCGCAGTCGCCGCGGGTTTCGTGACATGTCGACTTTCTGCTCAACCTCGGTCGATCTCTTGGTCGATCTCTTTTGCCAACCGTTCCCGAGGACGATCGCGCCACCTCGTCACGATGGGATTGTACAGACGATACTATCAGCGGCGGCTCGTTCAGTCGTTCTCGCACTCGGAGGATGCGCGGAGTTGCATGACGACCGCGCGCCCTTCACCCAGCTTGCGAACGTAGAACACCGCATCGGGAAAGCTTCCCTGTGGATAGACTTCCCAGGCCAGGCTGCGAAAGCCTTCCCGGGCCACCGGTACGGTCCAGTCCGACGTGCCGTCAGGCTCGTAGTCGATTTCGATCGTGAGGTTCGCCCGCGGCTCGACATCCGCGATCAGCTCGACACGCATGCACCGAGGTAAGCCACCGTCCGCGTGGTTCGCGAGGAGCACCGGCGCTCCGACGAGCTCGACAGCGTAGTCATGCTCGTGCCAGGTCGCGACTTTGCGGATCTCGCCCTCTTCGAGG
>Ga0316189_10006839_pt1 | contig 10848 bp, 7 predicted proteins | sample LowCovwburrow_MG_FD_204930 | JGI IMG/M metagenome (GOLD analysis project Ga0316189, IMG submission 204930) | Coastal sediment microbial communities from Maine, United States - Lowes Cove worm burrow | ecosystem: Environmental > Aquatic > Marine > Coastal > Sediment | place: USA: Maine... | reverse complement strand
GAAGTTTCGGATTGTGGGTATTTTTGGCGTATTGAAGTTTGTCTGACAACACCCTCTTAGGCTAAAGACTGAACTGCCCACTAGGTTCTGACGACGTACACTTATTAGATTCATAGCGTGGACATGATATTCAGCGATAGGTCATAATGTTATTAAGGTGTCTCCCTTTGTAGCTTCAGGAATGGGTCAAAACTCCAATTTCTTGCCCCGACTATTATCGAACTTCCTTGGCGGACACTGAATGGCTTTTGCGTTCTATCATTGTAACTTAATTCATCAAAATAGTCGCCCAAGGACTTCACTTTTTCCTTAATCAAAAAACGTGATTTTTCTGTGAGATCACCGTGCTTAACAACACGAATGGCATCTTCTTCACTAAAGTCAGATTCAAAAAAACGTGGCTGCACTACGTTTTTTAAAAACTGATCCATTGGACCGTTCGGGTGCCATGAAAAATTATTTGAAAATAAGGGCTTAATTCTATTGTTTGCTAACAATGAAATTATTCCCATCCTATCTAGTTTAGCCAAATACGGGATTAGCTCAGTTTCTGAAAAGTTATAACGTTCGATTATATCTTCGATCGACCAGTGGTTAATACAAGCATACCCAATGACCAGAAGCGTTAAATCATTCGCTAACTCAACCTCGGAAGATTTCGGCAATTGGTTAATTTTCTTATCGCCTTCAGTGCTAAATTGGACAATGTCACTTATCTCCATATTCAGGATCTTAGCAATAGCATCTAGACGTTTAAGGCTACAATTACCAGACGAAAACATGTGTTTAACCGCAGATTCTGAGAGACCAAGCTGCTTCGCCATCTGTTTGTAAGTGATCCCTCGTCTTCTTAACTCGGCCTTGAGGAAGGCTATAATTTTAATTGAACTTGCCATATCCGGTGTCGAATTTTAATCCTAGACAGTCAGTATAACGCAACTTTTCATATTTAAGTTCACAAATCAACCCGTTTGTGTTCAGATTTCTGACAATTGGCAAGTAGGACAATTGCCAAGTACAGCTAGGAACTAATGTTATCGTTTTAGTTCTGAGATAGGGTAATTAGTTGAAAACGGAACGGAGATTTTAGTTTTGAAGCAAGTAGAAACGTTGAATGATTGGGACACTGAATTCCCACCTTATACTGGCAATATCACCAAGGGGTTGCTAGTAATCACATTTGCGATCAAATGCGACGGAGGGGTACTGTGAGGGTTGCATTCACGTCTTGCATGGATGCAAGAACAATATCACAACAAATAATTTGGACGTCGATTTCCAGGCACAAACCGGATGTGCTACTTCTTGTTGGCGATATTGTCTACATGGACTATGGCTTTGGATTATTTTTCAACAAGGTCAGAAATTGGTCTGAAACTAAATTTGCTGATGTACTCTACGAGCGTTATTTACTTCAATCCAACGTCGAGGAGTTTCGATTGTTGCTATCGGAAGTTGAACATTTTGAGTCAACTTGGGATGATCATGATTTTGCTTGGAACAATAGTTATGTTAACGGTGGAGGAAAGAACGCCGTACCACTAAAACAGCGACTGATTTCCAAAGCACTTAGATCACAATTCACTACATGGGCAAAAAATGGAGCCAAGGAAAGCTACCCTAACCAACCGACAATGGAACAAATGTTGTCGGAAACTGATTCAGGTATCGAGAAGGTTTTGGATATTGAAGGAGTAAAAATCATCCTACTTGATGCGCGTTACTATCGCTCAAACAGTAAACGGAGCGGCTCCGAATCTATGCTTGGCAGCAAGCAACGAGAATGGTTGCTTGAGCAAACGACGTCTGCGCCGGGCCCTTGTTTGGTTTGCACGGGCACTACCTTGGCTGGGTCGAAGGAAAGCTGGGATAAATACATGGACTATGACTGGATGGTAGAGAACATCCCAGCCAACGTAACTTTTTTAAGCGGTGATATCCACGACAATGAGATTAATCAGTATGCCGCGGCAAGTGGAAATATTTTTGATGTGACGGCATCGGGTGCTGCCAGAAAGAATGGCCAATATCGTTTATTCAACAGGCATGTTGTAGGTAATTACGGAGTTCTTGATTCGGATGGCAATAAGGTGCATGCCCGTTGCTTTAATTTGGATGAAATGGAACATGAGCAATTAATTTCTTAATTTGGACCGAGGCAGGAAAAATAATGACCTGATCGATGACCGTTAAAACGTTATTAATAGTAAATGAATATAGGATGCAGAGATGGAACGTAGGTTAACGACTATAGGAGAACTAGCATGAGCATTCGTCTAAAGAGAGGGGATGGGGGGCCGAATGCCAAGGAGTTTGAACGAAGTCTGATAGTAGATTTTCAAACTAGCATCAATTGTGTTGGTGCAATGTTGGTGGTTGACGGCGACTTTGGGATTGCCACTGAACAAGCAGTTAAATATGTTCAGCAATTTAACGGTTACCAGATTACAGGAATGGTCGATAATCGGTTGTTAGAATGGAGCGCAGGGCTTGAAAACCCTTTCCCAAGTTTAAACGTAAATGGAATTGCTTATATTGCACAGGTCGAAACTGGCGGGTTGAGTTATTACCATAGAAATTCTAAGTTTCCACATTACCCAGGTGGACCAAGCGGAATTACGATTGGAGTCGGATATGATATTGGTCAACAGAATGCCAATGAATTTAGAAAAACGTGGCAGCAGTATCTCTCAGCTGAGCAGTTAAATGAACTTATCAAGGATGTTCGCAATGATGGAAAGTCAAATCGAGGTTCAAAAGCAAGAGCCCGAAGCCTCGCGCGAAAAGGCATAGAAATACCGTTTAACATAGCGTGGCAAGTATTCGCCGAGCAAACACTGCCTGCCTATTTTGATAAAACTGCTGATATCTACCCATCCTTGCTAGGGCTACCTGATCACTGTCGATCAGCACTTGTAAGCTTGGTTTACAATCGTGGCAATGCTGTGGGAAATAGTGATCGGCGCAGAGAAATGAAGAACATTCAATCCTTACTTGCCGCTGCAGACGATCTATCTCTAACAAACCAACAGAGGGCGTCTATCCTGATAGGAGTTGAAAATGAGTTCGACAAGATGAAACGCCTTTGGCAAACCGGATCGGGACTAATACAGCGTCGGCAAGCTGAGGCTAATATGTGGAGAAAAGGCGTTAGCTTACTCAAATCAGAGTAAGACAACCAAGAATGATAGGTATGGGTTTGTCATGTGGGTTACTAATTCAGACTAACTGACAACATGGACAGAGTTTTAATTGATAGATAATACAACTGGTGTGTGCCATAACGGATACGCACAAAGACTCAAGGAGAAATGTAAGATGCAATTCAGAAGAATAGGGGTACAGCAGGGTTCAACCATTCAAACATGGGTCGAGCCACTTGATGGTGCGGTAGATACTTATACCGCGAAGGCATCTTTGCGTATGAACGCGCAGCAGGTTTGGCGACATAGAAACATAGTCGGTCGTACAAAAACCAATCCTGAGTCGGAAGTATTAATTTCCGAGACTAATTGCATACTCGATGTGGAAGTAATTTTTACCGGTGGAGGAGGGGCTGCTACGGTTCACAGCAAGATACTAAAACCGGACGGCACACAACATGGCGTCACGTTTGTCAGTCCTGTACCTGAAGTAGGGTCGGCTGGTGCTCATACAGTTTACATTTACATGGCAAAGTGAGCGACTATGCAGACTAAAATAATATACGAATTCAAAACAGTCCTGCTTGCAGCATTGCTGTCAGTTACTTTCTCGGCTAGCGGAGAAGAGAGTGCAGTCGAATCTGTTGAAGCGAATCAAGTTCGCAGCGCTGTGATCAACGCTGAGCTTGAAGAACAAAAACAGAAACTGATTCAAAAATTAGTAGGTGTTAATTCGGTGCAAAACTTCGCGGGTACGGTTGAAAACTTTTTACCAAATTTTCAGCTTGCTACCGTGTTGTCAGAAGGTGATCTGTCTAACACAGCAGACCAAGTTGCACTTGATCTCAGTTTCATTCTACAAAAAGCTAAAAGTAGTGATAATGATGCAAAACTTAAAGTTCTGATTAATCGTCGATCAGATATTTCCGAAGACCTCGCTAAGACATTTGATGAGGCCACCAAGGCTGCATTCAGTGACGATGTTGGCTCATTAGACGACATAAGCGTATCTTTTTTTTATAACATAACAAGCCAGCGCTTTGGGCGTGCGCCTGGGAAACATCTAAATCGGTTCACCAAATATGTAGAAGCCTTAGATGGTCTCCCAACTATTATCAAATTACGCAATGAGTTGGCTAATATCAGCAATGGATTTGACAACGCTCAAGCCCCAGGATCAGAAGGGCCTATTTTAGGGTCTTCATCAGCTATTGAAAACGATTTGATAAGTGTACGAACGAAACTTACCGCTGAGTTAGACCGGCAACTCACTTTGAATGGGCTAAACCAATTCTACAAACTGGTATCAAATCAGCCTCAGTTAAATTTTGGTTTTGAATACAAGTCGCGAGATCCGTTAGTTGGGGCGGATGAATTTGAGGGAAAGCTTAATTACGAAATGGGGTTTACGAACATTAATTCTCTTAACCGTCACCTCAAAACACTGGGTGCATGTGCTGAATCAGAGAGGGGCTGCAGCTATCAGAAGTATGGCAGCTACATGAACTCCGAGCGTGTGCGACGTGGCTTGATATCGAATAAGAGGCTTTCTTTCTCCTTAGCATACTCAGACATCAGCGATCATGTTTTCGAACATAAACATATTAGTTTTAAGAAGAAAGGCGGCGGTAAATTAACGGCCAAATTGAGTTATGGTAGAAGCCTTATTACATTACAGGATACAGAACCTACATGGCGCGTAGACTTGGCCCTTTCGGTAGAGGAGTATGTTAGTGATACCGAAGGGAATGACCGATACATTGGTAACCTCTCCTTTACTAAAAAACTCGCGAATGGGCTATCACTGCCGATCTCCTTTCAATACGCCAACAAAAGTGAATTTTTGAGTGATGACAACAACCAAGTAAGTGGGCATTTTGGATTAAAGTATGATTTTAAGAGTTTGTTTACTCAGTAATGTTTATAGGCGTGTTGTGCTTTCGTTATGAGAGGAAAATAAAAATGACAAATTGGAAGGGTAGTGGAGGTCAGACAAATGGCGCACCTGAAGTTTTGGTGATTTTACTTCATGGTTTCGGACGAGTTCGATAGGATGAAACGTCATTGGCCAGCTAGATCAGGACTCATTCACATCGGCAAGATGAGACCAGTCAGTGGCGCGACCTATTCTGGTATACGGAACCTGTGGGGCTATGGCACGCGTTAATAAATACTATCAGGCAGGGGATCGAACGGTAGAACTCGCTGAGAGCAGCCACCTTTATGTAGTAAGGACCAAGTCCGGTGTACATCCGTACGAGATTCTGTCGAAATGTTTAACTGTGTCGCAGAGTAACAGCGAGCGAATTGTTGATGATTTCCCCGAGGCGAACGTATGGGTTTACAGGAGCTACCCCGAGGACAAAGTGTCGATAGCTGATGTCAAAGAACAGGTTAGGGCACTAAATCATTCTGACCTAGATTACATTGGCTCCGTTTGGGTGGATCCGGATACACGGCGATATCAGCTCTATACCGGAAATTTATTTATTCAGCTTAGAGATAACTATGCCGAGCAGGAAGCGCGCCAGTTCCTTGAACGCCGAGGTCTGACTATTAAGTTGGCACTGGGATTTGCTAATAACACATACTTTGTTGAACCTGCCAATGACAGTTTGTTGGACGCGTTCGAGTGGGCCAGCCAATTAAACGAAGAGACTGCGGTAAAGATTTGCCAACCTGAGCTAATTGTAAAAAGAAAATCCTTTGACCGCGGCGGAGGTGGTTTCGTGGCCGACCCTGATCGCTATTGGATATCGAATAACATTAACCTGCCTGCAGCATGGCGCTACAGCAGGGGTGCGGGAGTACGGATTGCTATAATCGATGATGGTATTGATTACGACCATCCGGCGTTCGGTGGTGCTCGGATTGTGGCTGCGCGAGATATGCTGAAACCTGAGAACAAGCATGCAGGGCACTTATTTGGCAGCGAATACCACGGTACAGCGTGTGCCAGCGTAGCGAGTTCCAGCGACCGCAGAGCACCCGGTATGGCACCGGAATCCGAATTGGTGGTGGTGCGCTGTAAGGGATTGGGCTCTGTACTGGAAGCTGAAGCGATTTATTGGGCGGTAGAGCAGCGAGCCGACATTATTTCTTGTAGTTGGGGTCCGTCGGATGGTGAGATCGATGATCCGAGTGATGACTTTCCTTCTCACCGAATGCCTAACCATACTCGTCTGGCACTTGAATTTGCCGCTACACAGGGACGCAGTGGCAAAGGGTGTTTGATTTTTTTTGCAGCTGGGAACGGCAATGAAGACGTCTCGCTTGATTCGTATGCCTCAAACCCTAATGTGTTGGCGATTGCGGCGGTCAATAAGGACAATCAACTTACCGGATACTCCGATTCAGGGTTTCCGGTATTTTGTGTTTTCCCGAGCAGCGAAATAAGCCGGGTTAGGAATGGTTACACAACACGTTATGGCGTTACGGTAGCGGATCGTCTAGGTACTCCAGGGTATACCGACGAAGATTATTTCTCCTTGTTTGGAGGTACATCAGCTTCTGCGCCGGGTGCGGCGGGAGTGGCCGGCCTAGCTTTATCAATCGCACCCGAGCTGACCGCCGCTCAGCTTAAAAACATTCTGCGGCGCTCCTGCGTGAAAATTGGTCGAACGCAGGATTACGACCAAAAGGGCTACAGTGAGAAGTTTGGCTGGGGATTGTTAGATGCTCAGCAAGTGGTCGCCAATACACGCAATTTTATGTCTCGCAACGGAGGGATTAATATTATGAACAAGTCAGCAAAAGGTTACGCATTACACATTGGTGTTGATAAAACAGACCCAAGCGTTTACGACAATTTCCCAATGCTTAGCGGGTGTGTCAATGATGCAAGAGCATTGATGAAAATCACGCAGACGGAACAGTTCGATAGCATCGAATTGTTGGCCGACCAAGATGCCAAGCGCAACACTATAATTGGAAAAATTAGTGGTCTGGCAAGGCATGCTTTAGCGGGCGATTTGGTGGTGTTGAGTTATGCCGGACACGGTAGTTTTGTAACCGATACCTCAGGTGATGAAGCCAAGGATGAGGTTCTGGTCACTTATGATGGCTTGTTGATTGACGACGAAATATATGATTTGTTTTTGAAGTTTAAAGCGGGTGTCAGACTGGTTTGGATCGCAGATTGCTGTCATTCGAAATCCAATACGCGCGCCGCGACGGGTCGGAACCCTGATCGAGAGGTTAGAAAACTCGACTCGAAAATTGCCAACGCGGTTTACGAGGCTAATCGAGAGGATTTCCAACGTATCCTTAGAGGGTTAAAAAGAAACGGCCGACAAGATGCGGCAGCAGCGGTTTGGAATATGTATGCCTGTCAGGAAGATGAATTTGCCGAGGAGTTAAACGGCAGAGGCCTGTTCACACAGAAAATTGAATCTCTTTACGAGACTGGTCAATCGCTCGGGGTGGAAGAAGCGACGCGTGAGCTCAGTAAACCATTGACGCAGGATCAGAATCCGGAAGTTGAATTCTTCGGTGATAATCCTGAGTTGTTTGATCATGGTGTTTTTAAGGTGCATGGGTTATCCAGTGAAACGCCAGTCAGCGAAGTTGTCGAGGAGTGGGATGCTCAAACTGTCCATCCCGAAGAAAGAACGGTCGAACAGGCAAAATTTATCGTAGTCGGTACCGACCAGGAGACAATAGAAATTAATGACTCATTACGAGGCGCACAACAAACCGTTAGTCAGCTGCGTATCATCGATTCAGAACTACAATTGGAAGACGATGACACCAGTAATGGCTGGGATCGGGCTTACGATCTTTATGACAAACTGCAGTCTACCAAAGGCATTGATTTTCTGGAGCCGGATACGATAAGCCGTATCTATTCTATCGGTGACGAATCTGCGCTGAATAACCGCAGTGAGTTTCTTGAAAAGTATCCAAATCCCATACATCCCAATTATGACTTTTTGGAGAATCCTTTTATATGGCACTTAGCAGATAGATACAGCCAGCTTCGCAGTGCTTTCAATGAAATCAGAAAAGAATTTGTCGGGGGCGAACCGAATGAGACACAGCGGCAGGCGTTCCCGTTAATTTGTCATATCGATACCGGCATTATGTCGAATCATCCTGCACTGCCGAAATTTTATGATGCGATTAAATCACGTAGTTTTACTCGACTTGGGAGCAAGCAGGATGCGACTGATACAAATTCCCCGATTTCAATTGTAGAACAGCAAGGCCATGGACAGGGAACGATCTCGATTCTAGCAGGAGACAAGGTGAATCTAAGTGAGACAGGGAATCAGTTCACTGGTTATTACGGCGCGTTTCCTTTTGCTCGTGTAATGTCACTGAAAATTTCCGAGTCAGTGGTGTTACTGTCTGGTAGCAAGTTCGCTCGTGCTTTGCGCTACGCGGTGGATCAGGGTGCGGATGTAGTAACCATGTCGATGGCAGGTGCGCCATCACGTTCCATGGTTAAGGCCATCAACTATGCCTATGACAATGGTGTGGTGGTAGTGTCAGCGGCCGGCAATAGCTGGACCAAGGGAGGTAAGAAGTTACTGCCGAAGAAAACCATGTATCCAGCTCGTCTTAACCGTGTAATCGGTGTCACTGGCGCGACCCTAGATCATACCCCGTATTTGATAGAGGCAAATGAAGACTGGGAACGCAGAAGTCGTAGTCCAGGCGGTTCCACCATGCAGACTTGTTATGGACCAGCGTCGGCCAACCGTACCAATATCGCTGCTTATACTCCCAATGTGCAGTGGGCTTCACCGTTAACAGACGGTACCTGGTTTGATAAGTCCGGTGGTGGAACATCCTCGGCCACGCCGCAAGTCGCTGCTGCTGCTGCGATGTGGTTGTATAAGCACCGCGAGAGCCTAGCTGAGATTAAGGGTTGGCGCCGAGCTGAATTAACTCGGCAGGCATTATTCCAGTCTGCTGTCGGTTCCGACAAGCTTGAGTATGACGAGGTCTTTGGTCGCGGTATGCTGAAAGCACAAGAGTGCTTGATGCTTACGCCAGCCAGTCTTGCGGCTGGGCTGAAGAAGGAGAATAAGGACTCAATAGGCTGGTTTGCCATCGACGACATCTTTAAGCAATTAACTGGTCGTGGAAATACTGAAACTGAACAATCACTGCTGAGTGACATGATTCAGACAGAGTTGGCACAACTTAATTATCTGGATCCGTTGTTCTATGACTTCGATGAACACAGCTCTTTGCAGGACATGGCGGAAGCGATTAACGAAAGTGATCAGGCATCAAATTATCTAAAGGCCTTTGCGCGCAGTTATGCAAGCGCAAAGATGTCGGACAATCAACGAGGCGACGGTGTAGCCGGCGGTGATGCTTGGGTGACTTCCACTGTGGAAACCGATTCGAATGGTAAATATCGACTTAGCGCTGAAGGCTGTGGCTACCAACTGATTAAAAAACGCGGAGCCAAGCTCGATGAAGCAGTCTTTGCTGAGTATGAACTTAAAGTAATTCCGTCAGCCAACAGAAGCGCTGGAACCGCTCGCATCGGAGTCAGCTTAGCAAGCGATGCGCCGGTTTCTCCTGCGATGATCGTTGAGCTGGATGAGGAGAGTGGGATCGAACATATTCAATGGATAATTCCAGATTCTGCTGCAGCTGATAAGCGCTCCTCGCGCGGTATAGGGGTGGATCAGAATACATTTTATCTGGAGATGGATATTACAGGGTTACGTGGTCGCGGCAGGATCAAGAAATTTTTTCTTAGGATATACAAAACAATTCAAGATCAGTCGCTCTCTGAGCGCCCCGGCCTTATCGCCGGGCGTATCGGTAATGATGGGTTTGAATGGGTCGATCGAGATAAAAAGATTGATGCTGCGATCAAAGCCCAAACCAAGACAATGTTGCTGTTGCACGGCACTTTCAGCTCAGCGGAAGTAGGCTTCAGTGATTTGTTGGCACGGCCAGATTTTTTTCATACGCTTGAACAGAAAAGGTACGGCGATTATGTTTTGGCATATAATATGAGCACCATTCGAAGCTCGGTGCAAGATAATGCCGAGGAGCTACGCAATGATCTCCAGCGAATGGGGATAGCCGTAAGCAAATTGACTGTGATCGGGCATAGCCGAGGTTGCCTAGTCGCTAGAGCTGCATTTGCACACCAGATAAGACAGAACACGATGAAGATGGTGTTAGTGGCAGGAACCCACCTGGGTACTCCTATGGCTTCTGCCAGATACATTGGTGCAATGATTAATAGAGCCAGTAATCTGGCGGTGCTAGCGTTTGGTCCTACCGTTTTAACAGGCTTTCTGCGTGGTGTAAGCAGCATTGTGAGAATCATACTGGGCGCGCCCGGCATTTCTGACCAAGCGCCGGACAGCGAATTAATTAGGCAATTGGCGGAAAGCCCATTGGATTCCAAACAACTTTTGATCGGCGGCGATTTTGAACCTGATGCTAGAATGCTTAAACAGTTGGGTGACCAAGCCTTGGACGTAGCGGTGTTTGGAAGTTTAGCCAGTGACGGTGTCACTCCGTTACACAGCGCACTAGCCAGCAATGAGGGCCAATACCATCATCCGTATTACCGAGACCCACTGGATCAAATCAACCACTTTGGTTTTTTTGCTGATGATGGTGTGATTGGTGAGATTGAGAAACACATTTGACAGAGTCGAGGACAAATTGTGGAACCGGCAGAGCTCGTACATGTCAGCAAGCCTCTGTTTCCGATCCTGACGCT
>Ga0316189_10006838_pt1 | contig 10848 bp, 10 predicted proteins | sample LowCovwburrow_MG_FD_204930 | JGI IMG/M metagenome (GOLD analysis project Ga0316189, IMG submission 204930) | Coastal sediment microbial communities from Maine, United States - Lowes Cove worm burrow | ecosystem: Environmental > Aquatic > Marine > Coastal > Sediment | place: USA: Maine... | reverse complement strand
CAGATTACTGATAATACTATTGAAAAAAGAAAGGCTCAAATACCTAAGGCTGAAATGATTATTGAAGAGGTAAAAGATGAGTTTGCCGCTTGGTTAGAAACAAGAAAATATGCGCCAACGATCAAGGCATTAAAGAAAAAATTACAAGAGATAAAGTCTGAAGAGATGGATTATCAACGAAAAAAGCAACATGATTTTAATGAGGATCAAGCAGATATCTTATCAGACAGAATTATCCAAAAAATAACGAAACACTTTGCCAATCATTTAAAGGAAGAGGATAAATTTTCTAATGAAAGTATTGAGCTTATTTCAACAATTTTTCACTTAGAAACGAACAATAATTAATGAGTAACATCATAAGAATAGGAACTCGCGATAGTGAGTTGGCTTTATGGCAGGCAAATAGTGTCAAACGTCAATTAGAAGAATTAGGCTACGAAACTGAAATTGTACCCTTAAAAGCCACCGGAGATTTAGTGCTTGATACTCCTTTGTATGAACTTGGCATCACTGGAATTTTTACAAGAAATTTAGATATAGCTCTCTTAAATAATGATATTGATATTGCAGTTCATTCTTTAAAAGATGTTCCAACTGTTCTGCCAAAAGGTGTAGTACAAGCGTCAGTTTTAAAGCGCGGTAATCACAACGATATGTTGGTTTTTAAAGATAATGAAGAATTTATGTCTTTAAAAGATGCAACAATTGCCACAGGTAGTTTGCGTCGTAAAGCACAATGGTTGCACCGTTATCCTACACACACAATTATTGGTTTACGCGGAAACGTCAATACGCGTTTAAGAAAGGTTCAAGAGAACGAAGAATTGAATGGTGCTATTTTCGCTGCTGCTGGATTAAACCGTATAAAATTAACACCAGAAACAAGTGTTAATTTAAATTGGATGATTCCTGCTCCCGCTCAAGGAGCCATAATGATCACAGCTTTAGCAGAAAATGAATATGCTATCGAAGCTGCTGCAAAGTTGAACAATGAAGAAACCGAACTGTGTACTACCATTGAGCGTGAATTCTTAAATGTCTTAGAAGGTGGTTGTTCCTCACCTATTGGAGGTTATGCATATATTAAAGAGGAAGAAGTACATTTTAAAGGAGCCTTATTTAGTAAAGACGGGAAGCAGAAAATAGAGGTTTCTAAAATAACAAAGATTAGCGAGGCTCATACTATTGCTCGTTATTGTGCCGGGACCATTATTCAAAAAGGAGGGAAGCAGATAATGTTAGATGATTTTGAGGAAACTCCAAAAGAAATAGCCATTTTTTCAACAAAGAAGTTATCAGAATCACAAGCAAAATTATTTCATGAAGATATTGAGGTAAATGATAGTGATTTTATCAAAACACGATTCAATAGAATTCCACCGAAAGTGGTACGAAATGAAATTGAAAACGTAGTTATTACGAGTAGGAATGCCGTAGAATCTTTATTGAATAGTTTTTCATCAGACGAATTGCAATTCAAAAGCATCTATTGTGTTGGCAGAAGAACAAAAGCTTTGATTGAAAAACGAATTGGTAAGGTTGTGCATGCTGATAAGAATGCTAAAGCATTAGCAACATACTTAATAGCCAATCTTAAGGGAAAAGAACTAACTTATTTTTGTGGTGACTTACGAAGAGATGAATTACCGGATATGATGGCCGAAAATGGAATTGAGGTAAATGAAATTGAAGCCTATCAAGCTATATATAGTAGTGTTGAAATTGATAAAAATATAAAAGGTATGCTGTTTTATAGTCCCTCGACTGTGATGAGCTATCTAGAAAAAAATGAACCCGACAGAATTGCTTTTTGTATTGGAGAAACGACCGCCACTGAAGCAAAAAAGCATTTTAAGGATGTACAAATAGCCAAAGTACCAACCGTAGAAAGTGTGATAGAATTGGCTAATTTGTATTTTATCAAAGCAAAATAGAATTTAATTGTCCCCTTGAGGGGACTTTAGGAGTGTAATAATTATGTTCAGATCAAGAAGACTTCGAAAAACCGAAAATATTCGCAGATTAGTTAGGGAAACCAAACTATCTGTAGATGATTTTATTTATCCATTGTTTATTGAAGAAGGTGAAGATATAGAGACAGAAATTGTTTCAATGCCGGGAATCAAGCGTTTTTCCCTCGATAAAATCGCTAAAGAACTCGATGAGGTTATTAGCTTAAATATTCCTGCTGTCTTGTTATTTGGTATTCCATTAAAAAAAGATGATGAAGGGAGTGAGACATGGAATGATAAAGGAATTATTCAACAAGCCATTAAATATATAAAGAATAATTACCCCGATTTATATGTAATTACTGATGTGTGCTTTTGTGAATATACTTCACATGGACATTGTGGAATTATACATGAGAATGATGTTGCTAATGACCCTACTTTATTGAATATTGCCAAACAATCAATTTCACATGCAAAGGCAGGGGCAGATATGATTGCACCCTCGGGGATGATGGATGGTACAGTTGCTATGGTTCGAGAATCACTAGATAATTCAGGTTTTTCTGATATTCCAATTATGGCATATTCGGTAAAATATGCATCGGCTTATTATGGACCGTTTAGAGACGCAGCCGATTCTGCACCTAGTTTTGGAGATCGTAGAACCTATCAAATGGATGCTGCGAACAGAGATGAAGCTTTACGCAAAGCAACTTTTGACGATCAGGAAGGAGCTGATATTTTGATGGTGAAGCCGGCATTGTCATATTTAGATATTATTCGTGATCTAAAAAATAATTTTGACAGACCTATAGCATGTTATAACGTAAGTGGCGAATATGCTATGATAAAAGCAGCTGGTGAAAAAGGATGGATAGATGAAGAACGTGTAATGATGGAAAGTTTGTTATCAATGAAAAGAGCAGGCGCAGATATTATTATTACCTATTTTGCAAAGGAAGCAGCGAAAATACTAATGAAGTAACGGTTCAATGAGTTATCTACCAAATACTAGACACCAAAACTAAATTCTAAAAAATGAGCTTTAAAAAATCAGAAGAATTATATCAGAAAGGCCTGAAAAACTTGGTAGGAGCAGTGAATTCTCCCGTGAGAGCCTTTGCCTCTGTGGGTGGTAATCCTTTATTTATTAAAAAAGCAAAAGGAACAACTATTACGGATGTTGATGGTAATGATTATGTTGATTATGTTTTGTCTTACGGACCTATGATCTTAGGTCATGGTCATAAAAAAGTTCAAAAAGCGGTCGCTAAGGCATTGAAAAACGGATATACTTTTGGTGCCTCTACAAAAAATGAAATCAAATTGGCAAAAATAGTTTGCGATGCGTTTCCGGGAATGGATAAAATTCGGTTTGTAAGTTCAGGGACAGAGGCTGTGTTAAGTGGAATACGTCTGGCGAGGGCATTTACGGGTAAGGATAAGATCATCAAATTTTCTGGTTGTTATCATGGCCATTCAGATGCATTGTTGGTTGCTGCCGGATCAGGCTTAGCCACTTTAAGTATGCCGGGTAGTAAAGGTGTTCCAAAAGGTGCTGTAAAAAATACATTAATCGCAAATTTTAATGATTTAGAAAGTGTTAAAAAACACTTTGAAAAACATAATGATATCGCCGCGGTTATTATTGAGCCTGTAGGCGGAAATATGGGTGTAGTGATACCACAAGGTAATTTTTTAAAAGAGCTCAAAGAACTCACCAAGGCAAATGGAGCATTGTTAATTGCTGATGAGGTTATGACGGGTTTCCGATCAAAATTTGGTGGTGCACAAGAATTGTTTGATGTTGAAGCCGATATTACTTGCTTAGGAAAAGTAATTGGTGGTGGTTTTCCAGTTGGGGCATACGGTGCACGTAATGAAATTATGGAAATGGTGGCACCTTTGGGAGGCATGTATCAAGCAGGAACCTTATCAGGAAATCCGATTGCAATGGCTGCAGGTATTGCAACTTTAACTGAATTGAAAAAACAAAATCCGTATCAATATTTTGAAGAAATTGGTGGTATAATTGAAGTAATTCTATCGGAAAAAGCAAAAGAATACGGGGTTGATCTGGTAGTAAATAGATATGGTTCAATGTTAAATCCGTTTTTTACTAAAGATCCTGTTACTAATTTTGAAGAGGCACAAAAATCAGACACTAAAAAGTTTGCTGTATTTTTCTGGGAAATGATTCGCAACGGAATGTTTCTACCTCCGTCTCAATTCGAGGCTTGGTTTTTATCTTCCGCGATAAGCGAAAAAGATCTAAAGAAAACTGTGAATGCTATTGATAGGGCGATGGAAGCTGTTTCTAAAATGTAAAAGGAAAAATTGGCCTGATTAAGTAAAAAATTATAAGGTCTACTATAATTATTGAAATGTAAGGATCATGCTGAACTGGCTTCGGTTTCTTATTGCAAAATTTATGTGATTCTGAAACAAGTTCAGAATGACCAAAGAAAAAAAATTGATACTGTCATTCCCGCGAAGGTGGGAATCCAGCTTATAACATAAATAGATTCCGCATCAAGTGCGGAATGACATTAGAATATGATAAAAAACGACCTATTTTTAAAAGCATTAAAAGGAGAAACTGTAGACCGTCCACCAGTTTGGATGATGCGTCAAGCAGGAAGATACCTACCCGAATTTATAAAAATCCGTGAGAAATATGATTTCTTTACACGTTGTAGAACCCCTGAACTAGCTTCAGAAATTACAGTACAACCGATTCGTAGATTTGGTATGGATGCTGCTATTTTATTTTCAGATATTTTGGTAATTCCTCAAGCCATGAATATTGAGGTAGAAATGAAACCTAATTTTGGCCCATATTTACCAAACCCTGTTCGTGACCAAAAAGGGGTTGATAATGTGATTGTACCTGATGTGCATGTGGAGCTAGATTATGTTATGCAAGCCATTAAAGCAACTAAGGAATTGTTGAATAATGAAATTCCGTTAATTGGTTTTGCAGGTTCACCATGGACGATTTTATGTTATGTGGTACAAGGTCAAGGATCTAAAAATTTTGATAAAGCCAAAGAATTTTGTTTTACAAATCCTTTAGCTGCACATCAATTACTGCAAAAAATTACAGATACTACCATAGCTTATTTAAAAGCCAAAGTGAAAGCAGGAGTAGATGTTGTACAAGTATTTGACTCTTGGGGCGGTATGTTATCACCTGTTGATTATCAAGAATTTTCATGGAGCTATATCAATCAGATTATTGAAGCACTAAAAGACGAGGCTCCGGTTATCGCTTTTGGCAAGGGATGTTGGTTTGCACTTCATGAAATGGGAAAATCCAATGCTTCAGCCTTGGGTGTTGATTGGACGATCACTGCTCAAAATGCACGCTATTTATCAGGAGGAAAAATTACTTTACAAGGTAATTTTGATCCATCAAGGTTATTATCGCCACCTGCCGAAATTAAGAGAATGGTCACTCAAATGATAAATGAGTTTGGTAAGGACAGATATATTGTAAATCTTGGTCATGGTATTTTACCCAATATTCCACTTGATAATGCCAAAGCATTTATTGACGCTGTAAAAGAATATAAGGGGTAGTTGTAACTTTTTACAAAAGCGATAGTCAAATTTTGTATGATAAAGAATATTATTATCGGATTAAAAGCCTATGCTGATTCGTTTGGCTTAATTTCTGAGCTTAAACTCTGGAAATATTTTGTCATTCCAATTTTGATTAGTGTAATTACAGCTTTAGCAATTGGTTTTTCTGCGTTTATCTTTTCTGATAATATTACAGATTATATTTCAAGTTTAATTCCGAGTTGGAATCCTCCAAATTGGGTGCGTAGCTTAGAAATAATTTTTATAAGTTTAACTATTATTGCCGTAGGATTAATAGTTTACAAACATATAGTAATGGCTTTAAGCGCTCCGTTTATGAGCCCGGCTTCTGAAAAGATTGAACAGTATTTTTTAGGGAAAGAAAACCCATCAAATAGAGGTACTTCTTTCGGTCAACAATTATGGCGAGGGATAAGAATTAATTTAAGAAATTTAACAAAAGAAATACTGCTTACCATACCTATCCTTTTAATAGGGCTTATTCCTGTTATCGGAATATTTTCAACATTTTTATTATTTTTAGTTCAGTCATACTATGCAGGATTTGGTAATATGGATTATACGTTGGAGCGCCATTTAAATTATGAAGACAGTATTAAATTTGTAAGTAAACGTAAAGGCCTTGCTGTTGGAAACGGAATCGTTTTTATGCTTTTATTGTTAATTCCTGTTATAGGTATTATTTTAGTATTACCCTTGTCTGTAGTATCGGCTACTAAAGTTACTATTAATGAATTACATTCGTAAAGTATGACTATTTGGACTATCATACTACGTTTTCAATTTAAACAATTTTGGGAGTTATTTGTGCTTTCTATTAAATACCCTTTATATGTTTACCCAACATTAAAAGCCACCGCTAAAAGTTTTCAGATTGCTAAAAATGAATTCCCAAAAGCACATGGTAAAAAAGGTAAAGCGAATGCCTTTCGCCATGCTTTTTGGAATGCATATATTTGTTATGCATGTACCAAGTGGAGCAAGAATCGGCAAGGTATCATTACATGGGCAGATTTAATTACAGCCAAACATGAAGAGCTATCACCAAATGAACCTTTAGATAAGATCATGGATTTACATAATAATAAAGTTGGACGAACTGTATTTTATGCGCAAAGTTTTGAGAATGTTAATGAGATTAGGGAAAGTGTTAAAAAGGAGTTAGAAAGTGCAAAAAAAGTTAGTAATGCATCTGAGATTAAAGAAGGTGATGATATGCTGATTTATATTCAAGAGGATGAAAGTAGCTTTTGATAATTATAATATTTCAGACATCAGAAAACAAGACGCTTTGGGTGTACATGAATTGATGCGTAATAATAAAGAACGATTCAAACGTTATTTTTCAAAAACATTAGAAGAAAATATAACTTTGAAAAAAGCTAAGGTCTTCTCAGAAATTAAAGAGATGGCTTTTGAAAATAAAAATGAATTTCTTTTTATCTTAAAAAATATAAACAAGATTATCGGGCTTATTTATATCAAAGAGTTAGATTGGTCTAAGATGCAAGGGGAGTTTGCTTATTGTATCGCTTCTGGTTATGAAGGTAAAGGCTTGATGACTAAAGCAGTCAGCGAGGTTTCACAATATGCTTTTGAAAATTTAGGATTGAAATCTTTTCAAATTATAGTACATAAAGATAATATAGCAAGTGTAAAAGTAGCTGAGAAATGTAGGTTTGCTTGGCAACGTACTTTACTTAAAGAATATACACCACCAAATGAATCTCCATTAGATATGGAATTATACGAATTATATAAAAATTAATATGCCACATTTTGTTATTGATTGCTCAGAAAGTATTACCAAAATTAAAAGCCCAACTGATATTTTACACGCGGTTCACGATGTAGCTTGTAGTACGGAATTATTTGATGAAGCCGATATTAAAGCGCGTTTGAACCCTTTTGATAAAGATTATCTAGTTGGAGGAAAGCGAGAAGATTTTATTCATGTGTTTGCAAATATTATGGAGGGTAGAACCGTTGAACAAAAAGCAAATCTTTCTCGTGAGATTATAAAGAAATTAAAAGATTTATTTTCTGAAATTCCATTTATAGCCATCAACATTAGAGATTTTGAGAAAGCTACTTATTGTAATAAAACAATGGTTTAGAATATGAAAGAAAAATTCTATCAATACATACAAAACCTTCAAGACACCATTACTTCTCAACTCGAAGAAGTAGATGGTAAGGCTAATTTTAAAGAAGATATTTGGGAGCGACCCGAAGGAGGGGGTGGTAGAACACGTGTTATAGAAAATGGAACTGTTTTCGAAAAGGGCGGTGTCAATATTTCTGGCGTTCATGGTAAATTGCCCAAATCGATGCAAGCTTATTTTAAGGTAGGAGATGTTGATTTTTTTGCTTGTGGTTTGAGCTTGGTATTACATCCTAAAAATCCAATGGTGCCTACGGTTCATGCCAATTGGCGTTATTTTGAGATGTACAATAAAGAAGGTGATATCATAGATAGTTGGTTTGGTGGAGGACAGGATTTAACACCCTATTATTTATACGAAGAAGATGTAATGCATTTTCATCAAGTTTGTAAGCGATCTTGTGATCTTCATAATAAAGACTTTTATGTAGCATATAAAAAGAAGTGTGACGAATATTTTTACAATGCACATAGAAATGAGGGTAGAGGAATAGGAGGATTATTCTTTGATTATTGTAAAGCTACTGATGAAATATCAATGAAACAATGGTATGATTTTGTTACCGAAGTTGGTAACAGTTTTCTCGAAGCTTACGTACCGATAGTTGACAAAAGAAAAGATCTTTCATATACTAGCGAGCAAAGAAACTGGCAGGAAATTCGTCGAGGCCGATATGTCGAATTCAATTTAGTGCATGATAAAGGTACATTATTTGGGCTCAAAACTAACGGACGCATTGAAAGCATACTCATGAGTTTACCGCCACATGTACAATGGGTCTATGACCATCATCCTGAGAAAGGAAGTGAAGAGGCTAAATTATTAGAAGTTTTACAAAACCCCAGAGATTGGGTGTAATGTATTATACATTGGCATATATAGTTGCGTTATCATCTCGTGAAAACCCAATCAATTGTATTCCGAATTCTTTCGCAAAATCTACAGCCAACGAAGAGCAAGCCGAGACAGCCGCTATTATTGGAATTTTTGCAATAAACGCTTTTGAGATAATTTCATACGATACACGTCCACTCACCAATAATATAGCTGCATTGTGCAACTGTTCTTGATTTAGTAATGCACCTACAGCTTTGTCAACAGCATTATGCCTGCCTATATCTTCTTTCACAACCAGTAAGTCTTTATTCGAATCAAAAATTGAGGCAGCATGCGAACCGCCGGTTTTGTGAAATACGGTTTGTTTTTTTTGCATTAACTCGAATAATTGTTCCAAGTCTTTTGTGGTAAGAGAAACAGAAGAACTTAAAGAATCTCCGCTTAATTCAATATCTTCTAATTTTTGCTTCCCACAAATACCGCATGAAGAAACAGAAAGTAATGTACGTTTATTTAGATAACCTTTGCCTAAGCTCTTCTTAGTAATTGAAGCATTAATAATACAAAACCCATTTTCTTTTGTTTCAACTGGTTCTAGAAGAAGTTCTTCGGTTTGCTTATAAATATCTTCTGCATATAATAAACCTCTAATGAGTTCAAAGTCATCTCCTGGTGTACGCATTACAACGGTGTAAGGCTCTTTATTGATATTAATTTGGAGTCCGGCTTCAACAACCAAAGACTCATTGACTTTTTGAGAAGTGCTGCCTTTAATTTGCATAGCTTCATAATCAAATGTTTCCATAGTCAAAACCTTAGATTTTTTCAAAATCTACAGCAACAACCTTATATTCTGGTGTCATTGTTTCTTGATCTCCTACACTTCCTGTAATGATATTGATAAACACTTCTGGTTGATGAAAAGTAGTTCTTAAAATTCCTCTCTTTACATTTTTAGAATATTTTATTGGGATATTAACACTACCTCTATCTGAAAATATACGAACCATATCTTTATCTGCAATACCCTTTTCTTTGGCATCCCTTGGATGCACTTCCAGATAGTCTTTAGCTAAAATTTCCTGGTTGTCTGTACGACGTGTCATAGTTCCTGAGTTATAATGCTCCAATTCACGACCTGTAGTGAGTATAAAAGGATAGATTGCCCCATGTTCCACAATTTCTGGAGATTCTTCAAAATCAAAAGCGTGAAATTTTCCTTTTCCTTTTTTAAATGCCCCATTCATATGTAACATTTTGGTATCTGTTCCATCTTCTTTAATAGGCCATTGTAGGCCATTAGTACCTAGGCCTTCCCAGGTTAGGCCTTTCATAAATGGAATTACATCAGCAATTTCTTCAATGACTTTAGCGGCATCATAGGTTAATCCGGTTGGTTGGGTATATCCCAGTCGATGCATCATATCAATAATGATCTGACCGTCAGGTTTTGTATTTCCAATAGGATCAATAACTTTATTGACACGTTGAACGCGACGCTCACCATTAGTGAAAGTTCCATTTTTTTCAAAATATGAAGAAGCCGGTAAAACTACATCTGCCATTTCAGTAGTAGCAGTCATAAATAGTTCTTGAACCACTATCAACTCTACCTTCTCAAATGCTTTAATACTATGATTTGAATTTGGGTCCGTCATTATTGTATCTTCACCCATAATATACAAGGCCTTTATTTTTCCATCAATAGCAGCATCTAACATTTTTGGAATTTTGAGTCCTTCTTTTGTTGGCATACTCGCTACACCATATTTTTCGGCATAATATTCTTGAACCTTAGGATCATTCACATCCATATATCCTGCACCTTGATGCGGTTGTACACCCATATCAGCAGCACCTTGTACATTATTTTGTCCACGTAACGGATTTAAACCAACACCTTTTCTACCCACATTACCGGTCATCATAGCTATATTGGAAAGTAACATTACAGTTTTACTTCCTTGAAAATGTTCAGTTACACCTAAGCCATGAAATTCCATGGCTCTATCTGCAGATGCGTACGCAATAGCAGCTTCTCTTACCAACTCTTTATCAACGCCTGTTAGAGTAGCTAATTCATCCATGTTGAGATCCTTAATATGATTTCTAAAATCTTCATATTGCTCAGTATAAGCATCAATAAAATCTTTTTTAATCAATCCTTCCTTTAAAATATAATGTGCAATCATATTTAACACGGCAACATTGGTTCCCGGTCGAATTTGCAAGAAATAAGTTGCGAGATCTGCTAGTTTTGTTTTTACAGGATCAACCACTAT
>Ga0316189_10006837_pt1 | contig 10848 bp, 10 predicted proteins | sample LowCovwburrow_MG_FD_204930 | JGI IMG/M metagenome (GOLD analysis project Ga0316189, IMG submission 204930) | Coastal sediment microbial communities from Maine, United States - Lowes Cove worm burrow | ecosystem: Environmental > Aquatic > Marine > Coastal > Sediment | place: USA: Maine... | reverse complement strand
TGCGCTTCACCACTTCGCGCGGCGCCGCATCGATGACGGCGGTCTCGCCAAACCCGCTGTATGCCGCCTTCTTCTTCGCACCCAAACGGTAGATGACCTGGGTAACCTGCCCCGCGACGAGCTCCTCCTCGACTTTCAAGTCGCCGTACTCGCCACCGAGGATGTTGACCTCGTACTTGCCCGGCTCGAGGTCGGTCGCAACGAAGGTTCCATCCGGTCCCGTGACGATGTCTCTGACGAGTTGGTCCTGCTCGTTGAGGATCTCGATCGTGACGGTGCCGGCGGCGCTGTCGTCCTCTGCGAGCAGCACGGTGCCGGAAAGCCAGCCCGTCGTCATCTCCTCGGGCGGCTCCTTCAACTCGAAGACGTACCGATAGCGAACGCGGGCCGCAATCGGCTCCCAGTCTTTGCGTGCGGGCTCGAACACGAACTGGCGCGCGGCCGAGAGCGCGGCCTCATCGAAGCCTTCCCCTGCGGACCTGGCAACGCTCACTTCGCTGACCAGACCATCCTTCCCGACGACGATGTCGAGCTCTACGACAGCCTCGATGGGCTCGTCGCCCTCGGTCTCCGGGTAGGCCGCCTCGACGAAGCGAATGAGCTTCGGCGGCGTGACGAGTGGCTTCTCTTCTTCCTCGGGCGCCGGCTTGCCGCTGGTCTGCGCCTGAGCCCCATTCGAGACAAATCCCGCGAGGAGCAAGGCAGCGACCAAGCGAAGCACCGCCTAAGCATACGGACGGCAGCATGGCCATACAAACCGAAGCGACGGGGGCCGTCCTGGACAGCGAGGATCGTTCATTTCGGCGCGGTCAAAAAGGTGACACGAATGTTGCATTGGGAGCGGGCGGATCGCTGGTCGAGGGGCTGTCCTTGATCTATCGTCGCGCGATGATGAGATCGTTATCCATCGTTGCGATGGTGCTGATCACGGTGACGTCTTGGATGGGCTGCGGCGACTCTCGCCCAGCCGGCACCGCTGGAAGCGACAGTTCCTTGGTCGGTGGTCCATGCGTGGACAACCTCGATTGCGATGAACGCCTCTGCGAGATCGATAACCGGTTCCCTGATGGCGTTTGCACCATCTCCTGCGGCGAGTCCGGGCATTGTCCTCAGGGATCCTCCTGCGCGGAGCTGCCGATCGGCTGGGTCTGCCTCGTGAACTGCGTGAGTGCTGCGGACTGCAGGACCGGTTATGCGTGTCAACCCGTGACGGAAGCCGGTACCAACGACGGCTCCACGGTGACCGTCTGCATCGGCTCCGCCCGCCCTTCTTGAGCTCCTTCAGGGTAACCCGATCTTGGCGTTGCGATCCTTGGCTGAGAGTTGAAGTGTTTTCTCAGATGCACATCGGTAGAACGTGTTCGCTCGTAGCGGTGTTGCTAGCCGCGTGTAGGTCGGCCCCGTCTGCGAGCGGGACGCACGATGCCGGGCGGTCGAAGAGCTACGTCTTCAAGCACGAGGGCATCGTTCGAGATGTCGGTGTCTTCGATCCTCGCACGCGAACAGACGAGGGTCTGTCTCGACCGATGGTAGTGGTGCTGCACGGCGGGCTTGGCGACGACGACGACACAGTCGCGCTGACGTTCGGAAAGCTCAACGAACTTGCCGCGGAGGACGGCTTCCTGGTGGTCTATCCCCAGGGCATCGGGGGTCACTGGAACGATGGACGCAAGGTTGATCGCTATGTTGCGCAGCGCGAGGGCATCAACGACGTCGGATTCCTCACGACACTGATTGACGACCTCGTCGAGAAGCGCAACGTCGACCCCGATGCGGTCTTTTTCGTCGGCGTGTCGGACGGCGCGATGATGACGCATCGCTTCGCGTGTGAGCGGACCAACAAGCTCCGGGGGTTTGCAGCGATCATCGGCGCGATGCCCTACGACGTCGCGCGCTGGCGTTGCGGTGAAGAACCGTTGTCAGCACTGATGATCAACGGGACGGAGGACCCGATCGTCCCCTGGGACGGAGGGATGGTACAGTTTGATGGTCAGAAGCTCGGTCGGGTGCTTTCGGTAGAGCGGACGTTCTCGTTCTGGAGTAGCCATGACGGCTGTACGAGCGTCGCCGTGTCGAAGATCCCCGATTTCGTCCCCACCGACGGAACCCGAATCGAGCGGCACAGGGCTACGGGCTGTGCGGGGGACACGAAAGTCGAGCTTTTCTCGGTAGAGGGCGCCGGTCACACCTGGCCGTCCGGTTGGCAATACTTACCCGAACAGATGATCGGACCGACCAGCCGAGACATCGACGCCGCCGTGGCGGCCTGGCGCTTCTTTCAGAGCACGCTCTAGTACCTGCAACATTTTCGAAACGATCTGGGCAAGCGCCATCGCCCGCCTTCGGTCTTGGGCTACCTTCCGATCTCATGCCGACGCGCATCCTCGTCTTCCTCGGTCTGCTGGCGCTCGCCGCGGGCCTCATCGTGTCTCTGCTACAGGGCTGTGGAGACGCGGGCCGCATCGATGCGGCTTGCCAATCTAACGACGACTGTGCCGCCACGGAGCTCTGCGCAACAGGGTTGTGCGAAGGCGGGCTCGGCGTGTGCACCGAGCGGCCAACCATGTGTCCCGACACCGATAGCCCGGTATGTGGTTGTGACGACCAGACCTATCAGAACGTTTGCTTTGCCGACATGGCCGGCGTTCGCCTCGCCCACACCGGCCCTTGCATTCCAGCTCCGAGCTGAGCGGCTCAGCGCGACGAGCGGATCGCCCTGAGCCAGTCTCCGCTGAGCACGAATTAATGAACCCCGATTGCGCGCTCGCGCAACCGGGGCTGGGTGGTGGAAGAATCTCCCTCTTAGTTGCTGCTAGCTGCGCCGGTGGGGAATGCGGTCCAGCCTGTGGTCCAGTCCATGCCGGACGGGCCGCCAAACGCGCCGAGACAGCTGTCGTTCGTCAGGCTGTAGTCCGGAGCTGGGTCGCCGCCGGTTGCAGCTGTGCTGAAGTCACCGAGGCCCGGTTCACCTTCGAGATTGCTCCGCATGGCATCTGCGAGAAGCGTCGGCTCGTCAAACAAGTCCGCCGTCATTGCAGGCGCGCTCTCGTCCTTCGGATCGTTGTCGTCGTCGGGGTAGTTCACGCCGTTGTCGTCGAAACAGCTGTTCTCGACGACGATGCCGGTAGGCCACCCTCCGTCAACACTCCATGCGCCATTGCGCATGTCGTAGCCGGCGCCGCCGAAGCCGACGACGACGAGGCCGTCGAGAACGCCCCAGGTGCCGACGCGAGTCACCACGCCGCTGCCTTCGGCGCGATCGTCACCGATTATGGTGCCGTTGGTGATGTCGGGGGCCGAGCGCGGCTCCACGTTGTTGTCTCCGTCGCCGAAGTTGTCGGCCTCGATGCCGTTCGGGCTCGAGCTGGTCGAGGTGAAGTGATGGACGATGAAGTTGTCGACCGTGCCGCGGTAACCCTGGTCCCAGTCGAGACCGTCATCGCCGGGCCCGCTGATGAGGACGTGGTCGATGGGGGCGGTGCCTCCGAAGAACTCGACGCCATCGTCGAGGCCTCGGTGAACCTGGATGTACTCCAACGTCGTGTCGCTTCCGCAGCCACCCACGGTGAGCCCGTTGAGCTCGTTGTCGTCACCGAACACGGCACCCGCATACTCGATGCGAACGTAGCTGAGCGTGCCGCAATCATGGCTGTCGTCGTCGCCGCCGAACTTGCCTCGCTCTTCGCCGACCGCAATGCCCTCGATGCTGCCGACACATTCGCCAGCCGTGCCGTCGCAGCCCGTGTCGCCCCAACTGAGGCGCGCGAGACCGAGGAGAACGACGCCGCCCCAATCACCGGGCCTGGCCTCTTCCGGAAGGGCCGAGGAGGTGAAGACGATCGGGTTCGCTGAGGTGCCCTGCGCGTCGATCGTCCCGGTGGTGGTAACCACGAGCGCGGACTGCTTGTCACCGTAGAGAGCCGCGCCCGCCTCGATGGTGAGCTCCGCACCGACCACGTAGGTCTCCCGCGTGAAGAAGTACCTGCAGCCTGCTTCGAACACCGTGTCTTCGGTGATCTCGTCGACCAGGATCTCCACGTCGCCCGCGCCGCCAATCGCTTGACACGGATTCGGATCGAGGCCGCCACCGGTGCCACCCGTTCCGCCACCACCGCCGTCGCTACTACAGCCCGAGCCAGTTGCGAGCATGGCCCCCACAAGAATGATTCCTAGATATTTCGCCATTTCCATATCCTCTCTAATGCGGCCTCTCCCGCCGCGTAGCTGTTGTCTATTCTCTCGAGTGCGCTCAGTAGATGTACTCAGCGCTGATGCTCACACTCGTGCCCCGGTGCTCTACGAAGGTGATCTCGTCGCCCTGTTTGTACTGGCGCTTCGCGAACGCGATGTTCTTCCACTTGAACCCGAGCTTCGCGTGCTCCGAGACCCGCCACGTCGCGATGAGGTCCAATAGATGTTGGGTTTGGTCGAAGACATCGGGTGCGATTACGTTGCCGCCCTGGACACTGCCCGCTTCCACGATGCGCGGCCCGAATGTGTTGTAGACCAAGCCGACCATCACGCCCGAGTCAGGATCGTCAAAACGTAGTGACAGATTGGTGACGAACGGAGACTGATTGAACAGCCGGCGCTCCAACCGGCCTGCGATCCCCTGGTCCGCAGGCAACTTCGACTGTGAGCCCATCAACGCAACGTTCCCGAGGAAAAAGAACTTCTCGAGCTTCTCGTGTAGTCGACCGAATCCAAGCCGGAGCTCGATCTCGCCTCCGACGAGCCAGGCCGTGTCGGCGTTGCGGTAACTCGCGCTGCCGTTCACTTGGCTCAGGATCACGAACTCGATCGGGTTGACGAAGTACTTTCCAAACACCGTGGCCGCGATCAGGTCTGTGCCGCCAAAGTAGAACTCGTAGCGTGCCTCGGCATTCTGGACTCGCGTACGCTGAAGGTCCGGATTGCCTGCGACCAGCCAGCCACGAAGAAAATCGAGGTAGGCGAATGGCGCGAGCTCGCGAATCGCCGGTCGAATCACCGTCATCCCGTAGCCGAGCTTGACGAACATCTCGTCATTGATCTGAAACGAGAAGGTCGCCGAGGGCATGGGATCCAGATCCGTGCGATCGGTCCTCTCCGGCAGCGTTGGATCGTTGGTGAACGGGCTCTTGGACTCGACCTGTTGCCGAAACGCCTCAAATCGAAGGAGGCCGAGGAACTTCAGCCAAGGCGCGATCGGCGTTTCGAGCTGCGCGTAGCCTCCGACGAGAAGATTGTTTGCCGTGTAGCTGTCATCGGAGAACGTGACTTCCGCGATCGTGCTGATGGGGCCCAGACCATCGGGACCGAACACGACTTCGGGGTCGCCCACGAGAGTGGCGCCGCCGCGACCCTGCTGAGTGAATCGGCGGGCGTCGAAACCACGGTCGGTGTAGCCCGCGTCCATTCCGATACTGGCGTATGCGGTGGAATCGAACGCTTCGTACAGCGGAAAGCGAACGCTCGTCTTGCCTCCGACGGAGATCTGCTTGAGGTCGGAGAAGAAGCGAGTGGCCGACGCGATGTTTTGGGACTCGACCTGTTGCTGAACCTGCCGCCGGTCGGGCTCGTCCCGCCGACCCGTGCTGACGACTGCGTTCCAGCGAAGCCTCGCCTTGCTGTCCTTGAGGTTTCGATGATCGCCGGTGAGCTGGTTGAAGAAGATCGAACGCCCGATGAAGTTGTAGCTGTTCTTCGAGAGCGGAACAAAGTCGTCGTTCTGCGAGCCGCCCAGCTGAAGGATGGTTTCATCCTGGCTCGTGCGACTGTACATGGTCGTCAGGTTGAGGAAGTTGTCGCGGTTGAGCTCCAGGAAACCGCTCCCGAACGTGCCCCAGAGCACTTCCTGGTCGCCCTTCTTGTAGTCGAAGTCCTCGATGAGGGTGTCCGCGCTTCCGTCGGCTTGGTAGGTGTAGCGCTTGTTGAGACCCGTCTTGATGAGGTCTTCGTACTCGTAGAGGAAGCTCACGAGGTACCCGCCACGGAGGCCTTTTGACGTCTTTCCAATCTTGCCGGAGTTGCCCGCGCTCACCTTGAGACCGAGCTTCGGAATCGCGAGCCTGGACTTGGGATTCCACGCGCTGGAGAAGCCTCGCCCCACCTGCGAGACCTGGTCGTTGGTGGTGTAGCGGGTTCCCGGGCGGCCGGTGTCGAGTCGCTGTGGTCCCAAGGAGGGAGCCGCGGCGCGCGACCCATCGTCAAATCCGAGCCAATCACGCTTGCCACCCTGATAGGTCGGCATCTGCCGAAAGGTGCTCATCGAGTTGGCGCCAATCGAGACGCCCACTTTGAGCATTTGCTCGCGCGGGTAGCTCGAGGTTTCGATCATGAGGAGACCGCCGGCGAAGTTGCCCGGAAGATCCGGCCGGGGGGTCTTGACCACAGCCAGGTTGCTGACGATGTCGGCCGGAAAGATGTCCAGCTTCACGCTTGGGATGTCCGGATCGACGCCCGGCACGGGTACGCCGTTCAACAAAATCTGATTGTAGCGGTCGGCCAAGCCGCGAATGATCACGCGGCCGCCATCGTCGATCGTGACGCCGACCACGCGTGAGACGGCGCCCTTAGCCGTGCTGTCACCCGCTCGTTTGATCTCTTCCGAGCTGATCGAGTCCTGAACGCCAATCGCTTCCTTACGGATGTTGAGCTGGGCGGCCTCACTGGAGGTGTCAGCTAGGTAGACCACCTCTTGTTCTTCGACGCCTGCATCCTTCTCCGAGATGGGATCGAGGATGAAGTTGATCCGCTTGAACTTGCCGCGGGCGACCTGGACATCGTCCCAACGCGCGCCGTGATAGAGGTCGTAGTAAGAGCGAAGAGTGTACTTCCCCGGAGGTAGATAGAGCCGATACCGGCCGCGTTCGTCGGTAATCGTGCTGCGGAGCTTGCCGTCTTCATTGCCCTTGGCGAGCACCGGGGCATCCGGCAGAACCTTCTTCGGCCGACGGGACGCGACCTGGCCCTGCACGCCGGTTTCTTTGTCCGCGCCTTCCTCGAGCTTGTTGGGGTCTTGCACCTCCACGGTCTTCGAGACGACGGGCACCGTCGACTCTTCGATCTTCTTGCCCTCGGCGTCGGTGACCGTGTCCTCTTCCATGTCGGGACTCGCCCCGTACTCGATGACGACTTCATCGACGTCGCCGATCGCGTCTTCTTCGGCTTCCTCTTCGGCCGCGCCGACGTCCGGCGTGATCCACTCCTTGCCGTCGACGTCCTTCTTGATGATCTCCTTGGGCGGTTCCTCTTCGGGGGGTTCCTCGGCAGGAGGAACGTCGTCCTTTTCGTCCGAAGGCGGCTCTTCATCCGGCCGCTTTTCGTCCGACGGCGGCGCTTCACGCTCCTGTGCACCCAATTCCCCTGGAATCGACGCACAAATCCCCATGAGAAGGGCCATGAGAAGCCCTCCTTTAGTCAGCCTGGACATTTCTCTCCTTCGACGATCCGAGCTGAGGCAACGGACCGTCAGCTCGACATGCCGCTAGTCGTGCATGCCCTCCGTGAGGACTGCGATGTGTGCGGCCCCACCGATGCGCGCCATATCGAGCGCGCGCACCGCGCGTGAGTACGGCGCTTTGTCCGCCGCGTCGAAGAACACCTTGCGCTCGCCGCGCGCGATCAACACGCGCCTGAGCTTCTCGGAGAACTCGGCATCCGCGACGATTTCCTTATTGATCTGGAAGTGCCCTTCGGGATTCACGCTGATCACCAGCGGCTGCTTCTCGTTCGGGTCGGGAGGCGCAACATCTTCCGAATCCGGTTTGTCCGGCACGTGAACCCAGAAGTGCGCCGGCATCAGCGGCATGATCATCATGAAGATGATCAGCAGAACAAGAACCACGTCCACCAGCGGTGTGACGTTCATCTCGGGCTTTGCTTGGCCCTTCTTGCCTCCGTGGGCGCCGACGTTCATTCCCATGAGATTCGCCTCCTAGTTCGCAACCTGTCGGGTTTTTCGAACGCTCTCGGCGAACGCGGCAGCATCGTCCAGAGCCGCTTTCGTCGCCCGCAACGCAACCCCTGGGAAACCCACGTCTTGCACGATGGCCATGACATCGCGCACCTTGTCGTAGGTCAGTCGGTGGTCCCCTCGGAGTACGAGCTTCTTTTCCGGATCGTCGGCGTTCGCCGCTCTGAGATGGTCGACGAGCTGTTCCCTGGCCACTCCGTAGTCGTCTAGATAAAGCCGTCCGTCGACGTCTATCGAAAGGACATAGGGTTCGGGCTCGCCTTTGCGCTCTTCGTCCGGGTTCTCCATTTTCGCGAGCTCGAGGTTCTGGTCGCTCACGGCAGCGGGCAGGATCACCATGAAGATGATCAGAAGCACGAGCACGACGTCCACCAGGGGTGTGACGTTCATCTCCGGCTTTACTTTTTCGCGCTTCTTTCGTGAGAGACTGCTCATCGGCCTGTCCGGTTAGATGGTTTCAATCACTCGGCTGGAACGGGCGCCGCGTGGTCGCCGTTCATTTCCGGCTCCGCGCGATCCAAGATCGCGTTGGAATCGCCGCCGAGCGCGCCTGCCTCGAGTTGGTCGACCAGCTCGCTGCCAGCGTTGGCAAGACCTGCTTCGTAGTTCGAGATGAGCCCGCTCAACCAGTTGAACAGCATCACGGACGGAATCGCGACCATGAGACCGTACCCCGTGACGTAGAGCGCCTCACCGATCAGCGGACCGATCGTGCTCAGACCACCGCCACCATCCTGGCCAATGACCTTGAAGGCGCCGAGGATGCCGAACACCGTTCCTAGCAGTCCCACGAAGGGAGCGGTGGAGCCGGTCGTCGCCAAGACACTCATGCCCTTGTTCAAGTTCGCGCTGAGATTTTCCCCGCTGCGCTCGAGGCTGCGCTGCGTGAACTCAGCGGCGCGGCTCTGGCTGTTACCGAGTGCCAAGTTCTCCTGGAAGACCTTGATCCCCTCGAAGATGAAGCGCGCGAGATGGCTTCGCTTCTTGGCATCTTGGGCGATGTGCATGACGGCATTGGCGTCGCCGCGCTCCATCGGCTCCGAGACATCGCTCGCGAATTTGCGGGACCGTCTTTTCGACATGAACAGCATCAACAGCCGGTCGACGGTGACGGTGATGCCCCAGATGCCCTGAATCGTGAGCACGACTACCGCGCTCTTCACGATGGGATTCATCGTGTGCCACATCTCTAGTAAATCGATTTCCATGGCTTGTACCTTTCGCTCTCAGATATTGGACGGCTTGAACGTGAACTGACGCCGGTACGGGTACGGGACCGCGGTGCCGTCCGGCAGGCGCGCGGGCTCGAAGCGTTGAGCCAATGCGCAGTTGATGATCGACTCATCGGGGATGAGCTCGTGTGACTCTTCCACCTCGGCTTTCGCCGGAACTCCGTCCGGCATCACCAAGAGCCGGACGCGCACGCGAATCGTCTCTGCACTCGTGCGAACGGCGAGTGGGATCTCTGGCGCGCGGCATCCGCTGAGGAACTTCGGGCGACTGACCTTCTCACGCTTCTGGCGAGGGCCGGTCTTCTTCTTCCCTTTGCTCCCGCCGCCTCCGATCATGTCGTCGATGTTGATCTCTTCGACTTCGGCGAGCCGGCCGTCGGCTGCCTCTTGAAGCTCCTCGTCCGGGATCTCCTGCGGCGCGCTCAGGCCTCGCTTCTGTCCAGGCTCGGCTTTGACTTCCTTGGGCTCTTCCTTCTTCTTGATCACCTTCGGCTTGGGCTTCGGCTGCTCCTGCTTGGGCGCAGTTGGCGCAGCGGCAAACTGGATCTCGACATCTCGCACCTGCCGATCCACCACGACTTTTGCCGTGGCGACCGCTGCGGCAACTCCTGCTGCAGCAACGACGTAGACCACCGACGACACGGCCAACGAAAGGCCGATGCGTCCTCTTTCTTCGGTGGACTCCTTCTTCTTCTTGTCGAAATCGCTAAACACTAGTTGCTCACTTCAGGCGGTACCCAACCCCGCGCACGGTTTCGATCAGGCGTCCGACGTCCCCGAGCTTCTCCCGAAGCCGTTTGACGTGGGTGTCGACCGTTCGCGTTTCGAGCGTGCCTGGGTGATGCCAGACCGCCTCCAGTAGTTTCTCGCGGCTACGCACCAATCCCCGGTGACGGGCGAGATCGACGAGGAGCTTGAACTCCAAAGCCGTGAGAGCGACGACGTCGCCGTCGGCCGTCACCTCGTGCCCCGGCACGTCGATGCCGAGTCGATCGACCTGGAACCGGTTGACGGGTTGCTCGGCCTGAGCGTGAGCGCGCCGAAGAACGGCTCGTAAACGGAGCGCGAGCTCGCGTGGACTGTAAGGCTTCGCCACAAAATCATCCGCACCGAGCTCGAACGCGAGGACGCGATCGATTTCGCTATCTTGCCCCGAAACCAGGATGACGGGCTTGCTCCGCGTCTCGGGTCGTTGTCGGACCCGTTTGAGGACATCGGTCGCACGCATGTCGGCCAGCTGGTCTTCGACGACCAAGACGGCGACTCCCTGCTTGGACAGAAGACGGATGGCGCTTTCGCCATCCGGCGCGGACTCGAGGTCGGGGCCACTGGGACCTAGGGACTGACTGAGCGCCGTGAACAGAGAGTTGTCACCAGCAACGACGCAACGATCTACTGCCATCATCGATCGGAGCTTGCGGAACAAGCGTGACAGCTTTGCGGCGCTCCCGTGTCGAGATCGTGATTCGTAGGTGGCAGTCGCGTGTCGACACGCGGTCGCCAGATCAAACTTGATGTGACGCGGGGTCGTCGCCGGGCTGTCACACGGCTGTCACATGAGGGTCTCAGAGTCGGGGCGATCGGAGCGAATACATTGGCAAAATCATCACAAAATCATTGGGTTTTTCTGATTCTTACGGCAGCGCTTGTCGCGTCCTC
>Ga0316189_10006836_pt1 | contig 10849 bp, 6 predicted proteins | sample LowCovwburrow_MG_FD_204930 | JGI IMG/M metagenome (GOLD analysis project Ga0316189, IMG submission 204930) | Coastal sediment microbial communities from Maine, United States - Lowes Cove worm burrow | ecosystem: Environmental > Aquatic > Marine > Coastal > Sediment | place: USA: Maine... | reverse complement strand
GGCTTCACGCGATAGTCGCTGCCGCACCGCTGCGAAGCCACCGAGTGAGTTCAGATGAAGACCAAACACCTAGGAGGGAGAGTCCTGACGTCGGATGAGCTCCGCCAGCTTGCAACCAACGTGCGCGTCACCATTCCGACCCCACTGGCTGCCCTTCTCACTTCAGAGGCGCTCGTCGGGCTAGTCTTCGGCCTCAGCGAGGCACAGGACGAGTCGGGGTTGGGGGCCGACTTCAAATGGATGACGTGCGCGGAAATGATCGACGAAGCCAACGAAGCGTTTCCGGGCATTCTGGCAGTCCGGTGTGGCTTCCTGCCAATAGGCCAGTGCCTTGTAGGGAGTGGAGACCCGTACTTTCTTCGGCTGAGCGATGGTGCGGTGGTGCGGATACCACACGACGCCGCTCGGGGCGCCGTACTCGACTGCCAGCAAGTTGAACAAGTCATGCCTTCGATCCCTGCGTTGCTCAACATGGCCGACATCTCAAGTTAGGTGATCTGGTGGGGGGTATGGCACTGCGCCTCTTCATGAACCCTTCGATAGACGACGAGAGCCTGGAACGATCGCTCAGAGTTGGAAGAGCACTATTATGGCCGCCCAAACAAGCAAGCTTCTGATCCTCCTGGCCACCGCCTGCTCCCCGCCTGTCACGGTCGCAGCATCCGGCACCGAGTCCGGGTCTACCACTCCGCAAGGCGGACCCGACGGGACCCCCCCCGACCCAACCGCAACATCCTGGGGTACGGGCGAAAGCACCGGCGGCCCAACCAACGAACCCCTCGACGACGACTCCGACTCCGACACAACCACCGACACCCCCACCGAAGACACATCCACGGGCGACCCACCGACCTACTGCGAGGTCACCGACTGCGACGACAATGACCCCTGCACGGCCGACACCTGCAACGAAACCACCACATCCTGCGAACACACGATCACCCCCGACGAGCCCTGCGACGACGGCAACGAGTGCACATCCGAAGACGTCTGCCAACCCGACGGCGTCTGCCTCGGCGATCCGTCGTGCCCGATCGAGCACTGCGGTGAGATCGATACCGACGAGGTGTGGGGACCTGAGCTCGTCCACCTGCTGACCTGCCCTGTGTTTGTGCGGGGTCCTGCGACTCCGGTACTGACGATCCTCGACGGGACGACCGTGCTCGCGGCTGTCACGGAACCGGTCGCGCTGATCATCGGAGGCAACGAGCCTGGCCGTGTTGAAATCCTGGGGTCGGAACGCGGGGTGTTGTTCAGCAGCGCCGCCAAGGTGCCCGCGCCCGGCGACTGGGGAGGGCTGCTGATCACGCCTGGCTCGGACGAGTCGGTGATCGAGGGCGTGACTATCGAGTACGCGGGAGTCCTCGGCCAGCCAGCCCTGCAGATTGTGACCGCGCAAGTCGTGGTCGACTCCACGTTCCGCAACTGCGAGAACGAGGGAATCATTGCGTACAGCGCGGACGTGGAGGTGTACGGAAGCACGATCACCAACAACGGCGCCGACGGAGTCGTGCTCCAAGACGGCACCCTGGAGATGCGAGACAGCTCGGTCATCAACAACGATGGCGACGGCCTCGTGTTCAACGCTGGGGCGAGCATGGCCGGGGCCGAGCCGTCGTTCACGGACAATATCGTGACGCAAAACACGGGGGCTCCGATGCGGCTGTCGGCGGACCTGGCCCGTCAGCTGGCCGGATCGTCGTCGTACACGGGGAACGGCGACGCCGTGGTCATCGACGGCGGCGGAGATGACTGCGGCACGTGGCATGCACTGGATGAGGTCTACCGTCTCGAGGGCTACGTCTCGATTGAGAGCTGGATAGAGCCCATGTTCGAGATCGAGGCCGGCGCCAGGATCCACATCGACGGCGGAACCCTTGCGATCGACGGCCCCATGCTCTCTGCGCACGGAACTGTCGGAGCGCCTATCGAGTTCCTCGGCGGGTCGCTTTGGTTGTTCGGTCCCTGGGAGAACTTGCACGAGCTCTCCAATGTCGTTGTCGATGGCGGCGGGGTGGCTCTGTTTGGCAGCCGAGCCCAGCTGGTGGACAGCGAGGTGCGCAATCACGACGGCGTGGGTGTCGACGCGGGCGGTGGCGAGCTTCAGATGTCCGGGACCATCGTCGAGCACAACACGGGGACCGGAGTGCACGCGACCTATATGCTCGCTGCTCCGTTCACGGACAACGTGATCACTGGGAACGGGTTTGCAATGGAGATCAGCGGATCGGGTCTGGCCGCGCTCGAGGCTGACAACACGATCATGGGCAACGACCTGGACGTCGTTGGGGTCAACGGACCCGTACGTTCGGCCGTTTCGATGCCCGACATGGGTGTGCCCTATCGGCTCGGGTCGACCTTCCAGATAGCCGACTTGCCCAGCGGGGCCGGCCCGACCGGACCCGCCATCCTCACGATTGAGCCAGGCGTCATCATTGAGCTGAATCCCGAATCTGTGATCGAGGTTGGGGCTTTCGACCCGTTGCAGGTTCCACCCGAACGGCCTGGCGGGCTGGTCGCCGTCGGCACCGCGGATGCCCCGATCATCTTCCGCAGCGCCGCCACCCCTCCAGCCGCGGGAGACTGGCGAGGCATCCTATTCCAACCCTACGCCCTCCCCAGCGTACTCGACCACGTCGTGATCCAGCACGCCGGCTACCAGACGCAGGGCGCCATCGTCACGCACACCGACGACGTGACGATAACCAACAGCGAGATCAGCGACACGGACGGGTGGGGCATCTACAACGGCGACGGCACCGCTACCCAGAGCGGCAACACGTTCATGAACAACAGCAGCGGCGACGTCTCGCCCTGACCTTTGAGAGCGTCCGACGACCTCAGGTCAGGAACTCCGTCAGACCGATCGCAGAGCACAGCAAGGGCGCCACGCCTTCTCCGCGCGACTCGTGGCCCAGGCACGATCAGGCCCAACGAGTCCGTGGATCCAGTGCGTGCTAGAGTGTGTGCGTGTCGGAGACGGATCGACCGCCGCGCGAAGCGGCTCCCGAGGTGGACCTCACGTTGGTCCACGCGAGCCTTGCACTGTCGCTCCGTGAGCGGCTGAGGGCTTGCGTCCGCACTGGGCGCGTGACCGAACGGTTCCGCCGTGCCTCAGACGCAAGCTGACCAAGAGTCCCTCATCGACGCACTTGTCTCTGCCGATGTGGAGTTTATCGTCGTCGGAGGCATCGCTGCGGTGCTCCATGGTGCCCCTATCTCAACGCGCGATCTCGACATCGTGTATGTGGACCCGCGGATCGACAGGTCCAGCGAGACCGCTGATGGCGGTGCGGTCATGGGAACCAGGTCTTCGGCGCACCAGCCCGAAGAATAGGCCGTTGCCAAGGTGCGTGGTCGTCGAGCCGCGCGGCGACGCACTCGACGCCCGCTTCGCCGACCTCGTACTGTGGTCCGATCACGATGGTAGCAAGACCTCGACGCTCGCCGAAATGGAGCCGCTGGCCGTGCGTGGCGTGCTGTCCATCGAGCTGAGCTACGACATCGACCGCCGCTGCGACGACCGAGGCAACTGCGAAGTCGAGCGCGCCTCGTTCACGTTCATCGACCGCGGCGGTGAAGTCCGCAACGGAGACATCATCGACGTGCATCTCGCCTGTCAGTAGGGGGAGGCCGGCCGCGACACACTTGCCAACGCCTGCTGGGCACAATCCCCGCGTTGGCAGGGTGGCTCCGACCGGCGCGGCAAGGCGGCTAGCCGATGCTGCATGACGCAGCGCACCTGTCGTAGGCGTGGTATCGCTGGATGCGAGGTCTCCAACGATGCACCGACGATCGCTTTTTACTGTCCCTGCATGGGGGCGCGCCGTAGTCCTGCCAGTCTCGCTGCTCATGACGGTGGGTGCTGTCGTCCATGCGGCGCCCGGCTTGCCCTCGCCCAAGACGATGCCCAAGGCAAAGTCGGGTCCCGCGACGGTGCCGCAGACGAACAAGGCACCGCCGAAGTCGACCAAGAGCAAGAAAAAGCCCGGGAAGAAGCCAGGTGGACCGACTCTCGGAGACCTCCAGCCCGTCGCCAAGCCGATCGACCACACGCTCGATCCCGCGGTGGCGAGCGACCTCTCCAATCCAAACAAGCTCAACAAGGCGGCAGTCGCCGCGGTTGCGTCGCGTTTCGCTATCGACATCAGTCCGGCTGACGTACTGAGGTCGACGTCGCTTACGGTCCGCCGGCCGTACCGCCGCGAGGCCTACATGTCCTTTCCGTACGCGTCGAGCGTCCGCGCTGAGGTCCACCCCGACGGACATGCCCAGATGCGACTCGTCCGGGGTCAGCCCAACCGGGCCAAACGTGTTGTGAGGTCAGGCGAGGTCATCGACTACGCCAACGCTGCCCAGACCCGGCCGTTCCACCCGAGCTTCCCCGCGAACGCCGAGGTCACGATCGACGGGGCCCATCTCGCCCTGCACTTCAAGGCCGCCGCCAACCGCGACTACGTCGTGTCCTGTCGGATAGCGTCCAGGTCGGCCGAACAATACGGCGCCGTTGTTCTTGCCAACGGCGACTTCTCCTCTTGGATACCCGGGCTTGTCCCTGACAACGGTCGTATCTCGTTCGCCATCCCTGGCGCGGCTAGCCGGCGCGGCCTCGACATCCAACTCATTTCCTACAAGAACGTGCTCGAGTACGGGGGTGGGACGACCGAGTTCGACGTCAGCCGCTGCGACATCACGCCGCTGCGCTGAGAGACCAGTCGTCGCACACGAAGTGGGAGAGCTCCAAGCACGGCAATTCGGAGCCCGGTCGGGCGGAGACCCTTGTCGCAGAGCTGCTCGCGCGCCATCAGGCCCCCGCTCGATGCCGCCGAATTAGGGGCGTCGGGCCGCGCAAAACGCTACCATCTGTGTGATGACCCCATCGGCTCGCACGCTCGCCAGCCTGATCGCCGCCCTCGGACTGGCGGCGGCGGCGTGCATCGCGACCGATGGGTTCTGCCCTTGCGGCACCGACCCGGACGCGCCGCTCGGGTCTCACGATCCGGAGTTCGCTGGTGATCACCTCGTCAACGACGCGTGTATCTGCGAGTGCGGCGAGGACCCCGTCATCGCGGCCGACAAGGATGACGACGGAGACTGCCCCGACGACGGGCAGGCCTGCACCGACGAACTCGGGCGCTCGCACGAGATCGACTGCTCCTGAAACGACCTCGCCACAAGTCAGGTCGCACGCCAGGAGTGTGCGTTGGCACTGCCACCGCGTCGGTAGGGCAGGCACTCACGGCACCACGAAAGTGACGGAGCCTTGCATGAAGTCCGTGCTCGTGACGACGACCTTGACGCAGTCTCCGCTGGCGAGCTCTGCCGGTCCTTCGCCCCCGCCGACGTTTGCGGTGTCATCCACTGCGCCATCGGGCACCTGCCCGTACTTCACAGGGCCCTCGAATCCCATCGGGAACGACTCGGTCTGGGTCACCCAGAATACGTCGTCACCTGTCACGGGCTGACCTGGGCCCGCAGGGGGTTGGGCATCGGGGCCGATGAAATACACCCCTAAGCCGTCGGGCATGCCCGAGCCCCAGTCGACCGTCGGTCCGTCAGGGCCGAGCTGCAGATCGAGCGTCAGCGCGCCGTCACTGCCCTCCGGACACATGGTGCCTGTTGTTGGACGGACCAGGCGCCAGGTAATCCCAGACTCGACAAACCCCGGACCCGAGATCGTCAACGATCCCTCGGCGTAGTCGCCAACGCCATCGTCGTCGAGATCGATCAGCGTCCCCTCGATTCCCGTGGAGTCGGCGAAGCTGGGACCAATAGGAATCGGGAGCGCAGGACTGCGCAGCGTATCGCGGTCCACGACGAAGGTCCGCGTGAGGTCAAGTTCCTGGCCGTAGTCGAGGAGCGTCGACCCGCCGGCCACAGTCTCGGTGACCGTGACGCCGACCGAGGTCGGGATGGTGTTTTCGAGATCGAACTGCTGGGCTCCGAGATCCGCCGTGGGCATGTCCACGGTCCACAAGTACTCGCCCCACAGCCGCAGGCTCGGCGCGGCCGCCGTCTCGATGCCGACCTCCCACGCGCTCGGCGTCGTGGGGTCGGGCACCCACAGGCTACCCTGGTCAAAACTCTCGAAGCTCGGGTCAACGACGATCGTGTAGGCGCTATCGAAAGCAAGGGGCGCCGTGGGTGAGAGGCTCAAGTGGCGACCGTCCTCCGACAGCACTCGGTTCACCTCGATCGCGCTTCCACCAGCCTCGACGACAGTCACACGGGCGAGATTCTCAGGCGCATCGAACACCGGGTGCGAGAAGATCAGCGTGAGCGCCTCGTCGACTGCAACCGCCGAATCTCCGGCGCGGGGCTCACTGCTCAGAACGAAGAAGTCGCGCGCCGTCAGCTCGAGCATGAAGCGGTCGAGGGCTTCCCGCTCGTCATCGCTGAGCTCTGGGTCACCGAGGTTGGCGAACACCGCATCAACGGCACCATGCAAGCTCGTTGCTTCGCCGCGCTTGAGCCAAACGCCGAGACGGTAGCTCCCAATGAGGCCCGGCACGGCCGTCGTTCCCTCGGTCACGCCTTCACCGAGGACCGCGCGGTTGGTCGTGAGCGGCAACGGATGGCAACCGGCGCAGGCGGCCTTGCCTTCATAGACAGCCTTGCCCGCTAGCGCGAGCTCGGTGAGCGAGCCATCCCGACGCGTCTGACCGTTTTCGGCGGGCGGCGGCATGATGGATGCAAGGTAAGCCGACAGCGCTCGGTGCTCGGTGCTCGTGGGTCGGATACCCACGTTGGTATTGACCGTGAAAGCGTAGTTGTCGATCGAACTGAGGTACCCGTCCCAACCCAGGGGGTATGTGCCCTCGAGCCAGTAAAACGGGCGACTGACCTTCTCCCCCGAGAAGGGTCCGGCGTTCCAAACCAAGGTATCCGAGAGACCGTCGGCATGGCAGGAGTTGCACGACCAGTTCTGCGCATACTCCCGGCCTGCGCCAGTGAAGTAGGCCTGCCCGGCTGCGACACGCTCCGGTCGGGAGTCGTTGGTGGTTGCGACGCTCTGCACCTGGTCGAGCCCCTCGATCCGCGAGACGCTCACGCCTTGTGAGCCGTGCGCGAACACGCCGCCCTTGCTGTCTGCCACGATGCTTCGCGGGCGCCCGGGAACATCCACACGGCCCAGTTCGGCGAGGCTCTCAGGGTCGAGGGCCAGCGCGATGTTCGAAGCCTCGGCCACGACCCACAAGCGCCCTTCGGCCAGCGTCATGCCGTGCAAGGACACGGCATAGCCCGCCGAGCTTTCCTGACGTCCAACGTCTGTCGATCGCAGCACATCGCCGGATACCGCATCGAGCACCGCCACCTCGTACATGAAGTTCGGCGCGTCTGGGCTCCCGAGTGCGGCCTCTGTGTCGTTGACGAGACGAGAGAGGTAGAGCTCGTCAGTGCCTTCGTCATACAGGAGTGCGGACAGCGTCGTGCCCACGTCGAACCACCAGTCGCGGACCTCGGCGTTGGCCGTATCGATCACTGCGATGTCGCGTTCTGCCTCCACCGGATCGGACTCGAACGGGTGGCGGCTCGGCTGACCGGAGCGATGGCTCGCGACCCACAGAGTCTCGCCATTGCTCGAGATCGCCATCGCCATCGGATCAGCACCGACCTCGATACGATCGGTGCGGATGCGTGCGGCGAGGTCGACGACCGCGACCGCGTTCTCGCTCTTGAGAGCGACGTAGGCGGTCAATCCATCGGGACTGAGCACAACGTTGGCGGGCTCGTCCCCGACCCAGATAGCATCCACGAGGCGGCCACTCCCGACGTCTACGAGACCGAGGGTGTCGTTGCCCCGCTGGGCGACCACGGCGAAACTCATGCCGTCTCGCCAAGCCAGCGACACCGGCCAGGGCCCGACCGATATCTCACCCAAGGGCGCAAGGCTGTCCGGATCAAGGCGAGTAATGGTGGGGACCTGAACGTTGGCGACCCACAGCTCGCCCTCGACCATCTGGGCGGCATGATGGGCGTAGTAGTTGAGGTTGTACAAAGGCCTGGTGTCAGCCGAGACGACCTCGAGATCCAAAGTCTCCCCCTCGTCGCCGCCGAGACTAAATGCGTAGTGTCCAGTGACAATCGGCGTGATGCGCCAGATGCCATCCTCGCCGGCGACCACCTTGTTTTCGTTCCCGGCTGGCTGCTCGCTGAGCCTCCAGCGGACAGCTTCACACTCCCCTGTGGCGTCGAGCGTAGGCAGGTAGTACGTCTTGCCCGCCACGAAACGCACCGCGGACTGTGCATCGAAGCGTTCTGCGATGCACGCGTCGCCGGTGGGCGTATCCGCTTTGCACCCGGCCAATACGCTGCCGACAAGGAGGGGGACGAACAAGGCTTGCAGAGTGGGAGTTCGTTTCATGAGCGCGTTCCGGGCAGCACAAGCGAGAGGCTCCGGCCGTCGGACGGCGACACTCGCACGCCGGCCTTGCGCGTTCCACTCGAGCCACTGAACGGTGGTAGGGGAAAACGCAACCTGCCGCGGCCCATTCGCTGAAACTTTCGCAGACGTCCCACGCGAGTGAACGCTCGGGCACGTAGATTAAATGGACATAGGTGATGCCACACATTGGAGCGCTTCGACTTTTGGTGACGGTGGCATGCGCGACGCGACGAATCGTGTGCTCGGCAAGGCCCGCGCCGCCGATGCGCTGCACATCGACGAGGCCAACCGTCCCGTCCAACCGCCCGTGACGACTTCAGGTCAAACCGCGCGCGGGTCGGGCAGCGAGACCGTTGATGGCGGTGCCGCGATGGGAACCAGGTCTTCGGCGCACCCGCCCGCCAAGTCGGCCGTTCTCAAGGTGCGCGGTCGTCGAGCCACGCGGCGACCTCATCGGCGGCCTGAGTCTCTCGGGGGTCCGCGGTCAGCAGCGTGTGGGCACGGGTGGCGAGTTCAACCGCTCGCGTCTGGTCCTTCGGGCTGTCCCCAAGAACCTTCGCCAGCGAGAACAGGGCGCGGGCGAGGCTGACGTCCCGCTCTTGTTCGAGCATCGGGAGGGCCCGCTCAAGGAGCGCGCGTGGCTCGTCCGTGTCGCCGTTGGTGATCAAGAGGGCGGCGAGGTCCCGTCGGACCTGGGCGACGGTGAGCATCTCGTCCCCATGGGCTGCCACGCCTTCGGCCAGCGCGGCACGAAGCATGGCCTCCGCTTCCGCGGCTCGGTTCGATCGGAGCATCGTGTCCGCGAGCCCGAGACGGGCACTGAGCGTGTGGGGATGCGCCCCGCCCTGGAGCTCGGTGCTCAAACGGACTGCGGTTCGGTACGCGACCTCGGCCTCGGAAAACTCGCCCTTGTCGAGCAGGATGGACGCGAGGGCCTTCGTTGCCCCCGCAATCCGCATGTCTGCTTTCGCGGTGGGATCGCCCGCGTCGGCGACGGCTCTCCGCGCGGCAGACTCCGCCTCCTCGAGTCGGCCGAGGTCCCGGAGGACTCCGGAGAGGTTGTAGCGAGTCGTGATCACGTTGGGGTGCTTGGCCCCGAACTTGGCCTCGAGTCCATCGAGTGCCTGCTGGTACATCGGCTCGGCCTCCTCCAGGCGGCCCTGCGACGCGAGGAGAGCGGCGATGTTTGCTCGATTGATCACCGCATCGATATGGCCCTTGGGGAGCAGGCGTTCCTGGAGTTCGAGCGCCTTGTAGTACGCCGATTCGGCCAACCCGCGATGCCCCATCGTGCTGTAGGTCGCGCCGAGATTCGCCAGCTTGCGGGCGACCTCAGGGTGGTCCTCCCCGCGACCGGTTGTGAAGATCTCGATCGCTTCCAGTTGGGCCGCGACGGCAGCATCGAACTTGCCTTGGTTTCCCAGGAGCTCGGAGAGGTGCTCGAGCTCGCGGGAACGCCCGACTTGATCGAGCGACGGGTCGGCGTCGTACATCGCCAGCGTGGCTTCGATGGATTCGATGGCGGCATCGAACTGACCGTCGGTCCCCAGCGCCGCCGTGATCGCGCCACGAAGGCTCACCTCTGCGCGAGCGTCCTGGGCTCGCTCGGCGAAGCCTTGTCCGAGCCGTCCCATGACCAGGGCTTGTGCGGGCCGCGCCTGGAAGTGGCCGACGATGTAGACGTAGCGAGCGGTCGCCAGGACAGCCTGCCGCCACTGCCCCGTGGTGACTGCGCTTCGCTGAGCCTGGAGCAGGAGCGGTACCGCTTTGTCGAAGTTCCGGAGCTCGGCGTGTGCCTCTGCGACGGCCAGTGTCGCGTCGGTCAGGAGCGGGCCAAAGTCGAGCTTTTCGGCTCGAACGAGGGCATCCTCCCCCACATCGAGCGCGTCTGAGAAACGGCCTGCACGACGAAGCACAAGGCCACGAGCGACCGCCCGTTGGACTCCTTCGACGGCCTCCGCGACCGATGGCGACGGCGGTATGGCCAGCTCCTGAAGGCTCTCGATGTCACCGCAATGTGCGAGTTGCGGGAGACCATCCACGAGGCGGTAGAGGCGGCGGGTGAGCTTCAGGTCCGGCGTGGCGAGCACCGTCAGCGTTTCATCAAGATCGTGTCGAGCGCGCCGCAGGCACGCCATGCGAAGGTCGAGCACGTTCGCGGATTGTTCTCCGCGGACTGCAGTCGATTCGCAGACTTCCGTGTGCACGGCCTCCCACGACGTCGCGTAGCTCTCGAGCCGGTCGCGCTGCGATCTCCAGCGTTGACCAGCACGCCCGTCAAGCGCCTCGAATGCTTCGCCGATGCGCTCGGCTCGGGGCTCGTTCCACGTGTCCAGCATCGCTGCGTGGGCGCCAGTACATTTTTCCTCGACGGCGCTTGTCATCGTCAGGGCGACGGCCGCAGCCGCGGTCGCGCCGATGGCAGCCCACAGACCCCATGGAGTCCCGCGCTTGGGCGCGATA
>Ga0316189_10006835_pt1 | contig 10850 bp, 21 predicted proteins | sample LowCovwburrow_MG_FD_204930 | JGI IMG/M metagenome (GOLD analysis project Ga0316189, IMG submission 204930) | Coastal sediment microbial communities from Maine, United States - Lowes Cove worm burrow | ecosystem: Environmental > Aquatic > Marine > Coastal > Sediment | place: USA: Maine... | reverse complement strand
TAGATGCTCCCTACATGGATAGGTGGAATAGGCTTCGTGCGATTGTTGGCATTGCTAACTTCACACCGGCTAGGCTTGTGCCCACTATGATCACTCACTCTATGGAGGAAGCTCAGATCTTCACCGAGGATGCGATCAAGGAGGGGTATGAAGGCGGCATCTTGCGCACGCCGGATGAGGGTTATCTCGCTGGTTTCCGTAGTCGTCAACTACTTAAGATCAAGAAGTTCGACGACAGTGAGCACACGATTGTCGACGTGGTTGAAGGCAAGGATCGTCTCTGTAATGACGTGCAGTTAAAGGTTGCATGTTTCATCTGTGAGACTCCAGACGGTAAGCGCTTCGAGGTTACTGCTCATGGTGATATGCATCAGAAAGACCGTATCTGGCATGAGCGCAAGCAGCACATTGGCAAGCTGGTGACGATTAAGCATTCTGGTTATACTAAGGATGGGATTCCTTGGCACCCTATATGCCTCCGCTTTAGAGAAGATGTCTAACAGAAAATACTTCTGGACAGATGACGAGTTACGTATTACCGTAGCGAAATCGCTATGTCGTCATGATGTGGCTCGCACCCTATATCCAGAGGTAGAACCAAAGAAACTAACGCAGCTTCTAGTTAGAGAGATTGATCGACTACAACTAGATACGTCTCATTGGATCGGATCTGCCAAGTCTGGTATGGGTAGACGTAGAAGTGACGAAGACATTTTTAAGAAGAACTCTGGTGTGGACCGCGCCGTAATCAGAAGGCGTATTCTGCAAGCTGGATTGATTCCATATCAATGCCTAATCTGTAACGAGTATCAGTGGAATGGCAAGCCACTTGCCCTGCATGTAGATCACATCAATGGTGACAGCATGGATCATAGGTTATTCAACCTTAGATTGCTCTGCCCGAACTGTCATACGCAAACAATCACCTACGCAGGGAAAGGAAAGGATCACTTGACCAACCGCGCAATGTGTGATATACTGAAAGCAATCGAGCATACACATGGAGCTAAGGTAGCTGCAATGCTCAAACTTAGTGAGGACATCTAGATGGATAAGCTTACAAGGCAACAAGCACAAAAGCACGCGAAGGTCATGCGTAAGTTCGCAGCCGAGTATCGTGCTGATGGTTTGAAGCAGTGGAAGGGTGAGGCGGATATGATTGCTATGATCCTTGGCGATGCTAAGGACTATCGTGAGATCGCTCAACTTCTACGCCTAAACAAAATTGCAGAAGCTAGTGACTTGGCGGCAAGTCTTGACACATCCCCTAGAGAGACAATTCCAGATAGCGTTTGGAACGTGATGATGGGAGAGGAATACTAATGGCACATTGGAACGATCAACAAGAAGTATCTTCATCAACCACTATTGCTCATATGCATCTTGGTGATGGTCTTGGCTGTGAGATTGAAACCATCGTCGATGGTGACGATATGGGCTACCGCTTAACGCTTGGTAGTTTGTTCGCGTCTGAGAGTGTGCGCTTCCCTCATACTAAGGAGGGGCTTGAGAACTTGTTGCGCACCATGCAGGCAGCGCGTAACACTAACGGTCCCACTAATCCAATCGGTGGCAAGCTTGAGTCACGGGAGCGGATCAGTGACTAAGCTTACTGACCTAGCTGCCGCTATCGCAACCGAAGCCCACAAGGGGCAAACCCGTTGGGATAAGCGCACACCATACATTTCGCATCCTGCCGCTATTGCGCGGGCTCTTATCAAGAGAGGGTTTAGCGAGGACTTTATCGCAGTCGCTTGGCTACATGATGTGATTGAGGATACGTCAGTAACAGCACAAGATCTTCTAGATCAAGGTATTCCGGGTGACGTTGTCCAAAGTGTTGAGACTATCTCGAAGCAGGATGGGCAATCATATTTAGACTACATCTTACAAGTTGGGCAAGATCCTGTTGCTCGTGTCGTGAAGGTTGAAGACATCACGCATAATATGAGTGATTTGAAGAAAGGCTCTATGAAGCAAAAGTATGAGCTAGCTATCTATATTCTGGAGAACTACTAAATGGACAAGCTAAAGTTTCATCGTGACAAGATGGGTATTCATGTCTACTACACTGGTATGAATCCGTCATTGAGTTATCGGGAGTATGTGCTTAACGGTGACATAGCATTCAACACAAAGCAGAACGCTGTCGTTCCAGAGCCGGAAAGGATTTCTACTACAACGATTGAAGAGAAGGTAGTTGCCTACTTTAGTCATAAGGATAGCTGCAAGATCTCTGTTGAGGACTATCACAAGAGACAGGCTAAGCTTAAGGTCGATCTTAGTGACGCGATAAGTGTCGGGGATGTGAACGCCGAGGTTCGTGCAGAGATTACCCTTCGTGAATTGAGAAAGACTTGGAGCGAGGTTCGACAAGAAGTCAAAACCCTTACTGATCATGAGTTTGAGATTGTCGACATTGAATACCCTGCTGACGATCGCCTAACCCCCATGCGTCATTATGACGATAAGATGGTTGGATACTTCAAGGTTGATGGTAAGTTCGTTGTTAGCAAGCTAGTAAAAAACCTGTGTGAAGGCGCTGGACTTATAGAGGACGGCACTGGCTCAACCCGTGGTAAGTATCACCTATCCACAGACGGCTACTATGGATCAAGTCTTAAGATCGAAGGGGACGACTTTGGTAAGCCTCTCAAGGACTCTAGTGTCGTGAAGGACTTTACTGGCACGATGGTAGAGTGTTACGACTTTATCAAGAAAGCTGAGGGAACAGCACGTAAGTGCTTTGATCAATGGACTGCGTCAAGAAAGTATCCAGACCAAGTCACCGTTGGTGAGATGTTAAAGCATCTAAACCACATTGAGAGCTACGTTAACACTATCGACTATAAGGTGAAGTCAAGAAGCTCATACTCTTGTGCCAAGAGTGCTATTGCGAAGGCTAGGGAGCAAATTATTGAACTTGCCAATAAGCAGAAAAACTCCGATGACACCGAGCCTTCAGAGGCGGTGCAGTAGGTTTTCTTACCCCATCGCTTGACATCCTCAGAATCTGGGGTATACTTACGTGTCGAGAACGAACCCCTTACTTACAAAAGATCATGAATCACGTCATTACCGAATCGATCGCAAACGTCTTCTCCCGTCCGTCCGATGCCAACCACGACTCCATGCAGGATTTGCTGGATGCTGCTGAAATGGAGATGGATCAATCGCGAACGGTCAAGACCACGAGCGATAAGATCACGTTTGCCGCTAATGGTGGTCGCTTTTCCATCAGCACCGATGGTCACGTTGGCCTTCCGCTCACTAGCTACTCGATGACGCAAGCTGCGGGTATGGCTAAGATCCAAACGCACACCCTTGAGCGCTTGCATCAACGCGAACGCGACGACTTGGTGGTTGATAACCTCAACACGTTGTTCTCAAACGTCAGTGGTCACGAGAAGCACATCCTTGTGCGTGATCGTTACGACGATGACGGCATGGGGATCGAGAGCGTTGCACGAGCCATCAACGGCGGCGCATACTCGCGTCTGTGGGACTTTCAGGTCTTCTCCGAGATGCAAGACTTCTTGCTGCCGCGTGGCTTCACGCCGCAACTCCCGGCGCTCCGCTCTGACGCTATGCGTAGCGGTTTCATGCACGGTCTTAACACCGGATTGTTCCGAGGTGATCAGTGCTCGTTTGGCTTCTTCTTTGTCAACCAAGACATGCAGGGTTACACCCAATCTCTTGGCGGTCTGAAGCCGGGTATGATGGTATGGAACTCCGAGGTTGGTGCGCGCAGCTTTGGCTATCACACTTTCTACTACCACGAAATGTCTGGCAGTATCATCATCTGGACTCCAGCCAAGCACGGTCGCAAGCGCTTCGTCCACCGTGGTGATATCAACAAGGCGTTCAAGGAATACGTGACGACTCTCGAAGACGTTGCGGATAACTTCCAGCCGCGCTTCCTGGATGACATCGAGCAGTTTGAGATTGCTGCTGTCACGCCATACGCCGCTGACGAAGCCGCTGCTATCCAGCGTCTCAACAAGGAGCTGAAGATGTCCGCTAACGACGCCAAGGCTGCCATCGAGGCTACCAAGCTGCGACAGAACAAGTTCGGTGCTCCGCTGAGTGTCTGGAACGTAGCTCTGGGTATCGCTTGGGAAGCTGGGCAGACCGGTCGCGCCGAGTCGCTAGTTGATAACTCCCTCGTCGCTACCAAGATGATGCGCTCAATCCTGAAGGTCTAAGATGATTGTTACATACGACAAAGTGCAGTTCGACGCTGCTGTTAACCACGTGCTGACCCATAACCATCTGCTCGGCGTAACAACCCGGGCGGAGGGCGAGGCTTTTCTTACTAGGCTCATCAAGAGTGGGGCGAAGAGCACGTCGAGCTATATCAGTTCTGGTGGCTACACGGTCATCTTCGGATGTGAGGATGCCATGACGTGCGCTGAGATCACTGTTGATGCAACGTTTAAGGATTGCAACTACGTTCAGCTAGAAGTCTAATGGGTGTCCTTGACAATACAACCTTCATCTTTCTAGATGACGTGCGGATCGCCCCGAGCCGCACATGGATTACCGCCAAGACGGCTGAAGAAGCTTACGAGCTGGTGATCGCGGCTGCTAAGGACGATAAGACTATTGTCATTAGCTTGGATCATGACTTGGGTGAGTTCATCCCCACTGGTTATGATTTGCTGAATTGGATTGAGAAGGACATTGCAACTACAGACTTTCGTCCTGACATCGCGTTCAGTATTCATTCGGCTAACCCTGTTGGGCGTGTTCGGATGGAGCAAGCAATCAGGGCTATCGAATCAAGGCTACGATGATTACTCTAGGACAACGCGTTCGCGTCTACTACAACCTCCGCAAGAAGTGCTTATCTGTGATGGATAAGAAGACGGGATTGGTTATCGACCACTGCGATGCTATCAATCTGGAGAACGTGAAGTTCATTGTGTCACAAGCAGGACTTGAGCGTGTGCGCCGCAACCAACGTAAGAGCGTTATCGCTTTTATCGAGGGTAACTACGCAACTAGCAATGGTGATAAGGTGTTGGATAACCCTGAGTGGGTAACGGCATACTTCAATCCATACAAGGTGGATCGCTTTATGGTAGGTGATCAAGCTATTCATGAAGCCAAGCGGTCTTACGTCCTTGGTAAAACAATCTACGTTAAAGGCATAGCATGTATGATGTGATGGGATGGGTGGCGTGCGCGACCGCATTGGTTGGAGCCACGCTTGCAACTTCATACACTCGTAAGTATGTGTTCTGGGGTTGGTGTTTCTTCTTCGTGGGAAACATATGCTGGATCGTTTACGGTGCCGCGACCGAAGCCGCCCCTCTCATCATCTACAGTAGTATTCGAGCGATCTTTAGTATTCGCGGCGCATACAACAATACAATCAAACGCAAGCAAGCGATTAGGGAACAACGAAAGAAGAAGGAGTTAGAACTATGTCCGAATACGCAGACCAAGTAATGCGGGTAGTCTTCCCGTATGTGACATTCACTAACGTGGAGGGTAAAGAGTTTACACTACCACGAGAGCGGATCCTTCACACCGAGACCTATCAGACTAAGGATGCCGATGGTGTAGATGTGCTTGTTCATGGTAAGACATTCGTCAACTTCGAGAGTCCAAATCCTCACAGTAAAGGCGTGCTCCATGCTGTTGTTGAGATGCCGCTAGAGATGTTCCGCGAGCAAGTGCTACGCCCTGCGTGGTATGGTGTAGAGCGATGAGTGAGCTATACACGGAACAAAGACCATGGGGTGAGTTTACGGTGCTACTAGATGCACCTGACTGCAAAGTCAAACGTATCACCGTTAAGGCTGGTCAACGTCTAAGCCTTCAACGTCACTGTTATCGTAGCGAACACTGGGTATGTGTTAGTGGTCAAGGGCTAGTCACAAGGGGTATCGATCATGATGATCTGTTGGACGACCTTCTAGAGGCTGGGGATAGCTGTGAGATTAGCGTTGGCTACATGCATAGAATGTCCGCTGGCCCTACTGGTGTGACGTTTATCGAGACTCAACTAGGTTCATACTTTGGTGAGGATGACATCGAACGCTTCGAAGATGATCATGGAAGAGTTTAATCCTATCCGTAATGATGAGGCTTTTTTGAAAGAGCTTCATGATATGATCCAGCGTTATGTAGATGGCGCTGCTTGGTCTGCTCTTGCGGTGGATCTATTACGGACTGGTGACCTAACGATGGAGCCAGTTTGCTGTGTCCTGATGAGTAAGAACGACTATGACACTATCTCCTTAATGCTTAACGTCCTTCAAAAAGACAAGCAGGAAAGCGAGAGAATCTTTCAGGCAATCGTTGACGAGATGAGCAAGATCGAGGAAGAGAAGAATGACAAAGACAATACCGACTAAGCTTAGAGAGACTGAGCTAGGGGGTCGATTCTATACGCTAGGTGATCATGAGCCTAATGGTCCGTTTATTTATGAGCGGGATAGGTTCTTGACGTATCGTCATTATGGTCGTCGTCCAGAATCTAATGATCGAACTAAATTCTTCCCTACCGATAAGGTATACTTGTCATGGAGTGATGCTTGCAATAGACTCGCCGAAGATAGAGAAGAGCGGGCAGAGACGTTGCTTAGGGAAGCTGTCGCACTTCGACTGAAGGCAGAGGAGAAGTAATATGTCTGAACAAATCAATCGATACGCTGCCCGTATTCATCGCTTGTTTAATCACGGTAACCTTAGCTATCACCTAGCTAAGCTTCTAGAGGAGTCAGGTGAGTTGTCTGCTGCTGTCACTAAATCTCAAGGTGACGAAGCTGTCTGTGGTGAAGTCGCTGACGTTGTGCTCTCAGCATTAGTGATTGGCGTGGCATCCTGCGGTCATAAGGACTTCGACGAGATTATCGAGCAGAAGCTGTCCGCATTAGAAAACAGCCCAGAATATCAGAACTTCAAACCGCCTCAGTAGCCCTGGTGTGGTATACTTCAGCATGACGAAGATCCCAGACAAGGCCCGACAGATCATGAGCATCCTGCTCAGCCCTTGGATGGCTCCAAGTGGTCGGATGATGGATCCCGCCAAGGATGTGCTTATCGTTGGTGGCTTCGTTCGCGATAGTCTACTAGGTGTCGAAAACAAGGATGTCGACATCGAGGTATACGGCATGGACATCGACTCCATCAAGTTCGCGCTACTGGCTAATGGCTTCAAGGTCAACTCTGTTGGTAAGGCGTTCGGTGTGCTCAAGATCGATAACGACATCGATGTAAGCGTGCCTCGTCGTGAGAACAAGGTAGGCGTTGGTCATAAGGGTTTCGATGTTATCCCTGACCCGAGCATGAGTATCAAGGACGCTGCTAGTCGCCGCGACTTCACGATCAACTCAATGGCTATGCGTCTGGATGGTGAGATCATTGATCCATTTGGTGGTAAGACGGACCTTACGGTTCGATGTCTACGCCATACGTCCAATGCGTTTGTAGAAGACCCGCTGCGCGTCATGCGTGCAATGCAGTTCGCTTCTCGTTTTACGATGGAGATTCATCCAGAAACGGAACAGCTTTGTCGTCAGATGGCTACTCAAAAGAACGACCTTCCCAAGGAACGTATCTGGGAAGAGTGGAAGAAGTGGGCTCTTAAGGGTGTTGATCCCTCATGGGGACTTAAGACGTTGCTTCAGGCTGGCTGGCTTGATCAAGAGGTTGCAGCTTTGAATAACGTTCCTCAAGATAAGGAGTGGCACCCCGAAGGTGATGTATTCATCCATACGTGCTACGTTGTAGATGCTGCTGCTAACATTGCAGATCGAGAGCAACTAGAAGATCATGATCGTCTTGTGCTTATGTTCGCGGCGCTTTGCCACGACTTTGGTAAGCCTGAGACGACGGCAGTGATTGATGGACGCTGGAGAGCCAGAGGTCACTGCGAAGCCGGTGTGGAGCCTGCTAGGCGCTTCCTGGAGCGCATTGGTGCGCCTGCTGCGGTCATTCTAGAAGTCCTTCCGCTTATCTCTGATCATCTAGTGCATGCTGGTGTTAAGGATCCATCTGACAAGGCTATTCGTCGACTGGCTAACCGTATCGCTCCTGCGTCAATCGAGGCGCTTGGGCGAGTTGTTGAAGCTGATCATTCAGGGCGACCGCCGCTTCCGATTGGTAATCCTCTCAGCGTATGGGTAGAGAGGGCAGCTAGCCTTAACGTGTGTGATTCAAAGCCAGAAGCAATCCTAAAGGGTCGCCATCTTATCGAGATGGGAGTCCAGCCGGGTAAGCAGATGGGTGATGTTCTTAAGAGGGCTTTTGAGGCTCAGCTTGATGGTGTGTTCGATGATGTTGAAAGTGCAAAGAAGTGGTGTGAAAATGAAAGCTAAGAAAAGAGGTATCCGCTTGCCATACTTTGGCATTATCTTCCTGATCTTCCTAACCCTTAAGTTAGCCGAGGTTGGTGCTGTCGCAACGTGGAGTTGGTGGTGGGTGACATGTCCGCTGTGGATCGGTCCCGCCTTCTTGATTAGTGTTATGCTCCTATCCCTAAGCTTTGCAGCTATGGTGTTTGGACTCGCTATGCTAATGGGGAAGAAATAGTCATGTTTGCTTGGCTCTGTATTCTTCTGTTCAAAATCTGTGGTGCGCTAACTATTGGCTGGGGATGGCTAGTTGCCTTGTTCCTTATCGACCTGATCGTCGGTGTCATTCTTCACGCTGCACTTAGTAACTAATCATGACTACTGAAAAACTCAACATCCCAAAAGTGATTCACGTTGGCTATGTCAATCGTGAAGATACCTATACCAAGAAGCTAGCTTACGTCATCTACACTGATGAGAAGGGCAAGAAGCGTAAGGAGACTAGCTGGCAAGGCTGGCGCGACAAAGCGATCACTCCAGAGGATTTCGACAACGAACCAACCTCTGGGTTTGTCCTAAATAAGGGCGTGGGCGGCACCCGAGGTAGTTGGAGTAGTCGTAACGTTCGTAATGAGTATATTCGCATCTATGATCCGCGAGGGTTTGAGTTCGAAATCTCTGTCGCTAATCTACTCTTCATTCTAACTGAGTGTAATGCTTACAAGGGTAAGGGTCTTGAGGGTGAGTTTGTGTATGCATGGGACGGCACTGAGCTAATTCTCTTGCCTGTTGGCTGTGCAGAATACAAGACATCGACCGAGTTCACCGCTCTGAAGTCGATGAAGGTCACCAAGAAGGACATGAAGGAAGGCTTAACCTACCAGCATAAGGACACTAGCACTATGGTATACATGGGGCGTCATGAGGTCCGTGAGTTTAGTGGTTGGAATCGTGATGACACGCTGACCAAGCTGTCAGATCCAAACATCATGAGACATGTGTTCTGGCATATCGAGAATCAAGATTGGCACTTCGAGAAGGGATTCACCAAGCTTGCCATTGTTGTTAACCGGGAGTGTCATGCTGACTTTGCTAACCTTCACACTAATCTTGTGAGTAGCAAGTATATGAGTAAGGCTGCGAAGGTTGTCTTGTCACCAATCACCGCTGAAGATGCCGTGATTCCTCGAAGTGATTGGGCTGATAGGGATGGGTTCTTTATCAAGGTAGATAAGGGATACCAGCTTGTCACTATTGAAGAGAAGCGCCCGATTCATACTTACGAAGGTCGCTATCGCAGCGCTGCGACTCCAGCCCCGGAAGGACAAACGAACGACCATTTTTGGCCAACACAACCCGTAATCGTTGCAGAAGTCGACGAGCACACTATTCGTAATATGTCGACCGGGCACCGTAACCACTGGGGTGGCGATTCCCGATACGCTGTTTCCAAGAGTTACCTTGAGGGCAAGGAACTACTAACCCCTGAAATCCAACTAGAATCAAAGAAGCAAGAAGGAGTATACAACTATGTCAAACGACGCACAAATCAAGAAGTTCCGCAAAACAGTTGAGTCTAAGCGAGCCGCGCTAGGCGCTAAGCCAAAGCTGGGATACACCACTAATGCATCTATCATGATGGACGGTGCGCGCATCAACCTTAACACTCTGGATGAAAGTCAGTGTGTTGATCTGGTTACACGACTACTAGCTCAAAGTCACTTCAACTCTATGGCTAACGAGGCGCTCGGCACTGATGTCAAACCTAAGGTTGGTGACTTTACTGTTACTGAGTGGATCGCTGATATCAAGCTGCGAGTTCAGTTGCTTACTTGGGAGCGCGACAAGAAGAAGCTGACCGCTATGGACACCAAGCTTCAAGAGCTTATGAGCGAAGGCGCTCGGACGGCTGACGCTATTGCAGATATCGCCGCACAACTAGAGGATTAGTCATGTCTGTTCAGGTTAACACATACCTAGTGATCGGAGTCACACTTCCATATGATGATAAGTGGAAGGGAGATAACTACGAGAAGTTCGATGACTATCATGATTCCGCGTTCGGAGGTATCCACCACCATAACGGTCTCTGTATGTTGAGTGATGGAATGTGTGGCAATTACGTCGTTATTGGAAAGGTTCTCAAGAAGACAGATAACCACCGTGGGTTTGATTGTGATCCTATCGATGTGAGCGAGATTGACAGCGATGGTTCTGACCGCGCCTACGTCGGCAGCCTGCTGAAAGCCCAGTTTGATATCGATAAACCAGCAACGATTATGATCGTGAGTCACTACCGATAACGAGACGCGAAAAATAGAACCCGCATACTTGACAAGATGCCCTCGATGGGGTATACTTGGTCAGTTAGAAAGCAACAATCACTTAGTTACAAGGACAGCAACGATGGCATCGAAAGAAGTAGGTATCCTGAAGCACTCAGCAAGCAATGGCTTTAACGTTCTCTTGGAGGGCGGACATGGCGTTGGTAAGACCGCAATGGTCAAGGAAGTGTTCGACGATCTTGGATGGAAGTGGAAGTAT
>Ga0316189_10006831_pt1 | contig 10852 bp, 11 predicted proteins | sample LowCovwburrow_MG_FD_204930 | JGI IMG/M metagenome (GOLD analysis project Ga0316189, IMG submission 204930) | Coastal sediment microbial communities from Maine, United States - Lowes Cove worm burrow | ecosystem: Environmental > Aquatic > Marine > Coastal > Sediment | place: USA: Maine... | reverse complement strand
GGTCATCAGCCCGGCAATCGTGATGCCCTCGAGCAACTGGTACGGATTGTTCTGGAGCATCCAGCGGTCCTTGAACGTTCCTGGCTCACCCTCGGAGACGTTCGCGACGACGAACTTTCGATCGGCATCCGACGCCGCGACCCCTCCGAGTTTGAAGGCTGTCGGGAATCCGGCGCCGCCTCGCCCGCGCAGTCCGGACGCACGGATCTCAGCGATCGCGTCGGATGGTCCCATCCGGTCGAGCGCTTCGAGACCTTGACTTCCGCCGGCAGCGACGTAGTCAGCGAGACTCTGGAACGGCGTCTCCGGGAGCAGACGGTGCTCGACCGTCATCGGGTTGGATGTGTGATGGGGGAAGGGCCTGCCATGGGCGGCATCTTACGCATCGGCGGCGACGCGTACCCGGCGATTCGCCGTTCGTTCGATCTCGATCCCGACCTGATGGACAAAGTGTCCATAGATTCTGATAGGGTGTCCACTTCACGACCGAATCGAGGGAACCCATGACGGACGGGACTCCAACCCAGGCAACCGATGATCCACGCCCGATCGCCGTCGCGGCGAGCGGACTCTGCAAGAGCTTCGGAGACACTGAGGCAGTGATCGATCTCAGCTTCAAGGCCAGGGCGGGCGAGGTGACCGGACTCCTCGGTCCGAACGGTGCGGGCAAGACGACGACGATCAAGATGCTGACGACGCTGTTGTCCATCGACGCGGGCACCGCGTCGATCGCTGGCATTGACGTGGCATCCAGACCGGACGCCGTTCGGCGCGTGATCGGCCTTGCCGGTCAGTCGGCCGCGGTCGATGAGAAGCTGACGGCGAGGGAGAACCTCCAGCTCTTCGGACGGCTCTACAAGATCCCGTCGGCGGAACGGGCCAAACGCATTGACTACCTCATTGATCGGTTCGAACTCACCGACTTCGCCGACCGCGTCGCCGAGACCTACTCCGGTGGGCAGCGGCGTCGGCTCGATGTCGTTGCGAGCCTGATTGCGTCTCCACCAGTGCTGTTCCTCGATGAACCGACGACCGGTCTCGATCCGCATACCCGCACGGAGTTGTGGGGGGAGATCCGGGAACTTGCCGACAACGGGACGGCGGTGGTGCTGACGACGCAGTACCTCGAAGAGGCAGATCGCCTCTCCGACTCGATCGTGATCATCGACGAAGGCGTGATGAAGGCATCGGGCACGAGTGCCGACCTGAAGCACGATCTCGAACGGGATGTGCTCGAGGTACACGTCGCTTCCCGAGGCGACCTTCCCCGGGCGGCGGCGTCGGTGGCAGGGACCGGAGCCTCCGCTGCGTCGGATCCCGAAGGCACGCGGCTTCAGATCCCACTCACCGGCGGTGCCCATCAGAGCCTCTCGATCCTCAGGGCACTCGACGCCGACGGCATTGACGTAGCGGACTTCCAGTTGCGCAAGCCAACGCTCGACGATGTGTTCCTTGCGATGACCAGCGGCGGAGGTGACCGATGACGAACGGGCGCACGATATTCGTGTCGGTTCCCGAGCCGGGGCTCAGACAGCGATTCCTCTGGGCGCTGCAGGACACCGTGACCATGACGTGGCGAGATCTCCTCCGGACACGACGCCAGCCCGAGATGCTGTCGTTCGCCGTGGTCATGGGCGTCTTCTTCCTGTTGCTGTTCTACTGGGTGTTCGGCGGGGCGATCGCCGCAGGGGCCGGTGTCGACTACATCCAGTATCTCGTGCCCGGCATCTTCGTCATCACGACACTCACGGGCGCCCAGCAGACAGGCACTGGTCTCGCCGCGGACCTGGGCGAGGGAGTGACCGACCGACTTCGGTCGATGCCGATGAGCCAATTCGCCGTCCTCGGCGGCCGGACGATCGCGGACGCGATGCGCAATATCGTCGGTGTGCTGCTCGTGGCTGTGGTTGGGTACCTGCTCGGATTCCGGTTCGCGTCGCTCGGAGGAGCGATCGGTGCCATAGCCCTCGCCGTGGGTGTTGGGTACGCCTTCTCCTGGATGAATGCGGCGATCGCCGCTCAGGTGAAGAGCGCCGAGATGGTCGGCATGCTCAGCATGTTCTGGCTCTTCCCCCTGATGCTCGCGAGCACCGCATTCACGCCGGCCGAGCAGATGCCGGGTTGGCTCCAGGGATTCGCGAAGTGGCAGCCGATCTCGGTCGTCAGCGACGCGGCGAGGAACCTCTCCAACGGCGTACCGGCCGGCGACACCGTGCTGTGGTCGATCATCTGGATCGTCGTGCTGCTGGCGGCGTTCGTACCGATGTCCGTTGCGATCTACAGAAGGTCGGCATGACAACGACGAATACTGATCGGGGCGAGCCGCGAGAACGGATCGTGCACGCAACCTTCGGATTAGTGGCCGAGGAGGGGCTCGGTGCCGTGACGATGACCGCGATCGCCGATCGCGCCGATGTCGCTCGCCAGACGCTCTACAACCACTTTACCGACATCGAGCAGATCGTCGTCGCCGGAATCGAGGAGTACACCCTGACCGGGTTCGCTCACCTGACGAACCTGCTTGACGCCACCGCCTCCGCCGGTGACAAGCTCGATCTGCTGACCCGGCACACCGTCGCGGGCACCCGACACGGTCACCCTGTATCGGACATGAGGAGTGCGCTGTCGGCCGAAGCGCGTTCCCGCCTCGACGAGCACGTGTTGTCTATCCGGGTCCTGATCGAGTCGATCATCGCCGAAGGTGTCACCGACGGATCGTTCGACCATTCGATCGACCCCCACGTCTACGCCGTTCTGGTCGAGGGCCTCCTCCTCGCCGCCGGAGGCCTCGCAGCTTCCTCCGACGATCCGGCGGAGGCCGCGTCGGTGACGAGCGCCGCGATCCACCGAGTCCTGCGGACGAGTAGCTGAACCCCGGCCGCGTTCTCGGGCTGGTAGCTCCTCCTGGCGACTGGCGACCGGCAACCATACGCTCCGCCCCCGCCCCGCCCCACGTGAACAAGGAGCCCCAACCATGCACTATCGACCGCTCGGAAGTACCGGCTACACCGTTTCCGACATCGGCTTCGGAGCCTGGGCGATCGGTGCCGACTGGGGAGATGTCGACGACGACAGCGCGATGGCGGCGCTGCACGCCGCGGTCGACGCTGGAGTCACGTTCATCGACACGGCCGACGTATACGGAGACGGGCGAAGCGAGCGGTTCGTCGCCCGACTCGTGAAGGAGCGTCCAGACGCCGACCTCGTCGTGGCCACCAAGGCCGGGCGCCGGCTCGATCCACACACGGCCGAGGGCTACACCGGCGAGAACATCGAACGGTTCATCGACCGCAGCCTCGTCAACCTCGACACCGACTCGCTCGATCTCGTCCAATTGCACTGTCCGCCGACCGACGTCTACTACCAGCCGGAGCTCTTTGGTGAACTCGACGGGCTGAAGGATCAGGGAAAGATCCAGCACTACGGCGTAAGCGTCGAACGGGTCGAAGAGGCCATGAAGGCCATCGAGTACGACGGTGTCGAAACGGTCCAGATCATCTACAACATGTTCCGCCAGCGGCCGGCCGACCGGTTCTTCGATCTCGCCAGGGCAGCCAACGTCGGCGTTATCGTCCGGGTACCGCTCGCGAGTGGGCTCCTCACTGGGAAGATGACCGCAGCCACGACGTTCACCGCCGATGACCACCGGAGCTACAACCGCAACGGCGAGGCCTTTGATGTCGGAGAGACCTTCGCCGGGGTGCCGTACGAGACCGGTGTGGCTGCGGCTGCCGAGATTGGGGGTCTCCTGCCAGCCGGCCCTACGATGGCGCAGACTGCCCTTCGTTGGATTCTCGTGCAGGATGCGGTCTCGACCGCGATCCCCGGAGCGAAGAACGTTGACCAGGCGGTCGCCAACGCGGCCGCGTCCGATCTCCCCGGACTCGACGCCGCGACGATGGCGGCCGTGGATGACGTGTACGGGCGTTTGATCGCTGAACACGTCCACGCACGTTGGTAGGACCCGGAAGGCCTATCGTCACGCCATGCGCATTGGATATCAGGGTGAACCCGGTTCGTACAGCTATCGGGCCGTTGGCGAACTATTCGCCGAGGGAGAGCCGATCGGACTGATCGGTTTCGCCGCAGCCTTCACCGCACTTGAAGACGGTGAGATCGATCGGCTGGTCGTCCCGGTTGAGAACTCGACGACGGGATCGGTCCTTCCGGTCCTTGACCGCCTCCCGGGCGGAGGGGGCCACCAACCCTTTGCGATCGTCGCGGAGCATCTCGTCGAGGTCCGTCATGCGATCCTCGGACTGCCCGGGGCTTCGATCGACGATCTAACTGAGGTGCGGTCGCATCCTCAGGCACTCGCACAAGCAGAGCGCCACCTGCTCGACATGGGCGTCGAGGTGGTGGCCCGGCCCGACACGGCCGGCGCCGTGCGCGAGGTCGTCGAAATTGGTGATCCGACGGTTGCTGCGCTCGCCCCGCCGGGATCGGCCGAGATCTACGGACTCGAGATCCTGAAGGGCGATGTCATGGATCGGGCACACAACACCACTCGATTCGTCGTACTCGCCCCGGGTGAACCCCAGGTCGACCCGTCCGACGACAAGACCACGGTGCTGTTCACCACGTCCCACACTCCCGGTGCACTGGCCCTCGTCCTCGCAGAACTCGGCCTCCGAGGTGCGAACCTCACACGGATCGAATCGCGCCCATCGAACGAAGCCTGGTCGTACCGGTTCTTCGTTGACCTGATCCACGATCCTGGTCCAGGAGGCCTCGCCCGAGTCATCGACCCACCGCCGGCGACCTGCGCCGACCTGTGGATTCTCGGAAGCTACGTTCGCGCGGCCGGATAGCTGCAGATCCGAGTCGTCGGGATGCTCATCGTGCGAAGGTCCGCGTCGCCGGACTCGTCCACAACTACCGTTGCGGCCAGGAGGCAAGGCCAATGGCGACCAGCACGACCAGCTTCGGCGCGAGCAAGCGGGAGAGTCACGACTCATCCGCCTACTACGCCCGCCGTATGCTGCGTACGCCGGTTCCTGGCGATGTCGGTGAAGTCCGCGATGCTCCGGCCAACGTACTCGACAAGGTCTTCGTGCAGTCCTCCGAGTCGATGGATCAACTCCCGAACGACTGTGTCGCCCTCATGGTCACCTCTCCGCCCTACAACGTGGGCAAGGACTACGACGAGGACCTCGATCTCGATGAGTACCTGAACCTGCTCCGGAAGGTCTTCACGGACACCTACCGGGTGATCGAACCCGGTGGTCGGGTGGCGGTCAACGTCGCCAACCTCGGTCGGAAGCCCTACCTGCCGCTCAACCACCTCGTCGGGGTTCTTCTGACGGAGGTTGGGTTCCTCCTGCGCGGCGAGATTATCTGGCAGAAGGCCAAGGCCGCAGGCGGATCCACGGCATGGGGGTCCTGGCAGTCTGCGAAGAATCCGACCCTGCGCGACGTCCACGAATACGTGCTCGTTGCGTCGAAGGCTTCGTTCCGGCGGGAGCGCGCAGGCACCGACACGATCTCGAAGGAGACCTTCCTCGAATCCACGATGTCCGTGTGGGACATCCTTCCCGAATCTGCTCGCCGGGTCGGCCATCCCGCACCCTTCCCAACGGAGCTACCCCGCCGCCTCATCGAGCTGTACACCTTCGAGGGTGATCTCGTGCTCGATCCGTTCCTCGGCTCGGGATCGACGGCGATTGCTGCCGTGCAGACGGGACGTCACTACGTCGGATATGAGACCGACGCTGACTACGCCGCGCTGGCCGAGAAGCGAATTGCCTCGGAGCGAGCCGGACACCGGCAGACCTCCCGGTGACCACTGCGGCGCCCAGAGCCGACGCACCGATGGAGCGAGCGGTCCTCGCGACGGCGCCGTTCCTCGCTGTTGGTCTTGTTGCCTCACTGCCTCTGCTCCTTGTTCGGTGGTCGGCACCGCCGCTCGTTCTCGTCCTTGTCCACCTGACCGTCGTGGTGCTCCTCGGCTTCGCCGCCTCGCTCCGGTTGGCGCCGCTCGCCGGAGCAGACTGGTTCCAGGGACAGACATGGGGGCCGTACCGGCGGTTGCTGGCGTCCGGCGTCTCGATCGTGTTCCTGGTGACAGGACTGGTTGGCCTCGTGGCGATCGCGTCGTCTGCTGCATTGCGGTATCCGCCTTCGCTCCAGTTCCTCCAGTTGCTGTCCGCACTCGACATTGCCTGGGCGGGCGCCGCGCTGATCGTCGGCGTCTATCGGGCGTGGCGCCTGCCGGCCGCGATCGCCGCCGGATTGATGCTCACCGTGGTCTGCGTCTGGTCGATCTGGTGGTATCTCGATGCTGTCGGCTTCGGACCCAACGGCGAGTGGATCGTCGACGCCTCGTACCTGATGCAGCGCGTCCTGCCGTTTGACGTCGCGGCGGCCGTGATGGCCATCGGGGCGCTTCTCTATGGGACGCACCGTCAGGCGATAGAGCAGGCCAGACCCCAGTCGTAGGTCGCGAAGTCGACATCGGGTGTCGATACAAGCACCCAGTCGGCATCATCGGGCGGGAGCCATTGGGCAATCGAGCGGCCGAGATCGCGGCGCCGGGCCGGGAACCACGTCGGCATTCGCCCCGGACGGACGAAGTCTCCGCTGTACCAGCGGAAGACCCGTGACAACCGCAGGGTTCCTGCATCTCGATCGACACTGGCACCGCCCGCGACGAGGAACGACCGCATCTGGTCGTCGAGTTGGGATGCGACGGCGTCGTCGAAGGGTTCGTGTCGCAACGTCGGACACGACGCCGAGCCACACACGAGTGAGGCATGGATTCTCGGATCCCCGAAACGCCGAATCTTTCCGTGCTCGATGTCGTTGAGGGACAATGACTCTCCGCCGACCATGGCCCATGGAGTGTCGAACGCCCCCGGGACGCGGAGGACCGTTAATTCACCGGCGTCAAGCGCGTCGCCTGCGAGGGTGAGCGCTCCGGCGTTGTAGAGGTTGAGCCAGAACGCGAGCGCGCCGTCGATGGAGAGGGTGTCGGGATCAACCTCTTCCATCTGGTTCCTGAAGCCGGAGAGCGCGGACCGTTCGGCCGGGAGAACCCCGACGCCGCCGGCGCGCAACGCAGCGAGAACCGTGGCGTAGTCGTCGGAGCGAACCCACCGATCGCCGGATGGCCTCGGGCGCCGCACGCGGCGGGCACGGGCGATCGACCATGCAACAGCGAGGGGATTCGGCTGGTCGGTCATTGCGGACTCTCCGGGAAGTGCTCTCTCCGATCAACGATCGGTCGGCAGGGTCTGTTCCCAACGACGGCCGCGCGCTATCTCGGCTGGTAGATGTCCGAGACGACCGATTGATACGGATCGGTCACGTTCGCTCGGCGCACCTTGAACGTCGGCGTGAGGCCTCCATCTTCGACGATGAGGTCCTCGGGGAGGATCCTGAACGTCTTGATGGCCTCGGCTCGCGAGACGGTGCTGTTGGCGTCGTCGATGGCGGAGTGGACTTCCGCCTCGAGTTCGGCATCGCCCAGGAGGTCCTTCAGGTCCGCGCTCGCCTTGCCGTTCGAAGATGCCCAGTCGGGCAGGCCTTGCTCGTCGATCGAGATGAGGGCGGCGATGAACGGCTGCGCTTCGCCGATGACCACGACCTGGCTCATGAGCGGATGGGCGCGAATTCGATCCTCGAGGACGCTTGGGGCAGTGTTCCTGCCTGCGGCGGTGACGATGATCTCCTTCTTGCGGCCGGTGATCCAGAGGAACCCGTCGTCGTCGATCTCACCGATATCTCCGGAGTGGAACCATCCGTCCGGTTCGAGCGCTTCTTCGGCTGCGTGCGCGTCGTTCCAGTACCCGGAGAAGATCTACCCACCATTGATCATCACTTCGCCGTCATCGGCGATCGCGATCGACGTGCCGAAGAACGGCTGCCCGAGTACAGGCCGAGTGAGACGATGCCGGCGGCCACTTCCATCACCTGAGCGACGAACGCGGTGGTGTCGATCGTCTCGAAGCGCTCACCGTCCCGATAGGCGAGTGCAGCATGATCGGATGCGTCAGCGGAGCGGGAGAGCAGCGCCGCTACGACTAGTCGGCAGACCGAACGGGGATCGTGCGGGGAGCACTGAACGATTTGATGGTGCCTACCTCGGTTGTCTCGCCGGCGTGGCAAGGGTATCGACCGTCGAGACAACCCATCTCCGAGCGACCCTGTCCGCGTCAGCTCAGATGAGTCCGTTCGCGCATCTGCCGGAGGGTCGCTTCGCGTGTGCTCACGCCTATCGAGAGGGCGTCTTGCTCTTGTAGAGACGAAGGAATGTGAACCCGGCGACACCGGCGATGATCGATCCGATGAAGATGCCGATCTTGGCTTCGTCCGTGAACAGATGGGCCTCGGTACTGCTGCGGAACGCAAGTTCCGAGATGAACAGCGACACGGTGAACCCGATGCCGGCGAGGAAACCCAGACCGACGATGTGGCCGAAGGTCGTGTGGCGCGGGAGTTGTCCGAGCTTGAGCTTGATCCCGATCCACGCCGCGAGTGCGACACCGACGGGCTTGCCGATAGCGAGTCCGACGGAGACACCGAGGGCGATCGGGCTCAGCACGGCTTCCACGACGTCGACTCCGACGAAGCGGACGCCGGCATTCGCAAGAGCGAAGAGCGGGATGATCAGGAATGACGACCATGGGTGGAGGGCGTGTTCCCACCGCTCCAGCGGCGAGACCGACTCCCGGGAGATCGCTGCGAGCGCCAACGCATCCTGATCGAGCCTGGCGTGGGCCTGGGGGGACGCCTGGTCTCGATCGAAGCGTTCGAGGATCCACCCGGCCCTTCGCCTGAAGTCCTTGTCGCTGTAGTAGGCCCTCGCCGGGACGAGCAATCCGAGGATGACACCGGCGATCGTGGCGTGCACTCCGGATTCGAGGAACGCGAACCAGGCGAGGATGGCGAGTGGGAGGTAGATGATGCCGGCCCGGATACCGGCCTGGCGGGCCAGGAGGATGACCAGGAGGGTCGCTACGGCAACCGCCATCCAGACGAACGAGAGGTCTTCGGTGTAGAAGATCGCGATCACGACGATCGCTCCGATGTCGTCCACAATCGCGAGCGCCAGCAAGAAAAGCTTCGCTCCGATCGGAACGCGGCTTCCGAGAAGGGCGATCACACCGACGGAGAAGGCGATGTCGGTCGCCATCGGGATACCCCAGCCGGAGAGGGCATCGGCCGGGCCGCTCGACCAGACGAATGCCACGTAGATGAGAGCGGGAACGACCATGCCACCAAGGGCGGCCATGGCCGGAAGCGCTGCCTTCTTCACCGAGTTGAGTTCTCCGACCACCAACTCACGCTTGATTTCGAGGCCGACGACGAAGAAGAAGACGGCCATCAGTCCGTCGTTGACGAAGTGCTTCAGCGACTCGTCGAAGTGGAACGCACCGATCTCGATGGTGATGTGGGTTTCCCAGAACTCGAAGTACGAGTCACCCCACGCCGAGTTTGCCCAGATGAGAGCGGCGACGGTTGCCGCGAGCAGTACGAAGGCTCCCGATGCTTCGGTTGCCATGAATCTGAGTGCCGGTCGGACGAACCGGCGCTGGAGGGGCCCGTCGGCGTGGATCCAGGTGCGGTGGAGAGGTTCGGTGTCGTTGTCCATGCGACAAGGGAGGCTAGTGGTGTCGGGACGGTTCACCTTCGCCGCAGCCGGGTACCATCCCACCACTTCTCGGGAAGGGTCCGGTGCTCCTCGACGCCATCAGAATCATCATCGGTCTCGTCGCTTTGATCTACGCGGCAGATCGCCTCGTCAAGTCCGCCGTGCGCATCTCTCGCGCCTTCGGTGTCTCGGTCGTGCTCATCGGTGCTGTCATCGTCGGCTTCGGCACGTCGGTCCCTGAATTCGTGGTCTCCGCGATTGCTGCGCTCGAAGGCGAACTCGACCTGGCCGTCGCCAATGTGCTCAGTTCGAACACGTCGAATCTCACATTGGTGCTCGGGTCTGCAGCGCTGCTGACGCCGATCATCGCGAGGCGCAGGATCATCAAGCGCGAGGGCGCCCTGATGCTCGCCGCTGTTGGGGTTCTCACCGCGTCTCTCGGAAATTCCTGGCTCAGCGCGTGGGAGGGGTTCGTGCTGCTGGGACTCCTCTGCGTTGCAATCTGGCTGATGATTCGCTGGTCGAGCGAAGATCCGGATGCGGTCATGGCTCAGGTCAGGGATGCCGGCGACGTCGATGACGACGCTCCGAAGGGCCGGCATGAGTGGCGCCGAGAAGTCGGCAAGGAGATTCTCATCGGCGTGGCGGCACTCATCGTGACCGTGATCGCTGCGGACTCCCTGCTTGACGGTGTCGTCGGATTCGGGGAGTACTTCGGGCTCTCCGCTGTGTTCCTCGGCCTCATCACGGGCGTCGGCACCAGCCTTCCTGAACTGGCGGCCGGTATCTCCGCCGCTCGGCACAAGGAACCGGAACTCGTCCTCGGCAACGTATTGGGTTCCAATATCTTCAACTCGCTCGGTGTCATCGGTCTCGCCGCGGTCCTTGGACCCGGCGCCCTCACCGAGATCACGGTCGTGCCTCTCGCACTCATGGTCGCCTCCGCTCTGATCGCCGGCATCTTCTCATTCACCGGCCAGAAGATCAGCCGAAACGAAGGAGCCATCCTCCTCGCGGCGTTCGTTGCATACGCGGTCTACGCGTTCATCTGAGTGGAGACGGTTCTTCGTCTCCACCGCAGTCAGGTGGGGGAGACTCGATCGGGCGGCTGCTCGATAGCAGAGGGGGCGGCCCGGGGGCTGGGATCGGGTCGATGAGGTCCAGCGCACGCTGGTGGAAAGGTCGGGCTTGAGGTGGTCTCTCCGAGGGCGGCCCTCTTCGCTGCGTTCGGGCCTGGCGGCCGGTGTTCGCTCCTCTCCC
>Ga0316189_10006829_pt1 | contig 10854 bp, 11 predicted proteins | sample LowCovwburrow_MG_FD_204930 | JGI IMG/M metagenome (GOLD analysis project Ga0316189, IMG submission 204930) | Coastal sediment microbial communities from Maine, United States - Lowes Cove worm burrow | ecosystem: Environmental > Aquatic > Marine > Coastal > Sediment | place: USA: Maine... | reverse complement strand
CGGTGAGGTTGCGCGTTCATGGCGCCGGGGAGACTCGAAGTTCGTGGTTTGCATACAGCAGAGCATGACCGAAAACTTCATCTACCGGCATATCGGTCAACCTTTCTTTACCGCACTCGAGTTTCGCAGTGACAGCTGAGCATCGTATGCCGATGAATATTCGTGTACTTTATGTGGATACACGCAATAACGGGCAATGGGTTTACCTGCCCGGTAGTCTGCATAATTCAATCCACGGGTAACCAGAAATGACGTATCTTGACCCTACCGCAATCGAACAGTTTCAACAGTCGGGATATCTGTCCCCGATACCTGTCATCAGCGAATCGCGCGCGCAGACCTGTCGCGCCAGGCTTGAAGCCTATGAAACCGAGCTGGGGCAACCGGTTCAGGGGCCCTTGCGCACCAAACCACATCTGCTGTTCAAGTGGGTAGACGAGCTGATGCGCGACAAAACAATACTCGACTGCATCGAGGATTTGATCGGTCCGAATATCCTCTGCTGGAATTCCTGGTTCTGGATCAAGGAGGCCAATTCACCCAGCTATGTCTCCTGGCACCAGGATAGCCAGTACTGGGGGCTCGATACCAGCAAGCTGGTGACCGCGTGGCTCGCACTGTCACCGGCCAGTGAAGCCAGCGGCTGCATGCGGGTAATGCAGGGTTCCCATCTCAAGGAACCGATGATCCACAAGGATCTCTACAACGACGACAACCTGCTGACACGCGGACAGGAAATCGTTGATATCGATGATTCGCAGGCCGTTTCCATGCCACTGCAAACGGGTGAAATGTCATTTCACAATATTCGCATTGCACACGCATCGGGTCCGAATGTGACCGACGATCGCAGAATCGGACTGTCGCTACATTACATGCCGCCGCAGACCAGTCAGCTGAACTCGGACTGGGATTGCGCGTCGCTGGTACGGGGTGTTGACCACTATCGACATTTTGAACACGCGCCAGTGCCGACCTGTGACTTCGACCCCGTGACCGTGGCTTATCATGAGAAAGCGACCACCGCGATGCGTGAACTGTTGTTTCAGGGTGCTGAAAAAGTGCGGCCAACCATTTGAAACAGTCCATCAACCTGGAATCCAGAGCGATTAGAACTATGAGAGTAATGAGAAGCCTGAAGAAAATTCGCTATCTTTGTCTTGCGGCACTGGTTTGCAGCCTTCCCGGTAACCTGGGCGCGTCTGGTGACAACCGCATAGCCGTGGAGCTACCCGCAATGATGCAACAACATATGCTGTCCAATATGCGTGATCATCTAGCCGCTATAAATGAAATTCTCGCCTTTTTGGGAAACGATCAACTGGACGAAGCAGCCGAAACGGCCGAGCACCGACTGGGCATGAGTTCACTGCAATCCCATGGTGCCGGCCACATGGCCGGATTCATGCCTGAAGGCATGCGCCAGGCAGGCACCTCCATGCATAAAGCAGCCAGTCGTTTCGCGTTAAAGGCACAGGAAGGTGACGCACTGACGGCATACCGGGCGCTCACCGATGTAACTTCTGCCTGCGTGGCCTGTCACTCGGGGTACCGTATCAAGTGACATCAGCCACTGGCATGGGATCAGGGCACGACGCCAATATACAGGCCCCGCGCTGCTCGAGGTTGCCCAGACTCGTTATCATCTGGATAGCCGGGATGCAGGTGAACTCTGCAAAGCTGATGCCGGCAACAGGAAATCGCGCAACTACCCGCGTATCTACTGGGGGTCCCGCGCCTTTTATGGACATCAAATCCTTCACGCTGTGTTTGGTTTTACTGCTACTGACAGGATGCAACACGGGCGTTGTCGTGCATGACCAGGCGCGAGCGGCTGAACTCGTCGTCGATTTTCTGTCGGGCTTCCAATCCGATAATGGCGTCGAACTTTCCTATGCCTGGACCGACGATAAATTTAAAGAAAAGGTGTCTGCTGACGAATTTGCTCGCATCGTGAGCTCCATACGAAGCAAGAATCAGGGCGCGGATATCAGCCTGGATGGCTTCGAATTTTTCGGCCCTGTTGAAGTGTTTACCCTTCACGCCAGTTCGCAAAGCAGTACCGGGAAAATCTGGTTCAAATTCATGCTCGTAGGCAGCAGGTCAAAGGATTATTATCTTCTGGATCTCAAAACCGCTGACGCTGGATTTGCCAAAGAGGGGGCCTACAGGGAGTATGCACAGCCACTCATTGTTCAGGGCGTATAACCAACTTATGCGGTCGATCGAAGCTCCGCTCGAGCGTCCACCAGCAAGCACCGGGAAACCAGACCTTGGCTAAATCAAAAAAAACTCCGTCTAACAGGACTGCTCGCAAAAAAATTGCCGCGGAGGCGCTGCGCGAGGCGCATCGGTTAAACGACGGTTACGCACAGCAGAATTCAACCAACAAGAAACTGGCGATAGTCGGTCTGACTGTCCTCGTATTGAGCCTCATCATTCCTGCTCTATACGAAACATTCAGCGACGATCCCGTCCGCCCGGGCTATGAATTCAATGCGACGGTAAGCCACCTCTACAAAGCGCAAAACGGCCAGCAATCCACCTGGTTTACCACGATCATTCGCCTTGATTCGAAAAAGCATGGCGAGGTGTTTGCCGAGGTAGATAAGGAGCTGTACCCGCTGCTAGTTTTGCAAGACGAAGTCAAGGTCGGATTCTTTACCGGCCCGTCGACAATCAACTTCAGAGTCACAGAAAAAGTCGCAGAAAAAGCCGCAGAAAAAGCCGATCCAGATTAAGCCTCCGCTAACCAGCTTGCGCAACAGCAAACCCATGACAGCTCATCCCCGATGGATCAGCTTCCCTGAAACAACCCGGCCAGCGCTCGGCTCGACCAACACCAGAACCCGGCTTTGCAGCGGTCGCAAGCGCGACAATATACTCGCTAAAACACTGCTAAACTCGTATATTCAGGCGACATACTGATCCACGGACCCTGATGACAGAATGGCAATCAGCTACCCGGATTCGCCGATCGATACATCGATTAAATTATTTCCAGTCAACCATTAACCGGCAGCTTGCGACAACCAGAGTAAAGAAAACATGACAACGGAAAAAGACGAACTACTGGATGGACTGATCGCCCAGGGCTGCACCACCAAGGAAGTCGAGGGCACTACCCTCATTTCGTTACCCGAGGATGAGGCCGAGTTTATTTTCGAGCGCATGGGCCACTGGCTTTACCTGGGCACGACATTCATGGCCCCGGACGAATTCGAAACCTCCTCGCACGCAAGCGGGCTGGACCGTTTTCTGCTGGAGTTGCAACATCGCAATCTGGGCTGCCGATTTTCCTATGACAGTGCCGGCTTTCTGACCATCGGTGGCGAGTTGAGCCCGGAGCACCAACAGATAGAGAAGGTGCTGCAAATGCTCGAACAAATTCTGTTCGTCATAGAATCCTGCATTCTGCTGTGCGACCAGGTGCTTGATAGTGGCGAGATTCCATCCGACCGCGAGGTCGATGAAGCCTTCGGTATCAATGAGAACCTGCACTAGGGAGCCTCAGGATTGAGCCATGACAGCAAAAAGTGACGACGACCCCGACTCAATGCCTTGCTGGATCGACAGCATCGACCCGGCCCGATACTGACTGCCGGCTGATCGCTAGCGCCAGCCGGCGCGATCCATCAACTGCACCGCGGCGCGGTTATTTTCGCCCAGGCGACTCAGGTTGAGACTGTCGCTCCTGAACGCACCGAAAGACTTGAGCAATTCGGAAGTCTGCGCGTCGGTAACCACCGGATACTCATTGTTGACCTCGGCATACCAGGTTTGCGATTCGGCATTCACCAGGAACTCAAGCAGTTGCTCGGCAGCCTCGGGGTGTTTGGCATGCAAGGTTATACCTGCACCACTGACGTTGATGTGCGCACCACGATCAGCCTGGTTCGGCCAGAATACGCCGAGAGCGCTGGCAACCTCCTGGTCAGCTTCCTTGTCACTGCTGGCCAGGCGACCATAGTAGTAAGTATTCGCAACCGCGATGTCACATTGTCCAGCCGCCGCCGCGCGTAACTGGTCGGTATCACCACCGGCAGGCTTGCGCGCCATGTTAGCGACCAGGCCACGCGCCCAGGCTTCGGCTTTTTCGACGCCGTCAGCCTCGATCATCGATGCCACCAGCGACTGGTTGTAGATATTGCCTGAAGAGCGTATGCAAATACGCTGGTGCCAACGTGGATCCGCCAGGGCTTCATAAGTGGACAATTCAGACGGATCAACCCGATCTTTCGCGTAGAAAATAACGCGCGCCCGCTGCGACAGCCCGAACCAGTAGCCTTCGCGATCGCGCAGGTTTTGCGGAATCCTGGCTGTCAACAGCGGATTGTCGACGACGCGCAGCACGCCCGCGTCCTTGGCTCGCTGCAGGCGTCCCGCATCCGTGGTGATAAACACATCTGCCGGCGTGGCCCGACCTTCCGCCTCCAGGCGCTTGAGTAATTCATCTTCTTTCGCGGTGATCAGGTTGAAACTTATTCCGGATTCAGCCTGGAACTTCTCCAGTAAAGGCAGAATCAGTGCTTCCTTACGCGCCGAGTAAACATTGACTTCGTCCGCCTGGACGGGGCTTTGCAGGAAACCCAGTGACAGCAGCAGGCCAAGCAAGATCAGTGGCCTGGGCCCGAAAAATAAACGGTACATCGGAAGATACTCCTCTAGAGCTATATCAACAGGATGAGCAAATTATCAAATCGTTAATGAGAATGCAAATGTAAATCATTCTCATTTGTATTAAATTACAAATACAGCCTACTACCACTGAAACCAATACTAATTGACCTGGATCAAGTCGATGTGCAGCGGGTTGATCGGCTGCAACTTCGTCTCTATTATGTTTTCTGTAAAACCATCGTACAGGGTCCTGATATGAGCTTCGGCATTACCAAAACCATCCCCGCCGGGGCCGGCGTTGAAACGCTTGATTCACTGTACGATGGTAGCCGTAGCGAGTACGAATTCCACATGGCCGGCAGCGAACCGAAACGACTCAAGTCCGGGGATTACGTCTACACCATCTTTAACGATCAACTCCATGGCCGCCTCAAGATCCGTGAATTCATCACCGGCGCCAGCAACCCGAACTCCGGTCGACCGCGAATACTGATCATCGTCGATGCGCCCGGCGAACGCCTGCAAGCCCCCCTTCCGCGCAAGGGACATCGCGGTACCCGCTACACCGAAGGCGAGGACTGGCCGGCATGATCGAGCTAAGCGACAGCGCGCGCCAGACCTTCAGTAACGATGGTTTCGTGGTGGTCGAGAAACTAATTGAACAGGACCAGATCGCTGCTCTGCATCAGGCCTTCAACGATCTGTTCAATGGCAAGTTTGAAACCGGGGTACGACCCGACGAAGTCAACTGGCAACAGGCGGATGGCGACCCGTCGCTAACCCGCCAGATCTGCAACGGCTGGAAAGCGAACCGCGATATTGCGGCAGTGGTGCTCGATGAATCGATCGCCAGGGCTATTGCCAGCCTCGCCGGTTGGCCCGGAGTGCGAATCATGATCGATAACGTCATCTGGAAACCGCCGGCGACCAAGTCGCTGGGCTTTCATCAGGATAGCGCTTACCTCAGCTGGTTTACGCCTTCCGACCTGCTGACCTGCTGGATCGCACTTGACGAAACTTCAGCCGAGGGTGGCACCATCGAGTTTGCACGCGGCTCTCAGCGCTGGCACCTCGGCACGCCGGAGGGTGAGTTCCATGCGCCCGAAGATTACCGTAAACCCGTGTACAATGCCGCCAGACGGGAAGGCGTTGAAGCAGACATCGCCTATGTCGAAGTGCCGGCGGGTGGCGGCTCCTTCCACCACGGCTGGACCTGGCACGGCTCGGGCGCCAACCACAGCAACAACCCTCGACGCTCACTGGTGCTGCATGCAATGCGCAGCGACGTCGAGTACGTCCCGAATAACTTTGCCGAGGGTATCGGTCCGATTTACAGCCGTTACAAGCGTCTCGGTGACAATCAACTCGACGAGAACTATTTTCCGATTCTGTGGCGCGAGGATGGTTACCGCACGGCACAGATCGATACTTATCTTGGGCGGGTCCGACAATGAACGATGCAGCAGACGAGCAGGTAGCAAAAGCCGAGGCTGCACTTGCCGATACCCGCTTCACGACGTACTGGCTCGACAGTCTCGACGTGGTTGATGACGAGTCCGCGCTGCAGGAAGACACTCAATGCGATCTGCTGGTCGTCGGCGGCGGCTTTTGCGGGCTGTGGGCAGCGCTGCAGGCTCGTGAGCAGGACCCCGACCGCAGCGTCGTGCTGATCGAAGCACACAGCGTGGCCAATGGCGCCAGCGGCAGGCCGGCCGCAATCATGTCGACCTCGGTGATGCATGGCATTGACAACACCGAGCGCATATTCCCTGACGATGTCGCCGAGCTGGAAAGGCTGGGCCGGGAAAATATGGACGGATTTCGCGAAACCGTGGAACGCTACGCCATCGACTGTGATCTCGAATGGGGCGGCGAAATGAAGGTTTCGATCGGCGACCAGGGCCTGGCGACCGTCGAGGAAGATTATCAGCTGTACCTGAAATACGGGCACGATGCGGTCAAGCTGGACAAGGATGCCGTGCAGGCCGAAATCCATTCGCCGATCTTCCACGGTGGCACCTGGTCGAAGCAGCGCTGTGGCACGGTACACCCGGGGAAACTGGTGCGGGGCCTGAAGCGCGCGGCGCTCTCTGCGGGGGTTCGACTCCATGAGAACACCCCGATGCTGAACACCCGCAAGACGGCCGCTGGCATAGAAGTCAATACGCCCGCTGCCAGCATCACCGCGCGCAAGGTGCTACTGGCCACCAATGCCTGGGCTGCGGGTCACCGCCACATCAGCCGCCGGGTCGCGGCCATTCGCGATCGCATCGTTGTTACCGAACCACTCAGCGACATGCAGATGGAAAAGATCGGCTGGCGCAACAGACAGGGCATCTACGATACCCGCACCCAGCTCAACTACATGCGCCTGACCGCAGACAACCGTATCCTGTTCGGAGGGCGTCTCGATTACTTCTATGGTAACGATACCGACCCGGCACTCGACAGGACCGCGCAGCCCTTTATCCGCCTGGTGCAATCCTTTTATCGCACCTTCCCGCAACTCGCCGATGAGATCCGCTTCGATTATGCCTGGAGCGGTCCGATCGGGCTCACCACGCGTATGGCGGTGCACTACCAGAAGTACCACGATGGTGACATGGTGTTTGCGGGCGGCTACTCGGGCTTCGGGGTAACGGCATCCAGATTTGGCGCCCGCGTCGGTCTTGCCATCCTGGATCAACAGGATATTGCAGAAACGCGTATGCAGTTTGCAAAAACACTGCCCAACTACATTCCACCCGAACCATTCCGCTGGATCGGCGCAAAAATCACCATGTACGCACTCGACACCCTCGATGAAAAAGGTGGTTGGCGCAAACTATGGGTAGCGATGGTGGAGAAGATGGGGTTTCCCATCACCCTGTAATCGTGCGCAAACGCATGAAATCAGGCCTGCAACGCCAGGTGAACCTGCTTTCGGCTAGCCCTGGTGACCTGCCGCGGCTGACGAGCACTGCCTGGTGGTTAGCGCCAGGACCTAACGAGGGTGCAGCCAGTCGGGTAGAAAGCTGTAAGGGTCCCTGTTAATTACATCATTGAAAGGAATGTTGCGTGCCTCCAGTTTAGGCTGCAATTCGCCGGCCTTGCCAACATCGAACATGTCCGTAGCACCGCCAATAAATTCGCCACCGACATAGATTTGCGGGATAGTCGGCCAATCGTTGCGCTGATTCAGCACGGCGAGTATTTTACCGCCACGATCGTTCTCCTGAAAAGCAACCGAATCGAGGTCCACGGTGACGTAGGGGATCTCGCAGGCACTCAGCATCTTGCGCACCGACCAGCAAAACTCACACCATTCCAGCGAGAACATCAACACCTGGCCCTGGTTCGCCGCGAGAATTTCATCAACCTCGGCCACGGCCGCCGCATCGAGTTCCACAGCCGCTTCGGCTTCTGATTCGGCCTCGTCTTCCACCGCTTCAGGCGGGCTGACATCGAAACGATACCCCGGCGTCGAGCAGGAAATCTCGATTTCCTCGGCATTCATGTCTTCACCGATACTTTCAAACAGGGGCGTCGACAGGTAACGTTCACCGGTGTCCGGCAACATACACAGAATAGTCGACCCTGCTGGCGCCGACTCAGCGACCTGCAGCGCACCGGCGAAGGTTGCGCCGGAACTGGTGCCGACAAAAATGCCTTCCTTGCGCGCCAGGTCCATGGTGCATTGAATGGCAAAATTACCATTGATGGATATCATCTCATCGACGTTGTTGTTAGCAACGGACTCCTCGGCAAAGCGTGGAATAAAATTCGGTGACCAACCCTGCATCAGGTGCGGCCTGAATCCGGGATGAGTCTGGTAGCTGCCATCCGCATTGTGTTGCTGGGGGATGCCACTGGCCAGGATCGGCGAGTTATCCGGTTCGCATACCACCACCCGGGTATTGGGACTTTGCTTCTTCAACACGCGCGATACACCGGCTAGCGTGCCGCTGGTACCGAAGCCGGTCACCCAGTAATCGAGCCCGGTTTCGGCAAAGTCGTCGAGAATCTCGACCGCGGTGGTACGTTCATGCATTTCGGCATTGGCAGGATTATCGAACTGTCTGGGTTGCCACCAGCCATGAGCCTCGACCAGTTCGTTGACCTTGGCTATCATTCCGGTACCCATATCGGAAGCCGGAGTCAAAATGACTTTCGCACCGAGAAAGCGAATCAGACGGCGGCGTTCGACGCTGAAATTCTCCGCCATTACGATTACCAGCGGATATCCTTTTTGCGCGCAAACCATGGCCAGACCGATGCCGGTATTACCACTGGTTGCCTCCACGATCGTTTGCCCCGGTTTGAGCTCGCCGCGTCGTTCAGCGTCTTCGATCACCCCGAGGGCGAGGCGGTCCTTGACCGAGCCCATCGGGTTGAATGACTCGATCTTGACGTAAAGATTGACGTGCTTCGGTCCCAGCTTGTTAATTTTTACCGCTGGTGTGTTGCCGATGGTATCGAGAATACTCGAGTATAAACGCCCCATTTACTTACCCCCCTTTAAGTTCGCCTGTTGCCCGCCAATACATAGTGGCTCACCCGTACTGCTACCGATCGGCTTATGCGCCGATTCTGGTTGTGTTCTATTCCTGGCAGGGCCAGGTGTCGGGTATCCAGCGCCCTTGCGGCAACCGCGTATCCATATCACCACAAGACAGATCGAGTTGCAGCTGCGACAGATTGCTGACCTTGCGCAAATCAACGTTCTCGAAATGTGTCAGGTAGGTGTAGGCGCCTCTGAAATCAACATCTTCCAGTTTCGCATCGTTGAAAATTACGCGCGACAAATTGGTGAACTCGAAACTGACGCCATCCAGTCGCGCCGAGCTGAAATCCACGCGCCCCAGCTCTGACTTCGACCAGTTAGTGTCGCTAATCTTGCTGTCACGAAAGCTCGCACGAAAAAACTCCGACTTGGTCAAATTCGTTTTATCCAGGGTCGCGCCGTCAAATATCGCGCGATAACCGACAGACTTGGTCAAATCGGCATCGACAAAAAGGCTGCCTCTGGCCGTTGCGCGGGTCATATTAGTCTTGACCATGCTGGCACCCCTGAAATTACTATCATCAAGAGTGGAGCGAGAGAGATTGGCATCGTCGAAGCGACTGCCCGAGAAATTCGAGTCATCGAGCATCTTGTTGGTTTTCTTACAGCCCGACCAGTCCATACCGGGCGGATGACTGTCATAGCAGCCGGCAACAGCCGGGTTGGACGCCACCCAGGCCAGCAGGCAGACCAAAATTACGAGTTGTTTCAAGTGTCCAAATTTCATCAGCGGCAGAATTTACAGTGGAAGTTAATCATTATGATTGCCGTGAAACGAAAAAATTCCGTTTTTTTACTCCAACGGCAATCAGCGCTCTGACTGTTGCGCCACTATACCCGAATTATTAAACTTCTGCTGTCGCAGAACTTCAACCGCGCCAGCCGATACGATCAGTATCGCGCCACTCAGTTCGCGCAAGCCAAAGGGCTCATCGAGCAGCAAGGCAGCCGAAGTTACGCCGACCAGTACCTCGCACAGCAGCAACATGCCGACACGGCCCGGACTCAGCAGGGTTGTCGGCCAGATCGTCAGCCAGGTAATCGGCAGCATGAGCATGGCAATAAGCAGAATCCAGTGCCAACCGGCCCGCAAGGTTGCAACATCCGGCACGCCACTGAAATCACCTTGTTGCCACAACACCAGCAACAAGGATATGAACAGAGCGCACACCACGAAGGTAATGGCTTTTTCCAGTACCATGCGCGCGCCGTCCTGAAAAAGCTTTACCGAGGCAATCGACCAGCACAAACCCGACAACAGCGCAAACCAGTCCCCCGTATTGCGCGGCCATGGCAAGCCGTTTTCAACCACCAGTACGACATAGAGACCGCAGAAAGCAAGTACCAGCGCGACCACGCGATTAACCGTGAGCCGCTCCTGCAACATCGCCATGCCCAACAAGGTGCTCCACAACGGGCTCAGGTAAAATAAAAGGATCGCGCGCACCACGTCGGTCAGGTTAAGGCTTGCGATATACAGGGCAAAGGCAAACCCGGACAGCAAACCCGGCAGCAGAATATGACGCCAATGCGCGACGAAGTTACGGAAACGCAGCACCAGCAGCGGTATAAATAACAGCGTACTGGCACCGAATATGGTTGGCCCCGTCCAGAAGGCAGCAACGCCGGCCTGCTCGATACCCCTGATCGGAATCCAGAAAAGACCCCAGAGCGCCGCGCCGAAGGCGAGC
>Ga0316189_10006827_pt1 | contig 10856 bp, 9 predicted proteins | sample LowCovwburrow_MG_FD_204930 | JGI IMG/M metagenome (GOLD analysis project Ga0316189, IMG submission 204930) | Coastal sediment microbial communities from Maine, United States - Lowes Cove worm burrow | ecosystem: Environmental > Aquatic > Marine > Coastal > Sediment | place: USA: Maine... | reverse complement strand
TCAAAGCTACTTTCATTCGTACGACTGCATGGAGCAGGAGGTAGGGCAACGCAGGAGCTGTTGCCGAGTAGATTTCTAATACATAATCCGGGTTTAATCAATGGTACGATTTCTAGTAATTCTGCGTCTAACCGCGGCGGCGGAGTTTTGACATTTTCACGAGGCAGCGTGAGCCTAAACAACACTATAGTTACAAATAATGCGGGCGGAGGAATTGCTGCTTATGGAAGTGCCACCGGCGGGGCCATTAGCTTAAAAAACAGTATTGTTGCCAACTCCATGGGAACTGATTGCAGTACTATTGACACTAACAGTAGTATTTTTTACAGACTCCGCATCGATTGTTGAAGACGGAACTTGCAGCGCAAATAGGTCTGGTGACCCTGGCTTGTTGGCGCTGGCCAATAATGGAGGTACAACTCTCACTCATGCATTGCAGTCGAACAGTATTGCGCGTGATAGCTCAATCGGCACATGCCCAGCTCAAGATCAACGCGGGCAAACCCGTGATGTCAGTGATGGGTTTTGTGATATCGGCGCGGTTGAGTTTGACGTTAATGATGGAAGTAATTTTATAGTCATTCCTTTGGGAAATAACAAAGCAGCGGTCGTTCCAAATTAACGCTATGAGAGGTAAAGGTTGAATAATATGAGATGTTATCAATCTGAAAATCAGCGCTGTACAGCAATTAGGGAGAACTGAAGATATATTGGTACAGAGACTTGTTCGTCAAACACCAATCGCTTTGCCGTTCTTCAGGTGCGCAAAAATCACGTCTGATCAACGCTTTTGGAATTGGCTCTTTCAGAGGGATTTTTCGCTAACACCTTTTATGATTTGACCCGGTAGAGTATCTTCTAACAACACGCCGTGTTTGAGAACAAATTCACCGTTCACCATTACATGCTGAATGCCTTTGGAAGGGGCCAGTGGCTGTTGGTATGTCGCCATGTCGCTTATTTCGTCGGGGTCGAACACTGTTATATCTGCATCAAAGCCTTCCCTAAGACGACCTTTACGCATAAATGCAGGTGCAAAACTTTGCATTCGTTTTGCTGGCAGCACGGTCATTTTTGCAAGCGCGGTTACCAGGGGCATACCAGTGGATGAGTCTGAGCTACTTGTGTAGCGGCCAAGTGTTTTGCTGAAGGTGCCAACACCTCTGGGGTGAACTCGGTCATCATTTGAGAGCAGAGGCATCGCGTCACTGGCGATCATAATACCTGGCGCTTTCAACGCGACTCGCGTCCATTGTTCTTTGCCATAGTGGTGGATTATTTTCCCCTCAGGAAAACGTTGCCGATAGTCTTGCCACATACTCTTGGTAAAACGTTCACCAGTCGCGGCCCACTCTACGTCTTGGTAGCTGATACCAAAAATAGATTGCCAGTCTCTGCTGAATACCGCTGCAGAAATACCGGTTGAGCCCGCGTTATAAGGATAGGCCTCTGAAGTAATATCTATACCTTCGGCGCGGGCTTTGGATATCAACTCCAAAAATTGCTCGATACCGCCCATCGCGCTCGAGTTGAGGTGGCAGATATGCACAGACGTTTTATGAATTTTGGAAAGGGCAATAACTTGCTCTAGGCCCTCAGTATCTCCCGGCAAGCCGCGAACAATATGCACAAAAACGGGCACCTTTACTGCCGCGGCTTCCTCAAAAACCATATCCAACTCCGATGCGTTTACCGCACCTCTAATGTAATCGAGTAATACGCCGATGCCCAATCCACCCTCAGAAATGCCTTGCTGGAGATGAGCCGCAATTGATCTAATTTGTTGCCTTGACGCTTGTTGGGTGAAAGCAGCATTTTTTGGTACCGAACCTTCACTCTTAGAGTTTGGATTCGAGTCCAATACTAGTGGCGTAGAAGGAGTGGTGAAATGCGGCTTTACAATTCCTTCAATCACCAATTGGCGAATCGCAAGATGGCTGGTGGACGCACCATAGTTAATAACTGATTGTCCGCCCATAATCTGAGAGAGAGCATCAATAGGATATACGCCGGCTTCTAGCTCCAAGGCGGTAGTGACACCATCCATTGCCTGAAATTGCTGACCGAGTTTAGAAAGCGCGTGGCTGTGCAGATCGATAAACCCAGGTGAAATCACCAATCCCGAAGCATTTATGGACTCAGATCCGGCTAATGATTGCTTGGAGATAGAGACTATCTTATTGCCACTAATACCAACATTGGCCAGTTGGTCAAATCCAGTTTCTGGATCAATGACGCGGCCACCCAAAAACACCACGTCATAGGGTATCGCTTGTTCATCTTGCAATAATGAACAGCTCGTCATGCCCAAGCACACAACAATTAAGGGAAATATCTGGCTGATTCGTTTCGTTTTCTTGTGTGAGTGGTTCATATGGATATTATTACTCAGTGTCTTCATTTAAAATGTAGCTGTATACTGTCTGTTTTACTATCAGGGAGAAGTGAATATATATTGATATAGCCAAGAGATTTGAGATGGTTGATGTCCAAGTTACCTACTAGTCCAAGCTACCTACAATCTGCATTTAAGGTGTCTAATCTACATTTATCTTGAATAAACTCTTAAATATTTCTATTGGATCATTGTACAAAAAAACTTTAAATTGGATTTTATTTATTTGGAATCAATATTGAGGTGTGCATGAGACAAGTTCATTTAACCATATGCCTGATCTATAAACAGCGCTAATCTTACCTTCGCTCTATAAACAAACAAGCTATGATACCTGCGATTTTATTAGGCACTGCCAGGATTCCCTACGACGGCGGTGAATTGACGCTAACTCAGCACGACAATGATTTTGCGATTCAGCTAAAAGGGGTGCATGGCGACTTGATGGCTAGCCGGATGCATTCTTCTGAGCTAGCCTTGGCTGAGTTAGGTTGCGCACATATTCAAGGGGTCGAAAATACTAAGGTGTTAGTCGGTGGCTTGGGGATGGGTTTCACTTTAGCGGCCGCACTCAAAGCGACCTCACTCAGTTCTGAGGTGCTTGTTGCTGAATTGGTGCCTGAAATTGTTGAATGGAATAAAGGTCCACTTGGCGAGGTTGCCGGTCGGCCACTTGATGATAGCCGGGCTCAGCTGTATTTGGGGGATGTAGCTGAGCTGTTTATGTCCCGACAAGCGACCTATGATGCGATTTTATTAGATGTTGATAACGGCCCCGAGGCCTTTACGCATGACGATAATAGCGACCTATATTCAATGGATAGTTTGCAGGCGATGCGAGATATGCTGCGTCCCGAGGGCATGTTAGCGGTATGGTCCGCTTGGCATGATCCACAGTTTACCAAGAAACTAAAAAAGGCGCGCTTTAAGGTCAGTTCCAAAATGGTTAGAGCGCATAAAGGCAAAGGCAGTAAGCACACTATTTATTTGGCCCAAAAATAAAAGGATCGAAGTGCAAGGCTGTGTACTCAAGGTAATTTATCGTTGCGAGAAGGAAAAGAGCAAAGAAAATAAGGGCTTTCGAAGGATTATTTGGCGATGCCATAGTCACTCTATGGTGAGCGAAACAATTCGAGAAAGTCATTGTTTTCAAAACTACTTTCATTCGTACGACTGCATGGAGCAGGAGGTAGGGCAACGCAGGAGCTGTTGCCGAGTAGATTTCTAATACATAATCCGGGTTTAATCAACCCGGCCTTTGTTTCATTATAAACTCTGAACTTTACTCCGAATATCGGCGTACCTGAAATTCTCACACAGCGCAAAACCTGTTAGTTGCCGGACCTTGTTACGCGCAAATATGGGTACACTCAAGCCTGCTAAAAAACGGCAAAGCAACTCATCTGATAATGGTCCAGTCACTTTAGCCGCAAGGTGCTCTTGCAGTTGGGTTAACACCTGATCTAATTCTTCATCGCTTGGCCAATCCTGTTGTTGCGAATAGGCAAGCTTTGCCACTTGGCCTCGACACACACTGCAATGGCCGCATTGCTGCGGGGCTTGTTGGTCATCAAAGTATCGCGATAGGTTATGACTCAAGCAGCTATCCAGCTCAAAAAAACGTATCAGTGCAGCAATACGTTTAATCTCCTTTTGTTCTTTGTCTGAAAAATACTGATGTAGCTTTTGTGCAAGGTCGCTATCTGCCAATGCCTTTGCATTAACTGAAAATACTTCGGTCATGCGTTTGGTTTCAAGTTCTATGCACTGAGTTTCTTGCAGGTATTCAAGTGCAGTGATTACTCGGCCACGATCAGCACTGTAATTGGCGAACAAGGCATTAAAATCGGGGTCTCCCCATACCTTTTTCATATTGGTGTATTTGAAAATTGCCTCAACAAAGCTGCGCCGCTCACCTTCGAAGCGGGCGAGTATTTCATCTTTGGGTTTTACAAACTTGTATTTGACCTCTGCAAAGTAGGCATACATCGGGCGCACCACGCCCAACAGTTCAAGTTGCACTAACAAAGTTTTTAAGGGTAGCTGTCGTACGTTGCTGGCATTGGATAAACTTACTAGCTGTAGCTCCCAGTTACCGGCCTGCAGCTCGGTTCTAATGCTGTTTAATACAAAGTCTATTGCCACGAGTTCTGGCGTATCACCATAGACAAAATTCTCTACGGTATTCAGGCCATCGAGATTTGCTAAGGTGACACATTGCGAAGGCAGACCATCTCTGCCCGCGCGGCCAATTTCCTGGCTATAGTTCTCGATGGACTTAGGCAGGTCATAATGAATAACGAAGCGTATATCTGATTTATCAATACCCATACCAAAAGCGATGGTCGCAACGACTATTTGAATGTTGTCGGCCATGAATTCTTCCTGAATATGCTGGCGTTTATCATTATCAAAACCTGCATGATAGGCTGCGGCATTGACCTTATTGTTGCAAAGAAACTTAGCAACGCGTTCGGCAGTTTGTTGCAGTGTTACATAAACAATACCTGAGCCTTTTACTGATGAAATATGTGCCAGTAACACATTGATCTTTTCTGCCGTACTCACCGGCACTACCGCCAAATCTAGGTTTGTACGATAGAACCCTGTTTGCACAATATGCTGCTCGGCAATACCAAATTTAGCTGCCATATCACGCTTAACGGCTTTGGTCGCCGTTGCGGTTAGCAATAGTACCAGCGGAATATTTAACTCATCACGATATGTGGGTAGCTTTAAATAGTCAGGTCTAAAATTGTGACCCCATTCTGAGATGCAATGCGCCTCATCAACCACCAACATTGATAGCGGTACGCCGCCAATAAACTGACGAAAGCGTTCATTTTTAAAACGCTCGACTGACACCATTAATATTTTTATTTTACCGCCACGCACATCAGCCATCACCTGCTGATTTTCGGTCGGGGTTAAGGTGGAATCAATGCTGGCAGCCGAAATTCCTTTACTAGCCAAAAAAGTTAGTTGATCTTTCATCAGGGCCAGCAAGGGAGAAACCACTAAAGTAAGGTGTGGCAGATGCAAGGCCGCTATCTGATAGCACAATGATTTTCCCGAACCCGTCGGAAAGATCGCCAGAGATGAATCACCCTCCAATAATTGCTCAATGGACTGTTCTTGCCCCGCGCGAAATTGATCAAAACCGAAGGTTTGTTTTAATGTGTTATGAATATCGTTATTAATATCTTTAGTTGCTGTCATACAAGAGTCCTTTTGTATCTGAAAATTTATTGTGAATGCAGTATATCACTAGGGGCAAATTACCTCGGTGAATTAGTCTTTTTTATCAATGGTGATTTCGATGTTTTTGGTATCACCGGCAAACCATTTCTGTACATACAGAGTGCCCACAATAGGTGCTTTGCCGTCCTCCGGTTGTTCTTTATAACGCACACTATTTTTGGTTTCTTTCTCGATGCTAAATTTTACTGTTGTTTGTGACATGCTTGTTCCTTATGTTTTTCTAAGAGCTATATTTTTAAAATAGCGGTGGTCTTTTAATAGCCAACAGGCGGATTAGCCCGCTCGCATTGCCAACAGGCCCCTAATATCGAGTTCACCCCGATAAAGGGCAAAATCAGCCTCTTTTGCTTCAATCGCAACTATCGACATTCGATCGGCCAACTCATTGCCCTCTACACCTACGTGACCATTCACATGCAGTACCTGTATCTTATCTTTTAACTGTTGATGTAAGGCAAACATTTCTTTGATTAGCTCGAGGTTCTTGATTTCGCCTCCTGGTTTCTTCCAGCCCTTTTTTTGCCAGTTAATCGCCCATTGGGTAACACATTGAATGGCGTATTGGGAATCACAAAATACGCCAACAGACTTGCCCTTGTCGATTTCAGCTTTTGCCATGATTAATGCCTGATGTAATGCATTTAACTCAGCGGAGTTATTTGTGCCATTCGGGCTGTATAAGCCATACCAGAGCTCATCAACCGCATTGTCACGATATACCGCCACACCTGAGCCCGCTTTTCCGGGGTTAGGTTCACAGCCGCCATCAGTGAATATTTTAGTATCCAGTGGCATTGCCGCAATTTCATCAGCAGTATAGGTTTTTATAGATTTGCTTGATGATTTCTTCTTGGCCGGCGAAGTGTTTGATTTGCTGCTTGATGATACGCCGTTACCGGTAAACGCAGCTTCAGCTTCTTGGCGTGTTTTGAACGATTTATATTTCGCGGAGGGAAATGCATCAACCTGCTTTTTACAGGTATCCCAATCGGAGAATATCCCTGTTTGCCTACCTTGCCATACTACGTAAAACTTTTTAGCCATTGTTAACCCTTGGTTCTCTGAATAGAAATCATATTTTTTGCGGATAGCTAGTATGGTCTGCTTGAATTAAATTGGACACTATAATTTGCAGCCAAGCCCATTAATTAATGCTGTGTACAGGCAGGTCACATCAATTCTCACTTGAGCAAATAACTTGGACATTTATTGAGGTATCCATAGTGGGTCTGTCGGATAATGAATTCTGCTAGTACGAAAGCACCACTTTCTCCTGACGCAAATCATTATCCGACAGCCCCATAGTATCTCTAATCTACAGTCCATGCCCAAACATTTCGATAGCCTTTGCAGGAACCACATAGCTTTCCTTCACGTCATGAATCATTCCATAGGGCTAAGCTAAGCCGCATCATCAAAAATTCAAGATTCAAGACGTTACACCCTTATCTCCCCGATGCTTAACTTAGTAAGTGATAGGCGCGTATTAATTGTTTTTTGTACGATGATCTCTAAGCTGTTTAGGGCGATCCGGGGTACTTGGTGTAGTAGGGCCCAGTCTCTTACTGCCAAGTTTGTAAGTTACTTTCTTCTCAAGATATCCACTAAATGCACCGTCTTCTGCAAATGCCCTGTCACCCCAAACATGATAAACGCCGCACACGGGATGCGCTATGGTCGTATCCATGCCTATATTGTGATTCCTACTGCCAATGTTTTGCAATGAATTACGTTTCTTATATCTAATCAAATTATGCCCACTGCCTGGGCAATCATCGACAGAAAGAACAGAACCGCTATCACAAGCACTGTTACTATGATAAAGAGCATGTTTTCTGGTGGCAGAGTGTATTGTTACGCGCTCACTTTTACCTCTAGGATATGCTTTCATTTTACTATCTTCACCTGGTGTACCCCAATGTGCTGTAGTGAAGTCTCGAATTATTTGCCACTCGTTAGCATTATCCTTGGCTTGTGACCAGGTGCCATTTCGTTTTACAACAGCCATGTACATTTCGCTGTCGCCAATATGGGATCCATAACCCCCTAAGGCATCATCGCCAGCATCCATAATGAAGGTGATTCCCAGCCGAATTTCAAGACACTTCATTTGATTGTCATTGCCACACTGACCACCCCCAATTCTCTGCACAAGAAAAGGGGTAGCATAACCGTTTTTTAAATAGGACTGTTGAAGGTCATATTTGTCTCCATACACCATCACATTGGGGAAATATTTATGCGCCAGATCATATTCTAAAAGATCTGGAATACCATCCTTGTCTTTATCATCATTACGGCCTGGAGGAGTGCAGTTAGTGCAGATATCCCTTAGTTTTTTGCAATTTTTTTGCCCGCTTTTAAGACGTTTGTACGTATCAATTTCAGACCTTCCTGTTAAAGGCCTTACTGCTGTTGTTGCGGTGTCAACGGCGACATTTTTTACAACTATAGCGGAGTCTCGAGCTTGACCGCGTATACTCCAATCTGTGCTATCAGGCCAGCCAATGTGACCCGCACCTTTTCGTTTAAAATGAATTAAGGGATATTTATGCTTAGTGTTGTAAATAATCACCTTATCTTTTCCGCGCTGGACTGCTGTCCCATTTTTACCACCGAGAATTTTCCATTCATATCGAGGATTCTTCGACCAATCTAGATTTATTCCGCTATTTCTGGAGGCGTAATGAATGTAACCCGCCTTACCCCATGCGATGGCCAAGGGTTCGCCATATAAAATTGGCCCTTGGGTGTTTGAGCTTCTAGTGAAATACCATTTCGCTCTTTTATTACCGGTCTTGGCGCTAGCATTGTCTGTCCAACCCAGATTGATCCCCCCAAGGTAACCTTGTTTCTCGTAGTGGAGGAATTTTCGAGGAACAAGACCCTTTAAATTATAATTGTAGCTTTTAGGTCCCTCCCGCTTACTCTTTGCATAGAGATGCCCGCTTGCACCGGGGTTGGCACCTATTACCCATTCCTTGGATTCAGCCATATTATGAATCTCAGCTTCGGATAATGCGTAGGCATTTGTAACCAAAACACAAAACATAATGATGCTGTTCGATAGTCTTAGTATAATTTTCAAAGGATATCTCTCATTATTAACGCGATTGTTAAATAAATTATTTCACAAGGCATCTGGGTTTCATAGGCTACTTGGGAATTTGACGCTTACTAACAAATTACACAAGCCCCCCGAATTCAAATTGCAAGACCTGAGAATCCTCTAGCCAGCCTCCTCGTGTCCCAGGGGTGTCATGTCATGAATCATTCCATAGGACTAAGCTATTTAGTGGTAAGCCGTATCATCAAAAGTTCAAGACGTGACACCCTTATTCTTGTGGTCTGTGCCGTATTAAATCAATCTTCACAACCAAGATAGGCGTTTGTGCAGCTTGTTCTCAATACCACAGTCAATGGATCATTGAAACCGCTGCCTTCTACCTCGCAATTCGATGGGCGTGGGTCGGGATTGGTAAGCGGGTCTTGGCGCCAGTCTATGTCGATGAGTGACAAGCCTTGAAAAGTGCGCACACTTACGTCTGACGGCGAAATACAGTCGCTAATATTGAGTGGAGCTGATTCAAACGCCGGTCTCGAACAAACATCGGCTGGCGTGCCAGGAAGGCATTCTCGCCAGCCGCGCAGCACGTATTGACCCGTAGCGGGGTTGTCAGATCCAATGCATATTTCATTTACTTCGACGCAGGTCGAAATAATGCTCGATAGCCGAATGCCAGCATTATCTCCACACAGGCCTGCCGCCACCAAAGGAATTGAAGTTGGGACATCAATAACATTGACTGAAGTGCTTTTGGGCTCTGAGCCACTGCCTTCTCTGCTTAGTATCAATGCCGTCATGTTAAACGTGGTATCCACAGAGGGGCCAGGGTCATAATCGATGCTGCCTGATCGCTCGTCAAGTCCAGGGTTGAACGGGACCTCAGGGTTGTCGCTGGTAGGTGAGTTTATTGTGGAGCAACGCATCAGGTCAGCCACAGGCCGGCCAGCCCAACACGGCTCGCTTGTCCAGATATTCCAGCTAAGATTAATTGGGTCTCCGGCACAAATATTGGCCGGTGTCACCGTAAATTCAGTTGGTGGAACACGCGTACCAGCGCGGTCTAATAAGCAGCCTGACATCAATGTCATAATCGTCAATGCCAACAAGATTCTGCACCAAATTTTTTTATTGGTCGCCCATTTGTCTATCATTACTACCTCCTGTGAATTAGATGATATTTTACAAATGTATCACAAAGTGTTCTGGGTAGTCATCTTATGCTGTATTTTCTGAACAGAAAAGGTGTCACAGTGATTAGTAGTTGAGCGGTCTAGTTTTCATGGAATACTTACCAAGACAGCAACTTAAAAACATCCAGCGTGGAAGGTCTATAGCCTCATGCGAGACTTGACTTTGCAATCGGTGAGAGAAGTGTTCACTTTATTTGCAGAGATAGCCCTGCAAATCGAAATCATGGTATTGTGATTGCCGACAAGAGCGAAAGTGGATTTTTCCTCGATCTCGCAAATCAAATCCATGATCACTGCCATTAGATTAATCAAACTAGAATTATATGAATAGAATTGAACTCTTGTGCCAAGAGTTGCAAAAAACTTGGCATAACAAAATCCCATTATCTGATGCGATGGGTCTCAAACTTGATTCATTTGGTAATAATGTGCTCACTACAAGGGCCTCACTTGCACCAAACATTAATGTTCATGGCACAGCTTTTGCGGGAAGCTTGTACTCCGCGCAAGCGTTGACGGGTTGGGGAATGCTGTGGCTGCAATTAAAACTCTTAGGTATCGATGCTTCTATTGTTCTTGCCTCAGGCCAGATTGAATATTTAAAACCCTTAGGAGAAGCTTTAATAACCAGCTGTGATTTTGCTGCACATGTAGATTCAATGGATGTGCTTATAGAAATGGGGAGAGCTAGATTTAAGCTTGAGTGCACCATTACAGGGAAAAATGGATTGGCCAGTCAGTTTTCAGGAGATTACGCGGTGATGCTTAGCTGAACCTCCGGTACATGAGTCATCTGTAACTATTGTTAAACCCGGATTATGCATTAGGGATCGTGGCGAGAAGGAAAAGAGTAAAGAAAACAAGGGCTTTCGAAGGATTATATGGCGATGCCATAGTCACTCTATGGTGAGCGAAATAATTCGAGAAAGTCATTGTTTTCAAA
>Ga0316189_10006826_pt1 | contig 10857 bp, 8 predicted proteins | sample LowCovwburrow_MG_FD_204930 | JGI IMG/M metagenome (GOLD analysis project Ga0316189, IMG submission 204930) | Coastal sediment microbial communities from Maine, United States - Lowes Cove worm burrow | ecosystem: Environmental > Aquatic > Marine > Coastal > Sediment | place: USA: Maine... | reverse complement strand
CGAATGAGGTTGCATTCCAGGATCAGAGGAAATTCGGCGATGTATGGCGCGTCAACCAGATCGCTCCTCACGGCGGTCAGACCCGTAGCGGCAAATTTGTCGGTCGTTCGACCGCTGACCATCCCGAAGTAATCGACCTCACGGGCAAATTTCTCCGAAGGGACGTTCAGCGTGTAGGCCTGCCGCTCGACGATGTTGGTGTAACTGTAACGCGGCTTCTGGAGTGCCACGTAAACACAGGGAGGCTTGGAGCAGCAGATGCCGCCCCAGGCGGCCGTCATGCCGTTGGGCCGTCCGTCTTTGTCATAGGTTCCCACGATCCATACCGGTGTGGGAAACACGAGGGTTTTGGCACCTAGGGATTTTTTCATCGGTTTTATTCCTGAAACTCTTTTTGGTCTCGATTTAAGGGGAGCAGCTGAACCGGCATGACGCCGCCGGTTCAGCATCGATTTCAACGTTACTATTCGAACCACCGCAATTTGTCAATTCGGCGGTATTGTTCGGCGTCATTGCCCCTGCTGTTGACACTCGCTGAGAGCCGGCTGCTGCCTCATGCGTCGCAATGGGCGCCGTCCAATTCGACCCCAGACTCAAGACTCCGGTTCGTCCGCGGCGGCGTCGATCCATCGATATCCCTGATAGGCCGCCGTAAAGGCGTGAAGTCCGTTTTTTGCAAACCACACCGGATCCCAAGTTCGGGCTTCCACAAGGTCGGCATATTCTTCTTTGAAAACGTAGACCCATGCCGAAATTTGGCTGCCGCCCGGAAGCAAGCAACTCTCTTTTTTTTTGCTGTAAAAGACGCCCTCAAAGCGGTCTAACCGCACGGCATCGCGCTGCCCGACGTCCAGGTAGACCACCCCGTCGACCTGATCGTCTGCAGCACCCGGGACAAGAGCCGGATAGGCTTCCCCCCTGATCTTCCGGCGCTGGTAACCGAAAAGCCGTGCGTTGGTTTTCAGGTAAGTGCCTGCGACCACGACTGTCCACACCCGTTCGAACATGAGTGATCCGTAAGTAAAGATGTTCATCTGCTCGATCTTGCCCGTGTTACGAAGATTTGCGGTAATGATGAATGAGGTATTCCAGATGCGCCGGACCGGTTCCGCAGCAACCGCCCAGTATCTTGATGCCATGGCGCCGATTCAACAGAAGCATCCGGTCACCCCAATCATCGACCGCATCGGCCTGAAGCCGTTCGCTTCCGTCCAGTTCCGCGTGATCGCAGGACGAGGCATTGGCCTGAATTCCGATCAGACGAGTCAGCACCTTCAGGGGCTGCTCGTGCGCTCGCAGAAACGACGGATAGGCGCAGTTGATCATATAGCCGAGCGGTGGCCGGTCGCAAGCCGTGTCGATTATCTGGAAAGCCTGTTCCAGGGACTGCCCGTCTAAAATACATCCCCGGCGGTTGATCACAAAGCTGATGATGTACGGAAGTCCGGTGGTTTGCATGGCCAGCGCGATACCGCAGGCTTCGTCAACGGCCGGAAGGGTTGCGGCCAGAAGAAGGTCGACTCCCGCAGCTGCCAGCTGATGAACCTGCACCAGGTGGAATACCTCTGCGGCGCTTGTCGACAGACCTTCAGCTGGTTTATAGCAGTCGTTTTTACAGCCGACAAGGCCGCCGATGAAAAGAGATGATGGTCGGTCCATCCATTGGTTTCGCAACTGCTTGAGGAATGCGACCGCATCGCCGTTCACATCACTGGTGACGCCGGCGGCCGAAATGCGCTCGAGATTGGCGCGCCATGTCGGTGTGCAGATGAGAATCGGAACTCTCGCCTGTCGGGCGATTGACACACAGTCGCGGTAAACGCCGGTCAAAGCGGTTCGTCCGACGTCATCGTAAATCAACAGCGCATTTTCAAGGCGCGGGTGCAGTGCGGCCGCCCCCGACCGCCGCAGCGCTTCGATGACGGCTGCTTCCGCCAACATAAAGTCTGTTTTCTCGAGTGTTTCGCTGAAATCCATGCGTCTCACAAATCGTTAATCGGTTCTCACCCGCAGACAACGCGCTTTTTTCACAGTCATTGCAAATATACCCAGAATAGCATATTTGACAACAGAAACGGGGAAGCGGAGATGCTCTTGCTTAAGAAAACTAAAAAAAAACCTGACCGGTTTCACTGATTGCGATCTTATTTTAAAATACCTCCCGACCTCCCTTTGGCAAAGGGAGGAGTATTGCCCCGCCGTCACAAAGAGGACAAGCGGATTTTAAATGAAGTCTGTCGAATCGCATTAACATAATAAAAGAAGAGGAACACGCATCCCATGAGCGATCAACCCAACAAGATCATTTATTCGATGATCGGTGTCGCCAAATATCATGACAAGCGGCCCGTGCTGCAGGACATATCCCTTTCCTATTTTTACGGTGCCAAAATCGGCGTGCTGGGACTGAACGGATCCGGAAAGAGTTCTTTGCTGCGCGTCATGGCCGGGGTCGATAAAGACTTCGTCGGCCAGACAATCGTTTCCCCCGGCTTTACGATCGGTTTTCTCGAACAGGAACCGGCTTTGGACGACGCTAAAAACGTGCGGGAAGTCGTCCAGGAGGGTGTACAGGAAACCGTGGATCTGCTGGAGGATTACAACCGCATCAACGAACAGTTGGCCGAACCGATGTCCGAAGAAGAAATGAGCCGTCTCCTCGAGCGCCAGGGAGAAATCCAGGAGCAATTGGATACCCGGGATGCCTGGGACCTCGACTCGCGGCTCGAGATGGCCATGGATGCCCTGCGCTGTCCGCCGGGAGAAACACCGGTCAAGATCCTGTCGGGCGGTGAGCGGCGGCGGGTGGCGCTCTGCCGGCTGTTGCTTCAGAAACCCGATATCCTGCTGCTCGACGAGCCCACCAATCATCTCGATGCCGAAACCGTCGCCTGGCTGGAGCACCATTTACAGCAGTATGCGGGCACCGTCATTGCCGTGACCCACGATCGCTATTTCTTGGACAATGTCGCCGGCTGGATTCTGGAACTGGACCGTGGACGGGGAATCCCCTGGAAGGGGAACTATTCCTCGTGGTTGGAGCAGAAGCAGAACCGTCTGCAGCAGGAAGAAAAGGGCGAGAGCAAGCGCCAGAGGACCCTGCAGCGTGAGCTGGAATGGATCCGCATGTCTCCCAAGGCACGGCGCACCAAGTCGAAAGCGCGTATCCAGGCCTACGAAAAGATGCTGTCGCAGGAAAGTGCACAGCGGGTCGAAGACATGGAAATCTACATCCCACCGGGACCCCGGCTGGGAAATCTGGTCGTGGAGGCCCGCAACCTTGCCAAGTCTTACGCCAATCGGCTTTTGTTGGATGACTTGACCTTCACCCTGACGCCGGGTGCCATCGTCGGTGTCATCGGTCCCAACGGCGCCGGTAAGACCACTCTTTTTCGGATGATCACCGGACAGGAGCCGCCGGATACTGGCAGCATCCGCATGGGTGATACGGTGCGCCTGGCCTACGTCGACCAGAGCCGGGACGTGCTCGCTCCGCAAAAGACGGTCTGGGAAATGATCGCCGACGGTGAGGATGTGATCGATCTGGGTGGTCTGACCGTCAAGTCGCGTGCTTACGTCGCACGGTTTAATTTTTCAGGGGCCGACCAGCAGAAACGGATCGGCATGCTTTCCGGCGGCGAGCGCAACCGGGTTCATTTGGCCCGGATGCTGAAGCAGGGCGCCAATGTTCTGCTGCTCGACGAACCGACCAACGATCTGGACGTCAATACCTTGCGGGCACTGGAAGAGGCCCTGGACAATTTCGCCGGCTGTGCCGTGGTCATCAGTCACGATCGCTGGTTCCTGGACCGCATCGCCACCCACATTCTGGCCTTTGAAGGCGACAGCCGGGCGGTGTGGTTCGAGGGGAATTATTCGGACTATGAAATCGACCGGCGCAGCCGGTTGGGTTCGGCCGCCGACCAGCCCCACCGGATTAAATACCGGCAGTTGACCCGGGAGTGAGCCAGACCGGCGGTGGAAAACGGCCACCGTCGCGGAGAAAATCGTCATAGTTCCAGAAGGGAGCCGGTACCTTCTCCGGTGCTGCAGGCCAGGGCCAACCGGCTGGAAGCGGGCACGTCAGTCGCAACGGCGTTTTGAGGGTGGGATGCATCACGGTGATTTCCCTGGCCAGCAGTGCGAGCTGCCGGTCTTTCAGGGGACTGACGGCACCGTAGCGCACATCCCCCACAATTGCGTTGCCGGCATGGGAGAGCTGCAGCCGGATCTGATGCCGCCGGCCGGTTTCCGGTGCCACCTGCAGCAAACTCCGCTCCCCGGTGCTGTCGATCAGGCGATATTGCAGGCGGGCTTCGCGGCTGTGCCCGGTGGGTTCGGAAAGGATACGGCACGAAAGCCCCTGGCGTTCGATGTGATCGTAAAGGTGTCCGTTCGGCTGCGCGGGCGTGCCCTCGACAACGGCCAGATAGGTTTTTTGGATCGTCCCGCAACGAAATTGGGCGCTTAAACGGGCGGCGGCCTTGGAGGTGCGTGCGAACAGCATCACGCCTGCCACCGGTCGGTCCAAACGGTGCACCAGGCCGAGAAACACCCGGCCCGGCTTGGCATGGCGTTTCCTCAGCCAGCCCTTGGCCAGCTCCAGCAGGCACACCGCCCCGGAACGATCTCCCTGGGCGAGCAGGCCGGCCGGTTTGAAGAGCGCGAGCAGGTGGTTGTCCTCAAAGAATACCGGCCAGCGTGGATGATAAAAGCACATAGGCGAGAGCATCAGGATTCCTTGCGCAATAATGACCCGTTGGTTTCCGGTGGTTTTATGGAGCCGGGTAACCGGGCTCCGGCGCGTCATTTTCATTCACCGTTGCGGCTTAGAGGGCCATGAGCGTATAACACGTAAAGATCTTTCATCTTCACCGGAAATTGCCGGATAACAAGCAATTCTGTTTTGGCTGCATGCGGTAACATGAAGCAAACCAAGAAGGAAATCTCGTCCATCCGCACCGGTCCCCCAGAGCCGGAAAAGATGCGGGTCTTGTTCGAAAGATGCGGCATTCATTTATCGGCCCTGCAGGTTGAACAATTGTGGACTTATCACGGGATGCTGCGTCAGAGCAACCCGGAGCTCAATCTGACGCGGGTGCACAATTTCGACAACATGGTCATCAAATTGTATGTCGATTCGATCCTGCCTGCCGACCTCGTGCACCTCCCCTCACCCTTGCTCGACTTGGGAACCGGCCCCGGCATGCCCGGTATTCCCCTCAAGATCTATCAACCGCATTTGGAGATTCTTCTGGCCGAAAGTCGCCAAAAACGGGCCAATTTCCTCACCATGGTTGTCGATCGGCTGCTGATGGAGGGCGTGCGCATCATCGAAAAGAAAATCGGTGCCGATTTTCAGGAACCGGTGGCCGGTGTCATTACCCGGGCCGTGGAAACGATGGCCAAGACCTTGGAGCGAGTTCGTGGATGCCTGGCACCCGGGGGCATGGTGATCTTTATGAAAGGTCCGCACTGCGAAGCGGAACTGGACGAGGTCAGGGGCCGGTGGCTGTCGGTCTACAAGCTAGTTCTGGATCGATCTTACATCATTCCCCACACGCGCCATAATCGTCGCCTCGTGGTCATGAAGCGTCTGGACCAGCCGCACTATGTTCGCCGCGCCAGAGCCGCGGCGCGTTACCCGGTAAAAAAAATCGAAAGCGAAAAAAACGCCCTCTTTAAAGAAATGAAAAAACTGCTCAGCGGTCGGGGGATAAAGAAATCCGGCCGGGCCTTGGTTGCCGGTGCCAAGCCGATCGCCGAAACGCTCAAAAATTTTCCCGCTCAGTGCGACGCCTGGATCAGTTCGGGTGACCAGGAGCCGCCACCGGCCGATGCACCCGATCAGCTCAGCTGGTATCAACTGGCCCCGCGTTTGTTCGAGACGCTCGATGTTTTCGGAACCCATGCGCCACTCCTTGTGTTAAGGGTTCCGCCGATCGACGCTTGGCAGCCGTCAGACGGTTTTGGTAAAGGCTGCAGCCTGCTGGTTCCCTTTCAAGACCCAGAAAACGTCGGGGCCGTTATCCGCTCGGCAGCCGCCTTCGGCGCCCGGCAGGTAATCCTGTTGGCTGAAAGTGCCCATCCTTTTCATCCCAGGTCACTGCGGGCGTCAGGTGGAAAGGTTATGTCCGTCCGGCTCAGACAGGGCCCATCTTTAAAGGAATTGCCTGCCGATCTGCCGATCATAGCGCTTTCGGTCGAGGGTGCCGACATTCGCAACACGGCATTTCCGCTGTCTTTCGGATTGCTGATCGGCCTCGAAGGACCCGGTTTGCCGGCGATTTGGCGCCGGACTGCCTGTCGCATTCCGATCCGTGCAGCGGTCGAGTCCTTGAATGCCGCAACGGCTGCGGCCGTAGCGCTTTACGAGTGGTCGCGTCAGGATGGTGAAGGCCGTAAACAGTCACGTCAATCCTTTTCCCCTTGCGTTTCAAAAGATGATTACCATTAGCAGTTATATACACCGCGATTCCCTGCGGGACTTGATCCAGCGTTGGATGTACGCCGACTCCCGGCGCACGGACGGTGATGAGCTCATGCAATTGGTGTACCTCAACAATGCGTATGCGTCTCGCTATCTGGCCGCCTTCTCGGAGGAAATATTTCAACGGTTTTATCCTTATGGGTTCCAGGTCCGCAAAACCCGGCTCAAAAGTGATCTAAAAGATGTCATCGTGACCAACGTCCCCTACCGAAACGCGCGGGTGGACGAAATGCTGCATGGTTATCGCAGCAGACCCGAACTCTATTACCGTGAGACCCCTTTTCACGGTACCCTTTATTTCAGCGGCCGGCCGGCCGGACCCTGTTACATCGGTTCAAACCGCATCAAGCGGGTCCGGCGATTGGCCGAAAAAAGTGCACGGCGAATCATCGACAGGATGTTTGCGACCATAAAGAGACGGGCGGAAGCACTTGCTGAGGACCGGGCACGGCATCAGGGTATTTCTCGTGAGCAGTTGATCACACCACCCGAGGATATGATCGCCGAGTTTCTAAAAGCGGAAAGCCGCCTGTTGGAGGATCTCAGGCAGGGTCGGCCGATTCAGGATGCCGACGGCCTGGTTATCCAGGATGTTGCCGGGCTCAAAGTGATTGCGGAAGAGACCGAGCGCAGCCGGTTCATGGATCTGATCGGCGCCCTGAAGAGCTGCGAAGTGATTGAAACCGAGACACATACAGGCCGCTACAATGCGGTCAACCTCATCGTACGGCTGCGACCCGATCGGGAGCGCATGGCGTCGAAACCGCTGGGCGAGCGCCTCCTAAAAGTGATGCAGAAGCGGGGCATCGCCCCTGATGCCGCCAACCGGCGTTTCAGGCAGTTCATCTTGTCCGGTGAAGACAGCGTCAATCTGGAGGTCATTCTTTCCGGCTACCAGGAGATGTTGGAGAGCGAAATCGGCCGCTGCATGCACGAAGACCGGATCATCCGCCAGCGATTGGAGCAGCAATACACCAGCCAACTGGCCTGTAACATCGAGTATCTCATGGGGTACCTGTTCATGCTGCCGGCTTCGAATCGGATGGAACTGGAAGAGACGCCGATCAAACTGTGGCACCGATACCTCCCCGACTACTTCGATGAAGTCATAAAAAAACTCTTCAACATTCCGTCGGTAGAAGTTCTGGAGTGACCGGTCGCCGAGTTTCCAACCGCAACGGCTCTACAATGAAACTTTTTTTATAAACATTGAACGTTGAACCCTGAACCCGAAACCGATCACTTTAACAGGAGGGCTTGAATCGCCCGGAAGTGACCTAATATATATGCATATGCGAAATTTTGGCCTGTTGAAAAGACGACCCTGAATGATGATCCAAATTACGGATGTGCCCTGAATAAAAAAACCGGTGTCGGAAAAGTTTTTACCGTCGGAATAGGAAAACAAAAAATGGCGCGAGACACAGATTGTAAAGATCTCGAAGAAAAATATAAAAACCTTGAGGTCGAAGCGGCGGCCTGCAAGGAGGAAAATGAGGCGTTTTCGTTGTATCGCTCTATAATCGAAAATGCGGGCGAAGCGATACTGGTGGCTCGCGGCGACAGGGTCATATTTGCCAATCCCAGAGCGGAGGAACTTTTTGGATGGACGCAGCATGATTTGGCGGCACGCCCGATTGCGGAATTTATCCATACGGAAGACAGAGATGCGATGATGCGTCAATACGAAAAATTGCTCAGAAGCGAACAGACCTTCCGGGTACCACCGTTCAGAATCGTTGATCGTTCGGAGAACATCAAATGGGTCCGGCTCAGGGCGGCGCTGCTTTCGGCGGATACTGAACCAGTGGTCATCTTTTTTTTAACGGATATGACCCGCAGAAAGAAGGCAGAGGAAGAACTCCGACGCAGCGAAGAGAAGTACCGACGCGTTATCGATACCACCTCCGGCGGTTACATTCTCATGGATCCGAATTTTTTAATTATCGATGTGAACAGATCCCTTCTCCAGATGCTGGGATGTGAGCGTGAGGAACTCATCGGCAAGCTGCCGTATACGCTTTACGATAAAAAATCGGTCATGTTTTATTTCGCAAGCCAGGACCATATCAGCTTCGAGGCGCAGTTCGCGGTGAAAGGTGGTAGAGAAATTACCCTTCTGTATAATAGAAGCACCTTGCGTGACGAAAAGGGGGCGATTACCGGTTACGTGTCGTTCCTGTCAGACCTGACGGAATTGAAGCTCGTGCAGCAACGGCTGCGTCTTGCGGAAGAACGCTACCGGCGGATGTACGAAAACGCCGTTCAAGGGATGTTCCAGAGTACGCTTTCCGGCAAAATCCTGCGGGCCAACCCCGCGTGTGCCCGCGTTCTGGGGTACAACTCCTTCGAAGAGTTGCTGGCTGCGGAACATGATTTATCCGCTCTCTACTTTCATCCTGAAGACCGGCAGCAAATGCTGGTTGCCCTGCAAAGCGAGGGTAGGCTGGCAAACTACGAAATTAAACTCAAGCGCAAAGACGGCCGCCCGGTCTGGTTGCTGTTCAATGTGAGATTGACTGAAGACGATGACGGGAAGCCGGTCATCGAGGGGATCATCGTCGACAACACGGCCAAGAAACTGGCGGAGGAAGAACTTCGCAAGAGTGAGGAAAAATTCCGTCGATTGTCGATCCTCGACAACCTGACCGGGCTATACAACACCCGTTACATGTATAAAGCCCTGGCGGACCTGATTGCAGAGAGCGAAGAATCGGGAATGCCGTTCTCCTTGATTTTTTTAGACATGGATAATTTCAAGCATGTCGTCGACACCTATGGCCATCTTAACGGCAGCCGGACACTTCAGGAAGTGGCCGCTACCATTCAAAGCGTATTGATCGAACCGGCTTTCGGGGTGGCATATGGCGGCGACGAATTCGTCGTCGCACTGCCCGGATTTAAGAAAAAGCAGGCCGCCAAGAAGGCCCGGGAAATTCAGACCCGGATGCGGAAAACGGTCTATCTCACCAGCCAGGGCTTCGAAGTGCAGCTCAGTGCGAGTTTCGGTATTGCAACATTTCCCGAAGATGCCGCCGATCGCACGGCTCTGCTTGCCTTGGCCGACAAAGCCATGTTTGCCATAAAGAAACGCGGGAAGAACGCGATTGGCATCACAGCGCCTGTCAGTGTTGGAAAGAAGCCGGTGCCGAGCTAAGACGCAGGCGCTGCGCCTGAAGAACCGTCCGCTTCCTGAGGGCCGCGACAAGAAATAATTACACATCTTGCTTGTCTTTTGGCCCGTCTACAACGTTACATCCACCAACGCATATCCCGATATCCACAGGCGGATGCGCCTTGTAGACAAACCAAAATCGCGCGCAATCTTATGTAATTATTTCTTGCCGAGACCCTAAACCGTGAACGCCGTTATTCAAAATTTCAGTTTATAGACCACGCACGGCGCAGCGGTCACTGCCAACAGCACGAGCGCCCAAAGCCGACCCGATAGAAGGTTGTAGTCATGGATAAGTCTGCTCCATGGGTGATTTGCAACGTAATGACCGAAGAGGAATTCAAAGGCAACGGTCAGGCACAACCAGATCATGCCAACGGCCAAAGCCTGGTGTGATGATTCAAGCGGCCACTTTTTACCCAAAATCCATGTGTAGAGGTAAAACAAAATGACCGCCGTCAGCGAAGACACCTGGTGAGCCGACAGCTCTTTCATCCATCGCCCGTAACCGTATTGACGCAAGACACCGTTTGCGATGGCGATAAAAACCATTGGAATCCATGCGATAGTGTATTTGAGTACCATTTGCCTGACGACTTTCAGCGGCGAATTTTACGTTTGCGCTTCTTGACTGAAAAGCCGAACCGACCGATGACGCGCCCGAGCGCAAAATACTGCCCGTGAGCGCAAGCCAGCAAACCGGCCTTTTCCAGGCAAAGTCGTCCTTTGGTGTTCAAAAGAGAAGACGTCACCTGAACAGCCACCACTTCCGCCGCGAACATCGTATGCGAGCCCAATTTCAATGCTTACTGTACACGGCATTCGATGTTGAGCGGACATTCCAGGACAATCGGGCACTGAACTTTCATGGCCGGTGCCGGCGTGAGCCCGGTGTTGTTGAACTTATCCACATTGCGACCGGAAACCATACCACACCAATCCGTCGCCTTCGCCTGCCGGAGGGAAGGCACGTTTACCGCAAACTCGCCGGTGGCCTGAATGATGTTATAGGAATATCGTTCGGGACGGACCGAGATCGACAACATGGGCGGTTCACTGCAGATGCTTCCGGTCCAGGCGATGGTGATCAGGTTTGCTTTCCACTCTTTAGTCCCTCCGCAGCTTACGAGCACGGCGGGGACCGGGGAAAGCACGTTTCCGGGTTTCCAGTTCGTTTTTTCAATGCGTGCAC
>Ga0316189_10006825_pt1 | contig 10857 bp, 9 predicted proteins | sample LowCovwburrow_MG_FD_204930 | JGI IMG/M metagenome (GOLD analysis project Ga0316189, IMG submission 204930) | Coastal sediment microbial communities from Maine, United States - Lowes Cove worm burrow | ecosystem: Environmental > Aquatic > Marine > Coastal > Sediment | place: USA: Maine... | reverse complement strand
CGTTTTTTAATTTCGGATAAATCGGCATTGATGAGCCTATCCGCGAGACCTTCGAGGTACTCGGCCTGCGGGTAGGCGACATTCTCAAAGTTGGTGCGTCCACGAACATCGGCGAGGCAGGCATTGAGCATTTTCCTGAAGCGGTCCTGTTTACGATAGATATCGACGCTGGCAAATAATTTTAAAATCGTCGTCGCTTTCAGTTCGAGTGCGCGATGCACGTGCGTGTGAAACTCGGTGGTGATGAGCGCAAGTTCAGTGTGGGCTTTGGGGACTTTCCAGCGCTGGCAGAAAGCCTTCACCAGTTTAACCCCGCGCTGTTCGTGACCATGGTGACTGGGCAGGACGGTCACCGGTGTAGTGGCCTTGCCAAGATCATGCATGAGCACGGCGAAGCGGGTTTCGTTGTCGTGTTCGAGTTCGGCACTTTTTTGCAAACACATCATGATATGAATGCCGGTATCGACTTCGGGGTGATATTTTTCAGTTTGCGGTACGCCGAACAGGTTATCGATTTCAGGAAATAGAATCTGCAGTACCGAGCACTGACGCAGCGTCTGGAAAAACACCGCTGGGTCGGCTTCATCGAGCGCCCGCGACATTTCTGTCCACACGCGTTCGGCTACCAGCGAGCCGAGTTCGCCGGATTCGCCCATTTGGCGGATGAGGTCGACGGTTTCATCGGCCAGCCGAAAGCCAAGCCGATGATATCTCGCGGCAAATCGGGCGACTCGCAGCACTCGCACCGGGTCTTCGCAAAAGGCGTCTGAAACATGTCGCAACAATCGATTGTCGAGATCCTGTCGACCACCATAAGGATCGATGAGGTTGCCGTCTTCGTCTTCTGCCATGGCATTGATGGTGAGGTCGCGGCGTTGCAGGTCTTCTTCGATGGTAATACCCGGATCGGTATTGAATTCGAAGCCATGATATCCGGGTGCGGTTTTGCGCTCGTGACGGGCAAGCGCATATTCCTGTTTGCTTTCGGGGTGCAAAAATACCGGGAAGTCTTTGCCGATGGGTTTGTATCCGGCGGCCTGCATTTGCTCGACAGTGGCACCAGTGACGACCCAGTCGGTGTCTTTGGCGGGTAGATTCAGTAAGCGGTCACGTACACAGCCGCCTACCTGGTATATTTTCATGACGCTCGATGATTTTCCTGGTTTTGAATTTCAGGGTAGTTACGACGATACGAATCATAATGTTTCTTGGTGTAAAGCATATCACCGATATTTTGCAGGTAATGCCGCAGACTGGTTTTACATAGTTCGCCCTCGGTGCAGACATTATTGCTTTGTAGCGAACGATAGTTGTCCATGGTGAAAAGCTTGCCCGGCAGGTTTTGTAATACGACGGCCTGGAGTCTGGATAAGCCGTTGCCAAGGGGTAGCACACGGCAGGGAGCACCGATTGTGCGGATGATGAGTTCGATGATTTGTCGAAGTGTGAACACTTCCGGTCCGCAAATCTGGTAGCGCCTGGAATGTGTATTACGATCATCCAGCGCATCGACGATGCGTTCGACCAGGTCGCCGACATAAACCGGTGCCAGTTTACTGTTGGGGCAGGCCAGCGGAAAAAAGCCGACACAGAGTTTTAATATTGAGGCGAAGCGGTTAATAAACTGATCCTGCTTGCCGAATACAACCGAGGGCTGAAAGCTGGTGACTTCCATATCTTTCTGGCCAAAGGTATGCAGCAGATTTTCACCTTCACCCTTGCTACGTAAATACAGACTGGTACCGCTGGCCTGATCCGCGCCCAGCGCGCTCAGATGCAATAAGCGTCTGATATTGTTTTTTGTACAGGCGGCAACCAGTGACTTGACAAAGTTGACATGCACGGTACGAAAGTCATCACGCTTGCGCTCGTGCAAGATACCGATGAGGTTAATTACGGCGTCCTGGCCCTGGCAAAGTGCTTCTAATTGCGTGGTGTCGAACACGTTGGCTTCGACAACACGAATACCCGGATGGACTCGCAGCGACTGGTGTCGATGTGGGCGACGACAGGGAATGGTGACAAAGCGACCTCGGTTCGCGAGCGCAAAAGCGAGTTGTTTGCCGATAAATCCGCTACCACCTAAAAGGATAATGTTGTTATGACGCATAGACATTGTTTTAACTACTGGTTTGTTGTGGTCGGCCTTAGTTTGATGGACTGCGACGTGACCTGTTGGGTCGCCGTCCATTGCTTTTCCTGCTGTTGTTCGAATGTTGAGTCGGTTTATTCTTTTTCAATTTAACCGGGGGCAAAGGTTTTGCCAGCAAGTCATTCGTAATTGCCATGGAGGGAATTGCACTCCCGGTATAAGACTCGATATCGAGTAAATTGACGGCATAGTCTTCGCAGGCAAAACTAATGGAATGCCCGGAATTGCCGGCACGGGCGGTTCGGCCGATACGATGGACGTAATCTTCGCCCAATTCGGGTAAATCGTAATTAAACACATGCGTAACGTCGGGGATGTGCAAACCGCGCGATGCAACATCGGTGGCGACGAGGATGGCATATTCACCATCGTGGAATTGCTGCAATAATTTTTCACGTTTGTTCTGGTGAATATCGCCCGAGATCAACGCCGTCTTATAGCCATTACCTTCGAGATAACCCCAGACGCGTGCTGCGGTATGTTTGGTATTAATAAAAATGATGCTGCGCTCGGGTTTAAACTTTTCCATTAATCCCAGCAATAGCGGTATTTTTTCGTGGTTGGCCGGGTGATAAACGCTTTGCTCAATACGCTCTACCGCGGGTGAACCTGATTCGATTTTCACCAGCTGTGCTTCGTTCATGTGTTCGTAAGCGAGCTCCATGACCTTATGCGCCATGGTTGCTGAGAACAGCATATTCAACCGTTTGGTCGGGTCTGGCAAACGCCTTAGTAAATAGCGTACATCGTCAATAAAGCCCATATCGAACATCCGATCGGCCTCGTCGAGCACCATGGCCTCTACCGATTTGAGGTTATAAAGGCGTTGTTTGAAGAAATCGATGAGTCGGCCCGGTGTGCCGATGAGAATATCGACGGGTGCTTCAAACTGTTGTTTTTGCTGCTCGTAAGCTTTGCCGCCGTAGCAGATCGCCAGTTTAAGCGGTAAATTTTCAAGTAGTTTGAGCGCATCCTTGTGTATCTGAATAGCCAGTTCACGCGTCGGAGCTAGAATAAGCACCTTGGGTTTTCCGGGCACGGTCGCGCTTTCATTAGAACTAAGCAGGCGTTGCGAGCAGGCCAGCAGGAATGCCAGTGTTTTGCCGGTCCCGGTTTGCGCCTGACCAGAAACATCCTTGCCATCTAGCAATAATGGTAATGATTCTGCCTGAATGGGTGTGCAGCGGAGGAAGTTTTGCGATTCCAGGGCGGCCAGAAGACGGCTATCCAGCGGTAGTGTACTGAATGTCGTGTCGGATAAATGTTGTTCACTCATTTTAAGTTCGGGTCATAGCCTGGAGGATTCAATCGGCTATAGTAGCAAATTGTGAAATAACCTGCTTAAGCATTTGATTTATTGGTGGTTCGACCCTACATAGGTCGTTCGGAGGCGATTCTTCTATTTAAAACTTGTTCCAGGTTCGATGGATTCGCCATGTTGACAGTTAAAACTGATCGGACTAAATTGTCGATCTATTTAAGTGAGCCGCAGGGCCGGAGAAGCACGTGAGTGATAAAATAGTATACCTTTCAGACGATAGTTTTGAATCCGATGTATTGCAGTCAGAGGGACCTGTGCTGGTTGATTATTGGGCTGAATGGTGTGGGCCTTGCAAGATGATTGCGCCCATTCTTGAAGAGATTGCTGAGGAATACGAAGGTCGTGTTACCGTCGCTAAGCTCAACATCGATGATAACGCTGGTACACCGCCAAAGTATGGCATTCGTGGCATTCCGACTTTGATGTTGTTCAAAGGTGGTGAAGTTGAGGCGACCAAGGTAGGCGCTTTGTCGAAGTCCCAGTTAACCGCTTTTATCGATAGTAATATTTAATTTTGCGTGGGTCGTTCATAAAAGTGGACGACCCTATTTTACTGTGCTAGTCTCTGATTCATAACTGCCACATTCTGATCGGCAGCTCTCAAAATTTAAAACGAAGTTAACAACCCCAAAACCATTTTTTGTTCGACCATTCGTACGAATAATCCTCTCAATCGTCCCCTGTGCGTTTAAATTATGAATCTTAGTGACCTCAAGCAAAAACCTGTTCCTGAACTTGTTGATTTACTCAAATCCATGGGTGGTGATCATACCTCCCGCATGCGTCGACAGGATATTATTTTCAGTATCCTCAAGGCCCAGGCCAAAAAGGGTGAAGATATATTCAGCGAAGGTGTGCTGGAAATTCTACAGGATGGTTTTGGTTTTTTACGCTCAGCCGATAGCTCCTACCTGGCCGGTCCTGATGATATCTATGTGTCGCCCAGTCAGATCCGCCGTTTCAATCTTCGCACCGGCGATACCATTAGCGGAAAGATTCGACCACCGAAAGATAATGAGCGCTATTTTGCTTTATTGAAAGTCGACGAAATTAATTTCGACGCGCCGGAAAATGTTAAACACAAAGTTCTGTTCGAAAACCTCACACCATTACACGCCGAAAGCCGTCTTAAACTTGAGCGCGGCAACGGCAGTACCGAAGACATCACTGCGCGTATAATCGACCTGGTATCACCCATCGGTAAAGGCCAGCGTGGCCTGGTCGTTTCGCCACCAAAAGCCGGTAAGACGCTGATGCTGCAAAACATAGCGCAAAGCATTGCCAGCAATCACCCGGACTGTTATCTAATTGTATTATTAATCGATGAGCGTCCCGAGGAAGTCACTGAGATGGCACGTATGGTACGCGGTGAAGTGGTTGCTTCGACCTTTGATGAACCCGCCAGTCGCCATGTTCAGGTCGCTGAAATGGTCATCGAAAAAGCCAAGCGCCTGGTTGAGCATAAACGCGATGTGGTTATTTTACTCGACTCGATTACTCGTCTTGCACGGGCTTATAACACGACAATTCCATCATCGGGTAAAGTCCTCACCGGTGGTGTTGACGCGCATGCACTGCATCGGCCTAAACGTTTTTTCGGTGCGGCACGTAACATCGAAGAGGGCGGCAGTCTGACTATTCTGGCCACCGCACTGGTGGAAACCGGTTCGAAAATGGACGAAGTTATTTACGAAGAATTCAAGGGTACGGGTAATATGGAAATACACCTGGATCGTCGTATTGCTGAGAAGCGTGTATTTCCAGCGATAAATATTAACCGGTCCGGTACACGCCGTGAAGAGTTGTTAATCGATCAGGAAGAGCTGCAAAAGGTCTGGATTCTGCGGAAGTTTCTGCACTCGATGGATGAACTCGAAGCCATGGAATTTGTGCTCGGCCGTATGCAAAACTCCAAGACCAATATCGAATTTTTTGATCAAATGAAAAAATAAAATGGCACGGGTTCATTCGTTTGAACCAGTCATCGGGGTCGATCCCCGAATTCTAATTCTGGGTAGTATGCCGGGCGTGATCTCGCTACAGGCGACTCAGTATTATGGCAATCCCCGCAACGCCTTCTGGCCGATTCTTTCCGAGCTATTCGACATCAATGTCGACTGTGATTACCAACAGCGTATCGAACAGGTATCACGATTACCCCTGATTTTGTGGGATACCATTAAGGCCTGCCACCGAGAGGGCAGTCTCGATTCTAATATTCAAAAACACCAGCTAGAAGCTAACGATATTCCCGCGCTGTTGAATCAATACCCGAGTGTTCGTTTGGTCATCTTTAATGGTGCAACCTCAGAAAAATATTTTAAACAATTGGTTAAACCGGTATTGCCAGAAAATCACGATTTAACCTTGATAAGAATGCCATCCACCAGCCCGGCCAATGCGGGTGCAAGTTTTGCCCAGAAACTATCAAGCTGGTCACAGATATTAGATTATCTTTGAGCTGGGCTTAGGGTTTTAGAATTTTCTCGCGTACGAAAGCAAGGCTGGCATCATCGTTGTAAACAACTTCTCCACCATTTTCTAAAGATAACCCGAGCATTTTCCAGAACGGATCGAGGCTTTCCGGTGTGGGATTTGCGCGCATCTTTTGATACAGATTAACCAGCACTGGATATCCGGTAGCGCGGTCGCCTGCTTCAAATATCTCCCTGGCGTTGGCGCTGGCTTTCATCGAATAGCCAGCGTTTAAGATACCGCGCAGGGCATCGCGCAGGCTTTTCTGGTTGTTACTCAACTTTCTGATTTCGACATCGGCGAGCATGCAAAACATGGCGCCACCCCAATAGGTTCGACCCCAGGTCGGCGTGTAGTCGAGGCCCTGATCGCCAGTGCCAGGCAAACCCTGATGCATACGCGAGATAAAGCCATTCCAGACAAACTCTTCACTTAAATGCCCGACTTGTGCGCGCGCAATTGATTCGACATAAGTAGACAGGCCTTCGAGCAGCCAACGTTGATTACGTGGTACATCGGCCATCGCCAGGTGCACCATCTCGTGCACCATAATCCAGTCGCGGCGCAATACCTCGGCTGTAATGTCTTCGCCGACGACGATGCGCAAGCGCGGCGATTCACCGCCAAAAGCCTGGCCAAAGCGAACCCGATTACCGTCGGTAACTTCCATAAATATATCGACATGCTCTACCGGAAAGCGACCGTAATAATGATGAACCGCCTGCGCCGAGTATCCAACCCATTCGAGCAGTCGATCTTTCCTCGACAATAGCACAACATCGCGAATCGAGACATCGAGCTGGCTGTCACCGATCTGTAACCTGAAAGTGTTTTTATCTATCGTGCTTTGCGTGATTTCGGCCTGAGCCCGTACCTGACCGATAACCGACAGGGTCAGGAAAAATCCCAGACAAACGAGCCAGTGTTTATTTTTTGGGGAAGCCATCGAATCTTGGCGCCTCTGGTACCGAGTCATACCACTCGGCGCGGTTTTCCCAGAAAATATTATCGTCTGGTCGAACACCCGGGTCTTCGCTAAGGCTGCCTGCCGGGATGATTAGCTTGCCATTTTTGCTACTGATATATGGCATGAGTGAACCGCAGTTTGTGCAAAAAGCTTTTGAGATGACGCCGGGTTCTTCCGGATCGTAGCGTTTCACCAGATCTTCGCCCGCCAGCCATTTAATATTTTCCTTTTCAGTGAAAATGTTCGAGGCATGGGCGCTGCCAGTGGAGCGACGACACTGGCTACAATGGCAGATATGAAAGGCTAAAAAAGGCCCGTGAACTTCGTATTGAGCCTGGCCACAAAGACATTTGCCTTGATAAGTGTGTGTCATTCTTACTTCCTCATAGTTATAGTTTTAATGTCGACTGACTTTGAATCAGTCGATTGACGACTTCATCGAAATGTTTTTCGTGCACGTTGGCAAAAGCCAGGCGAATAAATTTTTCCTGTTGCTGCCCAAAGTAGACACCGGGCAGGCTGACGAGTTCGAAATTTTCAATCAAGCCTTTGACAACATCGCGTGAACTGGCGTCAAACGGATGCTCAATATATGCGAAGTAAGCCCCGGCGCAGACCAGCCGATAGTTTAGATCTTTATGAGCGAGCGCCTGCTTGATGGCAATTGCTCTGTCCTGTAATTCACGGGCCTTCTCAAGCTTCCAGTCCTGCAGGTTTTGTAAACCATAAAGCGCGGCCAATTGCCCGGCATGCGGCGCGCTGATCGCTGTGCAGTCCTGAACTTTTTTCATTTGCTCAATCAAATCGGGGCCAGCGGCAACTGCGCCGGTTCGATGTCCGGTCAAACTAAACACCTTGGAAAAACTATAGAGATGAACGAAATGATTGCGCCAGCCGGCATGTTCAAACAAGGCATGCGGTGGTTGCTCGGGATCGATAAAATCGCGGTAGGTTTCATCGACAATTAATGCGATGTTATGTTTTTTCGCGAGTTGATAAAACTGTTCGATGCAGTCCGGGCTATAAGTGGCACCGGTTGGGTTATTGGGGGTGACCAGCACGATGGCGCGGGTTTTGGCAGTGATGAGTGTTTCGGCCTCTTCGGGGCTCGGCTGTGTAGTCTCGGCGTTAAACGATAAATATTGGGTATTCACACCCCGAATCGATAACCACATCTGGTGATTGAAATAGCAGGGCAGCGGCAGGATGACTTCGTCACCCTGTTGGCAAAGCGTATCGATCACTGAACAAAAAGCCTGATTACAACCAGCGGTAATTAGCAGGTCGTCGGCGCTACAATCACCCCGATAGCGTTTGCGAATATCATCGGCAAGCGCCTCGCGTAGCGGTGCGATGCCGCTGATATCCGTATAGGTTGCGCCTTCTCCGTTTCGAATCGCCTCGCCCAGATAGTCACGCAGTGATTGTGGCGGCAAATGCGCAGGCACGGCCTGGCACATATCGATTAAGTTAGCCGAGTTGCGATCAGCCACCCACGACCAGGCCTCGGCAATGGGCGCGGCCGCGCAGTCGCGTACATTGGGGTTAAAGTTCATGCCATACTCCAGCTTATATTAATTTGAATGGGTTGTTGCATCTACTGCAAGTGCATTGGCGACATGTTGACGAATACGTTTTGATGATTCATGACGCAGTATTTCCTGCAACAGCTGTTTGTTGTCTGGAAAATTTTGCAGATTAGCACTCAGGAAACGCGCCATTTTATATCGACTATTGGCTCGCTTCTCATTATTAAAGGCATTGGCAATGAGGCTGTTGGCTTGCGCCGTTGGTTTAGACCAATTTGTTAAAGCAGCGGCGATTGCGCCGCGCACTTCACTATTGCTTTCCTGGTGAAACTGATTGACCAGGCTGTCGGCAACCGAATCCGCACCCAGGACCTCTAGTGACTGTGCCGCAGCTCGGCGGATTTTCGAGGCATCCTCATCCAGAAAACCGGCAACTTGCTCGGAAAGGCTGCTATCACCTGTGTTACCCAATGCGTAGACATAGTTCGCACGTTGAGTCTCGTTGGACTCGCTCATAGCTGCATTAAGCAGGTCCGAACGCAATGCCAGGTAGCGCTCATTTTCTGAATCTTTAAGTGCGCGCCCAAGATTGCCGAGGGCAAAGGTGGCCGTGCTGCCCAGGCGCTGTCGGTCACCGCCATCGGCTGCGCTATAGACGGATTGCCAGAGCGCGGTAATGCTTTCTTCCTTGGGCTGCTCGACGCCGCCGAGGGCAACGATGGCACGTAGAGCGTCTGTAATCGCCCACGTCTGCTCGCTCATCACCGTGATCAAAGCCTTCTGTGCGCTGCCGGTTCCCGCGAGTTCCAGAGCCAGATAAAGATCGGCTCTTGTCCGGTCGCTAAGTTCCTGTGTTCTTAACACGTCAAGCAGGGCAGCAGGCAGGGAATCATCGACACGTAATAAATCACGTAATTCATGTATCCAGGTGGTGCGGCCCTGCTCGGTATGATCGAGCTTTGTGACCGAGGACAGAATTCTCAAATGTGCGGCTTCTTTCGACAGTTCAAGTTTCGCCTTCTGTTTGACGGTTTTGTCACTATCAGCGGCTACCGCCGCGAAACGCCAACGGTCTGCGGTAAGCGGGTCTGATAATGCCCTAAGCCTCTTGATACTGGCTTCATTGAGGATAGTTATCGCCGGACCACCCTGTCCGTTTGTCACTAGCTTTTCGTCAACACGCATACTGTCTATCCAGTCTATACCTGCGCTGAGTTGAATTGTCTCGGTAGAGTCTATTTCAGCCGCATCAAACAGGGGTTGATTTGCTGGTGCCTTAAATTGTCGCTTGGTTTTTTCGATTCGGCCGGAGCTGCTGCGTTGGTAGTTTGCTTCGTAGGTACCCGAGCCATTTGCTTCCGTTGCAGTCCAGTTTGCACCGGTGGAATCAGTTATCTGGAACATTCGAATCAAGTTCTCCAGAATGCTTCGATCTCGCACACTGACTTTTGCCGGAAATTCAAACTCGCCTGGATAAGCACCTGACACATAACGAACCCGAAACGGTAACATTAATGCCGCGTTTGCCTGCGCATCGGTTTGATTATTAATGCGCAAATCTATCGTGCTCAATTGCATACCAACCAGTGCCGCCTGGTTGCTGGTCTGCAATGTGTGGACATCGAGGGTCGCCTCGATTTGCACGCTCATATGTTGCGATTCGCCAGTACCGTCTGTGTTCATTTGCATGGATGAGTTCGATTCGATTGCGTATTGCTGTGTCGTGCCTTGACGCCAGCCGATGCTGATCGGTGCTTGAGCTTCGGTCGCTGATGGGCGCTCAGGCAAAGTGTTTTGCTTCGGGGCCAATTGTAGCCAGGCAATGGTCCCGAGTAACAGGATCAGCGGTGCCAGGATGACTGGCCGTAGCCAACGACTAAACATTACGGGCTCGTGAAGTACTGTGGGTCTTTGCCATCGATGAGTACTACATCCAGTATCACGTTCTTGTTTTGATCGAGAATATCATCGAAACGAAACAACGCCGGTGAGCGCCAGATGTTGGTTGTCGCTTTAACCGATTTTGCCTTAATGCATTTGCCTTTGATAAATCCCCAGCTACAGGTAACCAACTTGGGCACGGTATACTTGGCAAACAGATTGATGGCACCCTGCGGCCCGGTAAAAATATTGCTGAGAATGTCTTCCTGATAGATGACAAATTCGGTGACTTTATCGTTATTGCCGTCTGCCGTATAGCTGTAACCATCTTCAATCAAATCGATTCTGGTGCCGGTAAAATATTCCAGTCGTTCGTCCAGTAAGGTCAGAACACCTTCTACGCCTACAGAAAATAATGCACTACCGACACCGGCACTCAATGTTGCTTCGACATTGGCAAATGGACTGATGCTATTGCCGATGGCGAGATAAGGTTTATTATCGAAAAACTTGGCTTCGTCAAAAACAAACT
>Ga0316189_10006824_pt1 | contig 10858 bp, 7 predicted proteins | sample LowCovwburrow_MG_FD_204930 | JGI IMG/M metagenome (GOLD analysis project Ga0316189, IMG submission 204930) | Coastal sediment microbial communities from Maine, United States - Lowes Cove worm burrow | ecosystem: Environmental > Aquatic > Marine > Coastal > Sediment | place: USA: Maine... | reverse complement strand
TTATGCTTGAATTACGCCGATGGCGGTCAGCTGCGAGGCTGGTTGCGCTAGTCGCCCTGATTATTACCCTCACTCCTGCAGCTGTATATGCCGACGATGCCGGTTCGGCAGAGGTCAATGCGCATATCGTGAAAGCCGAGATTGCGCTGCAAAATGACGAGTATCTAAAGGCGACCACTGAATATCGAAAGGCTGCCGAACTCAGCCAGAATGTTGAGCTGGCGCGCAAGGCAACCCGCCTGGGATTTTCATACGGGTTCAATGATGAGGCCCTGCGTGCTGCAAAGCGCTGGGTGAAGCTGGACAAGGACAGCGACGAGGCCAGGGCGTTTCTCGGGCAGCTGTACTTTCGCCTTGATGAGCTGCGCAATGCCCGGCGACAGTTCGAACGTCTGATCAAGGCCGAGCCCGACGATCCGGGCAAGCGACTGCTGTCCCTTCTGGGCTACCTGGCGGACGAAAAGAAGCCGGAAGCGGCCGACAAGCTGATGCGCTCGCTGGCCAAACCCTATCCGGACTCAGCGATGGCCCATTACGCCGTGGCGGTGCTGGCGCTGCAAGCCGGTGATTCGGAGTACGCGAAAGAGAGGGCCAAGCGATCGATGGAGCTTGATCCGAATTACACGCGACCGGCGCTCTTGTATGCCCGAGCGCTCATGTTTGAAGAAAAGCAGGACGAGGCGATTGAATACCTCGCCCACTTGATTGGCGACAGCCTGCAACCGGACCCGGATGCGCGTATGGAGCTGGCGCTGATGTATATGTTGTCGGGTCGCGATGACGATGCGCTCAGTCAGGTCAATCAGGTATTGCTGGAACAGAGCGGCAGACTTGATGCGCTGCGCCTGATGGCGATCATTAATTTTCGCGCTGAACGGCTGGATGCTGCGTGGGCGGATTTTGAAGACCTGCTCGCATCCGGCGAATATCGAATGGATGCGCTGTATTACCTCGGCCGGATCGCGGATTTCCGCGAGCAGTACGAGCGGGCAGTGCGGTTTTACCGCGAGGTCCGCTACGGCATGAATACGATGGTCGCGCAGCGCCGAGCCAGCATGCTGATGGCGCATGAGCTTGATGACGTCGATGGTGCGTTCGACATGCTGGATGAATTCGCAGATTCGTCACCCAGCAATGCGGTTGATGTCGTCTCTCTCAAAGCCGAACTACTGCTGTCACTCGAGCGATACGACGAAGCGCTGGAACTCTTTGCCAAGGCCGCCGAGTATCGACCGGACAGCCTCGGCCTCTGGCTCGGGCGTGGCCAGTTGCTGCTGGAAATGGGGCGTCTGGATGAGTCGATTGAAGCCTATCGTGAGGCCGCGAAGCGCTGGCCTGACAGCGCGCTCGCGCTGAATGCGTTGGGCTACACGCTTGCCGACCGCACCGAAAACTACGCAGAGGCGGAGAAGCTGATCCGCAAAGCGATAAAGCTGGAACCTCAGAATCCGGCGATTATCGACAGCCTCGGCTGGGTACTCTTCAAGACCGGCAAGCACGAGCAAGCTCTGGTTGAATTGAAGCGAGCCTATACCTGGCTCGATGATCATGAAGTCGCGTCGCACATCGTGGAAGTGATGCACGCTTTGGGGCGCAATGAAGAGGCGCTGACCTTCCTTGAAACGGCCGAAGCAAAGGATCCGGACAGCTCGCTACTGTCCGATGTGCGCGACCGCTTGTTTAGCGAAACCCCCTAATCCGATATTCAGCAGGCTGACATCCATGCGGCAACTCGGCATTGCCTTCATTCTCATCGTTCTTGGCGGCTGCGCTGTGACCCGCCCGGGTGTGGAGCTCCCCGAAATGGCGAGCTGGGATGAGCGTCAGGCCGTTCTTAGCCAGTTTCCGGAGTGGGAATTCCGCGGTCGGGTCGCAGTAAAGGCCGGCGATGAGGGCTTCAATGGAAAGATCAGCTGGACGCAAACCGGCGAGCAGTTTTACGCGACGGTTGGCGGACCGCTCGGCATCGGCACAGTGGTGATCGAAGGGACTGACGACCAGATCCTGATTACGGACGAGGACGGCGTCAAGACACCTTTGGTGGACCCGGAACGAGAGCTCTACTTGCGCTATGGCTGGACGATTCCGGTTGCCAGTTTGCGCTTTTGGGCGCTGGGCATCCCTGGCAATGCGCCAATATCCGAAATTTCGCTCAATGACGAGGGACGGCTGGCAAGCCTGACCGAAGGCAGCTGGAACGTTGTGATTACTCGCTACAAGGAGAGCGCGGGGCAGCAAATGCCGCGCACTTTGACGGCGACCAATCCGGATACGCGCGTTCGTATGATCATCGATAAGTGGATTTTCTTTGAGCGTTGACAGTAGCCGAGCGTGACAGCACAATTGCGCCGAATCTTTCATCTACTTTCATTGGGGCGTAGCCAAGCGGTAAGGCATCGGGTTTTGATCCCGTGTACCGCAGGTTCGAATCCTGCCGCCCCAGCCATCTTTCGCCGAAGGGGAAATCGTGGATCTGGCAACAACAGCGGTTTTTACGGGCAATGCCCATCCGCAACTGGCGCTGGAAATCGCCCGCTGCCTTAGAATCCCACTGGCACGCGCCCAGGTTACCCGTTTCTCAGACGGTGAGAACAACGTCGAGATTCTGGAAAATATTCGCGGCCGCGAGACCTTCATCATTCAGCCAACCTGTCCGCCGACCTCCGAGAATCTGATGGAGCTGCTGGTCATGATAGACGCAGCACGTCGCGCGTCGGCTGCGCGCATCACCGCCGTGATTCCGTATTTCGGATTTGCCCGCCAGGATCGCCGCCCGCGTTCCTCGCGCGTGCCAATCACAGCCAAGCTCGTGGCGAAGATGATTGCGACCGCTGGTGCTGATCGAGTCTTGACGGTGGATCTGCACGCGGAACAGATTCAGGGTTTCTTCGATATCCCGGTCGACAATGTCTACGCATCACCATTGCTGCTGGGCGACGTCTGGAAGCAAAAATACAGTGACATGGTTGTTGTTTCACCCGACGTCGGCGGTGTGGTTCGCGCACGCGCGCTCGCAAAGCGCCTTGGTGATGCCGACCTCGTCATCATCGACAAACGACGTGACAAGGCGAATCAGTCTGAGGTTATGAACCTGATTGGCGACGTCAAGGGCAAGAACTGCGTCATGATCGATGACATGGTCGATACGGCGGGCACGCTGTGCCACGCCGCTCATGCGCTCAAGGATCACGGTGCTGTCAGCGTTTCGGCCTACATTACACACGCTGTTCTGTCGGGCCCGGCTGTCGAGCGCATCACGGCGTCGTCGCTGGATGAAATGGTTGTGACCGACACCATCCCGCTGAATAAGGAGGCAATGGCCTGCCCGAAGATCCGGCAGTTGTCGACGGCAGAGATCCTCGCGGAAACGATGCGACGGATATCCGACGATGAGTCTGTCAGCTCTCTATACGTCGATTAGCCCCCCGGCCCCAAAAGGGGTCCCCCAAAGGGTCCAGTTACCTTTGCGGGTTCTGAAAAGGTAACTGGACCCTTTGGGGGTTCTGAAAAGGTAACTGGTACCTTTAGGTTTATCGCGTACCGCTGCCTCAGGCGGGCACCCAATAACATATAAGCCCTTCTAATAGGCGCTTTCATCGGTTAAGATGCGCGCCCTTGCGTGAATTGGTCGCGATTCACGCGTTTTTATTGTCTGAAATAAATTCAGCAAAATCATACAGTTAGTGGAGAAAATCATGTCTCAAGATTTCGATCTGATTGCAGATATCCGCGAAGATCAGGGGAAAGGTGCGAGCCGCCGCCTGCGTCATCAAGGAAAAGTACCTGCAATTATCTACGGTGGCGGACGTCCGCCACGCGCATTAGTATTCGACCAAAACAAGGTGCTGCAGCAGCTTGAGAACGAATCGTTCTATTCGAGTGTTCTGTACATCAAGGTTGGCAAGAAAAGCCAGGCTGCGATTATCAAGGATCTGCAGCGTCATCCTGCCAAGCACATGGTCATGCACATGGATTTCCAACGCATCGTTGATGACGTCGAAATCAAGATGAATGTGCCGTTGCACTTTATGGGCGAAGACATCGCTCCGGGTGTCAAAGTGGGTGGTGGTGCGGTTTCTCACCTCATGAACGACGTGGAAGTCGCCTGTCTGCCGAAGTACCTGCCGGAATACCTCGAAGTCGATGTATCCGAGCTGGAACTTGACGCTATGTTGCACCTCTCGGATATCAAGCTGCCTGAAGGCGTTGAGATTCCTGGACTGGTTGCCGGTGAAGAGAGTGATCACGCGATCGTCTCCATCCATGTGATCAAGGCTGCGCCGGTCGAAGACGAGATCGCTGACGATGAAGCCGCCGAAGAAGTGGGCGAGGGCGATGTGCCAGTCGCTGGCGATTCGGACGACGAATCTGACAGCGAATAAGCGCCGCCATTAAGTTCGCGAAAAGACCGCCATCAGGCGGTCTTTTTGTTTAAGATTTGCATCCCATAACGATTATTGCCATGTCGAACTCAATCCGTATCATCGCCGGCCTCGGAAACCCTGAGGAAAAGTATGAACGTACACTGCACAACGCTGGTTTCTGGTTTGTGGACGCGTTGGCGGACAAGTATGGGGGTGCATTTCGTTACGAGAAAAAGTTCGATGCGGACTATTGCCGCATTAAGCTTCACGGCGAAGACATTTGGCTGATTAAGCCGCAGAGCTATATGAACCTGAGCGGCGGCCCCATCAGAGGTTTGATGGATTATTACCGCTTGAAGGTGAGCAATCTTTTGGTCGCTCATGATGAGATCGATTTGCCGCCGGGCACGACACGACTGAAGTCCGGTGGTGGTCACGGTGGTCACAACGGACTTCGCGACATCATCAATCATTGTGGTGCCGAGTTCGTGCGTCTGCGCCTGGGCGTCGGTCACCCGGGTGACAAGAGCCAGGTGACCAACTATGTCCTGAAGCGCGCCTCGGCGGACGTCGAGCGCGCTATTGAAGACAACATTGTTGATGCGATCGCTGTTATGCCGTTGCTGATTGAAGACGGCCTGAATGCAGCGATGAAAGAACTACATACAAGAGAAAAATAATGGCAATTACCTGTGGCATCGTTGGACTTCCAAATGTCGGCAAGTCGACTCTGTTCAATGCGCTCACCGCCGCTGAGATTGCGGCTGAGAACTATCCATTTTGCACCATTGAGCCGAACGTCGGGATCGTGCCCGTACCCGACCCGCGACTGCAGGTCCTCGCCGGCATTGTGAAACCGCAGAAAATCTTGCCGACGACGATGGAGTTTGTTGATATTGCGGGCCTGGTCGCCGGCGCCTCGAAAGGTGAGGGACTTGGCAACCAGTTCCTCGCCAATATTCGCGAGACGAGCGCCATCGCCCACGTCGTACGTTGTTTTGAGAACGATGACGTGACGCATGTCGCCGGCAAGATCGATCCTATCGACGATATCGAGACGATCAATACCGAACTGGCGCTAGCCGATCTTGAATCGGTGGAGCGACAATTCGATCGGGCGTCGCGAACGGCCAAGACCGGGCAGAAGGATGCGATCGCTCACCGCGATGCGCTGGCGGGTATCAAGGCACATCTTGATGCTGGTCTGCCGGTTCGCTCATTGGAAAAGTCGGACCTGCAGAATGAGATTTTGCGCGGCGTGCATCTCATCACCAATAAGCCGGTCATGTACGTGGCGAACGTGGATGAGAACGGTTTCGAGAACAATCCACATCTCGATGCGGTACGCGAATATTCCCGGAACGAGGGCGCCGAGGTCGTTGCCATCTGCGCCTCGATAGAAGCGGAAATCGCGCTGCTGGATGATGACGACAAGCAGGATTTTCTCACCGATCTCGGTTTCGACGAGCCCGGCTTGAATCGGGTTATCCGGCACGGCTATGCAATGCTTGGCTTGCAGACGTATTTCACGGCCGGTGTTAAAGAAGTACGCGCCTGGACGACGAAGGTGGGTGCCACGGCGCCGCAGGCAGCGGGCGAGATTCACACAGATTTCGAGAAAGGTTTTATTCGCGCAGAAACAATAGCGTATGACGATTTTATTGCCGGAAACGGTGAGCATGGAGCCAAGGAAGCGGGGCGTCTTCGGCTCGAAGGAAAGGACTACATTGTTCAGGAAGGCGACATCCTGCACTTTCGATTCAACGTGTAATACGGCATCAGGAATTAACAGTATGAGAAAAATTATTGTGTCGACATTGCTGCTTTCAGCACTGCTGGTCGCGGCATGTTCCGGTGAAGAGAAGGCCGAGCTGATATCGGGCGTTCAGCTTGACGCGATGGATCGCAGCACGCGACCGCAGGATGATTTCTATCAGTTTGCAAATGGTGGCTGGCTGGACACCACCGATATACCCGAGATGTATTCGGGCTACACCGTGTATCACCAGGTGAATGAAAAAGTTGAGCTGGCGTTGCAGGAAATTATCAATGCGGCGGCGGACTCACCGGGAGAACCGGGCAGTGAATCGCAACAGGTCGGCGATATTTTTGGCAGCTATATGGACCTTGAGACGATCAACGGACTTGGCATCGATCCGGTAAGGCCGAATCTGGAAATGGTCGCCGATATCGACTCTATCGAATCGCTGACCAAGGTCATGGCAGCATTGCTGCGCGGCGGCGGAGACCTGCCGTATGGCATGTCGATTTTTGCGTCGCTCAACGATTCGTCGCAGTATGCCGTTTATGTCGGGCAGGATGGCATCACGATGCCGGACCGGGACTACTACCTCGATCTCGACAACGAGAACTTTGATAAAGCGCGCGCAGGATTGACGCCGTATATCGCGAAGATGCTGGTTCGTTCCGGCATGCCAGAGGACGCAGCACAGGAAGCCGCCGCGGCGATCTATGCGCTGGAGGCAGCTATCGCTGCAGCGCAGTGGGATTCGGTTCGCAATCGCGATCCGCAACAATTGAACAATCCCTACGCAGTAGCAGACCTGCCAAACCTCGGCAGCAACAATATGGACTGGGCAGCAACGCTTGAAATTCTTGGCGTTGATGGCGAACAACAAATCACCGTTATGCAGCCGAGCTATTTTGAGGCACTCGATGGCCTGCTCGAGACCACGTCACTTGAAACCTGGAAGAACTATCTTTCGTTCCGAATTCTCGACGGCGCAGCGCCGTATCTCGACGAGGAGACTGCCGCGATTCGCTTCGACTATCGGAATCGAATCTTGTTCGGCCAAAAAGAGGAACGTCCACGCTGGAAGCGCGGCATCAGTCTGGTTGATGGTCTCGTCGGCGAGGCTGTTGGCAAGCTCTATGTCGCTGAACACTTTCCACCTGAAGCGAAAGCCAAAATGGAATTGCTTGTGCAAAACGTCATCGCAACACTCGATGAGAGTATCGATGAACTTGATTGGATGAGCGCCGAGACGCGCATTAAGGCGAATGAGAAGCTGTCAAAATTGACGCCAAAAATAGGTTATCCGGATGAGTGGCTGGACTACTCAAACCTTGAAGTCGTCGCTGGCGACAGTATCGGCAATATTCGGCGTGCGGTTGCCTGGAACTACGAGCGTGATCTCGCAAGGCTTGGAACGGTCGTCGACAACACGGAATGGGGCATGACGCCGCAAACGGTGAATGCCTATTACAGTCCCCTGCAGAACGAGATTGTCTTTCCGGCAGCGCGGTTGCAGCCGCCGTTCTTTCAGTTGAATGCAGACGACGCGATCAACTATGGTGCGGTCGGCGGCGTTATCGGCCACGAAATCAGTCACGGGTTTGACGATTCTGGCAGCCAGTTCGACGGCGACGGTAATCTCTCAAACTGGTGGACCGACGAAGACCGGGCTGCTTTCGAGGAACGAACCAAGGTGCTTGTTGAACAGTTCAACGGTTTTTCGCCGATCGAAGGTATGAACGTCAACGGCGAACTGACATTGGGCGAGAACATTGGCGATCTTTCCGGTGTGGCGATGGCTTACCGCGCCTACATCCGCAGCCTCAACGGCAAGGAAGCACCGGTGATTGACGGATTTACCGGACCGCAGCGTTTCTTTATTGGCTATGCAATGTCGCGCAAGGGCAAATACCAGGATGAGGCTTTGATCAACCGACTGGCGTCGGCTCGACATTCGCCGTTGGAGTTCAGGGTGAACGGCCCGTATGCGAATATTGATGCCTTCCATGAGGCTTTCGGCACCCAGGAAGGCGACGGCATGTGGCTGGCGCCGGAGGATAGGGTACGAATCTGGTAGCAAATGCCGGTATGTCTTGACACTTCAGGGCAGCATCAGGAGAATCTGCGACCCGAATTAGGTGATGTAGCTCAGTTGGTTAGAGCGACGGACTCATAACCCGTAGGTCGGTGGTTCAAATCCACCCTTCACCACCAAGCTCAATCAAAACGCCCCCTTGTGGGGCGTTTTTGTTGGGCTTTTTGATGCGGAGTTGAAGCGCCGAAGGTGGTTCATTTCGAGGTCGGCGTCAGCCGGCCGACATAACTGAGCCCCGAAGGGGCGAGGGCAATCCACCCTTCACCACCAAATGACAAAGGGTCCCCAACGGGGCCCTTTTTTCGTTTGATGATGAGTGGAGCAGAGCCACCGAAGGTGGTTCACTAATTAAATTGCGCGGCCGCCTTTCTACAGTTCTCTCAGCGCCTGCGCGACAGGCAGTCGTGCCGCGCGCAGCGCCGGGAAGAAGCCGCCGGCCAGACCGATGATTAGCGCCGCGATGATGCCCTGCATCAGTAGGTCAGGAGTGACCGCGAAATTGAACACGACCTGACTGAAGCTCGCACTGTTCAATGTCGATACCTGGAAGCCGTTGAAAACAAAAAATGCGACGGCGCCGCCGATCAGGCCACCGAGCAAAGCAAGCAGCGTTGATTCGACAATGGTTGATACGAGCACCGAGAAGGGACCGAAGCCCAGCGCGCGCAGCGTGGCAATCTCTTTGCCGCGGACGCTGACCGAAGCGTACATGGAGTTGAGCGCGCCAAACACGGCGCCAATGGCCATCAGCACCGTGAGTGGATAGCCCACGATCCGAATGAACTGGCTGAGCGGCGCTGCTTGCGATGAGTAATAGCGTTCTTCACTCATCACGTCGACATCAACGCGCGGATCGTCGGCAAGGGCCTGGGTCAGCTCCGCGATGGCTGCCGGACTCTCCAGCCGCACGCGCACCGACTGCACGCTGCTGCCGCGCTGATACATCGTTTGCAGCACCCGGAGGTCCGTCCAGAGCTCCGACTCCGATACGCTGCCATCGGACTCAAACACGCCGACAACGGTCCAGATCGTCTGGCCAAAGCGAATTTCCTTACCGACGTCCAGGCCAGCGAACTGGGTCTGCGCGGCACGACCAACCACCAGCTCGTTCCTGCCTTCCTCGAAGCTGCGGCCCGCCACGATTTTGACGTTGCTGCGAATATCAAAGGCGCCGGACTGCACGCCGCGCAACGGTACGTTCGCGTCATCGTTCGTCGCCTTCTTCTGAATATCGACGACAACGTAGAGCTCGAACGATGCAATCGGCGCATCGCCGTCGCGCAACACACCCGGCGCATTGGCGATGATCAGGGCCTGGTCGTTGCTGAGCCCGCTATTGAGCTCGGTGGTGGAGCCGCTGCGCATGATGATTGCGGTGTCATCGGCGCCTGCGGCGAGCATCGTGCGCTCAAAACCGGCCGCCATCGACAGCACCGCAGCAAAGACCAGCACAACGGCGGCGACGCCGACGACAGCGACCGCCGAGCCACCGATTCGTTGTGGCAGGCTGCGAATGTTAAGCGCGGTAACGGCAACAGCTTGATTCAGTAATTTCATGTCTACCCCCGCGCCAACGCGTCAACGATCGAAAGGCGCATCGCCTTCAATGCCGGGAACAGACCGGCGAGGACACCCGCAATGATTATGAAGCCGACCGCGACCAGCATGGCTTCTGGCGCGAGATAGATGCCAGGCAGAAACGCCCCCATGGCCTGTGCAGCACCCTGCACAATCAACCAGCCCAGCCCAAGACCCAGCAGGCCACCCATTGCGATAATGAGAATGGATTCGGACAGCACGATCCCGAGCACGGTCGTATCGCCAAAGCCCACGGTCTTCAAAACGGCCAGCTCCGGAATGCGTTCGCGCACTGACTGCGACATGGTGTTGCCGGCAACCAGCAGCAACGTGAAGAACACGGCGCCGAGAATCAGCTGCACGATCAGTGCGATGTTGCCGAATTGCTTGGCAAAGGAGGCGGCAAAAGCGGCTTCGGTGCTGGTCTTGGTTTCGTTCGACGAGTTTGCGAACTGCGCATCAACCGCATTGGCGACTTCGGCCGCATCGGCACCGGGTGCGATCTTGATAATGTACCAGCCCGCCGTGCCTTTCCCAAAAGCGCGCGCCTCCTCGAAGTAGTCGTAGTTGAACAACATGAATGCGGTACTGCCGCGTGGGTCGTCCGTCGAGAAGATCCCCTCGAGGTCAAACTCCCAGGTGCGCCCGCCATCGGCCTTGGTCCAGATCGTGGCCTGCATTGGGATCCGGTCGCCGACCTTCCAGCCATACTGCTCAGCCAACTCGCGTCCGACGACGGTGCCAATCCGATTTTTTTCAAAGGCGCTAAGCTGCTCGGGCGAGATGGTCAGCTCCGGGTAAAGCGCGAAGTAGTCCGCGGCCTCTACCGGGAATTGTGCGAACTGGTTTCGTGGGTCCTGGTAGTAGCCGCCGAACCAGGAGGCGTGGGTAACCGCTTCAACGCCCGGCGTCGATGCGATGCGCGCCTGATAGCTGATTGGCAGCGGATTGATGAGCGAAATCTTGTTGAGCACGATCAGGCGCTCGGCAGACGAGACATCCTCGCCGCCTTTGAAGGCATAGCCAATCGCGTTCAGCAGCGCGAACAGCAGGAAGGCGACCAGC
>Ga0316189_10006823_pt1 | contig 10859 bp, 4 predicted proteins | sample LowCovwburrow_MG_FD_204930 | JGI IMG/M metagenome (GOLD analysis project Ga0316189, IMG submission 204930) | Coastal sediment microbial communities from Maine, United States - Lowes Cove worm burrow | ecosystem: Environmental > Aquatic > Marine > Coastal > Sediment | place: USA: Maine... | reverse complement strand
TCCGGGATGAGAACCCGGCGTCCTAACCGCTGGACTATGGGGCCAGCGTAACTTGCTCGGGGACAAGGATTCGAACCTTGATTGGAGATACCAGAAACCTCAGTCCTACCATTAGACGATCCCCGATCAGGCATGGCTCGTTTCGGGAGCCAAGGAGGTTTTGATGCCGCGGAACATGCGGCAGAGCGGGAGCGCTGTCAAGGGTTGTCGTGGGAGGTATTCGTACCCTGCTACCCTGACGCGATGTTGAACCGCGGAGACTCCGCACAACGTGCCTCCATGGGCACGCATGGCCAAACCAGGACTCGTTGCTTCCGCAGCGTTTTTGCCCCCGTAGGGCTCGGCGTCGCATTTGCGCTCACCGTGGCATGCAAGTCGGGGATCCCCGAGGCTCCCAGCACGGTCACGGCGGACGTTGCTCCCGCGCCAGTCGCGAGCGACTCGGCGCGTGCGATGCCCGCGGGGGAATCCAAGGCGCCGGCGCTTGCGCTCGGGACGCAGGGGGCGGTGAGCAGTGCTGAAACCAACGCCAGCGAGGTGGGGCTCGCCGTACTCAAGCGCGGCGGCACGGCGGTCGACGCCGCGGTCGCGGTCGGGTTTGCCCTCGCGGTGACCCATCCGTCCGCCGGGAACCTCGGCGGCGGCGGCTTCATGGTCGTGCGCATGGCCGACGGATCCACGGCCGCTATCGACTTTCGCGAGGAGGCGCCGGGCAAGGCTCACCGCGACATGTACCTGGACGCCAAAGGCGAGGCGGGTCGCGGCAGTTTAGACGGCCCGATGGCCGCGGGAATCCCAGGGACCGTCGCCGGCTTGGCGCTCGCGCACGAGCGGTTTGGCAAGTTGCCGTGGAAAGACCTGGTCGACCCGTCGGTCGCGCTGGCCCGCGATGGGCACGTGTTGGATGAGTGGCACACGCAAGACGTCAATCGTGGTGCCGAGCGGATGCACAAGATCGGGCAAGATGCCTCGGCGGCGTACTACGAGCGCCCCGACGGCACCCCCCTGATGCAGGGCGACACGTGGGTGCAGGCGGAGCTGGCCGGTACGCTGCAGGCGATCGCCGACGAGGGTCCGGCCGCGTTCTACGAGGGGCCGCGCGCGGCTGCGATGGCGGCCGCAGTCACCAAAGCGGGCGGGATATGGCAGGCCAAGGATCTGGCGGCCTACCGTGCCAAGGCCCGCAAACCGATCCAGTTTGAGTACCGCGGGCACGAGATCGTCACGATGCCGCCGCCTTCGGCTGGCGGCGTTGTGCTCCGGCAGATCTTGGCGGGATCAGAGGTGCTCGCGCTCCACGAAAAGAAGTGGCGCAGCGTCGATGAGGTGCATCTGTATGTCGAGATCACGCGCCGAACCTACGCCGACCGCAACCTTCTGTTGGCCGATCCCGACTTCGTCGAGCTCCCGATGGACCAGCTGATGGACATCTCCTACGTCCGCAAGCGGGTCGCCAACATCGACCCGCTGCACGCCACCCCCTCTGCGGATGTTGGGGCAGGCGTTGCGGCCGCCGACGAGTCGCACGAGACGACGCACTACTCCGTGGTCGACCAGTGGGGCAACGCTGCATCGACGACGTACACCCTCAACACCGGCTTTGGGGCCAAGTTTGTCGTCCCGGGCACGGGTGTCCTCATCAACAACGAGATGGACGATTTCGCGGTCAAGCCCGGAACCGCCAACGTGTTTGGTCTGGTCCAAGGGGAGCCCAACAAGATTGAGCCGGGCAAGCGGATGCTCTCGAGCATGACGCCCACCATCATCGTCAAGGACGGCGAGCTCCGGGCTGTGGTGGGCACGCCAGGCGGTCCGACGATCACCACGACCGTCGTGCAGATCGTCCGGGCGCTCATCGACTATGGACTCACCATTGAGGAGGCGGTCGAGTCCACGCGGGTCCATCACCAGTGGCTACCGGACGCCATCTCGGCGGAGGAACGCATCGACCCCGCGCTCAAGGCCGGGCTCGAGGAGCGTGGGCATCAGGTGCGGATCTGGGGCCAGTTTGGCCATGCCAACTGCATCGAAGTCGACCCTGAGACCCGGGGATTCCGGGCGTACGCGGATATCTCGCGCGACGGAGGCCGCGCGGTCGCGTTCTGACCGCTCCGGGGACCATGGCCGCGCGCCGAGCACAGTTGTGCGCCTCGCGTGCTGCGAACGCACGCATAACCATCTGTTTTTATTGTGGATGGCCGGTTCGGCGTGCGCTCTTCGATGAAAAAACGCGGGGCGAAGGTCGAAAACGGCGGCCGTCCGTACGAAAGGCGGGCTGGGTCCCCCGGCCCGCCGAGACGTCTGCGGGTCTGGGACTTACCCACGGAGCCCGGGCATGGACCAACCCGCAACGCCGCAACCCACAACGACTCCCTCGCACGACACGGTGCCGGCTCCGGTCCGCACGGCCGTGCCGTCCGGTGATACCGAGGCGCCTCCTTCCTCGGCACCACAGGTCGCGTCCCCACAATCGCCCTCCGGGGACAGTGCAGCGCCGGACGCTAAGCCGGGGGCCGAGATGAGCGTGGGACAACCAGAGCGCCTGGGCGAGTACCTGATCGTCGGCCTGCTCGGCGAAGGCGGGATGGGCAAGGTGTACGAAGCCGAGGAACGGCTGTCCAAGCGGCGGGTGGCGCTGAAGGTCTTGCGTCCTGAGCTGTCACGCTCGGAGCACGGGCGGCGCCTGTTTCTCAACGAGATGACCATCCTGGCGCATCTCGATCATCCCAACGTCGTGCGCTGCCTGGCCTGCCAGGAGCTCGACGGGGAACTCGTCATGGTGCTGGAGCTGCTGGAGGGACCCACGCTGCGGGCGTTGCTTGCGGAGCAGGGGCGCTTGCCGTGGACCCAAGCGGTCGCTGTCGTGGCTCAAATCGCGGCGGGCTTGTCCGCCGCGCACGGCCAGGAACCACCGATCGTGCACCGCGATCTCAAGCCCGACAACGTCGCCCTCGTGAGCGCGACCGGGGTGATGAAGGTCAAGGTGATGGATTTCGGCATCGCCAAGGTCCTCGAGGCACTCAGCTCCACGACGACACATTCGGTCGGCACGCTGCAGTACATGAGCCCCGAGCAGATCGACGCGGGCGACATCGGCCCCCGTGCGGACTTGTACGCGCTCGGGCTGGTGCTCTACGAGATGCTCTCGGGGTCGGCCCCGTTCGAGTCGGCGTCCCCCCGCGAGCTGCTCAACAAGCAGTGCACCGAGGCGGCGCCGCCGCTTCCCGAGGATGTCCGGGCGGGCCTGCCCAAGGGGGTTGAGCGCCTGCTGCTCCAACTGCTCGAAAAGCGGCCCGAGGACCGTCCCAGCAGCGCCGCGGAGGTGCTCGAGGCGCTGGAGCCCTTTGCGACCGCGGGTGTTCCCGCCAGCGCAGCGCCCGGGCCCAAGCCTGCGGGCACGGTGCCGCCGATCTCCGTGGCCGCGGCGGAGGAGGCTGCCGCAGCCGATGCAAACGCATCGGCGCCCAGCGGCGCCAAGCCGGTGCGCGCCAAGCCGCCCATCGCAGCGGACACGATAGGCATCGTCGAGCGTGCCAGCGCGGCCCGACAGGTGCCCGCGCCGCTAGCCCTGGCGATCATTGTCCTGCTGTCGCTCGTCGCTGGGGTCGTCACGTACGTCTATCGCACTGGGGTCGCGCAGGGCGCCACACCCGACTCCGCGTCTGGCCAGGGCCTGGGTGAATCCGTGGTCGCAGCCACGCCACGGTCGTGATGGAGTCTGCCCGCTCACCGCGGGTGTGGGACCACCAAGGTTCTCCCGCCTCCGCTGGCTTTGTGCCCAAAGCAGGCCTTCCCGCGATCGGCCGCGCCGCGCGGTGGGAATGCGCTGATGGGGCAGAGGTGTGGCGATTGAGTCCCGATGACGCCCCGCTGTTTCGGCGGATCGTCGCGCTGGGGCAGCAGGGGCTGGGCGCGCTCGTGGGTGCCGGGACCGACGAGGAGGGGGTGTGGTTTGTGCGTCGACTGGCAGGCCGCCAGTCGCTTCACCAAACGCTGCGAAGCGCCGAGTCCCCCATGCCATGGCGGGACGCGGCAGGCATCGCGCTGGCGATCGCACGGTGTCTGGCCAGCGCCGAGGCGGCGAGCCTGCTTCCCGGGCAGCTGTCGCCCAAACAAGTCTTGCTGGGTCCGCCCTTGGAGCTAGGGGCCGAGACGCTGCTGTTGTCTTTGGTGGGGGAGGCGTCGGTCCGCATGGACGCGGGCTCGTCGGCGCTGTCGCGCTGGGTCGCGCCCGCCCAGGCCGCGGGGGCGGCATGGGACGCCGCCGCGAACCGGTACGTGCTGGGCCTTCTCCTGTATCGGATGCTGGCCGGCGAGCACCCGTTCTCGGGTCAGGGGCTGCGCCGACGGCTCGACGCACAGAGCGCCGCGGGAGCGCCCCCAATGGCAGCCTCGGTCGCGCGCACGCTCCCGCCCGGCCTGCAGGCGCTGACCCTGCGCATGCTTTCCGCGCAGGCGGAGCAGCGTCCCGCGACGGCCACCGCGGTTGTCGACGAACTCGCGCTGCTGGTGGATGCGTCGCCCTCCAGCCCATCGTCCTCCCGCCCATCGTCCAGGGAGGTCCCGGCCCCCGTACAGGCGGCCGCCGAGGTCGACAACCCCATCGAAGAAGCGAGCGGCGAGCGTGTCGGTGAACCGGTCGCCGACGCAACGGCTGTCCGCGTGCAGGGATCGGCGGATGCCATCGACGCCGCCAAAGCCCAGGAGGGGGGACCGGAGTCTCCACCGCGTCCTCAATTGGCCAAGCCGACTCGGTGGGGGACGCGAGCGGCGGCTCTCGCCCCCATTGCGTTGGGGCTCGGGTTGGCCGCGGTGCTGCACAGTTCGGTGCAGGCTCCGGCAGCCCCCGCGGCGGCGCCTGCCGTGCAGGTTACGCCCACGGCCCCGCTCAACCCAACCACAACGCGCCCCGACGACTGCGCCGCCTGTCATCCGGAGCAGACCGCCCAGTGGCACCTGTCGGTCATGGCGCATGCGGCCAAGAGCCCGCTGTTTCAGAGCCTCGAGATTCTGATTCAGGAGCAGGTCGGGCGCAGCTTCGACTGCCCAGAGGGGGCGGGCGCGTTACGCCGCGCCGATCCCCGGACGGCGTGCCGGGACCCGACGACGGGCCTCGCGATCACAGGATCGGGCGGCGAGCACTGGTGCGTCAATTGCCACTCTCCGGGGTCGAACTTGGAGGGAGACGGCCTCGGCTCGGTGGTGCCGACGTGGGATGGCCTGAGCCCACGCTCCGCCTCGCGCCAGCCGCTCGTCGACCTCTTGCCGACGTCCAGCATGGACGGGATCAGCTGCGCTTTTTGCCACCAAGTCCACGGCTCGGTTCGGCCCGGGGCAGCCCGCGCTGGGGAGTACGAGGGCAATCCCGATTGGGTGTCGACCGCGACCGGCCGCCGTTTCTTGTCGCGGCCCGAGGACGGGCGTGGCGTCTTTGGCGTGGGGAACAGCGGGTACACGTTGGACCCCGCCGAGTTCCTGACGTCCGGGGGGGCCTCGACGGATACGGTCCCTGGCGGGGCGCACCGCAGGCCGAGCGAGCCGTCGCGCGAGTACCTCAAATCGAGCCGCTTTTGCGGCGCGTGTCACGACGTGAGGTTGTTTGGCACCGATGTCATCGGCGCTGAGGCGGGGGAGCATTTCAAGCGACTGCGCAACGCATACTCTGAGTGGGAAGACTGGGCTTCGGGCGAGCGCGCGGCAGGTCGGGTCCCCGCCAGCTGCCAGGACTGCCACATGTCGACGTTCCCTGGGGTTTGCGCGCCCGGCGAGGAGCCTGCGCCTCCGGCATCAGCCTCCGCGCTGCGTCGCGGGTGCCCCGACGGCACACACTTTGTCGCTGTCCAGCCCGGCACCCTCCCCACGGGGATGGTCGCCACTGGGTCCGGGGCCGCGGCCGAGCTCAGCACGCACTACTTCACGGGAGTGGACGTTCCGCTCTCGGATGCGTTCCCGCTCGCGCTGGTCGACGATCCGCAGCTCGACCCCGCGGGGATCCCTCGTGGGGCCAACCAACGCCGCGATCTGTTGCTGGGCCGTACGTTTCGGTTCGAGGTCGACGGCGCACGGCGTCGCGGAGCTGAGCTCGAGATCCCGATCGTCATCGAGAACACTGGCGCAGGGCACCGCGTGCCCGCGGGGTTCTCCCAAGAACGCGAGTTCTGGGTGGAGCTGACGGTCAAAGACGCCAGCGGTCGGGTGCTGTACCAAGTGGGGCATGTCGACCGCGGGGACGAGGACCTCCACGACAAGACGATGGTCGTCAATACCGATGACGGCTTTGTCGATGCGCAGGGCCGACCGCTGGGGCTGTTTGGCGCCGATGTCGTCGACGGACCGGATGTGCCGCAGTGGAGCCCGCCGCCGGATTCTGGCGCGACCGAGTTTCGGGGGCGCGGCCTCATCAACCTGCAAAACGGCTTCTTGCGCTGTGTGACGTGCATCGGCTTCATTGATGGGCGCGGCCAGTGCCAGCCGGGCGCAGGGCAGGGGCGAACACGGGCGGACCGCTTCGAAGATGGGGTGTACGATCTCGACACCGGGGAGTGCCAAAGCAACCTCCGCGGCGAGGCAGCGCTCCTTGAGACGTACTTTCCGATCGGCGGCCTCGACCGCTCGCGAGGCCTCACCAAAGGTCCGGACGCCATCATCGATCGCCGATCAGCGGCTCCGGGCGTGCCGTTGCGCTACACGTACGCGCTCTCTGCCGGGGGCGCGCGCGGGCCGATTACGGTCGAGGCTCGCTTGCTGTTTCGGGCGTTCCCTCCCTTCCTGCTGCGGGCGTTCAGCGACTACGAGGCCCGACAGGTCGCGCGGGGCCGTCGTCGTAGCGGTGCGCTGGTGACCCCACAGATGCTGGAGCGGCTGGAGGTTGTCGAGCTGCACCGCGTGGTTGTGGAGGTGCGTTGACGATGCCGTCGGCGCCCCTGCCCGAAGCCATCTGGAAAGCGCCCGCGTTTCGCACCGTCGATGAGGCGGGACGAGCGATGCTCACCGCAGGCGCAGCGCAGCACGCCGTCTCCCAGGGCGTTGAACTCTGCGCTGAGGGGGCAGCGGGAGACACGTTCTTCGTGGTCGCCAGCGGCTCGGTCGTCCTGTGGGCCACTCGGCGAGGCGACGAAGCCCCGTCTGAACTCCGTCGGGCTGGGCCCGGCGACACGTTTGGCGAAGAGCCGCTCATGTACGCGGGCGCCGTCCGACGCGCGCGTGCGGTCGCGGCCACGGCGGCCCACGTCGTCGAGGTCCCGGCGGCCTTGTTCGCTCGGGTGACGGGAAAGGTCGGAGGCTCGTCCGCCGATGCTGAGGTGCGTCGCCTGCGACGCAATGCGACGGCAGATCTGCTGCGCACGATGGCGGCCACGCGCATGCTTGCCGATCGCGAGGTCGAGCTGATGCTCGATGCGGTCGAGCATGTGGTCATCCCGCGTGGACAGCGAATCTTCGGCCCCGGGGACCTCAGCCGCACCTACTACTTGGTCGACAGCGGACTGGTGCAGCTGCAAACCGAGGACGCCGCCACGGCAGCGGTTTCGGTGTGCGGCTACGTTGCCCGTGGTGATGGGTTCGGGCACGAGGAAGTGCTTGCGGCGATTCCACGCCGACTGGGCGCGGTCGCCATGGGAGACACACGCCTGGCAACCATTCCGGCCTCGGTCCTGCGCACCGTGGTCGACCGCAATCCCGCCGTCGCCGCGCAGCTGTCGCGGGTTGTGGGGGACCGGGCCGAACGTCAGGCGTCGGCGGTTGCTGCGGCCGACGTCGGTTCCACGCGGCATGTGTTTCATGACCTCTATCGCATGCAGGTCGCGCGCTCGCTGCTCGTGATCGACGGCGAAAGCTGCGTTCGCTGCGGTCACTGCACGTGGACGTGTGCGGAGCTGTACGGTGCCGCCCGGCTCGTGCGACGGGGCGACAAGATCGTCACGCGCGTGGGGGCCGACCCGCAGCAGACGGAGGGGCCCAAGAGCCTGATGGTCGTCAACTCGTGCCAGCACTGCAAGAACCCGGCGTGCATGGTGGACTGCCCCACAGGCGCCATCGGGCGAGACCCGGAGGGGGAGGTCTTCATCACCGACGCGTTGTGCACGGGGTGCGGCGCGTGTGCCAAAGCCTGCCCGTGGGAGAACATCAGCATGGGGGCACGGCCCGATGCGACCGAGAGCGGGTTGTCGGAGCTGCTCGCAAGCAAGTGCGACCTGTGTCGCGGGTACGAAGCGCCCGGCTGCGTGCAGTCGTGCCCCACCGAGGCCATCACGCGCCTGGACCCGACACGCGACGTCGCGGAGGTCGCCAACGTGCTGGGCGTGGAGGCGGGCCGTGGGGCGCGGGCACAGTCGCGGACCATGGGTAGCTTCGCTGTGCGCGCGGGCGCAACCGTGCTCGGAGTGTCGCTGTCGCTGTGGGCACTGGCGCAGCGTGCCGCTGGCGTGTGGACACCGCAGGCGGGCGTAGGCTGGGCGCTGGGCTGGATTGCGCTGGCGGGGATGCTGGGCGCCGCCACGTACGGCGTGGTGAAGCGTTACCCCCGGCTGTGGATGGTCCGACGGCGGCGGGGCACTGCCCGCGCCTCGGAGTCTGCGCGGCCTCCCGCGCGCTCGAAGGTTCGCCCCTGGTTGGACCTCCATCTCGTTTTGGGCACGGTCACCGCGGTCGCCGTCTGCGGGCACGCGGGCACGGCGTTGTTGCACCCGACCTACGGGAGTCTGCTCGGCGGGGCATGGGCGCTGATCGGATTGGGCGTCGTCGGGACGATCGCGTATCGGCTCCTGCCGTCCCGCCTGGCTCGCTTGGAGCGGAAGGGCACGCTCCCCGAAGACCTGGGTCGCGAGCGCGAGCTGTTGCTCGATAGCCTCTACCGCGCGATGAGTGGGACGAGTGCGCGGATCAAGACGATAGCGGCGCAAGTCTTGGTGCCCTATATCCGAGCACCATGGGGGCCGTGGCTGCTCCTGGCGAGCGGACGCAGCGAGCGAGAGGAACGCCACGCGCTCCTCAAGCAGATCCGCGCGCGCGAACCGACCTCCGACGGCCCGGTCGGTGCCCCGCTGCACGCGGCGGACGCGGAGGCTCTGGATGGGCTCGTCCGCGTCGCCGTGGAGATCCGCAGTGTGCCCTCCCGTCGGTTGCTGACGTTCGTACTGCGGTCGTGGCTCCCCGTGCACGCGGCGCTGGGGGGTGTCGTGTTGGCCCTGCTCGCCGTGCACGTGTTCATCGTGATGGGGCGCCCGTCATGACGGACCGCGCGCCGCTGTTCCGCGGGGGAGCGTCGGTTGGACCGGGGCGCCGACGGGCCGCCCGCCGTGCTGAAGTGACCTCCGATCAGCGACGGTTCATCGGTGTGGGAGCCGCGGCGCTTGTTGGCGGGCTGACCAGCCTTGGCTTTGCGCTGGGGACGGCCGACCCCGCGTCGTTGCAGTCCCCGGGCCCACTCGCGCGCCCGCACGTGCAGGCGGGGCTGACCTGCGCGTCGTGCCACGAGGCGTCGGGTCAGCCCCAGCAGCCCGCGTCGGCCTGTGTGGGCTGCCACGGGCCGCACCCGTCCACACGCGCGGGGCATCGCAGCCAAGCGCAGGCGGGCGCACTGCAGTGCGTCACGTGCCACCGCGTGCACAGGGACATGGGGGGCGTAGCCTCGGTCTCCGCAGGCGAGCGCGTGCAATGGCTTCGCTTCGGTCCGGGTGCGGAGGTTGCCGTCCCTGGACAAGAGGCCGCACTGGGCGGCTCCGCGGGCACGGTCGTGCCGATCGTTCCCGTGCAACCCTGCGCCGAGTGTCACGATCCCGCGCAGGCCTCCGACCCGATTCAGCGCTGCCTGCTGGCCGGGCAAGACGGCCTCGGCGACGAGCGTCCTACCGTGTGCTTGGATGAACACCGCCGACTCGATGGTCTGACCGTGTCGGACGCGGCGACAAGAAAACGACTGACCGCGTGGGGGACGGCGCGGCAGGTCGTGGCCCAGGTGCCGGTGGCCCCCCGCAAGCCGTCCGAACCACCACCGAGCTGGCAGTGGCTGGGCTTTGGTCTGCTCACGGGAACGCTGACATGGTTGACGGCGCGGCTCCTGGCCCGCAGGGGGGCCCGCGTGGCGGAGCCGCCGCCCCCGTCCAACACGGCCATGCCGGCCGAGGTCCGCCGCCTTCCTGTGGTGAACACCGCCACGTGCATCGGCTGCTACGCCTGCGTCGACGCCTGCCCGTACGACGTGCTCACGGTGGAGCGCTACGTGGCCAAGGTGGTGCGCGCCGACGACTGCTGCGGCCTGACCCTGTGCGAGCAGCGCTGTCCCAATGGCTCCCTGGTCATCACCGACGGTGATCCCGTGCCGGACCTGCCCGCGATGGACGAAGCGCTGCAGTCGCGCGATGTCCCTGGCCTGTACCTGGCGGGCGACCTGACAGGCTTGCCGCTGATTCGCAACGCGATAAACCAGGGCGCGGCAGCCGTGGAGAGCGTGGTGCAGTCTCGGCGGGCGCGTGGCCCGAGCGCGGTCGACCTGGACGTCGTCATCGTGGGCGCAGGCCCAGCGGGCGTGAGCGCGGGTCTGGCCGCGCAGGGACACGGCTTGAAGTATCAGGTGCTTGAGCAGGGCAGCGTCGCCGAGAGCATCCGGAGCTTCCCGCGGGGCAAGCTGGTGTTTGATCAGCCGCTGGGACTGCCGATGGTCGGCGACCTGTGGCTGGCGGAGTCCACCAAAGAGGAACTCGTGGGCAAGTGGCTGCGGATCGTTCGGCAGCGGGATCTATCGGTGTTGGAGCAGACCCGCGTCGTAGAGATCGAGCGTGGCGCGGACGGCAATTTCACTGTCGAGACCCAGACGGCCGCGGGACCTGTCGCCCTGACCGCGGCGCATGTTGTCCTGGCGA
>Ga0316189_10006821_pt1 | contig 10860 bp, 11 predicted proteins | sample LowCovwburrow_MG_FD_204930 | JGI IMG/M metagenome (GOLD analysis project Ga0316189, IMG submission 204930) | Coastal sediment microbial communities from Maine, United States - Lowes Cove worm burrow | ecosystem: Environmental > Aquatic > Marine > Coastal > Sediment | place: USA: Maine... | reverse complement strand
GGACCTGGGGCTGCAGTGGTTGTTCGCCAATGATGACGGCGCTTTCGGTAGTAATATCAATGCCAACGATGCCCGGGCACGAAATATCGCCGACGCGGTATTCCCGGACAGCGACAGCGACAATGATGGCGAGTTCAACCTGGGCGACCTCACCGGCGCGCTGGCCTCCACACCTGGCCTGTCCCTGGGTTGGGGTACCCTGGATGACGACTTCAACATGGCGGTGATTCTCAATGCACTGAAAGAGCAGACCAACGCCAATATTCTTTCCACGCCCAGTCTGCTGACGCTGGACAACCAGGAAGCCTACATCACGGTGGGACAGAACGTGCCTTTCGTCACTGGCTCATACACCAATACCGGAACCGGCGGTGACGGTGCGCAGAACCCCTTCCAGACCATCGAACGAGAGAACGTAGGTATTACCCTGACGGTCACCCCGCATATCAATGAGGGCGACTCCGTGGTACTGGATATCGAACAGGAAGTCTCCAGCCTGACCGGCCTGTCAGCGATCGCCTCCGATTTGATCACCAACGAGCGCAAGATACAGACCAAGGTGCTGGCTGAAGATGGCAGAGTGGTGGTGCTTGGCGGGCTGATCAAGGACGATGTGCAGGACGGCACCCAGAAGATTCCTTTTCTCGGCGATATACCTTTTCTGGGCAGGCTTTTTCGGACGGACGCGGTGCAGGTAACCAAGAGCAACCTGATGATCTTTATCCGCTCGACCGTGGTCCGCGACCAGCAGCAGCTGGCTGGCGCCACAGCGGACAAATACCGCTACATTCGCGCACAGCAGTTACTGCGCCAGGAGAAAGGCCTGATGTTCCTGGGTGACGAAAATATTCCCGTGCTCCCGGAATGGCAGGAGCAGATCGACCAGTTGCGGCAGATCCAGGAGACGGAAAGCGTCCCGGCGGAGGGCGAGTAATGGAATTGTCCGAGATCGAACCGCAGGCGCTGCCGGTAGCCCAGCCAGCTGCTCCGCGCAAGCTTCCCTTCACCTTTGCCAACCAGTACGGGGTGTTGCTCGACGATGCCGGCCAGGGCAACACGGTCGTCTGCCAGGGGCAGCCCGGCCTGCAGGTGCTCACAGAATTGCGTCGCCACCTGGGTGGGCCTTTCAGCCTGCAGGTCGTTTCCAATGAGGACTTCCAGCAGCGTCTGACGCTGGCCTACCAGCGCAATAACAATGAAGCTGTGCAGATGGCGGAGGACATTGGTGCGGATGTCGATCTCAGCCGCCTCGCAGATGAGATTCCCGAAGCCGGGGACTTGATGGATGCAGAGGATGATGCCCCGATTATTCGGCTGATCAATGCCATCCTGTCGCAGGCTGTGCGCGACAAGGCGTCGGACATCCATGTGGAGACCTTTGAGGATCGCCTCAGTGTGCGCTACCGCGTCGATGGCGTGCTGGCGGAGGTGTTGTCACCCAAGCGCATGCTGGCGCCTCTGCTGGTGTCCAGGCTGAAGGTAATGGCCAAGCTGGATATCGCCGAGAAACGGGTGCCCCAGGATGGCAGGATATCGGTCAAGATTGCCGGACATGCGGTGGACATTCGTATGTCGACCATACCCTCTGCTCACGGTGAGCGCGTCGTGCTGCGTTTGCTGGACACCGCGGCAGGCCAGTTACAACTATCTCAACTGGCCATGAATGAACAGGTGCTGGAGAGTTACAAGCGTTTTCTGCATAGCCCCCACGGGATCATACTGGTAACCGGCCCCACCGGTTCGGGCAAGACCACCACGCTGTACGCCGGTCTGTCGGCCATCAATGAGAGTTCGCGTAATATCCTCACCATTGAGGACCCGATCGAATACATGCTGCCGGGAGTAGGGCAGACCCAGGTCAACACGAAAGTGGACATGACTTTTGCCCGCGGCCTGCGAGCCATCCTGCGCCAGGACCCGGACGTGGTGATGGTCGGTGAGATTCGCGACCTGGAAACCGGTGAAATTGCCGTGCAGGCCTCCCTGACGGGCCACCTGGTGTTGTCTACGCTGCATACCAATACCGCCATCGGTGCCATCATCCGCCTGAAGGATATGGGGATTGAGCCGTTCCTGATGTCCTCCAGCCTGCTGGCCGTGATGGCGCAGCGACTCGTGCGCCTGTTGTGCAATGAATGCAAGGTGCCGGTCGAGCCGGGCGCGGCGCAACTGGAATTACTGGACATTGATGCATCGGCACCAGAGGCTACGATCTATCAGGCCAAGGGCTGTAAAAACTGCAATTACACGGGTTACCGAGGCCGTACCGGTATTTATGAGTTGATCGAGATTGACGATGCGCTGCGCCAGATGATTTACGAGGGTGCCAGCGAGCCGAAGATGCTGCGAGTGGCGCGACAGAATTACCCGGGTATTGAAAGCGACGGCAGGCGCCGCGTGCTTGCCGGCGAGACCAGTATCGAGGAAGTCCTGCGGGTAATCGAAGTCGGTTAATGGCGGAAACCTGAGACATGACGGCTTACCGTTACAGGGCTCTGAATGCCACAGGCAAACTGGTCAAGGGTGTGGTGGAGGGCGACTCCGAGCGCCAGGTCCGCGCGCAACTGCGCGGACAGAGTCTGCGCCCGGTGGAAGTCAACGTGGCCAACCGCCAGGAGTCTGCGACCCGTTCTGGCTGGCGCCTGCCCCTGTTGCAAGCTCGTATCAGCGCCGGCGACCTGGCCATGGTAACCCGGCAGTTGGCCACGCTGGTGGAATCCAATATGCCCCTGGACGAAGCGCTGCAGGCGGCCGCGGAGCAAAGTCGCAGCGGGCGCATCAAGGGCATGCTGCTGCAGGTCCGTTCGCGTGTTGCCGAGGGGCACACCCTTGCCTACGCCATGGGGGAATTCCCGCTGGTGTTTGGCGAAATGTATCGCGCCATGGTAAACGCGGGCGAGCACGCAGGTTTTCTCGGGCCTGTGCTGCAGCAATTGGCGGACTACACGGAACAGCGGCAGTACACTGGTCAAAAGCTTAAAATGGCGATGATCTACCCGTTTATCCTGGTGGGTGTCGCCATAGCCGTGGTGGTGGCTCTGATGGTCTTCGTGGTACCCGAACTGGTGGGTATTTTCGCGCATTCCAGCCGTGAACTGCCCATGCTGACGCGCGGCCTGATCGCCACCAGCGATTTTTTCCGGTCCTACGGGGGCTGGCTGCTGGTGGGTATTGTCGTTCTGCTGATCCTGGTTCGGCAGCTGCTGCGTAATCCGCAGCGCAAAAAGCGCTGGCACAAGATGCTGTTGCGCTTGCCCGGCGTGTCCCGCCTGATGGTTGCCCTGGACACGGCGCGGTTTGCCTCGACCCTGAGTATTCTCATGGCCAGTGGTGTGCCATTACTTGAATCCCTGCGTATTGCCGGACAGGTGCTGACCAACCTGGTACTGCGGGAGGACAGCATTGTCGTTGCCGAGCGTGTGCAGGAGGGCAGCAGTTTACATCGGGCGCTGCAGCAAAGTGGCCGGTTCCCGCCAATGATGGTACACATGGTGGCCAGTGGCGAAGCCAGTGGCGAGTTGGAAACGATGCTGGAGCGCTCGGCGACCAACCAGGAGCGAGAGCTGGAAATGACCCTGGGCACCATGATGAGCCTGTTTGAACCGCTGATGGTAGTATTCATGGGTGGCATGGTGTTGACGATTGTTCTGGCTATCCTGCTACCGATATTTGATCTCAATACAATGGTGAATTGACTTATGAAGGGCACAAGTAAACAGCGCATGGTGCAGGGCGGATTTTCCCTGGTAGAAATCCTGGTGGTGCTGGTCATTATGGGGCTATTGATCAGCGTGGTCGCGCCGACGGTGCTGAACCGCGCTGACGAGGCGCGAATTCAGAAGGTTTATGCCGATTTCAAGTCCATCGAGACCGCCCTGAAAATTTATCGCCTGGATAATTATGTTTATCCCACGACAGAGCAGGGGCTGGAGGCGTTGGTGGAACCCAGCACCCTTGACCCTGAACCAAGGAATTTCAAAGCGGGCGGCTATTTGTCCGAGCTGCCGATCGATCCCTGGGGCCGACCCTACCTGTACCTGCATCCCGGAGAGAATGGCGAAGTGGATCTGTACTCACTGGGCGCTGATGGTTTGTCGGGTGGCGAGGGGCAGAATATTGATATCGGCAACTGGAAGAACGAGGATTGATACCCAGTGAGCGCCACGCGCTCGTACGCCCGTGCTCCTGTGGCCCTCACTGCGCGCGGCTTCAGCCTGCTGGAGCTACTGGTCGCCTTGTTTGTGGTGATTATGGTGACGTCCCTGGTAAGCCTCAATGTGTCGCCGGGCGGCAGCGACCTGCGCCTGGAAACCCAGTTGCGCAACCTCGTTGGCGTGGCTGGCTACGCGCTCGATGAGGCCGAATTTCTCGGCCGAGACTTTGGCCTGCTACTGCGGGAACTGGATGAGGACGGCGAGCGCGTTTACTCCTATGAGTGGCGAGAGCGACGGCCCGTGGGTTGGCGTGAACCGGAAAGTGGCAAGGACGTGTTCCGTCGGGAGAAGCTGTCCCCGGATGTAGAGCTGGAGTTAGCGCTGGACGATGCCGCCATCGCCGAAAATTCCCCTCGGGAAGATGAAGAGGGCACCACGCCACAGGTCATTTTTTACGCCAGTGGAGAGACCACCAGTGGGGCTATCGATGTGCGGCGTCGTAACAGTGGCGATCTTTTATGGCGGCTGGAGTGGGACTTACTTGGCCGCTTCGAGCTATTGCGTCGCGGGGAAGAGGAGCCGGAGTTTTGAAGCGTGCGGGCGGATTTACCCTGGTGGAGGTCATGGTCGCTCTGGCTGTGGTCGCTATTGCACTGCCGGCACTCATGGTTACCTTGTACCAACAGGTAGACAACACAGGATACTTGCGGGATAAATCCCTCGCCCACGCAGTGGCTGCCAATAAGCTGACGGAAATCCGCATATTGTCCAGGGCCCGCGAAAGCTTGCTGTCGGGCAAGGACAGCGGTACGGCAACGGTGGCCGATCGCGATTGGTTCTGGTGGGTTCAGAGCGAGACCACGGATGTCGAGCAGTTCTTTCGGGTGACCATCAGTGTGGCCGCCGAAGAGGAGCAGCAGGATCAGCCACTGTTGACACTGGTGGCCTATATGTCTGCTGATCTGCGCAGTGAAACCGAACCTGACCCTGCAGACGATGGCGAACTGGGCGTAGGTTCGGGTTCCCCGACCCCGGGACAGCCCGACCAGCCTGAGCCGCGACGCGCTGCGCCGGATTCCCCGCAGATATCACCGGATCGCTAGCATGTACCGCAGCCGCCAGACATCCACGGGCTTTACCCTGATCGAAGTGCTGATCGCACTGGCGATTACTGCGTTTGTGGCGACCATCGCGTATGCCAGTCTGTCGACCGTGATGACGGGGGTGGAGGCCACCCGTGCGACCACGGATCGCACTTACGAGATCAATCGTGCGTGGATGATCATTTCGCGGGATTTGCGGCAGTTCATTGCCCGCCCCATTAGGGATGAATTTGGTGAACTGGAGCCTGCTTTGCAGGGCGGTAACGCGGCGCGTTTTCCCCTCAGTTTCACGCGCTCCGGCTGGCACAATCCCAACAACCGCCTGCGCAGTAACCTGCAGCGGGTGAATTATCGCCTGGAAGACGATGAGCTGTGGCGTGACAGCTATTCTGTGTTGGACCGCGCCGGCGATACCGAGCCACAGAGCGTCAAGTTACTGGATGACGTAGAGCTGCTGGAGCTCACTTTCCTGGCCACCCTCGGTGCCGCCACCTCAGTGGGCGAGGGCGTCACGCTGGACACGCGTGACTGGGCGGAAAACTGGGTGGTCGACACCAGCTCCCCGGGCGCTGAGCTGGCGCCGCCGGTGGCGTTAGAGCTGCGCCTGACACTGGCCGATTGGGGTGAAATGAGGCGTTTGTATGAACTGCCGTCACCCTAGGGGCAGTGCCCGACAGCTTCAGTCCGGTGCGGCGCTGGTGGTGGCCATGCTGGTCTTTGCCATTTGCGCGGCACTGGTAGTGGCCATGGAAAGTGAATTTACACGCTTCTCGCAGCGCGCGGCAAACCAGCTGCTGGCCGAGCAAGCCTATGCCTATCTTCGTGGGGCGGAGGAACTGGCCGGCCTTGCGCTGCTCGCCGATTTCGACCAGGACCGGGAGCGCGACGCACCGCGCGATGACCTCGGGGAATTGTGGGCGCAACCCGCCGCACCTTACGCACTGGACGATGGTGGCTGGCTGCAGGGCTCCCTCATCGATCTGCAGGGCAGGTTCAATCTCAATGCGCTGGCTGACAAGCCCTCGGGTGAATCAGGCGCGGCGAGTTTCACCGCTGCCCAGGCCCAGTTCATAAGATTGTTACAGGCACTGGGTGAACCAGCGGTTAGTCAGCAGGAGGCGATCATGATTACCCAGGCGGTGGGTGACTGGCTGGACAGTGACGCTAACCCCTCGCCAGAGGGCGCGGAGGATGACTACTACTTCTCCAGGGAGCCTTCCCATCGTGTGCCCAATCGGCCCATGGCCAGCGTCAGCGAATTGCGCGCTGTGGCCTATGTCACACCGGAAATCTACCAGGCCCTGGCCCCCTGGGTGACGGTCTGGCCACAGGCACCGGCCACGTTAAATATCCACACGGCGCCGGCGGTCCTGTTGCGCACCATAAACGCAGACAAGAACCTGAGTCCTTTGAGCGAAACGGACGGACAATCACTGGCAGAGTATCGCGAAGCCAACGGCTTTGCCGACATCGATGAATTTCTCGAAAATGCCGTGTTTGGCTCAATACAGGAGCAAATGGTCCAGACCCGGGCTCTTCTGGGGCAATCCACGCGCTACTTCTTGCTGGAAGCGGAAGTGAAAGTTGCCGACAGGAACATGCGCTTGTACAGTGTGCTGGAGCGTCGCAATCGCCAGATAACAGCGATCGCCAGGGCCAGTGGCAGCCTGTAGCGTGATGCCGGGCGGACGTGTCAAGAAATCGGGGGAGTTGGGTTTTTGCAGAACATCGCTGTTATACGGCTGATTGAGGGGCGTCTGGCCTGGTTCCCGCCGGGGACCAGTGAAGAGCCGCTGTGGCTTGACCAGGCGTCGGCCCGGGAGAACTTGCGCGCCGTCGTAATGCAACGACGGATGAATGTGGGTTTTGCCCTGCCAGCGTCAGATGTGCGCCTGTTGCCCGTGACCATCTCTGCCGATGAAAAAAAGCATGTCGCCAGTTCGCTACCGTTCATGCTGGAAGAGCAGGTGGCGGCCGATATCGAGGATTTACACTTTGCCCACACAGCGGGCGATCAGGACACACTGAGCGTGGGTATTGTTGCTACTTCCCGCATGGAATCATGGCAGGCGCTCGTTGCCGAGTTTCCGGGTATCAGTCAGTGGATTCCCGAACCGCTGCTGTTGCCCTGGCAAGAGGGCGAGTGGTGCCTGGTGCTGGAAGCTCAGGGCGCTATCGCCCGTATTGGTCGCTGTGAAGGTTTCGGCATCGAGCGCGAAATGCTCAGCACGATGTTGGAGTGCGCCGCGCAGGAAGGCGAACCGCCGCAAGCGGTGATCATTTACGGCAGCGATCAGGCGGCCGATACTGCCCTGGTGCCTGAAACATTGCGGGATAGTGTGCAGTGGCGCCGTGGCAACCTGTATTCCGCCCTGCTGTTGAATGACAAGGAAGAGAAACCGCTCAACATGCTGCAGGGTGCGTTCGCGCCGAGGTTGCCCCTGAAGCGCTGGTGGCGGCAGTGGCGGGCGGTGGCGGCTGTGTTCGCGGTGGGGCTTGCGGTACAGCTTATCGCCACGTACGCGGAGTACCGCGGCCTGCGCAGTGAGAACCTGGCTTTGCGCAGCGCCGTTGAGGCCAGCTACCGCACGGCGTACCCGAGGGGGTCCGCTCCCGATCCGGAGAAGCAGCTGCGCCGGCAACTGGATGCGCTGCGCGGTTCTGCCCAAAGCAGTGGTTTCATCAGTTTGATGGAGCGGGTTGGCAGTGTGATTGCCAGCAGGCCTGGGACCAGTATCGCCACCATCAACTATAACGACAAGGCCGATGAAATGCGTATGAATATCGTTGCCGCCAACTATGAAGCCGTGGAGCAAGTCCGGGCGGATATCAACAAAGCCGGATTGCAGGCCGTTATGGAAAGCAGCAGTGCACAGGGCAACAAAGTTCGCGCCAGGCTGCGTGTGGGAGACGGTTGATGAAGGCCTGGTTCATGCAGTTGGCGCAGCGCGAGCAGATGAGCCTGCTGGCGCTTGCGTTGGTGGTGGCCCTGTATATCGTCTACATGGTGATCTGGTCACCTGTGCACGATATGCGCGATGCGTTGCAAGAGCAAAACCGCGGCGTCGCCGCAATGCTGCAGCGTGTGGACGCCATGGTTTCAGAAGTGATGCATCTGCGCGATAGTGGTGCGCAGCCTGATACGCGGCGCAATCTGACCAGCCTGATCAATCGCTCCACCACGCGCAAACAGCTGCAGGTCAGCCGCCTGCAGCCCAACAGCCGGGGTGAGATCCAGGTGCGACTGGAGAGCGCTGCTTTTGACGACGTGCTGGCCTGGCTTTACGAAATGGAATTCTCGGAGGGCTTGTTGGTGCGTGAGGTCTCGGTCACCCAGGCGGGAACGGTGGGACGCGTCAACGTCACGGTCCGCATCGCACAGGCCAGTTGATCGTGCCCCGCTACGTACTGGGCGTCGCCCTCGCCGTGTGCTTCCTGGTCAGTTTTGTCGCCTCGGCACCGGCACGTATGCTCGCCTTACTGCTGCCCGAAGAGCAGGTGCTAATGCAGGCGTTCAACGGTACCGTGTGGAGCGGCAGTGCCGGTCGCTGTATGGTGCGCACCGCTGCCGGTTATCTGCACCTGGGCGCGGTGCAGTGGTCGCTGGAGCCGCTGTCGTTGCTGTTGTTCGCGCCACGCCTTGAGCTAAGCAGCGCCTGGGGGGATCAGCGCTTGTCAGGTGACCTGGTGCTGCGCGGTGCCGACGGCATCGACCTGCATGATTTCGATGCACAACTGTCGGCAGAACTGGTACGCCAGGTGGTGCCGGTGAACCTGCGTGGCACTTTATCGGCACAATTGCAGAGCCTGCTGTTACGCGACAATGTGCCGGTGGCCGGTTCGGGGCGCCTGGTCTGGCGCAATGCCGGCTGGGTTTCACCGCAGGGTGTCCTGCCGCTGGGCGATTATGCCCTGGATTTCGATCAACCCGCGGGTGATCCATTGCAGGGCCAGGTACTCACCCTGTCTGGCCCCGTGCAAGCCAGTGGCGAGGTGACACTGGTGGAAAGGTCCTACAGCGTTGACATACTGGTGCGGACGGAGCGGGCACTGCAGCCGCAATTGGCACAGGCGTTATCGTTGATCGCCGCGCCGGATCAGGGCGGTTATCGCCTCGAGGTCAGCGGCGATATCTGACGCACCGCAGTGCCGGGCGAGGCCGGCGCGCAAGCAGTCATGGGCCGCCCGGATCGAGGCAGTCGAGTGATGACCTGGCGGTGGCTACTCTCGTATAATGCGGTGTTCTAACCTTCCAGAGATCATGACAACAATGGGCGAGACTGACTACAAAAAATATGAGTGTGTGATTTGTGGCTTTATCTACGATGAAGCCGAGGGGCTGCCCGATGATGGTTTTCCGCCCGGAACCCGGTGGGAAGATCTACCCGAAGACTGGGAGTGCCCGGACTGCGGCATCTCCAAGGCAGATTTTGAGTTGTACGAAGAGTAATCGATTGAACACAGCCCGAGCGCTCACGTGGCGCGCGATGGCGGGCACACCGGAGGGTCCATGAAGCCCAGCGTACTTTGCGGGATGTTCCTGAGCGCACTTGCCGTGACCACGCACAAGGCTGCGTGGGGAGATGAAACCGGGATCGAGCCGATGCAGGGCGTACCGCCTGCGCGCGAGTCCCAGGTCACCATGCGCAATTATCGGGATCACCCCATGAGCCGTTGGGCTTTCCGCAATGCGGGGGCACCACTGAACGTGGTGATGATCCCGCGGCAGGGTGATATTCGTAGGCTGGCCGGACCTCTCAGGCCGGAACTGGGGGAGCGCACGTTCACTGATTTGCATGGACGCAAGCTGAGTTTCGATGCCTTGTTCGAAGCCAACTATGCGGACGGTGTGGTCGTCGTCCAGGGTAGCCGGTTGCTACACGAACGCTATTTCCACGATTTTGATGCGCACTCCCACCACCTCTGGTTCTCCATGACGAAGTCGTTGGCCAGTGCAGCTTTTGGCCTGCTGGTGGAGCAGGGCAAGGTGGACCTGCAGGCCTCGCCAGCGAAATACATTCCGGAATTGCGCGGCAGCGGATTTGAGCGGGTTACCATACAGCAGGTGCTCGATCATGCTACTGCCATAGACTTCAAGGAAAACTATACCGACCCGGATTCCGATTTCCTCCGTCTCTACGCACCGGCCCTGAACATGGTTTGGTTACCCGGCGCGGCTGATGTGCAACCACAAGACAGCGATATCTATGGCGTGCACGATTTCCTCGTAAGAGCTATCAAAGCTGATCCCGCATTGCAGCCCGGTGCCGCCTTCGACTACAACTCCAGCAATACAGATGTGCTGGGCTGGCTGATTGCCCGCGTGAGCGGTCAGCCTTTTCAGGACTTCGTGCAGCACAATATCTGGAGCAGACTGGGCGCCGAGCACGATGCCTTTATCGCAGTCGATAGGGCCTATATGCCGGTGGTGACCGGCGGCATGAACAGCACCCTGCGCGACGCCGCTCGTTTTGGCATGATGATCCGGGACAGGGGGAAATTCGGGGGCGAGCAGATTATCCCCGAGGACTGGGTAGACGAGACGCTGCAGCTGAGCGATGCGCTGCGCTCAACCATGGCGGCCAACCCCAAGTATGGCGAAG
>Ga0316189_10006819_pt1 | contig 10860 bp, 8 predicted proteins | sample LowCovwburrow_MG_FD_204930 | JGI IMG/M metagenome (GOLD analysis project Ga0316189, IMG submission 204930) | Coastal sediment microbial communities from Maine, United States - Lowes Cove worm burrow | ecosystem: Environmental > Aquatic > Marine > Coastal > Sediment | place: USA: Maine... | reverse complement strand
AGTGCGAGCGGAGATCTGGATATCGTCTTCGATTTGCAAAGCGACGTCGAATACCTTATCGACCAGCAGCGTTTGACCCTGAACGACATGATACTCGAGTTGAATCAGTTCAAAATCGGCGGGATGCTGCAAGTTAGCAACTTCGCGCGGCCGGCGCTGCGTTTTAATCTTGCCTCGGAAATGCTGGACGTCGATGACTTGCTCGACACCCCGCCACCGGGTGCAGATAGCGCCGAGGGAGCGACACAGTCGTCCGCTACGGGAGGCGCCACGGACAGCAGTGGGCAAGCTGCAGGCAAGACGGCTGAAGACACTCGAATTGAACTACCGATGCAAACCCTGCGCGACCTTGATGTCGACGGTGAACTGAAGATTGCCAAGATGAAGATGCAGAATCTTCACATGGCCGATTTTGCCCTGCGCCTGACCGCCAACAAGGGGCTGATTGGGCTTGAGCCGATGAGCATGAATATGTACGGCGGCGAAGTGCTGGCTAAGGTTGCCATCGATGTTCGCGGCGATCAGCCGAAGTATGGTGTTGGCAAATCGTTCAAAGATGTGCAGGTAGGAGACTTGCTCAAGGACTATATGGGCAAGTCACCGATCAGTGGCAGGATGAGTGCTGAAGTCAACCTGACCACCCGCGGAGAATGGGTTAGTAAGCTCAAGCAGAACAGTAACGGAACCATGCAGCTTGCGTTTGCCGACGGCGCGCTGGATGGGTTCAATCTGCGCCAGTCGATAGAGGCGGCAAAGGCCAGGCTCAAGGGTGATGATGTACCCGAGGAAAAAACCAGGAAAACCGATTTTTCATCACTCACCATCAGTGGCGTGATTAAAAACGGTGTTTTTTCCAGTGATGACCTCGATCTGCAGGCCCCATTGTTGCGTGTTGGCGGCAAAGGAATTGCTGATCTTAATCGTGAAGAGGTTGATTACCTCGTCAACGCCAAGCTGGTGGGCACCAGCAAGGGACAGGGCGGAGATTCGGCGGATGAACTGGTCGGGCTATCGATTCCGGTGCGCATCAAGGGGCCATTTACGCAGCCGAAGATCGAAGTGCAACTGGAAGAAATGCTGAAGGCTAAGCTGGACGAGCAGAAAGCAAGACTCAAGGCTGAAATCGATGCGCAGAAGAAAACCCTGGAAAAACGGCTCGAGGCCGAGAAAAATGCTTTAAAGGAGAAACAGCAGGCGCTTGAGGAAGCGAAAAAGCGCGAACTCGAAATCAAGATTGAACTCGAGAAGGCAAAGGCCAACAAGAAGCTCGAGGACAAACTCAAAAAGTTGTTTGACTAGGTGGACGCCGACGCGGCGCGCTTTGCAAGCGCGGTTCTCACCTGGCATCGGCGCTATGGGCGCCACGATCTTCCCTGGCAGCAGCAGGACGCCTATCGGGTGTGGTTGTCAGAGATCATGCTGCAGCAAACCCAGGTCAGCACCGTGATCCCCTATTATCAAAATTTCCTGCGGCGCTTCCCGGAGCTGAGTGATCTGGCCGATGCCAGCGTCGACGAGGTGCTGCAGCACTGGCAGGGACTGGGCTACTACGCCCGTGCACGCAACCTGCATAAAGCCGCGGTTATGATCCGCGACCAGCACCGGGGCCGGTTTCCGGACGACATCGAGACGCTCGAGGCGCTGCCCGGTATCGGCCGTTCAACGGCTGGCGCCATACTCAGTTTCGCCTTCGGGCAACACTGGCCGATTCTCGATGGCAACGTCAAGCGAGTGCTGGCGCGCTGCTTTCGCGTGCCGGGCTGGTATGGTCAGAGTGAGACCCTGAAACGTCTATGGCAGCTGTCCGAAACCTTGACGCCCGCGCAAGATACGGCGGTATTCAACCAGGCGATGATGGATATCGGTTCGATGATTTGCGTGAAGTCGAAGCCCAAATGCGAAGCCTGCCCGCTGAAAGACCTGTGCGCGAGTTACCATCATCACAGCCAGGCCGAGTTCCCGCACAAGAAACCGAAGCGCGCCAAGCCGCACCGCAATACCTTGATGCTGCTGCATCGTCACGATGAACAGCTATTGCTGTGGCGCAGGCCGCCGAGCGGCATCTGGGGTGGGCTGTGGTCGCTGCCGGAAGTGGATGAGATCAGGGCTATCGAGCTCTGGCAGCAGAGTTTCCTGTCCACGGTGCAAGCACCCAGCGTGGTGCAGCAGGACGTTATTCACCACCAGTTTTCACACTACAGCCTGGATATATCACTCGCTATTATCGAGCTTGAAAAGTTACCGGCGAGAATCTCGGATACCGATAACTACGCCTGGGTTGCCATCGGCGACATAGCCAACCACGGGCTTCCCACCCCGGTGCGCAAAATCCTCTCGCGGCTGCAGGAATAGCAATTCGGTATTCCTGCAGCAGCTACCGCCATCCCCGCCGCGTGCGCGGGGATGACGAAATGATTCTCGGGGATAACGGATTGATTACCGCGCGGTGGTCTTCGCAGCAGGAATTAAACCGGCTTCACGTTCAAACTTCTTTACCAGGATGCCTTCGTCGCCACAGCAGGGCGCGGCGCAGGCCTTGACTGAGTTAAGCGCGTCCACATCGAGTTCCATCCACGCCGACACCGGCGCGTTTTCGGTGGCGCAGTCGCAGGAGATATCGGTATGTCCGTACACATTGATCAGGCCGGCTGCGCGCCCGGCCGCGGCGGCCTGGTCGATGATTGCGTTTTCGGTCGCGGGTAGATGCGACAGCTGGTAAGCCGGAAAGAATTTGGTCACATGCCAGGGACTGTCGGCACCCAGATTGTCGCGAATCCACTCGGCAATGCCGGCCAGTTCTTCGAGGTTATCATTTTTGGTTGGAATCACGTTGGTGCGCGTCTCAACATGGATGCCGAGCTCGGCTGCGCGCCGAATCGAGCCAAGTACCTGGTCGACCGTGCTGACCGGACAGATATCGTGATAGAACTCGGCCGACAGGCTCTTGATGTCGGAACACAGCACGTCGATGTGCGGCGCCATCAGTTCGAGCGCCTCATCGGTGACGAAGCTGTTGGAAACGTAAACGGTGAACAGCCCCGCCTCGTGCGCCAGTTTCGACACGTCGAGCACATATTCGAGCCACACTGCAGGCTCTGAATAGGTGAAAGCGATGCCATCGACGCCGTGCTTCAGCGCCGTTTCAATCATCTGTGCCGGCGTAATAAAGGCTTCCCTGGACTGCCCGCGTGCGAGCTTGTCGAGCGCTTCCACACCCCAGGAAATTTCGAGGTTATGACAACCCTTGCAACGGAAGTTACAGCCATAGCTGCCAATCGACATGACCTGGCTGTCCGGGCGGTAGTGGTATACCGGTTTGTTGCGGATTGATTCCACTTCGATCGCCGAGACAATGCCGTACGACAGGTTGTAGAGCGTGCCGTTGCGGTTGACATGCGCCTGGCAGTAACCACGCTGGCCATGACGCAGGCGACAGCGCCACAGGCACAGGTTGCAGACCACATCGCCATTTTCAAGCGGTTCCTGCAATTGTGTTTCGACGAGCTGGTAGCTTTCGGGCATCGGAATATCGCATCCTGGTTGGAACGACCCAGTGTAGTCGTTTAACGACGCAATTCAACGGGCTGATAGCAGGGTTATTGTGTCCGGGTGCTTGTGGCGGCCCTGGTCAGCCAGACAAGTTGGATGCCATCTCCAGTGAGGTTTCGAGGATGATTTGTTCGCGCGCAGAAGCGGCGATATGGTGGTAGTAAAGGCGGATGTCAAACTCGATGTCCCAGTGTTCATCACCGGCACGGCACAACCGGCCTTCGGCGAGGTCGGCCTTAATGGATGATTCAGGCAGCCAGGCCAGCCCGAGTTTTTCCGTCACCAGAGATTTCAATGTGTGCGAGTAGGCATTTTCATAACGACGCGTTAGATAGCATTGGTGCGATTCGCCCTGGATCATTCGATCTACTGCCTTGCCGAACACGGAATCGTGGACATAGGCGACAAACGGAAGCGGTTTGTCCGGGCTGCCCGGAAAACTGAACAGGGGGCTTCCATCCTCACCTGGCACCGTAACGGGGATCAACGAATCTTTGCCAATGGCGGTGTAGGTGAAGCGACTTTCGTCGATGGGCAGGGTTGACGAATCATGGGCATAACAAAACATATAGTTGACGCGGCCCTGATTCAGTAATTCGATGCACTCACTCAATTTTTCCGATATCAGGCGTACGTAGACACCGTCGAGACGAGATTCGAGCCGCTTTACCCAATCCGGGAATAGCGTTTGCGCAATCGAATTCTGCGAGGCGACGGTGATTTCGAGATCGCCGTTGGTGCCGAGCACGCGCGCGGCCTCACGCGCGTTGTAAAGGCGACGTAAAATCACTTCGGCCTCGGAGACAAAGATGCGCCCCTGTGGTGTTAGTGCAAAGGTTTTACTGTCGCGATTGATGAGCCCGGTGCCTAGCCAACTCTCGAGCGACTGGACGCGTCGACTCAGCGCCGATTGCGTGATGTTACGCTCACGTGCGGCAGTTGTGAAACTCTCCTGCGCGGCCAGGGAGACGAGATCTTCAAGTAGTTTTATATCCATCGTTTCGTCGTTGTTGTAACTTATATGGCGCCCCGTGATTAGATCAGTTATAAAGAGCAACGCCGATGTGGTCATTCCGAATCGGAATAGTAACAGTCCAAATCAACATTGGCGAAGCGATTTAAAACAGGGGATATTTGCTCGCACTAGAGAATACAAGAGCTGGATGGCCTTAAGATTATCTCCAGCGTGCAATATTCCACAGCAGGCAAGGCGGCCATTTAAGGTCGCAACTATTCAAATTGAGAAACCGAGGAGTCAAAGATGAAAAAATCCATAGTAAGTTTAGCGCTGGTGACGGCCGTCAGTATGACGTCGACAGCGGCATTGGCCGCGGAGAAGGTCAACATTGGTGCACCATCGTGGACCGGTGCGCAGGCAATTGCTGCACTGTTACAGGCCGTTGTGGTTGAGCGTATCGGCGGCGAAGCCAACCTGGTACCGGGCAACAATGCCACCATCTTTCAGGGCATGGACCAGGGTAAAGGTGACATCGATGTGCATCCCGATGTGTGGTTGCCGAACCAGGAAAGCTTCACCAAGAAGTACGTCGACGACAAAGGCACGGTGGAACTGAGTAAACACCCCTACGAAGGCAACCAGGGGTTTTGCGTGCCTGAAAAATTCGGCGCAGCCAATAACATTACCGATATTGCAGATCTTGGTCGTCCCGACGTTGCCATGAAAATGGACAGCGATGGTGATGGCAAGGGTGAAATGTGGATTGGTGCGCCAGGCTGGGCATCTGCCAATGTTAACGAAGTCAAAGTGCGAGATTATGACCTGTTGTCGTTCATTGAACCGGTTCGCGCCGAGGAAAGCGTAAAGACCGCGCGTATCAAAGACGCGATCGCCAAGGATGAAGGCTATGCTTTCTACTGCTACAAGCCGCACGCCGTATGGTATATGTTCGATGTGGTCATGTTGTCCGAGCCGAAGTTCGACCCAGCCAAGTATAAGATGGTGCAGCCGTCCGATTCGCCCGACTGGTACACAGAGTCGAAGGTGGCCACCAAGGATGCATTGAAGAATGTACAAATTGCATGGTCTAAATCGTTACAGGGCCGTTCGCCGGCGATCGTTGAGTTCTTTGAGCGTTTCTCGCTGACCGCTGATGATGTCAGCAGCTTCGCCTATGAAATTTCAGGTAAGGGGCGCAAGGCTTCTGAAGTGGCGAGCGAGTGGATTGCCAACAACCCGGAGCGTGTCGACGCCTGGCTGGGTCTGTAAGCACCTGATTTTAATGCCCTTGCGTGCGGGATCGACATCAGTTTGTCGATCCCGCGCGAAAAGCGGGGTAAACCTAATTGCATTAACCGGGGGTCACATGTCCATTGACAACGATCTATCCGCTGGCGAATCCGCTATCCAGATCTCCAATGTGTGGAAGATATTCGGCGACAGAGCCGATGAGGCGCTACGTGCCATTCGCGAAGAAGGCCTCGGCAAGGCCGAGGTGCTTGAAACCTACAACGCGGTTGTCGGCGTCGCAGATGTCAGTCTTGAAGTCAAAAAAGGTGAGATATTCTGCGTGATGGGCTTGTCGGGCAGCGGAAAGTCGACGCTGGTGCGACATTTCAACCGCCTGCTAGAGCCCACCGCCGGCAAGATTGAGATTCACGGTACCGATGTGATGGCGCTCGACTCCAGCGAGTTGATGGAGTTTCGCAATCGCAAGATTGGCATGGTGTTTCAGAACTTTGCCCTGCTGCCGCATCGTTCGGTACTCGATAATGTCGCCATGCCGCTTGAAATCCGCAATATCAACAAAAATGAACGCATGCGCCGCGCCGCCAAGATGTTGAAAACCGTGGAACTCGACGCCTGGGGCAACAAGTTTGCCCACGAACTGTCGGGCGGCATGCAGCAACGCGTCGGCCTCGCCCGGGCGCTTGCCGCTGACCCCGAAGTGTTGCTGATGGATGAACCCTTCAGTGCACTCGATCCGCTGATTCGCCGCCAGCTGCAGGATGAATTCATCAAGTTATCGGCGGTGATGAAGAAAACCACTATGTTTATTACCCACGATCTCGATGAAGCGGTGCGCATCGGAGATCGTATCGCCATCATGCGTGACGGCCGCGTGGTTCAGATCGGTACTGCCGAGCAAATTGTTATGGAACCAGCAGACGAATACGTGTCTGACTTTGTCGCGGGTATCTCGCGCCTGACCATCGTACGTGCGCACGCGGTAATGCAGCCGATTGAAAAATACCAGGCAAGTTCCGCTGCGCCGCCCGCTGATGCACCAAGGGTAAAAGAGAGTGCCTCGCTGAGCGAGCTGATACAGCTCGCCATCGACAGCGATGCGCCAATCGTGGTGCGCGACAACGACATCGACGTTGGTGTGATTACACGTTCCGATATTTTGCAAACAGTCATCGATGGGGCAGAGACATCATGAGTGCATTCGAGATTGCTGAACAGGGCGGCGCGGAAAAGGATAGCGCTGAACTTGAAGCGGCCGCATTGAGTGCTGCGGACGCGCGTGAAAGCGAGGATTTTGCCGCCCAGCGCGATGCCCAGGTCGTTCGTTTCGTAAAAACCAGCACCGATTATTACCGCAAGCAGTTTGCCAAAATCGGTGGCGATGCGAAATTTGTCTGGACCTTCAACCTGTGGGCGGGCGTCTTCGGCCCGGTCTGGTTTGCATCACGCGGCATGTGGAACTGGGGGCTCAGCTTCCTGATTCTGGAAACCTTCGCCATCGTGCAGATCGTACGCGGCCTGTTCGGTGATCTGGCTGCGGCCGCCTGGGAGCGGATCGGCAATATCGAGGGCACGCTGGAGTTACGGCGACAACAACTCGCTTCGGCGATCGAAAACAATACCGACAAGATTGATGTTTACCGGCGGACGGTGGAGTCGCTGGAAGATGCTATCGGCGGCATTCGCCTCGAAGCCGAGCAACTCGAGGGCACCGGACTGATGATCGCTACCTTCGGCGTTGTGGCGCTGATCGCCTTCAAAGCCGTGCAGGCTGTCATCGCCAACACCATGTTGGAGAAACGTTTTTCCGAATGGTTGTCGGACCCCGGTCTTACCACTGGTATGACACCGCAGTACATTGCGCTGAGTTGTGGGTTCATGATCCTGATCGTGGTCGCCACGGTTACTCATTACAGTTTCCCCGGCGTGTATCCCTGGTTGATCGAATTCCCGACCGAGCATGGTATCCGGCTGACTTCGATAAAGTGGGTAGAAACCTTCTTCACCTTCGCGGTCACCAATGGCGAGGCATTCTTCGATGCAATTACCTATGCGATCCGCGGTGTGCTGGATGGTCTCGAGCTGATCTTCGTGGAAACGCCGTGGATGGTAATCGCGAGTTTTATCATCCTGTTGACCTGGCTCTCCGCCGGTTCACGCGCGGCCATTTTTTCCGGTGCATTCCTGCTTTACATGGGTTTGCTCGGTTTCTGGGAAAAAGCCATGACTACCCTTGCTTTACTGGGCACTGCGGCCTGTCTGTCGATCGTGATCGGTATTCCACTTGGCATGTATTGCGCGCGCCGTGAGCGTTTTTATTCCTTTATTCGCCCGATAATGGACTTCATGCAGACGATGCCGGCGTTTGTCTTCATGATTCCGGTTATCGCTTTCTTCGGCACCGGCAAGCCCGCAGCGGTAGTGACCACGATGATTTTCGGTGGCACCCCGGTGGTGCGCCTGACGGTGCTCGGACTGCGTGGTGTGCCGGAACATGTGCGCGAGGCGGCTATCGCTTTCGGCGGTAGCAAGTGGTATCTGCTGACGCGTGTCGATCTGCCACTGGCGAGCCCATCTATTCGCGCCGGAATCAATCAGACCATTATGCTGAGCCTGGCGATGGTGGTGGTTGCCTCGCTGATCGGCGCCAAGGGTCTCGGTGAAGACGTGCTCGAAGCGCTGCAGTACGCCAACGTGGGCCAGGGTATCCTCGCCGGTTTCGCGATTCTATTCTGCGCGATGATTCTTGACCGGATTGTGCAAGGCGATCGCAAATAACAAGGAGTCGGGCGGCAGTGTCATTTGCAATAATCGACGGGGGTTACCTGCAGCAATGAAAGCCCTCGTATTTGTGCACGGCTACCTTGGTGGTAGTTCACAATGGGCTGACCAGGTCGCGGTGTTTGGTGATCAATTCCAGGTGATCACCCCGGATCTGCCCGGGTTTAACGGTAACCATCAGAATGTCACGCCGGAGACGATCCGGGGTTTCGCGATGAACGTTTTTCAGCAGCTCGATGAGCTGGGCGTGCATCGTTTTCACCTGGTGGGGCATTCTATGGGCGGTATGATCGTTCAGGAAATGGTGGCGCTGGTTCCCGAACGCATTGAAAAGCTGGTGCTCTACGGTACCGGCCCTTTTGGGCTGATGCCCGGTCGTTTCGAAACAATTGACGAATCGAGAGCCGCAGTGCGCGAGCAGGGCGTTGAGAGCACCGGAAGGCGTATCGCCGCCACCTGGTTCCTGCAGGGCAAATCAGGGAAAGGTTACGATGTGTGCGCCGAACTTGCCGTCAAGGCTACCGAGCAGGCCGCTCTCGCGGGACTTAGCGCGATGGAAAGCTGGTCCGGGGTGGCTGCGCTGGCAGACATCAAATCGCCAACCCTGGTGCTCTGGGGTGATAGTGACCGTGCATATCTTTGGCCGCAACCCGAACAACTATGGCGCAGCATCAAGGGCGCGCAACTCGCGGTCATTCCTGGTTGTTCGCATGCGGTCCACCTGGAAAAGCCGCATCTGTTCAACGCGACGTTGAAGGATTTTATACTCGAATAGCGAGGAGTTGATCCTGCTACAGCGACCTGCCTAACGAATCAACGGTAGGCTGTGAACGATGACTGAACGTAATTCACTGCCGACCATGACGCAAAGATTATCGACATCGTCAGCAATCGTATTGCTGACCAAACCAATCCCGATATTCTTATCGAGACGCGACGAATAAGCCATTTCACTAATCGAGCCGACGACAGTACCGTTTTGCATGACTGACACGCGGTGCTCGCTAGCCGGCACCGGATCACCCTGAATAAGGAAACCACAGAGGCGGCGCTTGATGCCTGCAGCCTTGATCTTTAACAGTGCCGGTTTACCGATAAAATCATCCGGCCCGTCGAGGTCCACCAATTTGCCAAGCCCGAGCTCGAACGGATTTGCCGGACTGGTCTGCAAGCGCGCGTCGGCACCATAAGATAATAAGCCGCTTTCCAGTCTCTCCACGTCATTGGGCGCGCCCGGACCGATGTTGAAGGCGGCACCAGCAGCTTTGACGATATCCCAGAGTTCCTGGCCACGGACGCCATCGCGCAGGTAGAGTTCGAATCCGCCCTGTTTCGACCAGCCCGAACGCGCCAGCACCAGTGGAATGCCCTGCAGGTTGGTTTCACGGAACCAGAAATATCTCAACTCCTTTGTCCAGTCGCCAAACAGTTGCGCGATCAGCTCAGCGGCTTTAGGGCCCTGCACCGCGAGCGGAGAGACATCGGGCTCAAACACCCGTACATCGAGCCCGCGCTCTGCCGCAATGGCGCTAGCCCAGAGTTCGATGTCGCTGTCGGCAATCGACAACCAGAACTGATCTTCAGCAAGCTTCAGCAGTACCGGATCGTTGATCAGGTTACCGTCATGGTTGCAGATCGGCACGTAGCGACCCTGGCCGATGGCGGTGCTCGACACATCGCGTGCGCAAATATACTGCAGCAGCTGCGCGGCATCGGGGCCCTGCAACTCGACCTGGCGCTGTGCGCCGACGTCCCACATCGCTACGCCGTTGATCAGCCGCTCGTACTCCCCCTGCGGATCGCCGAAGTGCGCGGGCAGATACATGTGGTTGTAAACCGAAAACGATTGCACCCCGTCTGCCACCGTGGCGTCGAAGTAGGGCGATTTACGGATATTCGAGCCGATACCAAGCGAAAAAGACATTAAAGGTTTCCGTGTCGAGTAAATGGTGCAGCAACTTGCCCCTAACCTGGATTGAAATCCAGGGTGGTTAGAAGAGTCATCAGGGGCGAATATAATTCAGGGTGGCGCCGCTGTCGACGCTACATGTTGGCAGGATTACGAGAAACACAGATCTGATGGAGTCACTATCCTGCTGACCCGAAGCTGGCTTATCAGCTGCAACTTGCCCGCTGGTGCGCGTTATTACCGAATTTTTCAGGAAACCAGCCCTGCAGGCTTGACTAAGGCCGCGCACAACTATTTAATACGCGCTTCCGCATTCCAAGCCCAGGTAGCTCAGTCGGTAGAGCAGAGGACTGAAAATCCTCGTGTCGGTGGTTCGATTCCGCCCCTGGGCACCATTACCCTTGATTTTCAATCG
>Ga0316189_10006817_pt1 | contig 10861 bp, 9 predicted proteins | sample LowCovwburrow_MG_FD_204930 | JGI IMG/M metagenome (GOLD analysis project Ga0316189, IMG submission 204930) | Coastal sediment microbial communities from Maine, United States - Lowes Cove worm burrow | ecosystem: Environmental > Aquatic > Marine > Coastal > Sediment | place: USA: Maine... | reverse complement strand
AGACGGTGCCCTGAAGCGCTATGGCTCGGGCAAACGTGCAGATTTAAACATGGAACGTGTGTAGGTAAGGACCAAGCAGTATGGCTGATCTCGTCAATGTGGACTACAATACTTCAATTCCCAACAATGTGAACCTGTCGGAAGACAGGCGGGTGCTGAAGGCTCTCGAAAAGTGGCACCCGGGCTACCTGAACTGGTGGAACAATATGGGTCCGGAGGGTTTTCAGGAATCACTGGTGTATCTGCGGACTGCAGTTTCGGTTGATCCCAAGGGATGGGCCAAGTTCGGTTATGTGAGAATGCCGGAATATCGCTGGGGCATCCTGCTGGCACCGGAAGAAGAAGGCCGCACCATCCCGTGTGGCGAACATGCCGGCAAGCCGGTATGGCAGGAAGTGCCCGGCGAATACCGCTCCATGCTGCGCCGCCTGATCGTCATCCAGGGCGACACGGAACCGGCTTCGGTGGAACAGCAGCGCCATCTGGGCCAGACCGCGCCGTCGCTTTATGACATGCGCAACCTGTTCCAGGTGAACGTGGAAGAAGGCCGCCATCTTTGGGCCATGGTGTATCTGTTGCAGAAATACTTTGGTGCCGACGGTCGCGAGGAAGCCGATATGCTGTTGCAGCGTCAATCGGGTTCCGAAGACCATCCGCGCATGCTGGGAGCGTTCAACGAAGCAACGCCCGACTGGCTGTCGTTCTTCATGTTCACCTATTTCACCGACCGCGACGGCAAGATGCAGCTTGAAGCACTGGCGCAATCCGGCTTCGATCCCCTGTCGCGCACCTGCCGGTTCATGCTGACCGAGGAAGCCCACCACATGTTCGTCGGGGAAACCGGCGTCGGCCGCACCATCCTGCGCACCTGTGAAGCCATGAAGGAAGCCGGTATCACGGATCCTTACGACATCGCCGCGGTTCGTGCGCTTGGTGTCATTGACCTGCCGACCATCCAGAAAAAGGCCAATATTCATTATTCGCTCTCGCTGGACCTGTTCGGCTCGGAGATTTCCACCAATGCAGCCAATGCATTCCACTCAGGCATCAAGGGCCGCTACAGGGAAGCAAAGATTGACGATGATCACCAACTGGAAAGCGCCACCTATCCGGTGCTCCGCCTGATCGACGGCAAGGTGATCATCTCGGACGAACCCGCGCTATCGGCCATCAACATGCGCTTGCGTGACGACTATGTGAAAGACGCAACCGGCGGCGTCAACCGGTGGAACAACATCCTCAAGAAAGAGGGAATCGAGTTTGCGATCACGCTGCCGCATGTGGCTTTCCATCGCCATCAGGGTGAATTCTCGACCATTCATGCAGACCCTGACGGCAACCTGATGTCTGACGATGAGTGGGAGAAGCGCAAGGATGACTGGATCCCGTCAAAGGCAGACGGTGACTACATTGACAGTCTGATGAAGCCGCAGTGGGAATCCGGCAAGTATGCAGGCTGGATTTCGCCTCCGCGTGTCGGCATCGACAACAAGCCGGGCGATTTTGAGTATGTAAAAGTTTCCGGTGTCGCGTCGAACGCATGAGCGCGCTAGTCAAACAACACCTGATTGATCCGGAGATCTGCATCCGTTGTTACACGTGTGAAGAGCATTGCCCGGTTGATGCTATCACCCATGATGACAACAATGTTGTGGTGGATGTAAGCAAGTGCAATTTCTGCATGGATTGCATCAGCCCGTGCCCGACCGGATCGATCGACAACTGGCGCGTGGTCGCCGAACCCTACACGCTCGAGCAACAGTTCGAGATGCTGGAACTGCCCGAGCAGGAAGAGGGACTGGAACAGGCCAGCGATGGCGGCGGTTCTCTTGAAGCGCTTGAAGACGAAATTGATGTCTTGCTTGCCAAGGCCCACGAAGGTACCGGCGGCAAACCGGTGGCACCTGCGTCTGCCTCAAAGCCTTCCATCAATCTGTTCAACCGGGCCAAGCCCGCAAAAGCTGTTGTGCAGGGAAATTTCCGGCTGACCGATGCAGAAGCAGAAAGCGATGTGCGCCACATCATTTTGAATTTGGGCAACCAGGTGTTCCCGGTGCTTGAAGGACAAAGTATCGGTGTGATTGTGCCGGGCGAGGATGGCGAGGGCAAGCCGCATGAGCCGCGCTTGTACTCTGTCGCCAGCCCGCGCGACGGCGAAAAACCCAACACCAACAATATTGCGCTGACGGTCAAGCGGGAGGACAAGGGTGTTGCGTCAAATTATCTGTGCGACCTGCCCAGGGGCGCGGAGATTGATATCACCGGGCCGTTTGGAGCCACCTTCCTGCTGCCCAACGATCCGCAAGCCAATCTGATCATGATCTGTACCGGAACCGGTTCTGCTCCGTTTCGGGGCTTCACCGAACGCCGCCGCAGGACGATGCCGGACCTGCAAAACAAGCTGCAGTTGTATTTCGGCGCCCGCCGGCCGGAAGAACTTCCCTATTTCGGCCCGCTGAAGAAGGTCCCTGAAAGCCTGTTGCATACCGAGTTTTGTTATTCGCGTGTTGCCGGCGAGAGCAAGCAATATGTGCAGGACAGGATGCGGCTGCGCGCGCAAGGGTTGCTTGACTTGTTGCAGCGCGATGAGACCCACATTTACATCTGCGGGTTGAAGGGCATGGAAACCGGCGTTGATGAAGCGCTTGCCGATATTTGCCGCAATGGCGGACTGGACTGGGCAGCGCTGAAACCACGGATGCGGACCAGCGGGAGGTATCACGTTGAAACCTACTGAACGGTCTGAACCCGCCATCATGGTTCGCTGCACTCATACGCCGCGCACTCAACCGGAGGGCAGACGCGATTCCGAGGCGTTCCTCATCGGGCTTGGCGACAGGGTTCGGGCGGAGCGGAAAACACGCGGACTTTCGCGGCGGGTGTTGTCGGGCATATCCGGTGTATCCGAGCGGTATCTTGCCCAGCTTGAAACTGGCTCCGGCAATATTTCCATTGTTTTGTTGCGCGATATTGCGATGTCTCTTGGCGTAACACTCGAAGCGCTTGTCTGCGAGACGGGGTCGCTGCCGGATGGGCATTCAGGACGTGCACAGCGCATTGCGCTGGTGGGCTTGCGCGGTGCCGGGAAATCCACGCTTGGCTTCAGCCTGGCACGCGCCCTGGACATGCCGTTCATGGAACTGAATGATGAAATCGAGCGCCAGAGCGGGTTGCCCGTGCCGGAGATATTCAATCTGTACGGCCAGGAAGGCTATCGCAGGCTGGAAGCAGATGCACTGGAAGCGATTTCGGCTCGCCACAAGAGCGTCGTGCTGGCCGTTGCAGGCGGCATTGTCGGGGGTGGGGACGCCTATAACAGCCTGTTGCGCGACTTCCATACCATCTGGCTCAAGGCCAGCGCCGAAGAGCATATGAACCGGGTACGGGCGCAGGGCGATTTGCGTCCCATGGAGGGCAATCCTGCGGCCATGCAGCAATTGCGCAAACTGCTGGATGAACGCAATGCCGACTATGCCCGCTCGCACTACAGCGTAAACACATCAGGGCGCGCACCGGACATGGCACACGACAGCCTGGTGTCTCTGGTGCGGCAGCAAATACTTCCCGGATAATACCAAAGGAACTGACTATTGACTCATTTGATGGAGTCAAATCCGTTCATTCTGGCAGGCGCGGTGCGTAGCGCGATGTAGGTCGCATCTCGCAAGCGCCGCAACGCACCAGATGGACGGATTTGGCCCACCGAAGGCCGGTTTTTCGCGCCCGCCGGACGTCGTTATGCTCCACTTGTGGTCAACCAGACCACGGCGCGAAGCATGCCTAGCCGACAAACGCGAAAAATCGGTCAAATGGGTCAATAGTCAGTTCCTTTGGTATAAGGCTTGTGCTCCCTTGTAATGCAGACAGTGTTGGCTGATCATTTGCCAACTCGGCAATTTCATTTTCCGGAGACAATGACATGACGGCACCTGCCGCAATACGGCTTGATGAAACAGACAATGTCGCGACGGCTGTAAGACCACTGGAAATCGGTGAAACTGTGCTTGGTGTCGTTGTGGCAGAGCGCATTGCTCGTGGCCACAAGATTGCGCTTGGCGCCATCAGTGCCGGCGACCCGGTCACAAAATATGGCCAGTTCATCGGTACCGCTTCAACCGTCATTGCAGCCGGCACACACGCACATACGCACAATGTGGCATTCGCGAGCACGTCGCAAACCTATGAGTTCTCGACTGCGGTTCGCCCGGTATCGATGGTTGACGAGGCCCGGCGAGCGACGTTCGAGGGCTTCCGCCGCGACAACGGCAAGGTCGGCACCCGCAACTACATCGCCATTATCACGTCAGTGAACTGTTCGGCCACGGCAGCCCGCATGATTGCCGATCATTTCACTCCCGCCGAACTCGCCGACTATCCGAATGTGGATGGGGTGGTGGCATTTGTGCATGGCACCGGGTGCGGCATGGCGGACTCCGGTGATGGATTTGATGCCCTGCAACGGGTGATGTGGGGATATGCGCGCCATCCCAACCATGCCGGCGTGCTGATGGTCGGGCTGGGTTGCGAAATGAACCAGATCGACTGGTTGCTGGAGGCTTACGGTCTGGAGCGCGGTCCGCGCTTTCAAACCATGAATATCCAGGATGTTGCTGGCCTGCGCCGTACCATCGAGATCGGTATTGCAAAGGTCAAGGACATGCTGCCAGCCGCCGACAGGTCGGTTCGCGAGCCGTGCCCGGCATCGGAACTCATGGTGGCGCTTCAGTGCGGCGGGTCTGATGCGTGGTCCGGCATTACCGCAAATCCTGCGCTGGGCCATGCCTGCGACCTGCTGGTTGCGCAGGGCGGCACGGGCGTGCTGGCGGAGACACCGGAGATTTACGGGGCCGAACACCTGCTCACCCGCAGGGCTGCCACACCGGAGATCGGCCGCAAGCTGATTGAGCGGATCAGCTGGTGGCAGGACTACGTTGACCGCAACAATGGCTCGCTTGACAACAACCCGTCACCCGGCAACAAGAAGGGCGGACTTACAACCATTCTCGAAAAGTCGCTGGGCGCAGCTGCCAAGGGCGGCACCTCGCCGCTCAACGGGGTCTACAAATATGCCGAACCGGTGACCGCGCGCGGTTTCACCTTCATGGACAGCCCCGGCTATGACCCGGTTTCAGTGACAGGCCAGATTGCCTCGGGCTGCAACCTGGTCACCTTCACCACGGGACGCGGGTCCGCCTTTGGCTCGAAACCTGCGCCGACCCTGAAGATCGCCACCAATTCAGAGCTGGCCGCGCGCATGCCGGAAGACATGGACATCAATGCCGGGCGCATTCTGACAGGCGAGGCGAGCGTGGAACAGGTCGGCGAGGAAATATTCCAGGCCTGGTTGCGACTGGCCTCGGGGGAAGGGTCCCTGTCTGAGAATCAGGGGCTTGGTGATCACGAGTTCGTGCCGTGGCAAATCGGCGCCACAATGTAATACTTATATGGCCGACATGAGAATAGCTGTTGCTGGCATATTCGCGACCATCGTCTTCGCGACCATCGTGTTTGCGAGCGCTGCCACGGCGCGCGAGACCAACGGCGCACAGATGTTCCGGCAAAACTGGACCAGTGCGGAAACCGCATCCGATGGCCTGGGGCCCATCTACAATGAGGCGTCCTGCCATGCCTGCCACTGGTTTGGTGGCGGTGCGCGCATCCGGGTGCGGCCCGACGGCGAAGTCGCCGGTGCCGGGGTTCTGCTGCGCCACACCTTTGTCGACGGCGCGGGTGACCCGCACTACGGGGTGCAATTGCAGAACAAGGCGGTCGATGGTGTTGCAGCGGAAGGTGTGGCGGACCTGTCCGCCGTGCGCGCCGCCAACGGGCTGACCAGGTTCCTGGCATCAGTGCGGTTTGCCAGCGGGCCGGGCCGAACCGCCGGCATCACCATGTCCCTGCGCGCTGCTCCTGCGCTTGACTCGACCGCAGTGGTTGCAACGGTGTCCGACGCCGCCATCATCAAGGGAGCCGATCCGCGAGACAGTAATGGCGACGGTATATCGGGCCGGGTTCACCTGCTGCCCATGGCGGGTGAAAGACCGAAGATCGGCCGGTTCAACTGGAAGGCAACACGAGCCAGCGTTGAAGACCAGATTGCGACTGCCTTGTGGTTCGACATGGGGCTGACATCACCAAGGCATACGCAGCCTCAGGGCGAATGCACGCCTCGCCAGCTTGACTGTATCGAGGCGTCCGGCAGCCCGTCATCGGATCTGATTGTCGATTTTGATGGCGAACAGATTGCAGCACTGGCCGATCATGTCCGGTCGCTGGGGAGGTTGATGAAAGTCCCTGCGCAGCCACGGGTTTTCACAGATGCCCAGTGCGGCTCCTGCCATACACCTACCATGGAAACGCAAGATGGCTGGTCCGTTGCGCTGTATTCCGACCTGCTGCTGCATGATATGGGCGACGGACTGACATCATATGGCGGGGAAGGGGCTGCTCTACCGACGGAATGGCGCACGACCCCGCTGATCGGTTTCAGGGGGCAGTTGCCGGGCCATCGGTTCCTGCATGATGGCCGCGCTGCAACCATTGATGAGGCGATACGTTGGCACGGTGGTGAAGCGCAGACATCCCGCGACGCCTACATGAGCCTGTCTGCAGCCGAAAAACTCGACCTGACATCGTTTGTTCTGACGCTGATGTCAGCCATGCCAACGCCACCACAAGGAGACTGACCATGAAGAACTTCGCATTTGCCCTTGGTCTGCTGGCAGTCTGCACGCTTCCTGTACGCGCCGAGGTGCACCAGACGCAGGATTACACGCTGGACGTGGAAACCCTGGTCGATGGGCTGGATGCGCCATGGTCGCTTGTGTTCCTGCCCGACGGACGGATGCTGATTGGCGAACGCCCCGGGCGTCTCAGCATAGTGCCCGCTGCCGGTGGAACACCTCAGGTCATCGATGGTCTTGAGGGTGTCACGACGGCCGGGCAGGGCGGGCTGCATGGCCTGGCGCTGGCACCTGATTTCGAAACTTCGGGAACCATGTTCTATTGTCATGCCGCGACCCATGATGGTGGCGTGGGAACGGCGGTTTCGCGCGCGCAACTGGATTTGACTACCAACCGGTTTGAAAACGTCACCCGGATTTTCGAACAGCAACCGGCAGGTAATACCGGCAGGCATTTCGGGTGTCGACTGGTGTTTGATCGTGACGGTATGCTGTTTGTGACAACCGGTGATCGCGGCAATATGTCGGATATGGCCCAGGATCCCTCGACCGGGATCGGCAAAGTCATTCGAATAGATACGGACGGCAAACCGGCGCCCGGCAATCCGCAACTGGACGGCTGGGACAGGCGGGTATGGTCAATCGGACATCGCAACATTCAGGGCGCTACGCTGCACCCGGCAACCGGTGAGTTGTGGACCGCAGAACACGGTGCTCGTGGCGGAGACGAAGTGAATAATCCGCAGGCCGGCCGGAACTATGGCTGGCCGGTCATCACCTATGGCATTGATTATTCGGGTGCCAAAATCGGGGAGGGCACCCACAAACCCGGTATGGAGCAACCGGTGCACTACTGGGACCCGTCAATCGCGCCATCGGGGCTGATGATCTATTCCGGCGACAGGTTTCCCGAATGGAAAGGCAACTATTTCATTGGAGCGCTGGCCGGAACGGCAGTGTCGCGGCTGGTGTTTGCGGACGGCAAGCCGGTCTCTGAGGAAAGACTGCTTCAGGATCTGGATGAACGCATCCGGGACGTGGTTCAGGGTCCGGACGGGCTTATCTACCTGCTGACCGACAGTGACAATGGCCGGGTGCTCAGACTGAGGGTTGCGGACTAGGGTCAGGGTCCATTGGGTCGTAAACTTCACAAAGGCTGCTTCGAGCCCTTAGCAGACCTCCATTAGACAATGATCAATGGCAGCTCAGTGCCATTGGTTGCCGTCGTTCCCTTCGTGGCGGTTCCTCAAATGACACCGCAAACCTGGCACTTGGCGAGCCGCGCACCTACTCTGCGGCGACTGCCTGCATCGCCGCTTGGGCGCAATGGCAGGAGGCACCGACCGGAAGATCGGAGCGGGCTTCAGCCAATTTGAGGCGCTGGCCAATTATCTTCGCCTCTGCCGTGTCGCCAGCGCCGCGTTGCCGAAGGCATTCGTTAAGGCCTTTTAGACTCCAGATATTGTCAGGGTGGATGCAGGCGCGTGGCAGGTCGCCAGCAAGCCCCAGATCCTCACGATAGGCCTGTTCCGCAAACTCGACCCGACCTTGCTCAAGTGCCAGTGCGCCGAGCGCGTGGCGTACGGGCTGGATCCAACCCCAGGGCTCGTCATAGGCCAGTGCGTCTTCCAGCTCGATTGCCTTTCGGAGATGAGTGAAGGCCTGGTCGTGGTTACCCTTGCGGTACTCAAGTTCGCCGTCCAGCATCTGTTCGGCCACATCGAGCAGATCAATGCATCGGTTGTTGTGGAGATAGCGACTCTCGGGCACCTTTGCGCGCGCCTCCATAAATTTTATCCGCTCGGCCTCCGACTTTGCAACTTCATCCAGCGCAGCATGGGCCACGGCCTTGGCGTAGTGCAGTGAGGCGATGGTGTTGCAGTACAGGTCCTGATCTTCGGGCAGCGGCTCGGCAATAATCTCGCGCCAGCGGCCGAAGCGAATCTGCACATGAGTCTTCATGGAGATGTAGCTCTCCAGGAAATCAGCCATGGGCGGGCTCTCCAGCTTCATCAGCTCCACTGGAATTTCACCAATCATCTCCTCCGCTGCAGCCATAGCCGGTTCGTATTGGCCGAGGAACATCGCGCCGTACATGGCGAAATGGTAATTGTGGACGCGGTACGCAGTGTAGAAGTTCATCCGCCCCTGCTTTTCGACGACCTTCAAGTCGGCTTCGATACCCTTCTGGTTCCAATGCAGTGCGTCGCGGTATTCGCCGCACTGAATGTCGATATGGGTCGGCATGTGGATCAGGTGGCCAGCGTCTGGCACCAGTTCGCGCAGTCTATCACCGGCCATGAGAGCCTTTTCCGGGGTTGGCGACATTTCCATCAGATGGACATATAGGTGGAGGATGCCAGGGTGAACGCGGCCATCAGGCGTATCGACAAATTTCTCCAGCACTGCCTGCGCCTCGGCCGTCCCGGCGCCCTCAGCGATCGTATTCTTCCAGATGTCCCACATCTTCCACGGAGTCTGATTCAGTATCGCTTCGGCATAGATGGTAGCGACCTCGATGTCTTCAGGATGGGCTTCGTAGGCTTTATTCATCGCGGCTGCAAAGTCATCGTTCCACGGTGCCTGCTCCTCGATTGGCTCGCGCTGAGGGTAACGGGCTGTCAGGGCTTCGATAAGTGCGCGCTCGACCGGTGCGATCTTGTCGACCAATGCAAGCGCAGCCCGTGTGCTGTCATAGGCGGTGCCGAGAGCGTTGGACTTAGTATCCGGGTCCATCATCCACCACTCAAAATTATAATTCGGGCCGGCAGCGTAGGCGACGCCCCAATGGGCCATGGCGCAGTTGGGATCATGCTCTAAGGCCTTCTGGAAACATTCGATGGCTAGTTCGTGGTTGTAGGAGTATGTCCAGACTAGGCCGCGGTCGAACCAGAGTTGAGCGTCAGGAGAACTCGTAGTGATTTTTCGCGAGTAGACGTCGATGTTGAAGTAATCCATGACACGTTTCTCCCTGAAATCTGTGGTCTTCCGCTTCCTTACCGAAGTGAATGCTTTACTGGCACTTCTATGCTGCAGTCGCATTGTTAGGGTGGCGCCTAGGAATGTTACGGTCAAGCCGCAATTCAGCTTCACCAGGAGCCAGTCTGGCATCGAGGTGCTGATGTCCGCTCTACCTCGGAGAGCAGACTAGTCGCCGAACTGGGCATATAGTCCGCTTTGTGCCAGTAAGGGTCATTGCCATCTGTATGTGCTAGCAAACAGCACTATAAAACCAATATGAAACCTTTAAATCTACGATTTCCAGAGCCAGCTCAATCACCAGTGCCAGTGGTTCTGTTTCATTGATTATCGCCTCGATAGGTTCAATCAATCACACCGTGAACGCGTCAGACGGGATCGCTCACAGTGCGCCGCTCCCAACGCTTCAGTCAGGTTTCAACCTTCTGCATTAGCACTTGTCTGGCATATTGAGAAAGACGAAAGCCGTTGATAAGGAACAAGATGGCGTGCAGTAGCATGATTGGCGGAAGGTCTTGATTATATGCATATGCAATGAATTCCACATTGCTGAGAAATGCGACGAAGCGAAGCGTCACAAGTGAATTCATGCAGAACGTCGTCAACACTAGGCCGCACGCAACATATCCAAGCATGTCAATAGTGGTCAATTGAGCCTCCCTACCGGTCGGGCCGTTTGAGGAGCAAGGTGTGGAACTCTTCATTGCCACCGAAGTGGGTTACAGTGCGGATTTCTCTGGCTAAAGACCCGGTCACTGCTACCACCATCAACGGATTGAGATGCTGGTTACCTAGTTTGGTTGTAGCATCTCCACACTGGCTGACTTTGTGGTCGGCAGGCATTAGTCCATTCCTCGGATCAACTAACCGTCTGTTGAACTCCAAGATATTTTAGAAATTTCTTTGGTGATGTGCGTAATGCCACATTAGGCGGCGGAATATTAGCGGCATCCTTGTCTGCGTTTTTCGTGACTTATCGGAAGCGCAACGAAGGGCCTGATAGAACATTTTACAGACGTGAACTCTCAGTAATCATCAGGATAGAATACCAATTGGGAAATCGTCATCTATGGTCTAAACCTGAGGAACAGACGTCACTCTATGACGTCAGTTAGGCAAGAGTGCAAACTTGAAACTGCAATAGCAAATATCAATATTCCGCACCCGCAAACAAAGGAGTTGGACCAGTCGGAACCACA